>JACCDP010763117.1_pt1 | contig 112916 bp, 91 predicted proteins | sample 7445841 | NCBI WGS metagenome assembly JACCDP01 (sample SAMN15323441, study PRJNA562643) | freshwater metagenome | isolation source: river surface water | place: USA:Blue River Watershed | collected 2017-08-17
CTGGATCTGTTAGATACGTTAACATTCAATTGTTGTTTGGTTTAGTATCTGTTTTAGGTCATATCTTCCCTATCTATTGCCAATTTAAAGGTGGCAAAGGCATTGCAACACTGTTAGGCATGATCATTGGCATTCATTACCTTTCCGCGTTAGCATGTGTTCTATTGTTCATTGTAGTTTTATTTTCAACGAGGTATGTATCATTAAGCAGCATGTTAGCAGCTATTGCATTTCCTTTATTTGCAATAGTGATCTACAAAAATGAAGAACCGCTTTTTGTGGCTTTTGGAATAGCAGCTGCCATAATGGTCATTTTAACCCACCAAAAAAACATTGCTAGATTGGTTGAAGGCACAGAGAACAAAGCCAAATTACTAAAGAAACACCGTCAAGAATAATTCCTTTATGAGATTTATGAAAGAATTAGGACAATCACATACCTTACAAAAAACCATTGAAACAGCAGATTTCCAATTGGTTTTATACAACGATGACCACAATACCTTTGATCATGTTATTAATTGTTTAGTGGAGTATTGTAAACACGATGTTTACCAAGCAGAACAATGTGCTTGGATAGTCCACACCAAAGGTAAATGCGCTGTCAAATCTGGAGAATATGCCTTGTTAGAACCCTTGTGCACAGCCCTTTTAGACAAAGGCTTATCTGCACAAATAGAAATGGCATAACATGAAACAAGTATTGTTTTTTTTGCTATTGGCAGCAATGGCATTTGGTTGTAATCGAGTCCCCATTACCCACCGCAGACAAAGCACCTGGGAAAATGAAGCTGCTCTTCAAAAAATGTGCGATTCAATGTACAGGCAATTTATTGCTACTCATAAAATAACCACTAATAAACAACAAGCAGCACAGGTTCAATTAGTTGGTCAAAAACTTTCTATAGCCATTACTAACTTTTTTAAAACCTACGACAATGGCAAATACTATCCAGAGGTAAGTGCTTATAAATGGGCTTTTAATACCATTCAAGACAGTACTATCAATGCCTGGTGTATGCCAGGAGGCAAAGTAGTAGTTTACACTGGATTAATGAAAGTGACTCAAGACGAAACTGGTTTAGCTGTAGTTATTGGGCACGAAATAGCACATGCCATAGCTAAACATGGCAATGAAAGAATGACCCAAGAAATGAAGGCTCATGGCTTAGGCAGTATTTTATCTATTGCCTTATCAGGCAGCCCTCAGGCTACTCAAGATGTATTGGGAATGGTATATGGAGCGGCAGGTGGTTTAACCTTGTTAAAATACTCAAGAAAACATGAAACAGAAGCCGATAAGATTGGTTTAGTCTTTATGGCCTTAGCTGGATATGATCCATCAAAATCTATTGAGTTTTGGGAACGTATGAGCAAAGCGAATGGCACTCAAATACCACAATGGTTAAGTTCACATCCTAGTGATCAAACCAGAATCAATGAGTTAAAAGCATGGTTACCCGAAGCGCTAAAATATTATAAAAAACCATGAGCGACACAAAACTTGTTTTCAAAGACAGTTTTGCTGAAACAGAGATTGAAACTGTCGCTCAAAAAATTATAGCTTACCTAAGTCATTATAGAATTATTTGTTTGACGGGTGAAGTTGGAAGCGGCAAAACCACCTTGTCAAAAACGCTTTTAAAAACACTTGGCTTTCAAAAGGCTGTTGATAGTCCGACTTTTAACCTCGTTAATACCTACCATTGGGCCAATCAAACGGTTTATCATTTCGATTTATACCGCATCAAATCTGTTCAAGAACTTAACGAAATAGGCTTTTTGGAATACCTTGACAGTGGTCACCTATGTTTGATTGAATGGCCAGAATTGGTTTTAGACTTTTTAGATCAACCTTATCTGAATTTAAGGATAGAACACCATGACAATATGAGGCACTATGAATTAATCGCCTTCAATTAAAGTCATTTTAAAGACCAAATTTCCGCGCCCAATTCATACTGATCAACCACATAATACAGCAATTGCTCATGAAACGTTAGCTGCATGGGTGGCAATTCATTGCTGTTAGAATAAGCGCCTGTTATGGCACTAATTTGATGATTGTATCCAATACACCAAAGTTCTGGTTGATTCACCCCAATATTTGCCACAAAATAAGCCCCTTTATTACAAACCAATACTGCTCTTGGTATACATGACACAGACCCTTTTTGAATGTCTTTAATCAACTTAGTTGACTTCTCTGTACCTTGACTACTCCAAAGTTCTATTCCATGATTTCCATCATTAGCAAAAAAGAACAAGACATTATTCACCACCATAGGAAAGGCGATTTCAGAATCTTCCTTCCCAGGCAAAATATCCTTAATTAACTGAGTCTTTAATTGAATTAAATCCAGGGCCCACAATTCTCTTCCATGCATACCATCCGTTGCACTCAAATACAAATACTTATCAGTACCCCCTAAAATTTCAAGTTGCGAACCCTCTTCTCCTTTGGCTATGTCAGCCAGTAAAGCACAGGTTGAAGACTCTCCTTTACTGCACCATAATTCAAGGCCATGTTCACCATCATCTGCCACAAAATACAGCGCATCATTATGAACCATCAACCCAATAGGGTCTGAACTATGCGCTCCGTTGTATACATCTTTATGCATAAGCGTCTGAACACCATTGGTTTTCCATAGCTCATTGCCATTGTTGTAATTATCTGCTACAAAATACAATTCATCTTTAAATACAGTCATCCATTGGGGTGATGAGGAACTTTTACCTGGTGAAATATCTTTAAACAATCTAGTGCCTTTAATGCTGCCATCAGTGCACCACAATTCTTGCCCTGAAATCCCATCATTGGCGTTAAAGTATATCAAATGCTTGTACCCTATGAGCTGTTGATCATTGGCTAAAGGTTGTGCATATACAAATTGTTTGAGTTTAAAAGTGCCGGAGGCATTACCATCACTCACCCATAACTCTAGAGATTTACTGGCATAATTGATCACAGTAAAATAAAGTTTTTGTTCATACACATAAGCAAAATCTAATTGCAAATCAGACATAGACAATTGCTCATTGGCCAAATAGATGGTTTTTACTTCATAAAACTGTTTGCTATCAGAGGCATAACGCCACAAAGCAATAGCATCATCAGTGGCGGAAAAACACAATAGATCTTTTTGAAACCCTCTGATTAACTGAGGCGAAAAACCTATTCCTTTTTGGTTGATGTTTTTGTACAAAGCCAATTGATAAGTTGCATTCTGTTCTTGTAGCTTGAATAATTCTTGCCCATAGTAAGCATCTTTATAAACCAAATACCATTGTTGCTTGTAGGCTACTATTTCAATGATGGCAGCAGAAACAATAGACTTGTTTTGCCATTTCAAATCTTGAACTTTCAATTGATTGTATAACTGAATATTGGACTGTGACTCTAGCATAAGCAGCCCATCAGCAAGCACTTTAAATACTGAGCCCTTCCCTACAACTTTTATTTGAAAGGTTTTATCAAGGTATATGACTTGTTCAACACCATTGGCTTGAAGCGTACTTAAATACAATCCATTGGATTCAACTGACACAGAAGCGATGTTTATGCCTTTTCCTAGGCTGACGCGTTTTTCTATACTTAAGCCTTTACTCTGTTTGGAAGGCTCTGATTGAATTTGATACAAGGCATCATCTAAGTATAAATAATTTTGTTGACCTTGAACCAATAAGCCAGCGTATTTAGATTGACTCAAACGCAATGTCCAATCTGATTTTAGAACTGTTAAATTACTCATATCAACTGCATAACAAGTCAATGCATTAGCTGAGGATTTATCTGCAGACAACAATAAATAGGCGCGTGTTTCAGAATTATACACTGCCGATATAAAGTCTGTATAAGCTAACAACAATTTTGTACCTAAAGCTTGTCCGTTGCTGAAATAAAGTGACTGACGACCGTTCTCATTAATCGAGAATATTACACCACCAGCAACAGCCGTTAAGTGCTGAGGCTCTTCTTTGTTGTTTCCCGGCTTCAAATCTTTGATTAAATGCGTACCTGCCTCAGTACCATCGCTTACCCATACTTCGACGCCATTAATACCATCATTGGCCAAAAAATACAAAAGGCCATTTGAAAAGGTTAATTGCTGCGGACTATAATTGGTTTTCCCGTGATTGATATCTTTAATTCTAACAGTCCCTTTTTCGGTCCCATCTGACTTCCATAATTCAGTGCCTTTGTCAGATTCATAGGCTGTGAAAAACACCAAACCATTGCCTGCACAAATCTGATTCGGCAAGGATGAACAATTGCCTTCACAAATGTCTTTTACCAAACGGCTGTTTTGTGTAAGCAAATCATTGGCCCACAATTCCATGCCATTTTTATCATCATCAGCCACATAAAACAAGGTGTTACCAACTGTTGTTAACCCGTGCACCTTGCTACCTTTGTCGCCTTTGATCACATCTGCTAGTAATTGAGGGGTTTGAGACCTTACACCTTGAGCCAATCCAAAGGCCAATACACACCAAAAAAACCGCTTAAAAAACATCATACAATGATACAAAAAACCTTGCATTCTTAAAGTACAATATGGTGATTCAGTCTTTTGGTTTTTAACTTATATTTGCTGAGTGCAAATTCAATTAAAAGGTAGAACAGCTTTAGTTTGTGGCAGTAGCCAAGGGATTGGCAAAGCCATAGCAACTCAATTAGCCCTGAGTGGTGCCAATATTATTTTGTTGGCCAGAAACGAAGAAAAACTCAAAACCATCTGTGCTGAATTAGACAGTCAACAAGGTCAAACCCATCAATATTTAGTGGCAGATTTTAATGATATTCACTCTGTTGCCAATGTTTGCAAACAGATTGAACAAATGCCAATTGATATTCTGATCAACAACACCGGAGGCCCAGCTGCAGGACCTGCAATTGACGCGCCAATTCAACAATTCCTTTCAGCATTTGAATTGCACTTGATCAACAATCAGCAAATCACCCAAGCTGTTGTTAAACACATGAAAGCGAATGCCTTTGGCCGAATCATCAATATCATCTCAACATCTGTAAAAGTGCCTTTGCACAATCTTGGCGTAAGCAATACTATAAGAGGCGCCGTTGGTAATTGGTCTAAAACCATCGCCACTGAACTCGCCCCTTTCGGCATAACCGTCAACAACATCTTACCAGGGGCTACTGAGACTGAACGCTTAGGCAATATCATCAATAACAAATCGTCTAAATTAATGGTGGATTCAAGTCAAGTTACTTCCGAAATGCTTGCAGAAATACCTATGGGTAGATTTGGCAAACCAGAAGAACCTGCCTATGCAGCCTGCTTCTTAAGTTCTGAATTTGCAGCTTACATTACAGGCACCAATATTGTCGTTGACGGAGGTAGAACACCGTGTCTATAAAGCCTTACATACAAGCTGCTAGATTGCGCACCTTGCCTTTGGCAATTGCTGGTATTTTAACCGGCAATCTTATTGCGGGCATTCAATTCAAACATATGCACTGGGCTTGTTTTATACTTAGTTTAATGACCGCCATTGCCCTACAAATTTTAAGCAATTATGCCAATGATTATGGCGATTTCAAAAATGGAGCTGACACCGCCATCCGGACTGACCGCGTAATGGCCTCTGGCCAAATGAGTATCAAAACCATGCAAATAGCAATTGGGGGCTTAATCGCTTTAAGTTTAGTCTCTGGCATTGGATTACTAATCACTTCCATACAAAGTATAAACAGCGCATTTTGGAGTTTAATGGGCATTGGTTGTTTGGGCATTGCTGCTGCTTATTTTTATACAGCGGGCAAATACCCCTATGGCTACTATGGCTTAGGGGATTTGGCAGTTTATATTTTCTTTGGCATTGTATCTGTTTTAGGGGCTTATTACTTACAAAGTGGGCAATTATCATGGTCAGTAGTTTGTTTGGCACATGCTATGGCTTGCTTAAGTGTAGCAGTATTGAACATCAATAACCTACGCGACATCGAAACCGATGCGCTCAAAAACAAGCGCACCCTTGCCACTCAAATGGGCTACAAAAACACTTTGCGTTATCAGGTTGTTTTATTAGTGAATGCTTTAATAGGTATGCTGGCTTTTATGCAACTTCAAAAGGCTTTTGGCATTTGGACTCTAATTAGTATTGGCATCAATGGCATTATCGTATTGAAGCAATGGCAAAAATTGAAAGCGTGCAAGAACAGGATGGACTATAACCTTGCCTTGAAGGGCATGTCTTTAAGTGCTTTAGCCATGATGCTGTGCCTGTGTTTAGCTTATTATTTAATGCAAGAATAATGGGATTAAAAGCCAGTATAGAAGAACACGAGCTCTTGTTTAAAAAGCCGGCCACAACCAGCCGAGGCGCTTATAATGGCAGACAAATCTATTTGTTAAAAATATACAACGAAGCCGATCCAAATTGTATAGGTATTGGCGAATGCGCCCCACTAAAAGGCCTAAGTATAGACAACTTAGGAAACTATGCTGATTATTTGAATGATTTAGTTGAACAGATCAATAACAACCATTCTGAAAACTTCCCTTTTCACCAATTCCCTTCTATTCAGTTTGGTATTGAAACTGCCTTGCTGGATTTAAAGCACGGCGGCAAACGCATCATTTTTCCAAATTTTTACGCTATTGGCAAACAAGGTATACCCATCAATGGCTTGGTATGGATGGATACTATTGATCAAATGCAATTGGAAGCTGAAGAGAAAATCAAGAAAGGGTTTAATTGTTTGAAATTCAAAATAGGGGCTTTAAACTTTGACGATGAATTGGCATTGATTAAAAACATTAGGCAATCTTATAACGAGCAGCAATTAATGATAAGACTTGATGCCAACGGTGCCTTTTCGCCTGAAACCGCTTTAGATCAATTAAAAGCCCTATCAGAATTCAAGATCCACAGCATAGAACAACCAATAGCAAGTCATCAACGCAGTCAATTAAGAGACCTTATCCAAAAAAGCCCAATCCCTATTGCACTCGACGAAGAATTAATTGGCATACAGTCTACCGAAGACATTGACGCGTTATTGAAAGAGATAAAGCCTCCTTACATCGTTTTAAAACCCAATTTATTGGGCGGTTTTAAACAATGTGATGCCTGGATAAAAGCAGCTAAACAACATGGTATTAAATGGTGGCTAACCTCTGCATTAGAGAGCAATATTGGCTTAAATGCCATTGCCCAATACGCTGCCAATTTTCAAAATCCAATGCATTCTGGCTTAGGCACAGGACAATTGTACAAAACGAATTTCACCCCTAACACGCGCATCATTGATGGCTATATTTGGCGCGACATGGGGCAAAGCCGTTCGGATCAATAAGCAACAATGATTTGTTTCTGCTCCATCCAATTGCCTTCTTGAAGTCTGAGTATGAATTGACCTTGAGGCAATTGTGAAATAGTTGAATTGGTGGCATTGATTCGACCTGTTTGGATCTGTTTGCCATGCACATCAAAAATGCTGTAGTCAACACCCTCAAAACCTGACTTAGACAAATCTACTCGAATAAGGCCTGAACTTGGCAAAGGAAATAAACTGATGGCATTGGTATACAATTCATGAATTTTCAATAGGTGTGCTTGAGTAATAACAAGCGTATCAAAATAAGTACTAGGACAATTATAAGGCACTTGATTGACTTGATGTTCCAAGATATAAGTACCAGGGCTTGTAAACACAATGGTATCGTATGATTTATTTAAACCGTAATGGATTAATTTCATTGAATCATTGTACAAGGCATTGACATATCGGTAACTTGATTTTACTGTTGAATCCGAAGGCTGAGCAATAATCACCAAGCCCCCTTTAAACAAATACTGATAGGTCAAATAGTCTTTAGCCTTTGGTTTGACTTGAACAGTGTAGGTTTTAAAACTTTTTAAAGGTGGAGAGCAATGCTGATCATCCACTTGTACTGTAAATCGATAAGGGGCCATTTTAGCATCCCCAACTTTGGTTTGCCAACAAAACTCAGCTTGTTTCTCTCTGGCCATTGGGTCAATGATTCTAAATGTAGCCATTTTAATCCCTGAATCCCAATACAATTGTAGCGTATCTGGGCTCAGTTGTTTAGGCAAGAACTGATCATCCAAACTTGAGATGGTAAAACAAATTTTACTGCCTTCGCAAACTGCATATTGATTATTCCCTGTTATATAGGGTGCATTGTTATCAGAACAAGTACTCACAAACCAAGTGGATTCGCGTTTGATGTAACCTACCCTTCTCAATACGCCTGTAGAATCTTTTCGCCATTCATCCACTTGCATCACCATAACACCAACCTCGTCACATTTATTAGGCGTAAAAGTGATGTCACCATTATAGGCATTAAAATAAAAACCTCTTGGGGGCTTAGCGCCAGGCAAAGCTCTGCAATTGATCACGCCAGGATTAGGCGGGCAATATGGGGTCATGGGTATTCTTGAACTAAAAGTCCCTGTATACAATGCAGAATCATTGAAATTTTTCAATGCAGGAACTGATCTAAAGCCTAAACTATCTGCATCAGTATCTTCAATGGCGCCAACATTGTAATGGAAATAATTATTACAACAAATGGATTTGATAGGATTGAAACCAAACCTAGGCGATGTATTGCCTTTATTACCCGCTAAACAAACATCTACCATAGATTCTAAATACATGTTATCAGGCATCAAAGTCGTAATGGCACCATTTCTACAACAAATAGACATGGAGAATAATACTTGACAATTATTGGCCATAACAGTATTAAAACCTGATTGTTTAAGATCAAGGTCTATTTCATAACTGTGGCATTCAATACCCGTCTTGGAAGGGGTGTTTTGTGGCTTACAAGGCAAGGTGTCATTTTTACAAACCACTGAAATGTCTTTGATACCTGTTCGGTTGGGGCTAATGCTTATAGCTGAACTACCATCTCCCTTACTTAAAAAGAATTGTACATTTTGAAGTTGAAGGCCAGCGCATTCTCTGTATATTGTGTAGACCACATGGTAAACTCTGTTGCCTTTGTGCGTGTAGGTGATATCAGCTCCAATTACATGCGATGCCTGCGCCTGAACACAAAAAGCCAATGTTAGCCAAATAAAAAGCGTTTTCATTATAGATATTAAGTATTGTTAAGACCTCAAGCAGCCAAAATTAGTTGCTTATTGCCACTTGGTGGATTCAATCATTTTGTAAATATCTGCTTTGATAAAATCAAAAATAGGTTGAATACTGTCTATTTCGGTTTTGTCGTTGAAGTACAAAGCACCTCTTAAAAAATGGCGCTTACCATCACTCACATAAAAATTTAGGTTAGTGGCTGTATTGCCTTTTAATTCATACACTATTCCAGAAGTTTGAGTCAGCGCATTGTGCAATTCTATTTCTTCAATTTCATCTGCTTTGATATCGTGTTTATAAACAAGTCGCCTGGTGTCGTCAAACAACTCATCAAACTCATTGCGGTCTTTAAAGGCATGGTAACTTAAATGCAGCGTGGCATTGAAAGGCAAATAGTGCAGATTAAACCAATATGGGTGCTTAGCTGAACCTTCCGCGTCATTAAAAGCCTGCATAACGGCATACTTCGGAATGAGGAATGAGTATGGTGCGATGCTATCAAACAATTGATATTGTTTCTGAGGATAATACACCCTCGGATAAGCATGTGGCTTAGGGGTATAATCATTACCTCCACATGACAACAATAGAACTGCTATGAAAAATGCCTTTATTGCCTTCATGAAATCACTACTTTAATGCGCTTTATGCGTCTATTGTCTACAGATTCAATGGTAAAGGCAAAGTGTTTGTAATGAATGGTTTCATTCCTAAATGGAATCTTGCCATTCAATTCCAACAACATACCAGCCATTGACTCCGCTTCCCCTTTTACTTGGTCAAAAAAATCATCCTCAGTCTGGGTAATTTTACAAAAATCATTGATCAGCATTTTGCCTTCAATGATGTATTGGCTGTCATCAATTTTACTGTATGACAAAGGCTCCTCATCAAACTCATCATTGATCTCTCCGAAGATTTCCTCGAGAATATCTTCCATGGTCACGATGCCTAATTTTCCACCGTATTCATCAACCACAATGGCCATGTGCATTCTCTGTTCTTGGAATTCACTCAGCAATAAATCAATACGTTTATTTTCTGGTACAAACAAAGCAGGTTTCAATAAGGATTTCCATTTAAAGTTTGATGACTCATTCAAGTGAGGTAAAATTTCTTTAATGTAGAGCACACCAACAATGTTATCAAAAGTATCGTCATACACAGGGAACCTTGAATATCCAAGTTCATTCACTTTACCCATCATTTCGTGAAAATTGCTATGGACTTCAATAGCCGCCACATCAATCCGACCTTTCATGATTTGTCTGACAGTTTTACTCCCGAAATTGACTATCCCTTTTAAAATGGCTTTTTCTTGTTGGCCTGTATGAGCGTCCGTAGTGATATCAATGGCATGGGTGAGTTCATCTGCAGACACCGTATGTTCATGCACCTTTACTTTTTTATCAATGATGGTCGTAAACCTTACCATTGGAATCACTAAAAAAGAGAAAGCTTTTTGACAAACTAATAGTGGCAAAGCAATCATTTTGGAAATGCGAACATTGTTTCGGCTGGCATAAACCTTTGGAACGACTTCCCCAAACAACAATAAAACTAAAGAGACCAAAATCACTTTTATAGCAAAGTCTAAATATGGATGAATGTCTTTGTTAAGTATGCTTTCCATCCAAACAGAACTGACAATTACGAAAGTAACGTTCACAAAATTATTGCCCACTAAAATGGTTGCCAATAACTTTTTAGGTTGACTTAACAATTTAAGTACTGCATTACCAGAAGCTGAATCAAGGGCCTTCATGTCTTCTTTCTCTTTTGCATTCAAAGAGAACAATGCGTTTTCTGAAGCAGAAAACAAGCTAGAACAGAATACTAATAGGATTAAAAACAACAATGTACCGTAGAGGTACAAATAAGAGATACTAGCTAATTCAGGGTTAAAAACACCTAAAATGCTTAGCGGGGTCGAAGGATAAGGGTCGTCCATGTAACTTTAAACTTATATTAAAATGGTAGATCGTCTGCTTGTAAATCCATTGGGGCATCATCAACAGGAGGCGTTGATCTGTTGTCTGAATTAGATGGGTTTTCAGAATTAGGAGAAGCCACTACTTGAAATTGTAGCGCTCGGATTCTCACAGCACTTCTTTTATTGCCATCTTTATCAGTCCAAGTTTCGTTTTTGATTTTGCCTTCAATAAAAACTGTACGACCTTTTTTAAGCACTTTTTCTGCATTTCTGGCCAAGGCATCCCACATTTCTATGTTGTGCCAATCCGTTTGTTCAACTTTATTACCTGATTTATCAATAAACACTTCGTTTGTAGCAATAGTAAAATTAGCTACTGCACGGTTATTGTCTAAATAGCGAACTTCAGGATCTTTGCCCAACCTACCTAATAGAAAAACCTTGTTGACCATATCAAAAAATAATTGCTTGTTACAAACATACTAAAAATTTCTCGATTAAAACAGATACCGGATAGTTTTGAATCTGTGTGATTGGCACCCAAATTACATCTGATGCTTTAAAATTTATTTGACCATCAGCCTCTACAATCCAAAATTGAGCGTGAATGGTTTGATGGGTTAACACCTGTTTGGCCTCAGATAAACACTCAATTTTATTTACACGATTAAACAATATATTATCTATCTCTTTATGAACAACATTGGCAGACATCAATTGCTTGGATTCCACTAAAGGCAGCTCGTATAAATGCTGCCAAATATCTTTTTCTTGGCGTTTGCGAATGGCAATTTGTCCGTTTTGTTGTATCAAGAAATAATTGAAGAAGCGTTGGCGTTTCTTTATGGTTTTTGCCTTGACTGGAAAATTTTGAACAGCATTCATTTTTAAGGCTTTGCAATTGAATGAAACCGGACATTCCGCACATTTGGGGGCATCTGGTTTACACAACATGGCCCCAAATTCCATGATGGCATTGTTGAATAAACTAGGCTGTTGGCCTTGAACCCAAGCCTCTAAAATGGCCATAAACTCTGGCCGACTTTTATTATCGTCAATTGGCGATTCAATTCCATATAACCTAGACAAAACCCTATACACATTACCATCTAAACAAGGATAAGCTTGATCAAATGCAAAAGACATAATTGCAGCCGCCGTGTAAGGCCCAATGCCTGGCAATTTGAGTACAGCATGGTATTGGTCAGGAAATTTCCCATCGTATTGATTTACAATTATTTGAGCTGTTTTGTGCAAATTTCGAGCTCGAGAATAATAGCCCAAGCCTTGCCACAACTTCAAAACAGACTCCTGGGCCGCAGACGCTAACGACTGAATATCAGGATATTGCGACACAAATCGTTCATAATACCCCAGGCCTTGAACCACCTGAGTTTGCTGCAAAATGATCTCTGAAAGCCATATTTTATAAGGGTCTTTAGTATTCCTCCAAGGCAAATCCCTGAAATTATTTTTATACCAAGCGATTATTTCTAAAACATTTTCCATAGATTTGTAATACAAACATCAAGATTATTGAAATAATAACTACCATTCCTTATGACAAAAGCAGAAATTATTAGTGAAATTTCCGAAAAAACAGGCATTGACAAAGTCATTGTTACTGAGACTATGGAATCCTTCTTCAAGGTCATGAAAAACAACATGTCACAAGGTGAAAACATCTATTTCAGAGGCTTTGGCAGTTTTATCCTTAAAAAAAGAGCTAAAAAAGTAGCTAGAAATATTTCTAAGAATACCGCTTTGGTGATCGATGAGCATTTCATTCCAAAATTTAAGCCTGCAAAAGTATTCGTCGAAAAAGTAAAAACAAGCATTCCTTCTGATTTTGTTCCTAAAAAAGAAGAAAAAGAATATTAATTTCGCCGCATGAAGCTGAACCCATTAAAAGCAATCTTATTGATTGCTTTTTTTATTGTAACTGCCCTACTCACCTATTTTGGTTTGCACAAATCTGAAGCTCAAATTGATTTTGAAGCTTTGAACAAAGAAAGATCTGAAGCCATGACTGCTCAAAACGAGAAAGCTTTTGAATCCATTTTAAACAATTTGGGGAGCAGTACAACCGTTGTTAAACCAGATATTTTAAGCTCTAATGACACCCAGCGTATTGCCCTATCAATTACATTATTGGATACCATGCAGCAATACCTTTATGCAGCAGTCTTAAGTGAGCGCGTAGCCAAAATCAACAACAATGCTTGGCGTTATCACACAGCAGCCCGTTACTTTTTGATGGAAACAGAAAAGGGTGAGCATTTAAGTCTCTTATTTAAAAAAGCTAAAACCAATTTAGAACAATGCTTGAGCATTGAGCCCAACAATTTAAATGCAAAAGTGGATTTGGCTGTTAGCATCTACAACATCAATAACCAAGAACCACCTAAAAATACTGCAGATCTTATGCGTCCGGCTTTACTACTTAGAGAAGTTGTTGCAGTTGATTCTAACCACATTGATGGACTGTATTACTTAGGAAAATTAGCCCAAGCTTCTAATCAATTAGAAAAAGCTATTGAAAGATTTAAAAAATTAGTATATTTGCAACCCCAAAATCGCGAATATTACTTGGAATTAAGTCAAATGTATGAGCGATTAGGGAACCAAAAAGAAGCAAAAGTTTGGCTCGAAAAAAGCCAAAACATTAATTAAACCATTATATAAAGACATTATTATGCCAAGCGGAAAGAAAAGAAAAAGACACAAAATTGCTACTCACAAACGCAAAAAAAGATTGAGAAAAAATCGTCATAAGAAGAAGTAATTCATCTTTTAATCTTTTACCATTGTGAATGAGCTTGTCATTGACCGCAACTCAAATGGCATAGATGTAGCCTTATTATTCAACAAACAACTCACTGAACTCCACCAGGAGAACGCCGTTTCTTCGTTCCAGATCGGTGATGTTTATTTGGCTAAAGTCAAAAAAATCATGCCAAATCTCAATGCCGCATTTTTAGATGTTGGCCACGAGAGAGACGCATTCTTACATTACACAGATCTCGGCGCGAATTTTAATTCAGTTGCCAAATTAACCAAAATCGTTACCCAGGGTGGTTTAAAATCTACTCACCTCGATGAATTCGAAAAAGAGGAGGAAATCGTTAAAACAGGTAAAATTACTGAGTTAGTAAAAAAAGGAGATCAGTTACTAGTTCAAATTTTTAAAGAGCCCATTGGCAATAAAGGACCAAGAATCACTTGTGATTTGTCTTTTGCTGGCAGATATTGTGTATTGGTGCCTTTTGGCAAAACCACTGCCATCTCTAAGAAAATTTCAGACGTCAACCACAAAAAGCGTTTGAAGCAAATGGTTGACAAAATCAAACCTAAGAACTTTGGTGTCATTATAAGAACCATTGCAGAAGAGGCACTTATTGAAGACATTGAGATGGATTTAAACAATCTCATTGGCCAATGGGAAACCTTGGTTAATGCTTCAAGAAATGCAGTGCCGCCTGTAAAAGTATTAGGCGAAATTTCAAGAACAGAGTCTTTATTGAGAGATTTATTAAACGATGAATTCTCTAATATCCATGTTAATGATGCAGATTACGCATTAAAACTAAAAACCTATATTGGACATATTGCTCCAGGCAAAGAAGAGTTAGTTAGAGTTTACAACAATAAAGTGCCGATTTTTCAGCACTTTGGCATTGACAAACAAATCAAAGCTTCTTTTGGCAAGAATGTGATGTTCAACAATGGTGCTTATTTAATCATTGAACACACTGAGGCTATGCACGTAATTGATGTAAATAGCGGCAGAAAAACCAGTGCGACTGAAAACCAACAAGAAAACGCCCTAAAGATTAATTTAGAGGCCACCAAAGAAATAGCTCGTCAATTAAGATTGAGAGATTTGGGTGGTATTATCGTAATAGACTTTATTGACTTAAAGAACCCTACGCACCGTAAAGAACTATTGGATACTTTAACGGCTGCAATGAAATCTGACCGATCTAAACACAACATTTTGCCAATGAGCAAATTTGGTTTGATTCAGATCACCAGAGAAAGGGTCAGACAAGAAACCAATATCAATACCACTGAATTATGTCCTAGTTGTAATGGCACAGGCACAGTTGTATCGAGCATGCTGTTGAGTGATAATATACTCGAAAAGCTTCAATACATTTGGGACAGTCAAAATGCCCAAAAATTGACTTTAAAGGTGAACCCTATCATTAAAGCGTATTTGACTAAAGGCGGTTTTAAAAGTGTTAGATTCCAATGGTTTTGGAAGTATAAGAAGTGGGTTAAAATCCAAGCGGAACACTTGTATCATTTAACCAATTTCACCATTTGCAATGAGGCAGGTGATGAATTAAATCCTTAATTATTTTTGCTTAGGCTTTTGTTCTAACAACTCGCCTTCACTATTGTATTTTTGATACAATACCATTTTGCCTTTCTCATTGTAATAGCGCCACTCTCCTACCATTTTGCCGCTGGCATATTCGCCTTCAACGTGTTCGGCTTTATTGAACAAACCTGATTTGAATGGACCATCAATCAAGCCATTTTTATAGGCTCCAACTTCATCTAATCCTCTAACATATTGCTTGTTTGAAGTTTTAGGATCAAAGGGTTTGTTAGTCTTTTTCTTGCCAAAATCTTTGACGCCTGAAAAGTATTTCATATAAGGGCCATTCAGCACATCATTTTCGTAATGATAAACATTCAGGGTATCGCCGGCTTCATTGAATGAAACAGAATTACCTTCGCGTTTACCTAAATGAAAAAACTCCTCTTTAAGCACTACGCCAAATACATTATCTGAATACCTTGAAATGCTGTCTAAAAGCCCTTGTTTGTAGTAGGTCTCTTCTGCAATCAAACCTGTTAAATGGTATTTATAACATTTGCCATTTCTAATGCCATTGGCATATTCAATTTCAGATCTGATATTGCCAGCTGGATAATAACTCTGCATTAAACCATTTGGAACATCATTGGTTAAATAGACCTTTTGTTCTAATTGCCCATTTTTGTAATAGGTCATTGACCAACCTGTTCTTATGCCTTTAATGTATTGGTGTATGTATTTAGGCAAACCATTTTCATACAAACAAGTTACAGTGCTGTCTAACTCATCATTGATGTATTTACCAATGAGTTGAATGTTACCATTTTCATGATAATATACAAACGGGCCATTGCGTTTGCCCATGTTAAAAGCTAATTTGGCTCTGACTTGATTACCTCCTAAAAAATATTCTGTTTTATCACCATGCAATAGACCATCCTTCCAATTGATCTCTTGCATCTTGGTTTTATTGTCGAATAAATCAATGCTAGTACCTGTATAAGGTTGATTATTGAAGTAATAAACCTCATTATTGTTTTGCAGGTCTTTGGTCAACACACGTCTTTTGATAACATTAGAAGAAGCATCTTTACTTTGCTCCTGAACAATATTAGATTTTGAATTGGCTTGCTTTTGCGCCCAAGCAACTTGAAAGCTTAACAACAAAGAAAGACTAATGCCAATGACATTTATATTCATAAAGCGCATTATGGTTTTACTAAGGCTTTGATTTTTTCCTCTAATTCAAGTTCACTGCCTTCAGTATAGCCATTGTGTACGTATACGATATGTCCTGATTGATCCAATAATATGGTTTGAGGCGGATTGTTAACGTTCATCGCTCTGGCCAAGTCTTTGTTCTCATCTAACAAAATAATGTAGGGCCAAGTTAATGCAGTAACAGTCGGACTGACCTTTGAAACCGTTCTGGCATCATCCATAGAAATGGCCACCACTTCTAAGCCATATTTTTTCTTCCAATCGTCATATAATTCAAGTACATTGTTTAGCTCTTTTATGCATGGTGTACACCAAGTAGCCCAAAAAGACAATACCATGATTTTACCGGTTTTACCATAATCTTGGATGTTCACAGGAGTACCATCCAATTTCTTAATCATAATGGATGGCATAGTTGGTTTGGCTTTAGTGGTATCTTCAGCAGTATCGGCTTTGGCAAATGGCGCGAGCACCATTACAGTTGATAATAATAGAAATTTGAACATGTTTACAAATAAACAATCATTGTGCCAAATAAACAACCTGAACTTATCCTAACAACCACAAGGATTGTAGTGTTTCACTTTGCCTTTTTTATTGCGCGTTTCAATGATGTCACCCTTGGCATTGAACTTCGTGTAATCAATGAGTTGACCATAGCGATAAGTTGACCGTTGAAGCACATATTTAGGTGTTCTACAAATCCAAACACCATGCTTAAGGGTATCCTGAACATAGTTACCAGAACACACAACAGAATCTGCTGAGTTGGCCCAAAGCTTACCCATTGTTAAGCCTAAAAGGCAAAGCAATAGTCTAAGCTTGAGTGGTATCATCGGCAGCGTTTTCGCTTGGCTCAGATGTTGTTGCAGTTTCTGAAACGGTTGTTTGATCCGTTTCAATGACAGCTTGATTTTGTGTTTGATCGCCATGAACAAATGATTCATAATTGGTTTTATGATCAAATGGACGTTTGCCAATAATGCTCTCTAAATCTGTTTGAAACAGTATTTCTTTAGCCAATAATTCATGGGCAAGCTTTTCAAGTTCAGAGCGTCTTTCATTCAACAAAGTCTTGGTGCGATCGTATGCCTTTTGAATGATCAATCTTACCTCTTCATCAATTAAATCAGCTGTTTTTTCGCTGTATGGCTTGTTGTAGGCAAACTCCCCTGTTGAATCATTGAAACTCACTTGACCCACTTTGTCGTTCATACCGTATATGGTCACCATGGCATAAGCCATTTTGGTAATGCGCTCTAAATCATTTTGAGCACCCGTACTGATTTTGCCAAAAATAATATCCTCAGCAGCTCTACCACCCAAGGTCATACACATTTCATCCATGAGTTGTTCAGTTCTGTATATGTATTGCTCTTTAGGTAAGTACTGCGCATAACCTAGAGCAGCAACACCTCTTGGAACAATTGAAACTTTTACTAAAGGATCTGCGAATTCTAAGAACCAACCGGCTACTGCGTGGCCCGCTTCATGATATGCTACTATATTCTTCTCTTCAGGTGATATCAATTTGTTTTTCTTTTCAAGACCACCAATCACTCTGTCAATGGCATCTTGGAAATCTTGCATATCAATCTTCTCTTTGTTGTGTCTGGCAGCAATCAATGCAGCTTCATTACATACGTTAGCAATCTCTGCACCAGCAAAACCTGGGGTTTGAGCAGACAACTTTTTAGCATCAATGTCTTCAGCTAAAGCTTTGCCATGTAAATGCACTTTAAAGATTTGTTCACGACCATTCAAATCTGGTTTATCAATTGAGATTTGTCTATCAAAGCGACCTGGTCTTAGTAAGGCTGAGTCTAATATATCTGGTCTGTTTGTGGCGGCTAAAATGATGACGCCGCTGTCTGTACCAAATCCATCCATTTCAGTCAACAATTGGTTCAAAGTATTTTCTCTTTCATCATTCGAACCACTGACTAAATTCTTACCTCTGGCTCTACCGATGGCATCAATTTCATCAATGAAAATAATACAAGGGGCTTTTTCTTTGGCTTGTCTGAATAAATCTCTCACCCTAGAGGCACCAACACCAACAAACATTTCAACAAAATCAGAACCTGATAAAGAGAAGAATGGCACATTGGCTTCGCCGGCAACCGCTTTTGCTAATAAGGTCTTACCAGTGCCTGGAGGGCCAATCAACAAGGCGCCTTTGGGAATCTTACCCCCTAATTTGGTGTATTTTTTAGGTTGTTTCAAGAAGTCTACAATTTCCATGACTTCAACCTTGGCTTCATCTAAACCAGCCACATCTTTGAAGGTGATATTCACCTTGGTGTTTTTATCAAACAATGTTGCTTTACTTCTGCCAATATTAAACAATTGACCTGGTCCACCAGCACCACCGCCTCCACCGCCCATTCGGCGCATCATGAAACTCCAAATCAATATGAATAAACCAATCATGAACAACCAATACAAAATAGTACCTGATGAATCGCTCTCGTATTCGTAGTCTATAACAACAGCTTTGGCATTATTATAAGCCTCTTCGCTTATGGTTTTTTGCTGAACCAGCAAATTGTCATAGGCTTTATTGAAAGCCTCTTTATTGATCTCAAAATAGTATTCAGGCATTTTATCACCCAACATACTATTGTTAGAACGCTTAACGTCTTTGTATTTTTCGTTGTCTAATGCTTCTTTCTTAAGGTATACTTTAACCACACGGTCATTTAAGATCTCAATTTTTTCGACATCATTAGAAACGATCATCTTTTCAACTTCGTTCCAATTGGTTTTTTTACCAGGATTGGAAGGGAAAAAACTGATGATCACAAAACCTAGTAAGAGTATACCCCAAATCCACCACATGTTAAAACGCGGTTTTGAAGGCTTTTTGTCTGAAAAAGGTTTTTCGTTGGGTTGTTGTTGGTTATCCATTAAAATATTGTAATTGCTTAAGTTTGGCTGCTGTGCAAATGTAAATAATTGTTTAAACTATTTTTAACATTTAAGCTCAACTCCTTTATTTTTGCAAAAAATATTCCAATCATTATGTACGGTGCTCTACAACAACAATTGCAAACAGAATTACAGCAAATTAAAGACGCTGGATTGTACAAAAAAGAACGCATTATAGTTTCGCCACAAGGCGCTGATATTAAGCTTAACGACGGCAAAGAAGTGATTAATTTCTGTGCCAATAATTACCTTGGATTGTCTAGTCACCCTCGCATTATTGACGCTGCCAAAAAGTCACTCGACACCCACGGTTTTGGCATGAGCAGTGTGAGATTTATATGTGGCACTCAAGATATTCACAAAACACTTGAAGCTAAAATTGCTGAATTCTACGGCACAGAAGATACCATTTTGTATGCCGCGGCATTTGATGCCAATGGTGGTGTGTTTGAACCATTGTTTAACGAACAAGATGCCATCATTTCTGATAGTTTAAACCATGCTTCTATTATTGATGGGGTTAGACTTTGTAAAGCAGCAAGATACCGTTATAACAACAATGACATGGCGGACCTTGAGCAACAATTAATTGCGGCCAACCAAGCAGGCCATCGCAATAAAATCATTGTAACAGACGGCGTGTTCAGCATGGATGGCTACGTGGCTCAGTTAGATAAAATTGTGGCATTAGCAGATCAATACAATGCCTTGATTATGGTAGACGAATGTCATGCTGCTGGTTTTATTGGTAAAACAGGCAGAGGCACCCCAGAGTATTGTGGTGTACACGGTAAGATTGATATCATCACTGGCACCTTGGGCAAGGCACTAGGTGGCGCCATGGGAGGTTATACCACTGGTAAAAAAGAAGTGATTGAAATGTTGCGTCAGCGTTCAAGACCTTACTTATTCTCTAACTCATTAGCCCCTGCCATTGTTGCGGCTGGGATTGAAGTGTTTGACTTATTAAGTGAATCTACCGCTCTTCGCGATAAACTTGAGCACAATGTCAATTATTTTAAAGCAGGCATAAGAGCTGCAGGCTTTGATTTTAAAGATGGTAACAGTGCTATCGTACCAATTATGTTGTATGATGCTAAACTTAGTCAAGTAATGGCAGACCAGCTACTCGACGAAGGCATTTATGTTATTGGCTTCTTTTATCCTGTAGTTCCTAAAGACCAAGCCAGAATAAGGGTGCAATTATCTGCTGCTCACGAGCAACACCATTTAGATAAAGCAATTGCGGCCTTTACTAAAGTCGGTAAAACCCTTGGTGTGATTAAGTAACTTAATGTTTAGGGCGCTCCAAGCTGTCTTGAGGGTACCAAACATGCATTGAATCGCGCATTTGCTTTGACCACTCTATCAACAAATGCACTTCATCGGCTTGAAGCTTCGCTTTAGGATGAATGAGCGCATAATCCCATAATGGCATTTCTTCCGATAGCATGACTTCGTCAATCTCTTCTAGTTTATGGAATTGTTTGTAAGGTCTATATTTCAAGAAATCATCAAAATTTAAATGGCGTTTACCATCTTTAATATGATTCGCCAAATAGGTTGATACAGGTTGAATTGAGGCATACCATGGGTAGTTGGTATTATTGGAATGGCAGTCATAACAGGCCTTCTCTAATATTACTTGAACTTCGGTATTGACAGGAAATTTTTTGGCAATGGCAGCCGCTTTAGCTTGGCTATTGTTTCGCTCTGTAGGCAGCAATTGAATCATAAGCAAAAGCAGTAGTATACTTAGTCCGATTGTGCGTTTATTGATCTTCATAATTAATGGAATTCTTCTTCTTTAATGGCATCTCCTCTGAGTATACGGTAGCGCTTTCTGGCCTCTGCCACATACAAGCTTCCTGAATAATTCAGGACAATTAATTCATAAATCTTTTTGGCATTGGCTGTGTCATTCAATTTAAACTCATAGAGCTTAGCCAAGCGCATAAGGGCGTTATCTGCAAGAATATCATTGCTGTATACTTGAATCAATCGCTGGTATAATTGTTCGGCTTGTTTGAATTGTGACTGTTGTTCGGCTATTAATGCTCTAGAATATAAGATCTCATCAGACAGCGAGTGATTGGGGAACATAAGGGAAATGCTATCCAACAAAGGCAAAGATTTTTCATAATGGTTCTGAAAAAGGTACAAATCTGCTTGGGCAAATCTTTGCAGCGCTTCACGGGTGCTATCATCGGTTAAATTATCTTGTATCAATAACCATAGCTTTAAGGCATTATTACTGATCAATTGAGAGGTGGCGTCTTTTAAGACATCTAACTGTGATTGACTCCATTCAAACTCCCCTCTAAAATAACAAAGCCTGGCATATCTATACTTTGCCTCTTGACCTAAAGCATCATTCAAAAAGGCTTTTTCAACTTGCTTGTATAGTAAGTCGGCATCCCATGACTCCCCATTAACCAAATAGGCATCTGCCAAAACCAATTTACAATTGGCCAATGTGCTTTCTGACAAACCAGGAATGGCTATGGCTTCTTTCATTAATTGAATACTCCATTTGGCATTGTGCATGTAATATAAATACAACTCAGCGAGGTCTTTCATTTGTTGAGCTGTTTGCCAGTTGCGGCCGTTGGTATTCAAGAATTGGAGGTAAGCTTTTTCAATGGATTTAAGTCGCTCAATGCTGGCGCCATTTTCAGATTTTATCTGAAGCAAACCACAATTTAATACCCCTTGTTGTGCTTGGTAAAAATAGCGTTTGTTATCGCCTAAGGCCAATACATAGTCATAACATTTTAAAGCGTACTCGTAGGCCTCGTTTTCTAGCATGATTTGGGCCAAGACCAATACCGATCGCCCTTCTTCTTTTAAGCGTTTGTCTACTGCTTTAGCTTGAATCAGGGCCCCATTCCAATCTTTTTGTTGGGTAAAAGACCAAATTAAAAAATCATTGTAGACATAATTATCTGGGGCTTTTTGGATCAGTTGCAACAAGACCTTACTCAAGACTTGATATTGAGCTTCGGTTTGATAATTAACGGCTAACCTGTCTTTTATATCTTCGTACAAAAATGGATCATTCCCAGCCATCATGACTAGTTCCCTTGTGGCCAAATCAACCTGTCCTAAATTAAAGTACACTTCACTTAATTCATTGGCAAACAGAAAATCTTCTTTGAATTGCTGTCTGGCATGTTCATATACTTTAATCGCTTCAGCATAAAACTTGCGTTTAACAAAGGCATTGGCCAGTGCTTCAGTTTGCACCACCCCATTCAATTTGAGTTTAAGCAGATCACTGCAAATTTTTTCCTGCTTACTGCTCAGATCTTGCAACTTGTAAATATAGGCTTGATCAACAAAAAAGGTGTATTCTTCAGGGTATTTGCGTTGTCTTTTTTCTAGTAATTTTTCGGCCTCTTTAAACGATTTTAGCTGAATATAACATTGCAGCAGGTTGTCGTAATAATATAAATTTTGAGGCTGTTTATTGCTCAAATCTTCATAAAGATCTGCGGCCTTGGTGAACTCTTTACTTGAAAAATACTGAGCAGCTAATCGCTCATCATTGTTTTGCGCTTGCACAACAAACACATAGGTAGTCATTAGCAAAACAAACAAGCCCCTCATATGTACAAATCTATTACAAACGCAATGAAAGCACAACTGAATTTATGTTTTAGATAAAAATTTCTATTTTTGCTTATTAAGTGATTGCAAAATGAAGACCTTTAATGTGATAGGGATAATGTCTGGTTCATCTATGGATGGCGTTGATTTAGCCTTGTGTGAAATCGTATCTGACCAAGAACAATATACCTTTAAAATCAAAACCGCTGAGACCTACGATTACAATGAGACATGGCGCATTAGATTGTCTCAATTAAGAAAGGCTGATGCCTTAGCTTATGCCAAAACAGATGTGTTTTACGGTCATTATTTAGGCCAGTTAGTCAATCAATTTATACAAACCAATGGCCTTCAAGCGGATCTTGTGGCGTCACATGGGCACACAGTATTCCATTATCCTGAGGCGTTTATTACGCGTCAGGTGGGCGACGGTGCCTCTTTGTCTGCATTGTGTGGCTTACCTGTTGTGAGTGATTTTAGAAGTATGGATGTGGCCAAGCGAGGCGAAGGTGCCCCCTTGGTGGCAATTGGTGATGAATTGTTATTCAATGATTACGATTACTGCCTAAACCTTGGTGGGTTTTGCAATATTTCTGGTGTGTACAATGGCAAGCGCATTGCCTTTGATATTGCCCCTGCTAATATTATCCTTAACCGTGTGGCCAGAGACCTTGACCAAGACTTTGACAAAGATGGAGAGATTGCCTCAAGAGGATCTATACACTACCCTTTGCTTGAACAATTGAATCGCATTCCCTTCTACCATCAAGATTTTCCAAAGTCTTTGAATAGAGATTGGATCAATCACGAATTGTGGCAAATAGTGAAAGATGGCGAACGATTAAGTCCTGAAGATAAAATGAAAACCTTTGTTGATCATATTGGCTTTCAAATTGGAAAAAGCATAGATCAAATTGCAGGCAACAATGGCGCCGGCAAAAAGGTATTGGTTACCGGAGGAGGTGCTTTTAACTCTGTATTAATGGACCATATTAAAACCCATAGCGAAGCTGAATTCATAGTCCCTGGCGATGAATTGGTTAAGTTCAAAGAAGCGCTGATCTTTGCCTTGATGGGTGTTTTAAGGGTCGAAAACAAAGTCAATATTAAAAAAAGTTATACAGGGGCTAAATCTGACAGTATTAGTGGCGCATTGAACGGTGACTTTAGTAAATTGATTTAATTTCCAGTTAAAATATAAGTATATTTGTATACCATGTTGCGAATTGCCAGAACAGCTTTATTAGTATTAATGTGCTTGAGTTTAAGCCATTGTAAAAAAGACAAACAAAAGGAAGTCATAATTGAATACCCTTTGTTTTTTGTCAATAACATGGAAATTGATACCTCTAAGGAAGACAGTTTAATTGTTAGAGAGTCTATAGACTTCCCGACCAATCTTGAAGGCGAATTGGCCAAGAACAATACCGATAAGTCTAAAATCAAATCAGGTAAATTAGAGTTCTTTAGAATTCAAATCCTTGACAATGCAGTATACGATAGTTTAAACTATTGTAACTTCAAGGATTTAACTGAAATGAGCATTGACATCAAACATGCTGATTTAGGCCAATTTGAAGTGGCTAAAAAATTAAATATCCCTGACATCAGAACCAAAGCCATTAACCTTGACATGAATGGTGTTGAGTTGAAAGACTTTCTTCAAAAGGAAAGCTTCAGAATGGTATTCAAATACAAAAAGCGCCGTCAAATGCACCATGAAATGCCATTTGTGGTATCGCTTAAATTCAAAATAGTGGCCGACGCCCTATAAACATTCTCCATAACTATTCCACATAGACTTGTTTTTTAACAATAATTGAATATTATTGCCATTAAACATCGTTTATATGAATGAAATAACACCAAAATCAGGACACCCAAAAGGTTTGTACTTACTATTTGCCACAGAAATGTGGGAGCGTTTTTCCTATTATGGAATGAGAGGTATATTAATCCTTTATTTGACTAAATCATTGATTCAAGGTGGATTAGGCATCAATGAACAATCAGCATCTTTGATTTATGGCTTTTTTACAGGCTTTGTATACTTTACCCCGTTGATTGGCGGTTGGTTGGCTGATAAATATATAGGTCAAAGAAATGCCATCACCATTGGCGGTATTACCATGATGATTGCTCAGTTTATTTTATTTGGTATCAATACGCAGTTTGGTCTCTATTTAGGCTTATTCTTATTGATTATTGGCAATGGTTTTTTCAAACCAAACATCTCAACCATAGTTGGTAGACTATATGCTACAGATGATCCTAGAAGAGATTCTGCTTTTTCAATCTTTTATATGGGCATTAATTTAGGGGCCTTCATTGCGCCTTTAGTAATTGGTTTCTTTGCTGAAGACATGTTTGCGATTAAAGACGCGAGCGGTAAAATTTTAACTTATGGTTACAAATACGGATTCTTAATTGCTGGCTTAGGTATGATGCTGGGCCAAGTATTATTTAATTCAATGGCTAAAAAATACCTTGGAACTGTTGGTGAATCTCCGGCTAAACAAAATGCCAACGCAGCCGCTGATAGCACTACAAAAGCGCCTGACATGCCTTTAACCAAAGAAGAAAAGCAAAGGGTAACAGTAATTTTTATATTAACAGCCTTTGTGATATTCTTTTGGGCAGGGTTCGAACAAGCAGGTTCATCATTAAGCCTTTACACAGATAAGTTCATCAATAGAAATGTACTAGGGTTTGAAATACCTACTTCTTGGTTCCAGTCTGTAAACCCATTATTTATCGTTGCATTAGCACCTTTATTTTCAATATTCTGGACCAGCAAAGTTGGTCAAAAACTAACCACTCCAGTTAAAATGGGATTGGGTATGATATTATTAGGCATAGGCTTTTTCTTTATGTTAGGCGCCGTTTCTGAAAGAGGTGGCGACAATCAAGACATCACCGTTAAAGCAAGTTTATTTTGGCTAGTAATCACCTACTTACTGCATACTTTAGGCGAATTGTGTTTATCGCCAGTAGGCCTATCTGTAGTCACTAAATTAGCTCCAGTTAAATTGGCTTCATTAATGATGGGTGTTTGGATGTTATCTACTTTTATTGCCAATATTATTGGCGGTTTTGTTGCTGCCTACGTGGAAGCCTTGGGCGCTTTTGCAATATTTGCTACAATTGCCGGCTTTGTTATTGTTTTAGGGATAATCATGATATCATTGAATAAACCAATTCTTAAAATGATGCATGGCGTAAGATAATAATATAACGCTTAAACTCAAACTGAACAAAGATCAAAAACGTTTAAATACAATTCAAATAACACAAACCTACAAAGCATTTTGTAGGTTTGTTTTTTTAATCAAATCATATGTGGAAGAACCATCCTAAAGCTTTACCTTTTTTATTTTTATCTGAAATGTGGGAACGTTTCGGTTACTATTTAATGATCGGCATTTTTACACTCTACTTAAAAGATGTAGAGTCTGGGTTTGCTATGACTGAAAAAGAATCCTCTGATTTGTATGGCACTTTTATCGCTTTGGTATTTTTAACCCCATTTATTGGTGGTTTATTGGCCGACAGATACTTGGGCTACAAAAAATCAATTGTTATTGGTGGCATTTTAATGGGTGCAGGATATTTACTTATGGGCATTCACCACATCAGTGTTTTATATCTGGCGATGACTTTGGTTATAATTGGCAATGGTTTTTTTAAACCAAACATTTCAACCTTACTTGGCAATCTATATTCAACCGATCAATTCAAAGACAAAAAAGATGAGGGTTATAATATATTTTATATGGGCATCAATGTGGGCGCATTTATTTGCAACTTCTTTGGGGCTGCATTACAAATCTTATTGGGTTGGAAATTTGCATTTATGGCAGCCGGTGTGGGCATGTTTATTGGCGTAATCGTATTCTTACTAGGCACTAAGCATTATCAAGGATTTGACCATAAAAAAGGTGTGCAAGAAGGAGACATGCCATTTTATAAAATTGTTTTATTCATTTTATTGCCTTCTGTTATTTTTGGCATTATTGGATGGCTCATCAAAGGCATAGCCTCTCCCACTAATAATGAAAGCTATATTTTTGGATCAGACAGTACTGATGCGTTTATATTCGCTTGTATTCCAGTTGTGTTTTTTTATGGTAGTTTGTTTTACAAAGCCAAACAAGAAGACAAAAGACCAATAGGCGCTTTGCTAACAATATTTGCCGTTGTTATTTTGTTTTGGGCTGTATTTAAACTCAATGGTTCTGCGCTTAATACATGGGCAGACCGTTACACAGACAGACAAATCACTGGTAGTACAGAAACCGTATTCAACACCTTAAAACTATCTAAATCTGTTGAATACAAAAAAGACTCGGTAGATTTATATGATGCCAATTACAAACTACAAAAGACAAATGGCATTGTTCAAAAGGAATACAATTACCCTTTGTATTTTAAGAATGTAGCTAAAGATAAATTACCAGCAGAAGGCGGTAAAGTATCATTGTGGGCAACCAATTTAAGTCAATCAATTAATCCAGGATGGGTCATTATTTTGACGCCACTGGTAGTTGCATTTTTTACATTTTTAAGAGGCCGCAAAAAAGAACCTAGCACGCCTAGTAAAATTGCTTTTGGTTTATTGATTTCAGCATTATCTGTATTGATAATGGTTGCAGCAGTTCATATTGGCGCAAATGGTTCGGAGAAAGTTTCAGTATGGTGGTTGGTTGCCAATTATGGCATAATAACGATAGGTGAATTGTTTTTAAGTCCTATGGGGCTCTCAGTTGTTTCAAAGCTTAGTCCTACAAACATTACTTCATTAATGATGGGTGGATGGTTTTTGTCTACTTCGATAGGCAATAAATTAAGTGGCGTATTGGCCAGCATGTGGGACACCTACTCAGACAAAAGCAATTTCTTTTGGATCAATTTCGCCCTACTAATGACTGCTGCTTTATTAATGTTTGTTCTTTTGAAACAACTCAATAAAGTTATGCAAGAAAAAGGCATTAACTAATTAATAAATTATGGAAGAAAAATACAGCTTAGAATCCATTCAAAATTTCAAAGGCACTTATCCTAAACAAATTTGGATATTGTTTTTGGTTGAAATGTGGGAACGTTTTTGTTTTTATGGCATGCGTGCTTTGTTGGGCCTATACATTTCACATCTGATATTATCTGCCAACTACAAAGGCATTTCAGGTAATGAATTAGCCGTTAAACAAGCGCAATTCAAAACTGAAAATAATGAAACATTAAACCCTGAGCATCCGAGGTATTACATTGAAACCTCTCCACAAACTGAACGCAACAGCGCTGAAGCCATTTCCAATAAACGCTATGGATTGATCCAAGCTTTTATATACGCTATGGCCTTTATTGGTGGCATGTTTGCAGATAAACTATTTGGTTTTAGAAAATCCATCTTTTGGGGTGGTTTATTGATGGTTATCGGAACTTTTTTGATGGCTGTTCCTGGCAGTTTTACGTTCTATTTAGGGGTTAGTATACTCATTGTTGGCAATGGCTTTTTTAAGCCTAATATTTCAACCATGATTGGTGATTTATACAAACCTGGAGACCCAAGACGCGATGCAGGTTATGGCTTGTTTTATGCGGGCATTAATATTGGCGCTTTGTTAAGCGGATTAAGCATCGCTTATATAGGCACATCCATCAGCTGGTCTTTAGGATTTGCTTTAGCAGGCGTCTGTATGTTATTGGGCTTAGGCTTATTCCTATTTACTCAAAAAACACTCGGCCCTATTGGTCAAACCCCTGATGAAGCCAAATTCAATCAAGCCATTTTAGGTATCCCTAAAGGTTGGTTAAGTATGGGGCTCTCTTTATTATTCATACCCTTTTTCTTTTTATTGATTTACTATCCTTTCGAAGTGAATTTGAGCAGCATAATGGGCAACAATGCCGATGGTAGCGCCTACCTTGTTCAATTTTCAGATTTGTTTATGATCAGTTTGGCCGCTGTCATTTTAGCCTATTTGATCTACACCCTTACCCAATTGGCCAAAGAAGAATTGGGCAAAATGTTGGCTGCCGTTATTTTGATTTTATTTTCAGTCTTGTTTTGGTCTTTCTTCGAACAAGGCGGAGGCTCTTTGAATTTCTTTGCTGTAGGCAATGTTCAAAGCCATGGCTTGAATATGACCTCGGTAAACAACTCCATCAATGCCTTATGGGTAGTTGCCTTTAGCCCGCTCGTAGGTTTGTTATGGGTATGGTTGGCCAAAAAACGTTTAGAGCCGAACACAGTGGTTAAATTCGGTTTAGGCTTCGTGTTTTTAGGCTTAGGCTTTATGACCTTTTACTGGAGTAAATTTTATGCAGATAGCCTAGGCAAAACGCCTCTTACCTTCTTCTGTTTGGCGTATTTAGTCATCACCTTGGGTGAATTGTGTTTATCGCCAATAGGTTTATCAATGATTACCAAGCTATCACCTAAACGCTTTGTGGGCATGATGATGGGTTCATGGTTTTTAGCCAGTGCTTATGGTCAATATGGAGCAGGTATTATTGGCGCCTCAATGGCCAGCAGCAATGGTTCAGAAAACCTCAATGCCTTTCAAAAAATGGAGTTGTATACCAATGGCTACCAAACCATAGGCGGTATAGCCATAGTGGCTGGTATCATCTTGATTGTGTTGAGCCCAATGATTTTGAAGCTCATGAAAGACAAAACCACTATTGCTTAGCTTTCAAATAACCTTTAATGGCTTTGATGGCAATGGTAATTTGATTCTCGATGGTCTTTTCACTTAAGTCCATAATTTCCGCAATCTGCTTGTGACTGAATTGCTCTTTTCTGCTTAAAATAAATATCTGTTGACACCTTGGCGGCAATAATCGAATAGCCGCATTAATAAGGGCTTGTGTCTCTTTAAACTCCAACTGATCAAGGGCAGTATTGTGCGGCATTTGTGGCAGTTCCACCCAATCTTCAATAGACGCAGTGTCTATTTTTTTCTTCTTTAAGGCATTTAAACTCTTATTTCTGACAACCGTATACAAATAGGGCTTCAAATTTTGATTCAATTCCAAGCTTTGACGGTTATCCCAAACAGCCATAAAGGCGTCATTAACGATTTCATCTGCCTCATCAGACACTTGCACGTATTGCATGCAAAACCAATGCAATGGCTTATGAAATTGCTTGTACAGGGCTTCTAATTGTTGTAATTCAGACGCAGCGATTCCACAAAGTTAACTCCGTCTAAAACAGACATTCACATTAAAACAATCAACAGTGTGGATAGTAACAAGGCTTAATTAGCCATATCACTCATGAATTGCAAACGCATCAATTGCAATTCTTCGTAGGTAAAATCATGGTCAAAATCAACGACTGCTTGGTTCAAATCATCCTCTTCTTGACTCTTGAAATACTCAACGATTTCATCCTGGTATTCCTCCTCAATCATTTCATCAATGCAGTAATGTAAATCTAAACTGGTCCCCATGGTGACCATGTGCTCTAGCTCTAACATTAACTCCTGGTATTGCATGCCATTGCTTCTGGCAATATCATCTAAGGCCATTTTCTTATCGATGTTTAAAATGATGGCGATTTTCTTCTTAGACTTTTCACCGGAGGTTTTTACGACTACATCACTAGGTCTTTCAATGTTATTCGCCTTAACATATTGATCAATGTACTCAATAAATACTTGACCATATTTTTGCGCTTTATTTTTACCTACACCATGGGTCTTTTCTAACTCTTCCATGCTTATAGGATACCTAGTCGCCATATCTTCTAAAGAAGGATCTTGAAAAATCACATAAGGCGGTAAACCCACTTCTTTAGACACCCTTTTTCGCAAATCTCTGAGGTCTCTCATGAGCACCTCATCAGCAATACTCTCTAAAACGGCATTTTCAAAATCCTCATCGCTTACAAAATTAAACTCAGTATCCATGGCCATTTGATAAGTTTTAACCTCTGCAATAGCCTTAATACCAGCCTCATTAATACTCAATAAGCCGTATTTCTCAATATTCTTATGAATAAAATTATTCAATAAACACAAGCGAACAACGCCTTTCCAAAACAATTTATCTTTGTCTTTACCAATGCCAAACAAAGGCAACTGATCATGACCGTGGTCTTTTATGGAATCCGATTTTTTACCAATCACAAAATTGACCAAATGATTGATATCGCATTCAGATTTCAGAGCCTCAAGTGATTTCAAGAGTGTTACAAGGTCCTGACTCACATCTGCCTTCGGCTTAGGATGTCTGCAGTTGTCGCACATTTTACTGCACAACTCCTCATTAAATGACTCCCCAAAATAATTCAGTAAAGTGCGTCTTCTACATTGAGCACTCTCCGCAAATGCAGAGGTTTCATCCAATAACAAAGTGCCAATTTCGCGCTCTGCTACAGGCTTATCTTTCATAAACTTCTCAAGCTTTTCTATATCGCTTGGGTTGTAAAACAAAATGCAATCGCCTTCTAAACCATCTCTACCTGCCCTCCCTGTTTCTTGGTAATACCCTTCTAAACTCTTAGGCACATCAAAGTGGATCACAAAACGCACATCGGGCTTGTCTATGCCCATACCAAAGGCAATTGTAGCCACAATCACATGACATTCTTCCATCAAGAAAGCATCTTGATTGTGCACCCTGGTTTTAGCATCAAGCCCTGCATGGTAGGGCAAAGCTTTCACACCATTGAGGTTCAACATCTCAGCAATTTCTTCAACGCGTTTGCGACTCAAACAGTAGATTATACCAGATTTATTTGGTCTCGCCTTGATCACAGAAATAATATCTTTGAATACACGCTCTTTGCTGCCTTTAGGTCTTATCTCATAATACAAATTGGTTCGATTAAAAGACGACTTGAAGACTTTGGCGTCCACCATGCCTAAATTCTTTTGAATATCACTTTGAACCTTAGGGGTTGCAGTGGCCGTTAAAGCAATCATTGGGACATCATTGATGTCTTTAATCATTTGCTTAATGCGGCGGTATTCTGGTCTAAAATCATGTCCCCATTCACTGATGCAATGCGCTTCATCGATGGCAACAAAAGATATCTCTATGCTTTTAAGAAACTCAATGGTTTCTTCTTTTTTCAAGGTTTCAGGGGCTACATATAAGAGTTTGGTATTGCCCTCTGCCATATCGTCTTTTACCTTTGTGATTTCACTTTTAGACAAAGAAGAGTTTAAAAAATGGGCAATGTTATCATTCTCGCCAAAGCCTCTGATACTGTCCACCTGGTTTTTCATTAAGGCAATCAATGGGGAAATAATGATTGCTGTGCCTGGCAACATCAATGCTGGCAATTGGTAACACAATGACTTACCAGCTCCTGTTGGCATGATCACAAAGCAATCCTCACGATTCAATACACTTTGAATGATCACCTCTTGATTGCCTTTAAAGCCATCAAATCCGAAAAAATCTTTTAAGGCTTGTTTGGCATCAAGTTGACTCTGCGCAGTACTCATATTCACTAGGTCTTATAGTCTTTTAAATGGATAAAATTTCAGTACACTAAATTAATACCATTTTTGTCATAATTCCAAATGGTTTCAAAAAAATATTTTTTCTTGATTTTTAGCGTTAATTTGCGGCACATTTATTCGTTTAAGCCCCATGTCACAATCAACAGAAGAGATCATACAATTCGGTAAAACCTGTTTAGAGGTTGAATTGAGCAGTTTGAATCAACTGTCTGAACGCATTAATGCATCGTTTGCTGAGGCGGTCAAATGTATTTTAGACCACAAAGGCCGAGTAGTCATTACTGGCATTGGCAAATCTGCCATCATTGCTCAAAAGATCGTAGCTACTATGAATTCAACTGGTACGCCTTCTTTGTTCATGCACGCTGCAGACGCCATTCACGGTGATTTGGGTATGATTCAAAAACAAGATGTAGTGATCGCCATATCTAAAAGTGGCACTACCCCTGAGATCAAAGCCTTGGTGCCCTTGTTAAAACAATTTGGTAATCCATTGATCGCCATTGTTGGCAATACCCAATCTGCTTTAGCAGAATCTGCTGATATCGTATTAGACACTAGTGTTCAAATGGAGGCTTGCCCAAACAATTTAGCGCCCACTACCAGCACTACCGCTCAGTTAATGATGGGTGATGCGCTTGCAGTGGCTTTATTGCAGTGCAACAAATTTTCTGAACAAGACTTTTCTAAGGTCCACCCTGGTGGCGCTTTAGGAAAAAGATTATACTTAACGGTTAAAGACATTGCTGAACACAATCTTAAGCCACAAGTTTCAGCAGATGCTAATATTAAAGAGGTCATCATTAGCATTACCAAAAACCGCATGGGTGCTACGGCTGTTTGCCTAGCAGACAAAGTCATTGGCATGATCACTGACGGCGACATTAGGCGCATGATTGAAAACAACACCCAATTTGACCACATAAAGGCTGCAGATATTATGAACCGACAGCCAAAAACCATTGATGAATCAACCATGGCTAGTCAAGCAGCCATTCAAATGACCCAAGATAAAATCAGCCAACTTATTGTCTTAAACAATGGCAATTATGCTGGTATGATCCATATTCACGATTTGACTAAAGAAGGATTACTGTAACATGACCAAGAACAAAAACAACTATGTAGTGATAATGGCTGGTGGCATCGGCAGTCGATTTTGGCCACTTAGCAAGAGAAACTATCCAAAACAATTTCACGACATTTTAGGTGTAGGCAAATCCTTATTGAGACTAACCTACGATCGTTTTGCTGAATTCATTGAGCCTAACAATATTTATATCATAACCAATACTACCTATACTTTATTGGTTAGCGAACAAATCCCTGAATTACCAACCGCTAATATCATTGATGAACCTGCGGCCATGAATACTGCTCCTTGTGTGGCGTATGCCAGCTTCAAATTATTTGCTAAAAACCCTGAAGCCAATATTGTATTTGCCCCAAGCGACCATTTAATTACAGATGAAAAGACCTTCAAAGACAGTTTAATCACTGCTTTAAACTATACTGAAACCCATCATAAACTCATCACATTGGGCATTAAACCCAACCGCCCAGATACAGGATATGGTTATATCCAACAACACGACAAAGCCATTGATGAAGGCTTGTTTATGGTTAAAACCTTTACTGAAAAGCCTAATTTAGAATTGGCCAAGACCTTTATCGAAAGTGGTGATTTTTCATGGAATAGCGGTATTTTTATTTGGACGGCAAAAGACATCTTGCAAGAGTTTGAAACCCATCAAAATGATATGTACGAGTTGTTTGAGAAAGGCATGGGCAAATACAATACGCTTGAAGAAGCTGCCTTTATTCATGAACAATATCCTCAATGCAAAAGCATATCAATTGATTACGCCATCATGGAAAAAACCAAAATTGCTGCAATTATGCCAGTAGATTTTGGCTGGAGCGATTTAGGCACCTGGAAATCCTTGTTTGTTTTGAGAGACAAAGACGAGAACAACAACCTAAAGCACGGTAACAATATTGAGTTGTACCAATCTAGTAATTGTTTAATTGTTCAAGAAGCCAATCCAAACAAATTGGTTGTCGTTGAAGGATACGATGACGCCATCATTGTTGATACTGAAGACATCTTATTCATTAGCCATTTGAGCAAAGAACAAGAGGTTAGAGACATCACTAACGACATCAAAGACAAGTACAAAGGCAAATTTTCTTAATTGATTGAGTCTCTAACGCGCTGAGAATACAATCTTACAGCTTGTTGAAGACTGATTTGTTGTTCTGCCATCACTGTTTGGCAAAAAACTGCTGCTAAAATATGGGTCATTTGCTCCCCTTCGTCAGTACCGTCAATGGCAATCGCTAAAGGTTTTTCAGCTAATAGATCTTGCTCCGCTTGATGCAACTGATCAAGCGTGTATGACTCCACTATGTGTTTAATGGTGTTAATGTTCATGCGTTCAATAAAAAATCGACAAAGGCATCTTCTTTACTTGTACTTGTTTTAGCCTTTAATTGACCGTTTTCAAAAATGGCAAAATATGGTAATGTCTCCACCCCTGCTAACTTTCTAGCCTCTGGATTTTGCTCTGCATTCACTTCTAAAAACGCAAATTGAGTAAAGCGTTCATCATCGCTCAATCGTTTGTATTTAGGGGCAAACAATTTGCAACTGCCACACCAATCGGCGTAGTATTTAACAACTACTTTAGCTGATTGAATATCGTTTGAGAAAGTTTGGTCTGTACTGATTTTTACACTCATATGATTTATTTATTAACGTCTACTAAATTTTGCAACATGGTTTCCTCAAGATAACCTTCTGATCTGTGCAATTGTTTACCTTGTTTAAACATCATTACCAGAGGGATATTGCCTATCTGGTATTTTTGATTGTACTCTGGATGTTGATCAATGTCTATGCTGTACACAATCACCTCCTTGCTGCGTTCTTCTCTAATTTTATCAATGCTGGGTTGCATCATGCGACATGGTTTACACCAAGTAGCATTGAAATCAACAAGCACCAATTGATTGCCTTGGATTGCTTTATCAAAGGGAATGGTATCATTCGGATACAATTTGGCTACTGGCGTAGCTTGCACTTCGAATTGAGCTGCTTGCCATTGGGCTATTCCACCAGTAATTTCAACAGGATTAGAAAACCCTTTAGCTGATAATTCTTTTTTAAGGGCATCACAATTAGACGGGGTTCCATAATAATACACTGGCACTTCTTTGTAAAGTGTATTGAATACAGCATCTTTAGAAGCCTGCAATGGATCAATGTGCAAAGCTCCTGGCAAATGCCCCGAATCGTAGGCTTGAATTGAACGACAATCCAACAACTGTGGCTTTTCAGTAGTTAATAGTGAATGGAAAGATTTGACATCTACCTTTTGAGATGAATTGCTTTTGCAAGCCGCCATCAACAATACACAGATGAAAAACACTTTGTTCAACATGTTGGCAAAAGTAGCCTGCTTAGCCTTATTGAAAAAATTGATTGATTTCATATCCATATAGTATAAATCTATTTACCAAACATACCAGACAGCCCTTGCAATCCACCAGCCATTGAGGCCAAATCACCAATGGAGGCCTTTTCTGCAGAGGCCAAGGCCTTGTTAACAGCTTCAGTTAAGTTGTCTTCCAATTGGGTTTTATTGCCCATTAACTGCTCTGGTACATGAATGGCAAGAATTTTTCTGTTGCCATTGCAATCCACTGTAATACCATTGTATTCTTCTGTTACTTGAATGGTTTCTAATTTGGCCTTAAGTTCATCGGCCTTTTTCTTCATTTCTAAAATTTGAGAGATGTTTCCAAACATATATTGATCAATTATAAAATTTAATTTTTAAGACAAGCCACTGATTTTACCAGTATTATCGATATGCATACCCTCAGAAGCCGGCACTTGAGGCAAACCAGGCATGCGCATCATATTGCCCAATATCGGCACAATAAAACCTGCACCAGCTGCCACTTCAAATTCTCTTACAGTCACCCTAAAACCAGATGGTCTGCCAATTCTCTTTTCATCATCGCTGAAAGATTTTTGGGTTTTGGCCATGCAAATAGGCAAATGAGAGAGGCCAATGGCATTCAATTGCTTCAAGGTTGACAGAGCTTTAGATGAATAATCAACCCCCTCTGCCCCATAAATGGTTTTGGCAATGCATTCGATTTTAGTTTTCACTGCATCAGTGTGATTGTACAAAGGTTTAAAATGATTGTTACCCGATGCAATGGCCTCTACAACAGCAGTGGCTAAATCTTGAGTACCTTTTCCGCCTAATGCCCAAGCCTTGGCGACAACAGCTTTAACTCCTATTTCTGCACAAAGATTTTGCAATAAAGCAATTTCTTCATCAGTGTCTTTGATAAAATGATTGATGGCTATTACAGGATTAAAACCAAAGGTCTTCGCATTTTCAATGTGTTTTTGCAAATTCGCAAAACCGAGTGTGACCTTTTCCACAGATGGCGTATTTAAGTCTTCAGCACTAGCTCCACCATGGTGTCTTAATGCTCTAATGGTAGCAACTATTACCATTGCTGATGGCTTAATACCAGCTGCAGCACACTTGATATTTAAAAACTTTTCAGCGCCTAAGTCTGCACCAAAACCTGCTTCAGTAACGGTGTAATCCGCTAAAGACATGCCCATTTTAGTGGCATTAATGGTATTGGTACCTTGCGCAATATTAGCAAATGGACCGCCGTGAATAATTGCCGGATTACCCTCTAATGTTTGTACCAAATTGGGTTTGATGGCATCCTTTAACAAGATGGCCATGGCTTCTTGAACCTTAAAATCTCTGGCATAAACAGGTTCATTTTGATAAGTAAAGCCCACCAATATATTCCCAATGTTTTGTTTCAAATGCTCCAAATCAGTAGACAAACACAAAATGGCCATGATTTCAGAGGCAGCTGTAATATTGAATCCATCACTGCGCATAACCCCATTAGCCTTTCCGCCTACGCCTATGATGATGTCTCTTAAGCTTCGGTCGTTCATGTCAATCACACGCTTCCACAAAACGGATTTAGGATCAATTTTAATAGGGTGTTTAGGGTTTTGTATCACATTATCAATGATGGCTGCTAAAAAATTATTCGCTTTTTCAACTGCAGAAAAATCTCCAGTAAAATGGAGGTTAATGTCTTCCATGGGCACCACCTGACTATACCCACCACCTGCCGCCCCGCCTTTAATACCAAACACAGGACCCAAAGAAGGTTCTCTGAGCACCACTATAGAAGACTTCCCTATTGCATTTAAACCTTCATTTAAACCAATAGATATGGTAGTCTTACCCTCACCGGCTGGTGTTGGGGTCATGGCGGTAACTAAAATCAATTTGGATTGCTGCAAAGCCAACTCATTGATTAAACTCAATGGCAACTTGGCTTTGTACTTGCCATAAAACTCTAAATCATCTTCAGCCACCTTGAGGCGTTCTGCAATGAATTTAATGGGTTTTAAAGGGATCGATTGTGCAATTTCTATATCCGTCATAGCTTACTTCAAACCTAGTCAATTCAAGGCTTAATTGCAATAGCTTCTGTAAGCATTAATGCATACTTTGACGTTTTTTGAAAAATGGCAACAAGATTTGTTGCAAAGACGCTTGAATATCAATGTCATTGAAATCAATTTTGTATTGATGACATTTATCATAAATACCTTTTCGGTAAGCTTGAATTTGTTCTAAATACAAGGCTTTAACTTGATCTGGAAACAATTTAACACTGGCCTTGGTTTCTGCATCTATAAACTGATAGGGCCTGTTATCAAATTCAAATCTGTTCTCTGTTTGAGCATCATTGATATTGAATATCAGCACTTCGTGTTTTTTAAATCTTAAATGTTGTAAGGCTTTAAACAAAGCATCTGATTGTTTATCTGACTCAAACATATCGCTAATAATGACGACCAAACTGCGCCTGTGAATGCGTTCTGCCATTTGGTTTAAGGCATCTGCAATGCGACTCCCCGATAAAGGCTCATGGGTTTGCATTCTTCTGCTGAGTTCATGCAAAATGCTTTGATAATGTGAGGCAGATGATTTGAGTTCGCTCTGCCAAACAATTTGATCAGCAAAACAACTTAATGAAAAAGCATCTCTTTGCCTTTTTAACACATTGGCTAACACAGCCGCAACGACTGCTGCATATTTGAATTTCAAGGCTGTTGTGGCCGGGTAATACATACTCTCCGACACATCCAATAAAAGATGACACCTTAAATTGGTTTCTTCTTCAAAACGTTTAACAAAAAGCTTATCGGTTCTTCCGAACAACTTCCAATCAATGTGTTTGGTTGACTCACCGGTATTGTATATTCTGTGTTCAGCGAATTCAACTGAAAAGCCGTGAAACGGGCTTTTGTGCATACCTGTAATAAAACCCTCTACCACCTGCGAGGCATAAACATCTAAGTTTTCATAGGCGGTTTGAAGGTTCTGAAGATCCATGGCTTATCCAAATAAGACAGATTTGGCTTTTTGTAAGACAGGCGACAAATACGCATCTGATTTTAACAAAGGTACTTGCTCAATAAACTGGGCTAAAAATTGTTCCAATTTAACTGAGGTTTTAAGTGGTCTTCTGTATTGTATGGCTTTGGCTGACAACACCATCTCAATGGCCAATACCTGTTGAACGTTTTGAACGACTTGGTATAATTTAGTTGCAGCATTGGCACCCATACTCACATGGTCTTCTTGTCCGTTGCTACTCACTATGCTATCAACACTTGCAGGTGTACAAAGTTGTTTGTTTTGACTAACTATACTTGCTGCTGTGTACTGAGCAATCATAAAGCCACTTTCAAGCCCTGGCGTATCCGTTAAGAAAGCTGGCAAATGGCCTTCACCACTAATGAGTTTGTATATTCTGCGCTCTGAAATATTGGCTAATTCGGCTAAAGCTATGGCTGCAAAATCTAAACTTAAAGCCAATGGCTGACCATGAAAATTACCAGCACTGATCACCATATCATCTTCAGGGAAAATATTAGGATTATCAGTTACGGCGTTCAACTCTCTTGAGAAGGTTAAGGCCGTATAAGACAAGGCATCTAAACTAGCGCCATGCACTTGTGGAATACATCTAAAGGAATAAGGATCTTGCACCCTTTGTTTGGGCGCTTTAATCATATCACTGCCCTCCAATAAATATTGAATCACTGACGCAATTTGAATTTGACCATTCTGATTGCGGATCACATGTGTATGAGGCAAAAACGGTTCTATTCTGGCATTGAAGGCATCAATACTTAATGCCGCTATTTTACTCGAAATCTCAACAATTTTATTGGCTTGAATTTGACAATAAACACCATAGGCTAGCATGAATTGAGTGCCATTGATCAAGGCCAAACCTTCTTTAGCCCCTAATACTACAGGCGTCAATTGATGGGCCTCTAATTGAGATTTTGCATCGACTATGCGGTCTTCTAACCATACTTCCCCTTCTCCGATCAAGGGCAAACACAAATGCGACAAAGGCGCCAAATCACCTGAAGCCCCTAAAGAGCCCTGTTGATAGACCACAGGTAAAATATCATGATTGTATAAATCGAGTAACAATTGCACTGTGGCGACTTGTACCCCAGAGAAGCCAAAAGCTAAAGATTTAGCTTTCAATAATAGCATCAACTTCACAATTGGCTTAGGCACTAATTGACCTGTTCCGCAAGCATGACTTCTGAGCAAATTGTATTGCAAAGTTTGTAAATCACTGTTGGGAATTGTGGTATTACACAAAGAGCCAAAACCAGTATTAATGCCATAAATAACCGTATCAGGGTTTTGCATTTTCTTTTGAATATACTGATACGATTTTTCAATGGCCATTTGACTGCTTGGGCCAATGGCAATGTGTTCGCGACTCTCTAAAACATGAGCAATTTGCTCTATGGTTTGTAATTCCTCTAAGAACATAACAATTAATTAATAGGTCTAAACAATCTGTTCCATCTCACTTTCACGAATTGATCTTCTTGACGCATATTTGGCATGCTCGGATCTGGTTGGGCGCGTTTGTATTGAATACTAAACAAAACAAACAATGGCTTGCCCACAATATGATTTTCTGGCACATAGCCCCAAAATCTTGAATCCAAGGAATTGTCGCGGTTATCGCCCATCATCCAATAGTAATCCATTTGAAAAGTGTATTGGCTTATTGGTTGACCATTCAAATAGGGCGTTGAACCTCTTAACTCCAAACTCGGATTGTTTTCATAAATGCGAATAGCTCTTTCGTAAAAATAAAAATTGCGTTGGTCTATGCTTATACTCTGGCCAGCTTTAGGCAAGTAGAAAGGGCCATATTGATCTTTGTTCCAAGGGTAAATGGCATCGTTTGCAGGAAAGACTTGAGACATTGCTGAGGTCTTTTGAAACTTTGGCTTGATGGAGTCAATTTTTGGGATTTCAGCATATTTCAAAGGATTAAGATAGTTGTCGTCCATCAACACATGTAAGTATTTTAAATCTGCAGACAAAGGCTCACTGTATACGATTCCCAACTTTTTAGTTTCTTCGTAGTTAAGCTTTTGGCCCTCTTTCATTTTGATGATGCCATTGAATTCAACCATCCCATCAGGCGAATAGTAACTGCCTTGTTTAGGATTGGTTTGAGCCCTGACTAAATCAACTTGAAAATCTGTTTTAATGCGGTTCAAATCCGCTTCGCAAAGCGCCATTCTGAAGGTTCTTTCATTCAATTGCACAAAGTCGTACACATCGTATTCTTTGGTTAAGGTTTCATAACTTGGCACTGTGCTTAAGGGTTTAAAGCTGATGTAATAATTGTGCAATAAACCTGGTGCTTGAAATGCCTTTTGACCATTCACCCACAATACCCCATCGATAATTTGCAAAGTATCGCCTGGGATTCCTACACAACGTTTAACATAGTTTTGCATTTTGTCAACCGGCCTAGGGGTTTGATCGTATTGATCCCAAGGCACATTGAACACTATAGGATCGTTGCGCTTTACAGATTGAAAACCTGGCAATCGCATGTACGGCAATTGTATAGCCTCGGAGTAGGCTTGAGCACCAAATAAATCTTGATGGACCAATGGGAATGCCACTGGTGTAATCGGGAAACGAGGCCCGTAATTCATTTTGCTCACGAATAAAAAATCGCCTACCATCATACTGTCTTCCATGGATGATGTCGGAATTTTATAAGGCTCCAATTGAAACATTCTTACCATGTAGGCAATCACAATGGCGAAAAACAAAGCATCAGACCACTCTCTAACTGTTCCTTTTTTGCTTGGAATATACTTTTTTCTGAAATCAGCATTTCTGGCGGCACCTAGGTAAGTTACTTTTGTGTCATAGGCCATTTTAGGGTACATGTAAAATGGGCACAATACCCCTAAAACTTGTTCCCCAAATTTAAATTTACCAAAGCTTTCCATTAAGTCAATGACCAAAGAAAACCATATTACCACATCTGCCGCTGGAATAAACGCCCAAATCATCCAAGTTTTTGGTCTTTGAGACAATTGTATCCATGGCCAATAACAGGCAATAGGTACAAAGGCTAACCAAGCCTGTTTAACATTGGCTTTTTTGAACAAGAAAAACAAACCTGTATGCGACAACACATAAAGCGGAATGTAGATCATTAAAAAGGTCGTAAAATTTGTAGGGGTCATAAAATAATATTAGGCTTAAAGTCCAATTAAATCTTGCATAGTGTAATAGCCTGTTTTGCCTTCCAACCATTCGGCGGCTTGAATAGCGCCCAAGGCAAATCCATTGCGGTTGTGAGCTGTATGTTTAATTTCTATGGAGTCTATGTTTGAAGTATAAGTTACCGAATGCGTACCTGGCACATTGTCAATTCTCAAGGCTTCAATGGAAAGGTCATGGCTTTCTGTTGAAGCGTCTTTTAATTTCCATTGTTGTTTTTGTTTGTATGATTTTAATATGCCTTCTGCCAAAGTAATGGCGGTACCACTTGGGGCATCTTTTTTATGGATGTGATGAATTTCTTGCAAAGACACTTCATAGCCATGAATTGGATCCATCATATGTGCCAAAATTTGATTGATTTTAAAAAACACATTCACACCTATACTAAAATTACTAGCGGTTAAAAGCCCTGCATTGGCTTGCTTTTGCCAATCCAAAACCTCATCAAGGTGATTATACCAACCGGTTGTTCCAACTACCACAGGCACTTTAAACGAAAAACACTTTTTTATATTGTGCAATACTGCCTCTGGTTGAGTAAATTCAATAGCCACATCTGCAGTATGCAATTGAGCCCATTCAGTATCATTTGATTTTGAGTGGATTTTAGCCACAATGGTATGGCCTTTTTCAATGGCCAATTGTTCTATCAATTGACCCATTTTACCATAGCCTATTAATGCTATTTTGAGCGGGGTAAACATAGTCATGCAAACTTACATGATTTTAAACAGAGAAAAAACCTGAAAAAAATTCCGATTTCTTAAGCTCATGCCCCTTCAAAATAGACATTTAGTCTTGTTTAATGCCCTTTTTTCAGACCTTGCTAAATGGAGGCCCTTTTGATACGAATTAAACAACTATGAACATTAACAAATTTACAATCAAAGCTCAAGAGTGCATTCAAGACGCACAACAATTGGCCTTTGAACAGCAAAATCCAAGCATTGAAAATGCCCACATCTTGAGCAGCATTTTCAATCAAGACGATGCCATTATCAATTTTGTTTTCAGCAAAGTTGGTGCACAGGCATCAAGGGCCAAGCAAGCTAATGATGCATTGATTAAATCACTGCCTAAAATTACTGCAGGAACCCCTACTCAGTCTTTATCTGGGGCTTGCAATACTACCCTCATGCAAGCTGAAAAACTAATGGGGCAAATGGGTGACGAATACGTTGCCATCGAACACATTATTTTAGCCCTCATTGAGAGTAAAGATGCCGTTGGTCAATTGCTCAGAGATGCAGGTGTAACATTTAAAGCAGCAGAAAAAGCCATAGAAACCTTGAGGGCTGGCTACAAAGTCAACTCTCAGTCAGGTGGCGAACAATACAATGCTTTAAAAAAATACGCTTTAAACTTGAATGATTTAGCCAGCAAGGGCAAATTAGATCCTGTTATTGGTAGAGATGAAGAGATCAGACGCGTTTTGCAAATCTTAAGCAGAAGAACCAAAAATAATCCTGTACTTATTGGCGAACCTGGCGTAGGTAAGACGGCTATTGCAGAAGGCTTGGCCCGACGTATCGTTCAAGGCGACGTACCTGAAAACTTAAAATCTAAGACGATTTTTTCTTTAGACATGGGCGCTTTAATTGCAGGAGCTAAATACAAAGGCGAATTTGAAGAACGCTTAAAAGCCGTTGTAAATGAAGTCATCAAAAGCAATGGCGAATTGATTTTATTCATTGATGAGATACACACTTTGGTGGGTGCCGGAAAAGGTGAAGGAGCAATGGATGCTGCAAACATTTTAAAACCGGCTTTGGCCCGTGGCGAATTAAAAGCCATAGGTGCCACTACTTTGAGTGAGTACCAAAAGTACATTGAGAATGACAAAGCCCTTGAAAGACGTTTTCAAAAAGTCATGGTGGAAGAACCTGATGTACAAGATGCCATTTCCATATTGAGGGGATTAAAAGAACGTTATGAAGTCCACCACAAGGTGCGCATTAAAGATGAAGCCATTATCAATGCAGTTGAATTATCAAGTCGATATATCAGCGATCGTTTTTTACCAGACAAAGCCATTGACTTGTTAGATGAAGCCGCTTCTAAACTAAGAATTGAAATAGATTCTTTACCTGAAGAACTGGATGAATTGAACCGTAAAATCATGCAATTGGAAATTGAAAGAGAGGCCATCAAAAAAGAGCATGATGAAGATAAGTTGAGTAAACTTAACAATGAGATTGCCAACCTAAACGATACCAGAAGTGGCATCAATGCCCGTTGGAAAAGTGAAAAAGAAGTGGTTGAAAAAATCCAAGCCAACAAAGGGTTGATTGAGCAATACAAAGTAGAAGCCGATCAAGCAGAGCGCAATGGCGACTTTGGCAAAGTGGCTGAATTGAGATATGGTAAAATCAAAGAGACTGAGACTCAAGTATTAGAACTTCAAAAAGAACTGATCAGAGTGCAAGGCGACAAGCCAATGGTAAAGGAAGAAGTCGATGCAGAAGACATAGCTGAAGTGGTAAGTAAATGGACCGGTATTCCTGTGAACCGCATGCTTCAAAGCGAAAGAGAAAAACTCATACACTTAGAAGCGGAATTACACAAAAGGGTCATTGGCCAAGAAGAAGCGATTGCTGCTATATCCGACGCTGTAAGAAGAAGCAGAGCTGGACTTCAGGACCCTAAACGCCCTATTGGTTCCTTTATTTTCTTGGGTAGCACAGGTGTTGGTAAAACCGAATTAGCAAAAGCGCTCGCTTCATTTTTATTCAACGACGACAATGCTATGGTTAGAATTGACATGAGTGAGTACCAAGAAAAGCACACAGTAAGCCGATTAATAGGTGCTCCTCCAGGCTATGTTGGTTATGATGAAGGCGGACAATTAACAGAAGCTGTAAGACGCAGACCCTATTCTGTTGTATTATTGGATGAAATTGAAAAAGCACATCCAGATGTCTTTAACATTCTCCTTCAAGTGCTTGACGACGGCAGATTAACCGATAACAAAGGTAGAACGGCTAACTTCAGGAATACCATCATCATTATGACCAGTAATATTGGCGCACATATCATTCAGGATAATTTTGAATTACTGGATGAAGACAACCGCGATTCTGTGATGGCCAAAACCAAAAACGAGGTGTATCAGATGCTCAAAAACACTATCCGCCCAGAATTCTTAAACAGGATTGATGAGGTGATTATGTTTGAACCTTTGAGCAGAGATCATGTCCAAGTAATTGTGAAATTGCAAATGCAAAAACTAACAGAACAACTTCAAGACTTAGGCATGCATGTGAGTGTTAGCAATGAGGCCATTGAATGGCTATCTGAACTAGGTTATGACCCTCAATTTGGAGCAAGACCACTCAAACGAGTGATTCAAAAAAAGGTCATGAATGAACTGTCTAAAAAAATCCTAAGTGGCGAAGTCAAGAAAGATCAAGCCATCGTGATTGATGAGCTCAACAAGCAAATCATATTCAGAACTCAGGCTTAATCAGTTTAATGGTCTTTTGGGTGTTTTGTGATTGAAGCTTTAACACATACATACCAGAAGGCCATTCATGCGTAGCTATTTGCTGAATTTGCTCACCTTTAAAGACCATCTGACCTAGGGCATTGTATACAGTAACGGTTGCATACTCGTCATTTGGATTGCTTAAGGTAATGAGTGAATTGAAAGGATTAGGTTGAGCGTCTATTTGCAAATGCGTTTCAGTTGCCGCTATGGCTGTGCTAATACAATTTAAATGGTGAGGCTTGTGTGAATTGGTATCAATCACAATATTGGCATCACCTGGTTTAAAGCCTAAATAAGAGAAATAAAACAACATCATTTCGTCTGTTGTGGCCTCTCCTGCTGATACATCCTGAGGAGGTGAATTGGGATTGTGACTATTGTTAGTGGTATTATCGTAAACACCCATACCGACTAATTTTGTGCCAATGGGTAAGACAATTGGTTTTTGAAAATCATAAGTGCCCTGCCAATGAAAGTCCCAATCTGGGATATCAATTAAAGGGATGGTATCACCAGATAAATTGACCGCAAAAGCTTTGAGTTGTTTGCAGATTAAATGCCCATGCGGAAAAATACTCACTACAGTAACTGTTGCAGGCAAAGTATAAGATTCATAGAAAGTTTTTACAGTGTTTTTGGGAATAAATAATGGACCATTGTCTATGGTTGACACATGGTTTAAAACAGGTGCATCGTAAATATTTCTGACGGCACTAGTGGTTAAACTAAAATGGACTTTTGTTGAATCCATTTGCCCACTAGCGAATTCAGGGTAATGAATTTGTAAAACAATTTTAGCTGAGCTAGGCAAGCGCTTGCCCATACCATTGGGAATGTAAATGGGCGTGGCACCTGGCACCCAAGTGCCCAATAAAACAGCAGCATTCACCCCTATGCCTCCTGCTGAGGTATAACCAGGATTGGGATCGTTGTTGTCTAAAACCGTGCTTTGACCAGTGGTATCATAAAAAACCTGCACATGGTGCACAATGTTTTTATTTCCTGGAATGATCTCTATACCCGTAATAAACTTTTGGATAGACATACCTGTAGGCATCACAAAACACCTGTATAAATCTTCTGTTAATTGAGGCAAAGTATAGTTTGGTATACGCAATTTTAAATCAGGGTTAGTAATACTTAAATTACTTGAATATACTGGTGCCGCGGGGGCATTGGCCATATTTCCCATTGGCGTTCCATTTTGCACCCATTGTGATATGGTTAAAATTTCTTGTTCTGTTAAAGTTCTATCATGCGCCATTTTTCTGTAGGCATTATTGTTGGGCCACGGTGGCATCACTTTAGAAGTCACAGCAGACTCAATTGCTGAGGCATTGTCTTTGACCTCTGTATAATTCATTAGAGAAAAAGGGCCTGATCCATTGGCGTTGTGACAACCACTGCAATGCGAATAAACAATACAAGCAACATCATCAGCCCAAGTAGGATTTTGAGCAAGTAAGCTATTACTAATTGCAGTGCAAAAGATCAGGGTAAATAATTTATTCATAGTTAGGCGAATTAATTCTTAAACAATTTTAATATATTTGTTTAAAATAAAAAAATATGGATCAAAGATTTACCCTTATGCTAAAGTCTATGCTTCTTGCATGCTTAATGATCACATTCAATGCGTTTGCTCAATGCAACATAAGCGGACCACTGGATGTATGTGAGAATCAAACAGTCTCTTATACTTTACCCTTTAACACGGGTTACACCTATACTTGGAATGTTACGGGCGGAGGCACAGTTATTGGGAGTGGGAATTCAGTCAATATTGCTTGGACCAATACTGGCACTGGAAACATTTTCGTCAATGTCAAAAATGCCCTTAATGTTGTCATTTGCACTCAAGCATATACTGTAAACATTCACGGTAAACCATCGCCGCAAATTACACCCTCTTTTATTGCTGGATGTGGTGGAAGAAAAGAGACCGATAAAGGCAGTTGTATAGTAGCGTGTGATTCTACCCAAATTCAATACACAACACCATATAATGCTGGCAGTTCTTATGTATGGACTGTTCAAGGTGCGGCCAATTACAGCAGCAATAACAACCAATTAAATGTATACTGGACTGCCACTGGCGCTGGGGTAATTAAAGTCACCGAAACCAATCAATGGGGATGCAGCAAAAGTACTGAAATTTGTATCGACATTGTTGGCAAACCTAAAGCTAAATTTATAAGCTTTCCTGGCCAAATTGGTTTATCTATCAACGCTTGTTTAAATCAAAATATACAGTTTGTTGACCAATCAACAGCAGGCGTTGGTTCTCCAATTGCCTCATGGTCATGGTATTTTGGTGATGGCCAATCAGCCTTTGAATCAGCTCCTGGCATTGGCAATACAGAACATGCTTACAGCAACCCTGGTACATACACGGTTATGTTAGTGGTTGAAAACCAATGTAAATGTAAAGATACTGCCTATGCGACTGTTGTCGTCTCCAATACTGTTGCTCCAGAAATTTATTGTGTAAGTACTGTTTGCCCCAATACCACTGTAACCTATCATACAAATGCCCAAGCCTGCAACAATTATTTATGGTCAGTCAATAATGGAACAATTATAGGCAACAACAATGACTCAACCATTACTGTTCAATGGGGAAATAATGGGCCAGGTAGTTTATCATTACAAGTGAATTGCCCTGGTTTTTGCAACACAGCTACTACCGTTTTTGTTCCTATTATTAGCCCTAATGCTAGTATACAAGGTCCTAGTCAAGTTTGTTTAAATGAGTGTGCTACTTACCATATCAGCTGTTCAATTCCTATTGATAGTATTCGTTGGCATTTTCCGCCAGGGGTTACAGTTATGACTGATAGCATCAATGTTCATGAGGTACAAGTTTGTTTTTATCAGACTGTAACTGGCAATATTACCGCAGACTATTTCCATCATGCACCCGGAAGTCAACCAGATTTAAATTGTGGTGGCAGTAGTGTGTTGAATGTATCTACTAAACCAAAGCTTTCTGTATATGGCAACTTTACTTTTTGTGAAAACAATAATTACAGTTTTGGGATAAGCCCTGCACCTACTGCCAATATGGTATGGACCATAAGTACATTAAGCAATACCCCTTTATACACAAGTACAACTAATGGCAACAATCCATTTGCAGGCAATTGGAATTTAGGCCCCGGACAATTCCAATTAACAGTAACTGATCCTAATGGCAACTACTGCAATAGCCCTTACAAAAAGTTAATACAAGTTATTGCCAAGCCTAATCCAGTTGATAGCATAATAGGACAAAATCCAATATGCCCTAACAACACCTATAACTATACAGGCATTGCTACTTCATCTGATTATTATATCGGGTGGACAACAAACAATGGCAGTCCTGCTACTAGTATTGGCAATAATATTGGCATTACATGGGCTAACGCAGGCCCTTATGCAGTCAATGCTTATCAGATTGATCCAGTTTCAGGGTGCAAATCTGATGCCTATACATTAAATGTTGTTTCAGCTTTACCAATGTTACCAAGCCCAATTACAGGAACACAAAGTGTTTGTGCCAATAGCAATCACAATTACAGTACAAGTGCTTATGGCAATGATTACATTTGGAGTATCAATCCAAGTATAGCAGGCAGTATTGCCAACGGACAACACAACAATGCAATTCAAGTACAGTGGAATAATTACAGTGGCAGTGCATGGTTGGTTTTGCAAAGAAAAGCATGTGGATCAAGTCGAAAAGATTCTATTTTAATTACATTTACAGGGCCGGCTGCTCCCACCATTACTGCTCAAAACACAATTTGCGCAGGTGTTATGCTTACCGCTACTTCAAGCACTGCAATGAGTTATGCTTGGAATTTTGGTGATGGTGGCATAAGTATATCAAATCCAGGACTACACACCTACCAAAATCCTGGCAATTACATCATAACATTAACAGCTACATATGGAGGCAATTGCCCAGGTACGGCCAGTACTACCAAGTCTATTTCAGTATTACCAAAACCAGATATTAATATTTCTACCCCTCAACCAAATGAATTTTGTAGCACACCAATCTTAACCAACATGTACATTGCTGCTCCAGCTGTAAATACCACATATCAATGGTATAATCCAAGCAGCATTTCAGGCGCTACCGGTACAAGTTATTCTGCTACAGCCACAGGATCTTACTTTGTTGTTGGTACTAATGCCTATGGCTGCAAAGACACTAGTAATGTTATCCCTGTTGCTTTAATCAATTGCACACCATGTAAACCTGGCGTATATACACTTAACTACAACCGTTACAGACAAGGTTGTAACAAAGATAGTTTTCAGGCCATCACTTCAAGTGGTGTTAGTAATCTGACTTGGAGTTATGACGACCCATACAGTAACGCAACAGGCACTGGCAGCAGTGTGTCACACATCTTTACCAACCCCGGATACTATAGAGTAAAATTGTGTGCAGACGTTCCCAACGCAGCTGGTAATGGCACTTGTAATGTTTGTATTTATAAAGTTGACACCATCAAATACATCCCTAATTTTCACGATTCTATTTATTGTAAACAATACAGTGATTCTCTTAAAATTAAATTGGTAAATACTAGTAAAATTTTAACAGGATATCCTGCTCCTAGTTATTACTGGACAGTCAACCCTGGGGCTTTGAATAGTTCGCTTAAAAACCCAAGTTTCACACTAGCCTCTGGCGCTTATTCTATAACATTGACCATTAATGGTATTTGTAGCATTACCAAAACCATTAGTATAAATCCTTTGGTCAATGCTTCGTTTACCGTTCAAGACTCTGTATGTCAAGGCACACCAGTTCAATTCACCAATAATAGCAGCAATAATCCCCTCAGTTATAACTGGACCTTTGGTGATGGCGCATCATCACATATATGGAGTCCTATTCGCACCTATACCAACGCAGGTAATTATTTTGCAGTATTACAATTGGTAAATGCTTATGGTTGTAGCGACAGTGCCAAACGCAAAGTAACAGTTCTACCTAACACGCTTGGTGGAACGTTATCTGCCAATGGAGCACTTAGATTTTGTGAAGGGGATAGCGTCAAACTCACTTGCAACCCTAGCAATGGATATCCTGCTTATGCTTATTTATGGTCAAATTTAAAAACCAATCCATTTATATGGGCCCAACAGAGTGGATCCTATTCTGTTGAACTGACTGACAGCAAAGGCTGTTTTTACATCACAAACCCTATCAATGTATTAGTTAAATCAAAACCAAAACCAAACATCATAGGACCAATAGATGTTTGCAAAGGCAGCAATTATACTTTTACCGCTAATTATCCAAATATCAACGGATCCAATTTCCAATGGCTCTTAGATAATTCTGTACAAATCAACAACAGCAACAGCTTTAATGTAAATACTTACAATTTAAGCTTAGGCTGGCATCAATTAGTGGTTCAAGTGACTAGCCCTGACACATGCCTAGGTATTGATACAATAAACTTTCAATTACACAGCGTTCCAAATGTTAGCATCACTAACAACAACTCTGGTTGCGCCGGACAAATCAACCAGTTAGTTGCTTCAAGCACTTCGCCTGGTATTGATCAATTTTATTGGAGCAATGGCGTCACCAACGACACCATGCAAACAGGAATTGCTAACGCCTATTCCGTGACTGTTATTGATAGCTTTGGCTGCAAAGCTACGGCTTCAAGCATGATACATCCTCTCCCAGATTTTTGTGGTTTCAAAAGCGGTTGTTATGACATATGTGATTCTGTAACACAACTTGTATGGTTCGCCCCTCCAGGCTATGCTAGCTACCAATGGTTATATAATGGCAATCCAATTGCTTGGGCCACAAATGATACGTTCCATATTCCATTATACCAGTCAGGCACATACAGTGTTAAAGTGATAACAGCCAATGGCTGTGCAGATGAGTCTGAGACTTTTGATATACAATTTGTTCATTGTGGTGGATGTATTTTCAATCCAAGCATTCAGGTAAACTGTGCACCGATAGATGTTAATGGCAATCCTACATATACCCTTAATCTGAATGTATACAATAGTATGGGATCAGGAACTAATATGTCACTGAGTAGTAACCAAGGCTCTATTAGCAATGTTTCGTCAAGTAGTTTAAGTAATGGCTATAACAACATCACTGCAACTTTTACTGACCAATTGCCTCATAGTAATTATGCTTGTATTACCATTCAAATGGTTCAAGGCAATCAACATTGCGATACCAGCATTTGCTTTAAATTACCTGATTGTTTCAATAAAGATTGTAAAATTGCGAGCAAGATCACTCAATTTAATTGTATAGGGCAAGATGCCAATGGCAACAATCAATATTATGTTTGCATGGATGTTAATTGGAGCGGCAGTAATGGTTCAACATTAACTATCACTTCAACAGCAGGCAGCTTTGTTAACAACCCTGTAAGCATTAACAATGGTTTGCAAAACATCTGTTATACATATACTGACTTGCCGCCAAGTAATACAAGTGGAACCATTTATTTGTATGCTTTTGACTCAGTCACTCAAAAAATATGCAAAGATTCCTTCAAACGCGATTATAAACCTTGCCCACAAGACAGTTGTTCTATTGGCGTATATGGCATGTGTGCTCATTGCCATGAGAGAAATCCTAATGGTTGGAATTATGATTTAGACTTAACTGTTTTGAATCCTTTCTCAGGCAATGCTAATGTTAGCATTGCACCAATAAATGCAGGCAATTTTAACAGCATCAATCCTAATACTATTGGCCCAGGAATGCAAAGTTTTGATGTAAGCTTTACAGACATTAACCCTCACGATCCAATTATATGTTTCAAAGTTATACTAACTGATCAATCAAGTGGTAGATCTTGTTTTAAAACCGTCTGTATGGCCCTGCCAAATTGCGATTCATTGAATACCCATATACTGATTAACACCGTTGAGCAATTCAGATGGTCTGTCTACCCTAATCCAAGTAATCAAATCAGTTGTATAGATTATGTTTTTGAAAGGCCTATCGAAGGGTTAACATGTAAACTAATGGATATTAATGGTCGTTTGATAAACGAAATCCAACTTTACAACGATAGTGGTAAATATTTTCTTAACACCCAAAACTATGAAAGTGGCTTATACTTTATCCAATTAGAAGAGACTGGCAGAGTGATTGCACAACAAAAGCTCATTATTAATCATTGACCTCTGAGCTAAACCCCATAAAAAAAGCCGAGTTAATAACTCGGCTTTTTTTTTAAATTAAATAATAGTGCAATTACTTGCGACTTTTTAATAATTGAATGGTTTCTTTTTGTGTTTCAACCAACTCTAACAACATTTTGTTTTCTCTTTTAAGGTTGGTGATGTCTGCAGTTAATTTTTCAATTCTGTCTTCATCTTTGTTAACCAACATATCAATCTGAGTTGAATTAGATACCTTTTTAAAGTCCATATCTAAAACCTGACAAATTTGTTTTAAGGTGTAAATGTTAACTCTACCAGTTTGTTCAATTGAAGAAATTAATGGACGGGTTTTATTGATTTTATCCGCTAAATCTTGTTGAGTAATGCCCTTAGTTATACGAGCAATTTTGATTTGTTTTCCTAAATGCATGTTCATGTAATTTAAAATGAATTACAAATTGAAGGGTTTTTTTATTGTCTAAATGATGTTTTTATTATCAAAAAGACTATTTTAAGCTTTTCATTGAACAAAAATGACATTTTAACGACATAAATTAGCTTTTTATTGGTCATAAAATCTGGTTACATTTAACTTTAAATGCTTAATTCGATAATTGTAGGCAATTGCATACATCCGGTTATAGTTATCTACAAGATTCAATAAAATACCTGTTTTGACACATGAACAACAATTTAAGATAGATGAAATAATAAAACTCATTCTCAACCAAGTCCACTCATTGTAAACTAAGTGAATTTGTTAGAATTTTGAAATTACTTTAACAATGATTCACTACGCTATAATTGAAGACGAAGCAGAAGACCTTAAACACCTAAAAAGCCTTCTTAAATTAGATAAAAGATTCGCTGAGATAGGCGCCTTCAATAACATTGAAGAATTTAAACACTGCATAAAAACAAATGAAGTGCAATTGGTATTTGCTGACATTAAAATTGGCAAAGACAACATTCTCTCGATTTGGGAACAACTCCCCTATTCACCAGAGTTGATCATTATCAGTGCTTACCCAGAATATGCCTTAAATGCCTATGAGCACGAAGCACTGCATTACTTAACCAAACCCATTCAATCAGAACAATTGTATACTGCTTTAGAAAGGGCTTTCAGAAAAATTCAATTGAATAGTCAAAACAATGATTTGAATTTCTTCTTTTTACAAAGTGGTAAAAATAAGTACCACAAAATTGCCTTTAATGAGTTAGTTTACATTGAGGCCAACGGTGAGTATTTGAATTTACATTTAACTGAACAACGCAGTATTAGTGTATTCAAACGTTTAAAATCTTTAGTCAATGAATTGCCATCCACCCTATTCAAGCAAATTCACAGGTCTTATATTGTCAACGTCGATTTTATAGAAGCCATTGAAGCCAGTGATATTGCCCTTAAGGAAGGCACTAAAATTCCGGTGGGTAGAATTTATAAACCTGTCATCAATGACATCATTATAAAACATACCACAACGGTACAAAAAACTAATTTCTAAATTCAATTACAGCTTGAGCGGATTGCTCTGACAACAACAAATAATAACTCAAGTTGCTTTGTTCAGCAAAATACTGAATCAATTGAGTTCCTGTACCCTTTTGATCAACATTCAAATTTGGTTTAACACTATTCTCCACTAATAGCACCAAAGGTGACTCAGATCGTATTGACAAGGTTATATAACCATTAGCGTAATTGTGTTTAGCAGCGTTCAATAAGATATTTCTGAGGACAATTTTTACCCCATTTATATTCCCTTTTAATATGTATTCTGTCTGGATTTGATTGTCACAATTAATCTGCATGAACTTAAAAACAAAATCCAAATCAAGCATGGTATTTTCTATCATTTCAAGCAGGTCAAAATCTTCAAAATGATTGCTGCGTTTGACTTGTGTATCAATTGCCATTTCAAGTGTATCATTAAGCAGGTACTCGAATTGCACCAAAAGCTTCTTGGTTGCTGTAGCATCAGACCCCTGGTCAATAGATCTTGCAATTTGCGCCAACGGACTTCTTAAATCATGACTAAGTGCTGTAATAAACCATTGTCTTTGAATATTGGCACGCTTCAATAAATTATGGGCTCTTAAATAGAAAGCCAATACAATACTTAATACAACAGCAATAACAACTGATATGATTTTAAAATAGAGATTGATGAGCTGCTCTTCATGTAATGCTTGGTTGGCCTCTAACAATAGTTCTTTTGCAATTTCATTTGAGGCCAATAATCGTCCTTGATAATCGTACTCATCTAGACGAATCAATGGTCTTGGGGCATTGGGCAAGACTTCAAACCAGGCAATAAAATCCTTGTAAACCCCGGTATAATGTCGTTTCACTTCAATATCCCCTAAACTTGAAATAACTTGGTAGGCTAAAGTCAAAGACCGACTAGCCGCCGCGCTGTCTTTCTTATTAATAAACTCGGTTGCTCTGGCTATATGAAATCGGAAATAATCAAGGTAATAGTTTTGTGGGATGTCAGAAACAAAATTAAGAATGGCCACATCCCTTAGTTGAGATCTAGCCTGATAATACATGTTCATCAAGCCAATTTGATTAAATGGCGCTGGCAATTGTTTCATTTGTTGAACATACTCATCTGTCGTTACCAGCATCTCATTTTTACTGTAATCAAATATGAGCGTTTCAATAAGTGCTTTGTAGGCACCCATGCGCTTAAACTGAAGCTTTAATGAATCTATTTCATACTGGGGCAACAATCCGCCTTGTAATTGAAAAGATTTTGAAAACAACTTAATGCGATTAAGTTTTAAAAATGGATAGACCTGATGATTGGTCGGCACCTCTTTTAGAAATGGTTTTAAGCGCTTTTCTGCATACAAATACCGTCCGGCAAAATGATTGCGTTCAACCATGAAGTTATACAACTGATAAACTGTATTTAGGTCCTTTTTTGATTTAGAAATATCAATAGCCGATTGAATCACTTGGTTCATGCTGTCATAAGACTGACGCAAATACAAAAGATTGGCTAAGTCCACTGACTGTTCAAGACTCAAGGGCTTGGCATTAAAGTCAGAGACTTTTTTATTAAACAAGGCTTTAGCATCGTAATAATAACCGGTAAACCAAAACTTTGGTAAAGTTGCTGAAGCACGCTGTAATTGACAGAGTGCAAACAGCATTAATACAGAACGTATAAAAAAGGCTTTAGACTTCAAGAATTGGATGCTGACTGTATAAGATTAACCTCTGGTTCTAATTTCACACCAAATTGAGCATATACACTTTCAATTACATTTAGGGCATGCTGATAAATCTCAGGTCCAGTTGCATGGCCATAATTAACGATAACCAAGGCTTGCTTGGCATGAGAGCCTGTCTGCCCAACTTGTTTACCCTTCCACCCAGCTTGTTCTATTAACCACGCTGCAGGTATTTTAACCCCACTGGTTTGAGGAAAGCCTTTAATAGTAGGATATTGACTTTGAAGTGCATTGAATTGCTCAACAGTTACAGTCGGATTTTTAAAAAAACTACCGCTGTTGCCAAGTACTTTAGGATCGGGTAATTTTTCAGATCGTATAGCAATAACAGCATTGGAAACATCTTTAATTGTCGCATTAGAAGGCTCTATGCCTTTGCTATTCAATACAGTTAAAATATCGCCATAGGCCACATTGATTTGAGGCTGTTTACTCAATTTGATGCTTACTGAATAGATAAAATACTGGCCCTTTAATTGGCGCTTAAATACGCTTTCTCTGTAGGCAAATTGACATTGTTCACGGCTAAAGGTTTCCAATTCAAAGGTCTGAAGATTCAAAGCTTCTAACTCCACAAAAACTTGTTCTAACTCAACCCCATAGGCTCCAATATTTTGCATGGGTGCTGCCCCAAGTGTGCCCGGAATAAGCGACATGTTTTCAATACCACCCCAGCCTTTGTCTACGCAATACATGACTAAGTCATGCCAATTCTCTCCACTGTAGGCTTTGAGTATAATATCATTGTCAGTCTCAGTTACTATTTGCTTGCCTTTAATGTTATTGTGAATGACTAAACCATTGTAATCATTACAAAACAATACATTGCTGCCACCACCCAGAAACATCATTTGCGTCTGATCAGTTTCTGACAAAGCTTGTTTTAAGGCTTGCAAATTATCTACTTCACCAAACACAGCAGTCTTTACATCAAGACCAAAGGTATTGAATGCTTTGAGCGAAGTATTGTACTGAAAATTAAACCCCATTATTTTAGGCGCTCGCGAATATCAAGTCTGTGTTTTCTGGCAGTATCTGTTGCAATATCGTAACCTGCATCCATGTGTCTAATAACACCCATAGCAGGATCATTGTGTAACACGCGTTTTAATCTTCTGGCGGCATCGTCTGTACCATCTGCTACGATTACCATACCCGCATGAATACTATATCCAATACCTACTCCACCACCATGGTGAAGACTTACCCATGAAGCACCACCAGCAGTATTGATCAAAGCATTTAAAATTGGCCAATCAGCTACAGCATCACTACCGTCTTTCATGGCTTCGGTTTCTCTATTAGGGCTGGCAACCGAGCCGGTATCAAGGTGATCACGACCTATTACGATTGGCGCACTTACTTCGCCATTTTTAACCATTTCATTAAAGGCCAAACCAGCCTTTTCTCTTTGGCCTTGTCCTAACCAACAAATTCTGGCTGGTAAACCTTGGAATTCTATGCGCTCTTGAGCCATTTTGATCCAGCGTTTTAAGCCTTCATCTTCTGGGAATAATTCAAGAATTTTTTTATCTGTAGCATATATATCTTCTGGCTTTCCACTCAAGGCTACCCATCTGAACGGACCTCTTCCTTCGCAAAATTGCGGACGGATAAAGGCTGGCACAAAGCCTGGGAAATCAAATGCATTGCTAAGACCATGTTCTAGTGCTCTGCCTCTCAAATTATTACCATAATCAAACACTATACTGCCATTGTTTTGAAATTCAATCATGAGTTTAACATGGTGCACCATAGTCTCATAGCTTTCTTTGACATATCTGTCAGGATCGGTTTTCCTTAATCTATCAGCACTTTCAACATCATAGCCTTCAGGAAAATAACCCACCAATGGATCATGGGCAGACGTTTGATCGGTTAAAGTTTCAGGCACAATGTTTCTTGCCTTTAATTTCTCTAATAATTCAACAGCATTACAATGTACACCAATTGAAACGGCTTGACCCTCAGCTTTTGCTTTAAGGGCCATGTCAATAGCTTGATCAATGTCTTTGGTCATAACATCGAGGTAACGGGTTTCAAGACGCTTTTTGATTCTCCACTCTTCCATTTCTGCTGCCAAACAAACCCCTTCGTTCATGGTAATGGCCAATGGTTGAGCACCACCCATCCCCCCTAAACCTGCTGTCACATTTAAGGTACCTTTTAAAGTGCCATTAAAGTGCTGACGGGCGCATTCCGCGAAGGTTTCATAGGTGCCTTGAACAATGCCTTGTGAACCAATATAAATCCATGAGCCAGCTGTCATTTGGCCATACATCATAAGCCCTTTGGCTTCTAACTCTCTGAAATGTTCCCAATTGGCCCAATGAGGCACCAACTGAGAGTTTGAAATAATGACCCTTGGGGCATCTTTATGAGTAGGCAAAATCCCTACAGGTTTGCCTGACTGCACTAATAGCGTTTCATCTTCATTCAAGTCTTCGAGGGCTTTAACAATCAAATGATAACTTTCCCAATTACGGGCAGCTTTTCCTGTACCTCCATAGACCACCAAATTCTCTGGCTTTTCCGCCACATCTGGATCCAGGTTATTCATCAACATTCTGTAGGCGGCTTCTGTAACCCAATTTTTACAATGTAATTGGTTGCCGACGGGCGATTTTACTATTCTGTCTGTAGATTCCATTTGACTCATAAAGGTGCAAAAATACTAATTTATTCTTGTACTAAAGCATAACACTTTAAAGGGTCGAAAGTTTAGGACTTAACAACTAATTTTTCAATGGCTGAACGATAATCAAAGACTAAATCTTCATGCAGTTTAGTCAAAGTTTTATCAATGCGAATAAGCTGCCTGTCATAGATCAACAAAATGGCTGTAATGGGTTTATCCACAAAAACATAAGCTTGTAATTGCTGACAAAAATGTATCAACAACTCAAGCTCTGTTGTTGGTAATTGAGAAAACTTAATGTGTTTATTGACTACCCTGAGTACTTTTCGAACTTGTTTAGCAAAAGCATAGGCCCCTTTATTTGGATCAATGACTGCAAAAGCCTCATCAATCATTGCCTTCACTGAATCGATATAAAGGGCTTCTTGAGATTTGTAGCTTAACAAATATTGCAAGAGTTCTTTGTTCTCTTTTTTATGTTTGGCTAAACGCAATACTATGGCTATTAACTCTTCTGAGTCAAGGCTTTTTAATTGTTTTTTAACCTCGTTTAATGCCTCTAATTTCATATGAATTCAAAACCAATTAACTACTTCATCACTTAAAACCGGACCTAATGCTACCCCCATTCCACTCATTCTTACGCAACAACTCAGATGTTTATTGATGGTTTTTACAATTGGTAGCTTTTCCTTTCCCATTGCCATTATACCACTCCAAGCAGTCTCAATTTCAAAGGCATGATTAGGCAAAATATAGGTGCTTAAATACTGTAACAAATGGTTTCTAACTTCTTCACTCCCATCAAACTCATAAGTCGTTTCTGCAGTTCTAAAATGTTGCCTACCGCCTCCTAAAAGTATTCTATTATCAAGGTTTCTAAAATAATAATACCCTTGATCTACATGATAAATGGCTTTTAAATTTAAATCAGCGATTGGTTTGGTAAGCAAAATCTGTCCCCTTGCTGCTTGGATATCCTCTTCGGGTAAAAACTGAGCAGCAAAAGCATTGTTGGCAATGATCAATTGTTGACATTGCAACTGCATTTGATTCCGAGCTACTAACTCATAACCATGATCAACGGCATTAATGTGTTCTACATCAAACCCAAACATAGGTATAACCCCAATGTTTAAGGCTTTTTCTGTAATGGTTTGATTTAATTGACCAGAATTCAACATACCTTCATAAGGATTATATAACCCATTGGAATAAAAACCAGTGCGCAAGCCAGCAGTGCTTACGGGTTCAAAAACAGATTCCACACCAGTTACCTCCTTAATCATTTGATTGATGCTAGGCATGGCTTGATAAGCCAAGTCAAAACCCTTCTCATCATAAAACAATTCATAACTTCCGGTTGGTGAAAAGCCAATAGCATCAGCGCCAAATTCATCTACCAATTGTTGTATGCCTTTTTGCCTTTTATGAAGCGTATTTAATACTTCTGTTGGATTGGTATGAGATAAATCATCTACAATTTCGGTAACACTACCAAAGCAAGCAAACCCTGCGTTTCTGGTAGAAGCACCATACGAAATAGGTAATCTATCGATCATGGCTACCCTGGCCTTTGGGTGTTTTTGCTTTAACTTGATGGCAATTTGTTTGCCAATTAAACCAGCGCCAAGAACCGCAAAGTCAAAAGGCTTCAATAAGACTGATTGATCCCACCAAGAGGGTCTGTATTGCAACATATCGTTTAACAAAAATACGCTTATAGCAATACAAAAACACCATGATCAATCCAAAATGGACGCATTTAGATATTTGTATTCTAAAGCCCATTTAATGGCTTTAAGCTTCAAATTCATCAATTTAATTTCAGCTTCTAGAGCTCTTATTTCTCTGGTATTCAATAGAAACAAAGAGCTTTCGCCATGCTCAAACTTAACTTGTTCTGCTTCAAACAATTGATCATTAAGTTGTTTTAAGCTTTTAGCTTCTGAAATCTGTTCAAGCAATCCAACATAATTAGATTGAATATATGAAGCTTTTGCAGATAATTGAATTTGTTTTGTATTGATATCAAATTGATTGTTTTGTAACCAATACTTAGACAATTGGTATTCATTTAGTGACTTTCTAAAATAGAGCGGGAAAGACAAGCGAGCGCTGAGTTTATATTGATTTAAATCAAACCAAATTGGATTTTGTATGCCCTTAGATTGAATAAACTGGTAATTGATTTCTAGAACAGGCTTAATCATCTCTTTCTTTAACCTAAGATCAACACCTAATACACCTTGTTTGGCTTGTGCTTGTTGAATGATTGGATGTGTGGCTATTGGTTGATTTAACTTTGACACGAAGTTAACACTTGACAAATACAATGAATCTAACTGATTAATGACATCAACTTTATAGGCAAATAATTGTGGCATTTGCATCTTTGACATTACCTCAAACAATTGCTTGTTAAAATCTAACTGGGTTGTCATTAAGTCAATGTTTCTTGATTTTAATTGTATGAAGGATTCAACACTATCAATGGTAGGCCTTTCTCCTATCTGAACCAATTGCACCATGGCATTGTATCGCGCTTTCGCATTGGATTCAAACCTTTGATAAACAGTTAAAAGTGATCGTTGTAAAAGCAATTCAACGTATTCATTCGCAGATTGATATAAGACTTCATTTTGGATAATCCGCTGCTCAGCATTGAAAAACAATTGATACTGTTTGGCTTTCAATAACTCAGCTCTATTTTTATCTATAATTAAACCTTGCAACAAATTGGTTTGAATACCCAAATAAAACAAACCATTTAATGAAGTAGCATCTTCTGGATTCACGAAAGGCCCTTGTCCGTATTGGTATCCCATTTTGAGACCATGGGCAGCAAAAATTGGTTGCTTTAACTCATAATTTTGAAAAGTATAATATTGCTGAAAAACATACTTTTGTTGCATTTGAGCATTCATTTGAGGATCAAACCCTCCTTTAGCTGCTTGCAATTGATGTTGACCAATGGCATTATAATTAGCAGCTTTTTTGAGCTCTTGGTTATTGAGTAAAACAGTCTCTAAATAGGATGAAAAATCCAAGTTGAGCTGAGCGAGCGCAGATTGCCCTTGACACAATATTAAAATTAAGAAAAATTTACTTTTCATTGTCTTGTTTTGCTGGGATATAGAAGTCCGGAGGGAATCCATTTATTTTTCTCCATAATTCATAAATCAGTGGCACATTATTTAACAAGGCAATGCCTTCTGATCCACAACCATTTTGAATTTGTTCAGGCCACTTGTTACCTGTTTGTTTAGCCAATAATCTAAACTTGCCATTTTTAGATATCACTCTATCATAGGCTACAACTTTAGCCTGAAAAGTACCATAACTCAAGCCTGGCCATCCTGAGAAAACAAAAGCTGGCCAACCATCAAAAATTAATTGCACAGTTTGTCCTTTTTGAATAAGCGGTAAATCAATTGGGTCAACATACAATTCAACTGATTGCTCATTCACAAATGGCACCAGTTCACATATGGTTTCTCCTTCTTTAAGCACGCCGCCAAGACCGCTGATTTTCATTTGATGTATATAGCCATCTTGTGGGGCTAGTATGTAATAAAAGCCACTTCTTTGAGAATAATTTGACAATTGATTTTGCAACTTGGTTAAAGAGCCCTCTGATTCAAACAACAAGGAAATTGTGGAGAATTTTTCAGATTTCACTTTCATTAACTTCTCATTGAAGTCCTGATAAGTAGCGTTTAAGTCAAGTTCAGCGTTTAACAAATCATTTTTAGCTGTATTTATTTTATTCTCAGCATTTAGTTTTTTGGCCAATGCGTCTTGTAATTTGATTTTTCTGTTCTCATAATCAGTTTTAGATATTAAACCTTTATTCAACAAATCTTCATAACGCTTCAATTGGCTTTCTGCAACTTGTAATTGATTGGCATTAGCCGCTAACTCATTACTATCGCTACTTAATTTAAATCTCGACTGCTTGATTTTATTTTTTATTTGAGCTGATTTAATTAAGAAGGCTTGATTTAAGGCATCAATTTGTTTGTCTAAAGCATTGATTTTGCTCTCATATGAAGCAATTGATGACTCTTTAGCGTTCACTTGATTTCTGGAACGACTCACCAATGAAGTATCAAGGTATTCTTCTTTAATCTCAGATATGAATGCAATGGTATCATTTTGCTTTACAAAATCACCATCTCTTACATACCACTTTTCAATTCTTCCAGCTATTCTTGAATTGATCAATTGCGGCTTGTTTTGGGGATCAATTGCTGCCACTCGCCCTGTCATTTGTACAGTTTGTGTCCATGGCGCGATTGCAAAACCCATAGCCAAAAAAATACAAATTAGAATTACACGTTTAATTCTTGTCTTGTTGGGGGCTTCATAAATTGCATTGGCAACTAATGGATCAAGTTTAACCAAATCATTTTGCAAAGAGTGGTTGTAGGCATCAGTAGCCAAAACACTTTCCAATTTATTAACTGAAGTCACCAAATCGTAACATGTGCCGATGCTCAAAACTAATTTTTCTACGGCGTTGATAACCAAAAAAACAATGATTTCAGAAGCTACAAACTGACCAATATTCAATTCCCCTATCTGTACCAAAAAAGCGCCCAAAAACAATAGAAGTGCAATAAATATAATTTTAAAAAACAGAATGCCCTTGTATTGTCTTTCAAATATATCATAGTAATTTTTTCGCAATGCAACAAAATGCCTAAGCTCTTGGTTGAACGTGCCTTTTTGGTCTTTAAAAAGCAAATTAAATAGATTGTATTTTTGATTTGAAACCTCAAAGTTGGCAGTTTGCGCTTTGCTTCCCAAATACAAAATCACTGAACAAAAAACCACACTTAACAGTATTGAAAAAAACAAAAACCAAACACTGTAAATTGGCAATAATATCAAACCGAATAAAATACTAATCAAAGAAAAAGAGAAGTCCAGAAGCAATTTACTAACCCCCTTTTGAAGTGTTACAATCTCAAAAAAATAAAACAACTTTTCTTTAACGTACAACTTCGATTGCTCAATTTTACTCATATTGGTGGTTAATGAGCAAAATATCTTCTCTTGAAGTGATTCGTTATTTCTTTCTTGATATAATTGCAACAAGCCAATTAACAAGGCCACTACGACTGTGGCGGTACACAACAAAACAAGTGATGCAGAAGACTTTCCTGCCATTGTATAAGTTACAACACCTTGTATGAGCAAGGGAATTGTCAGATACAACAAACCTTGAATAGTTGCCAACCCGTAGATACCGGAAATAATTTTCCTTTCACGGTGCAGCCAAGACAACAAAACTTTAACTTTATGAATTATCATTATTTGAGCTTTATGTGTGCAAATATAATACCCTTTTTAAAATAATAGTATTACTATTTTTTTTAAGTGTATAACAATTTTTTATATATTTGTACTTTTATTGGGAATATGGAACTCGATATTAGAATCAAAATGAATGAAAAGCTCTACTTAAAAAATCCAGAGCAAAGCGTCATTGGCAAAAAAATAGTTATTGAGGGTTTAAAATTGATCAATCAACTTGGTTTTGAAAATTTCACCTTTAAAAAATTAGCCATAGAGATAGAAACCACCGAGGCAAGCATTTACAGATATTTTGAAAACAAGCACCGCTTATTGGTTTACCTAATAACCTGGTATTGGAGCTTTCTAGAATATAAAATCATCATCAATACTCAGCATATTAACGACCCTAAAAGTAAATTAAAGGCCATTATAAAATTATTGGTCACTGAACCAGAAAATCACAAAGGCGAATTAGAATACTTATCCGAAAAAGAAGCTTCACAATTACTAAAATGGGAAGGCTCTAAAGCCTATTTAACACGCAACGTCAATAACGACAATAAAGACCAACTCTTTAAGCCCTTTAAAGATATCTGCAAACGCATTAGTTCGCATATATTAGAATTGAACCCAAATTATAAATTTCCGAATTCTTTGGCCAGCACCTTGTTAGAGATGTCGCATGCTCAAAAATTTTTCATGGAAAACTTACCTGCTTTATCTGAATCTAAAAAATCTAAAGACAAACATTTAATTGATTACTTAGAAGACCTTGTGTTCAAATCTATTGAACAGGTTAAATAAACTGATAAATCTTCATAGCAATGGAGTACACTTAGATTAATTTATCAAACTTTTTTGAGACAAAAGCAATCAATTAAAAGTTTAAGGCAAACAAACACAGAATTTTAAGAAAGGTAAAGTGAGAAGTTAGATGAACGCACTTGCTTTGTATCATACGTAACTTTTATTAATTACCGAAACATAAGTTTAGGTTATTGTGAAGTAGGACCCACTCTCACTCTGACTATGTACCCAGGGCGGGACTTGAACCCGCACAGTATTGCTACCACAGGATTTTAAGTCCTGCGTGTCTACCGATTCCACCACCTGGGCATCAGCTCATATGCTATGCATATGGACAAAAAAAAAGCCCATTTTTTTGGGCTTTTGAGCGAGAAACGAGGTTCGAACTCGCGACCTCAACCTTGGCAAGGTTGCGCTCTACCAACTGAGCTATTCTCGCATTTTCTTTTAAAGAACTTTCCCGTTGTTTGGGGGTGCAAATATATAAAAAAAAATCAATCGCCATAAAATTTTTTCGAAAATTTATTCGTCTATAATTTTTGGCTTTAAAAGAAATGCCTAAGACATGGTTTTTATTTGATTATCTTCGCAGAATATATACCATGGATGCATTGATAATGGCTAGCCAAATTATAGTAGCGCTAGCAATTTTAGTTACCCTTCACGAACTCGGACACTTCTTAGCGGCAAGAGCTTTTGGCATAAAGGTCGAAAAATTCTACCTGTTCTTTGACGCATGGGGATTCAAATTATTCAGCTTTAAAAAAGGAGATACTGAATATGGTATAGGGTGGTTACCTATGGGTGGTTATGTGAAAATTGCCGGCATGATAGATGAAAGTCTAGACACGACACAATTAAGCAAAGCCCCTGAACCATGGGAATTCAGAAGCAAACCAGCTTGGCAACGTTTAATTGTTATGCTTGGTGGCGTAATAGTCAACTTTGTTCTTGGCTTTATCATTTTTATATTAGCCACATGGTATTATGGCGAACAACGCTTACCGATTGCTGCCGTTAAATATGGTATACATGCTCAAGAAGTGGGCAAAAACATAGGCTTAAAGGATGGCGACATGATTGTTGGCATCAATAACAACAAAGTCAAGTTTATTGATGAGATCAAAAAACCATCTGTGTTTTTAAACAATGGCAATTGTTACAATATTGTTCGCAATGGCCAAGACACTATTTTAACTTTACCAGACAACATCATTGACCAAATATCAGACAAAAAAAATGCATTGTTTGACTTAAGAATGCCATGTTTGATTGATAGTGTTGCTGCAGATGGACCAGCCTTCAAAGCAGGTCTTAAAAAAGGCGATCAAATCATTGGCTTGAACGACAGCAATGTTGAATGGTACCATGAGTTTAAAGAACGCATTCCAAATTACGCCAATAAAAATTGTAGTATAGTTGTAAAGCATTCAGACAATAGCATAGACACCCTAAACATTAAAGTAAGCCCTGAAGGCACTTTGGGCTTTTTCCAAAACATATACTACATGAATCAAATCGAAAGCTTTAAATATGGCTTTGTTGAATCTATTGGTATCGGCAGTTCTAAAGCCAGTGAAGCGCTAAGCGATAACTTAACAGGGCTTAAAAAATTAGTCAGTGGCAAACTTGATCCAAGAAAATCTGTTCAAGGCCCTATAGGCATAGCCACTATGTTTGGTGCTGAATGGATATGGGAAAGATTCTGGGCCTTGACTGGTATATTGTCATTGATTCTCGCCTTTATGAATTTACTGCCTATTCCTGCTTTAGATGGTGGTCATGTGGTCTTCCTTTTGGTTGAAATGATCATTAGAAAACCAATCAATGAGAAAGTCATGACTGTATTACAAGTCATAGGGATGGTGCTGTTATTATCATTAATGGCCTTCGCCTTTGGCAATGATATTTACAAACTCATTGTAAAGTAATGCAACTTGAAAAACCCAATACAAGCAATTATTTTGCTTTCTATGAATTACCAGTAGCTTTTGCTATCGATGAGCCAGCACTCAAACAGTTGTACTTGAACAAAAGCAAAGTCTATCACCCAGACTTTTATTCAGACAACATTGAAGACCAAGCCATTGCCATAGCTACATCTTCCTTTAATAACAATGCTTTTAAAACGCTCAGCAATCCTATTTCTAGGGCTCAATACATTGTTGATTTGCAAGCTGACTTGAATGAGCAAACCGTTCAGTTGCCCAATGATTTCTTAATGGAAATGATGGACTTAAACGAAGCATTGGAAGCTGAAGAAGCCAGCATACCGGAAGCCTTGCAAATACAAATAGGCAACTACAAACAAGAGGTATATGATCAAATTCAAGCCTATGCATTAGCTCAAGATTGGGTCAATACACAAATGGCCTTATTGAAATGGCGCTACCTTGAAAGATTGGAACAAAGACTGCGTTAATGCGCTGTTTTCTGAACGGATCTTAACCTCAAAAAATTGATCGGATTTGCTGTCAAACCTTTGACCCAATTTTGATGCATTCTTATGCTTTCATCATAAAACAAAACAATGTATGGCATTTGATCCATGAGTAAATTATCCGCTTGAGCCAACAATTGATTGCGTCTTTGTGGCGATAATTCTCTCCTACTGTCTTGTAACAATGCATCAAAACGATCTTGTTTAAAATGGGCATAATTGGGTCCCAACGGACTAAAGTTCTTAGACTCAAAGCAAACCAAATAATTCTCAGGGTCAGAATAGTCTGCTATCCAACTGCCTCTCCAACAATGTATCTTTTGATCGTTTCTTAGTTGCCTTAAAAAACTTGAGGGATGCACATCAATTTTCACTGGCACACCTAATTGGTTCCATTCCTTTTGTATGTATACCATCAAATCCAAATAGTCTTGCGTGGTATTGATGACGATTGCTTGCATTTTAGTCACATCAACACGCGAGCGCTTTAGGTAATACTTTGCACTGTCCAATTGATGTTGGTGCTCATTGACTTCAGCATAAGGGTATTGAGCAAACCCATAGGGCACAAAGCCCTTGTCTGCAGGTATCCCTACCCCATTTCTTAAGTATTGAACTAACTTCTGTTTATCTATTGCAAAGCCAAGGGCTTTTCTGAAATCAGCATTTAAAACCGCTAAATTGGGTGAAGTTTGAGCCGGATCAATATTGAACCCAATGTATTCTGTATTCAAAAATGCTTGCTTCAAGAGTGTGAAAGCACCGTTGTATTTTGGTTTGAGCAAGCCCTTTCTGGTCAATAACTCATCTTTAATACTGGCATCTATGCCATTAAAGAAATCGTATTCCCCTTGAACAAACTTCATAAAGGCGGTTTGTTTGTTCTTTACATTCTCTATGCAAACCCCTTGTAAATAAGGCAATCTATTGCCATTTTCAAAGCGATAGTACCGCTGATTTTTATGCAACAACAAACTCACTTCCTCTTCCCATTGTTTCATTAAGAATGGGCCAGTGCCTATTGGGTGTTTTCTAAAGTCTTGGTCTATCCAATCTACCGGCACAATAAAACAATAAGGCATAGCCAACACATCTATGAAGGGCGCGTACACCTGTTTTAAAGTAATGCGTACGGTGCTATCATTGGTTGCAACCACAGGAAACCTTGAGCTAGAGCCGGAATCAAAACAGGTTAAATCCAATTTGTCATTAAAAATCCATGCACCTGGAGAAGCGGTTTTAGGGTCTGCAATGCGCTTAAAACTTTCAACCACATCTTGGGCTAAAAATGGCCTCGGTAAATGTTTTATTTTTGGATTATCATGAAAAAAAACATCGCGTCTTAAATGAAAAGTATAGACCAAACCATCGGGTGAAATTTCCCATGATTTTGCCAGACAAGGTTGAATTCTCAATGAATCATCGTATTCAACCAATCCTTCAAGCATTTGTGACACTACCCATATCTCACTCTGAGATTTGACAAAGGCTGGATCAAGAGTGGCGATGGATTGATCTTCGTTGTAGTAAAACACTTGATCAGATTTTGATTTATCCACAACTTGACAACCATTTATCCCTATGCAAATGGGGAAAAATACCAAGTAAATGACAAATAATCTAAAAGCCTGCATCTTATCTTTGAAAGTTCAAATGTAGGTATAAATGGAAGTAAACTATCTTGGTCATTCTTGTTTCAGTATTCACATCGGTGGAAAAACACTGTTGTTTGACCCTTTTATTACCCCCAACCCATTGGCTAAAGCGATTGATATCAAATCACTCAAAGCAGATTTCATTTTAATCAGTCATGCCCATTTTGACCATATTGCAGATGCCCTTGAATTGGCTCAAACTACCCAAGCTAAAATCATTGCGATTTGGGAAATATGTGATTGGCTACAAAAACAAGGCTATAGCAACACCCATGCAATGAACATTGGTGGCAGTTTTTCATTCGATTTTGGCAAAGTTCAAATGGTTAAGGCCGAACATTCTAGCGCCTTTCCCGACGGCAGTTATGGCGGTCAAGCTGCAGGCTTCGTGATCACAAGCCCAGAGAAAACAATCTACTTCGCAGGCGACACAGCCCTTTGTTCTGACATGCAAATTATTGGCATGAAACACAAAATTGATTTAGCCTTTTTACCCTTAGGCAGCAACTTTACCATGGATGTAGAGGATGCTATTATTGCCTCTAAATGGATCAAATGCCAATCAGTCATTGGCATGCACTTTGATACCTTTGGCTACATCCTTATTGACCACGAACAAGCCCAAGCTCAATTCAAAGCTGCAGATATACAATTAACCCTCATGAACATCGGACAAAGCATTCAGATATAATATGAAATCTTCAAATACAGGAAAAATCATTACCATTGCCAATCAAAAAGGTGGCGTAGGCAAAACCACTACAGCCATTAACTTAGCGGCTAGTTTAGCCGTTTTAGAATACAAAACTTTATTGGTTGACGCTGATCCTCAAGCTAACAGCTCCTCAGGCATTGGCTTTGATCCTCAAAACATCAAAGTTGGCTTGTATGATTGCTTGGTCAATGATACCCCGCCCAAAGAAGTGATTCTTAAAAGCGATTTAAAATACTTGCATTTGTTGCCTTCTAACATCAACTTAGTTGGTGCGGAGCTTGAAATGATTGACCTCCCTAATCGCGAAAGAGTAATGAAAAGAGTATTTGAAGCTTTGAAGAAAGAATATGATTTCATTATCGTTGACTGCTCGCCTTCTTTGGGTTTAATCACAACCAATTCATTAACGGCTGCAGACTCAGTGATCATCCCTGTTCAATGCGAGTACTTTGCATTAGAAGGTCTAGGCAAACTTTTGAATACCATTCGTATTGTTCAAAAAGAATTGAATAAAAACCTCAGCATAGAAGGCATTTTATTGACCATGTATGACTCAAGATTAAGATTGAGCAATCATGTGGTTGAAGACGTCAAAATGCATTTTCAAGATTTGGTGTTTGATACCATCATCCCAAGAAATACCAAATTAAGTGAGGCCCCAAGTTTTGGTGTGCCTGTTTTGGCACATGACATTTCAAGTAAAGGTTCAACCACCTACTTAAATTTGGCCAGAGAGATTTTACAACGCAACGGTTTAACCAGATTGGAAAAAGCCGAAAAAGTAATGGAATAATAGCGACATGAGCAAAGAAAAAGACAACCCATTTAAAGCCAAAAAGAGTGGTTTAGGCAGAGGCTTATCAGCCTTGTTAAACAGTGCAGAAACCGATATTACTGTTAGCCCAGAATACAGAGCGAGCGGTGGCGTTCAATTGATCGAAATCAAAGACATTGATGCCAACCCATTTCAACCAAGAACTGAATTTGAACAAAAAGCATTAGAAGAATTATCTGAATCCATTAAAGTTCACGGGCTTATTCAGCCAGTAACTGTTAGAAAAATGGGCTATGATAAATACCAATTGATCAGTGGTGAGCGCAGAACCAGAGCCTCTATTCTTGCAGGCTTAGAACGCATACCTGCTTACATCAGAATTGCCAATGACCAAGAAATGCTTGAAATGGCATTGATTGAGAACATTCAAAGAGAAAACTTAAATGCCATTGAAGTGGCATTGAGCTACAAACGCTTGTTGGAAGAATGCCAACTCAAACAAGAAGAGCTGGGTGACAGAGTGGGCAAAGATAGATCAACCGTTAGCAATTATCTAAGATTACTTAAATTACCAGATGAAGTTCAAATTGCGCTTCAACAAAACCGCATCACTATGGGCCATGCCAAAGCCATTTTAAGTGTTGAAGACCCTGAAGAACAAGTCATATTATTCAGAAGGATTGAACAAGAAAGCTTGAGTGTAAGAGGTGCAGAAGAAATTGTTAAATTAGCCAAACAAGACAAACAACCAGTTGCTGCACAAGGCAAAAACCAATCAAACCAATTTGAACTTGATGATGCGCTTAGCCTTAAAAGAGCGTTTATTGAGGCAAAAATTCAATCCAGCTTAACCATTAAACCTAAAGGTAAAAAAGGCGAAATCATTATCGCTTTCAAAAACCAAAAAGAATTGGAACGCATTTTGAATAGTTTGGCCAATAATGAGTAAATCAAAGCATTGGATAGCCATTGTATGTTGTATGCTAAGCTTTTTAGCACACGCAGATAGCACCCAACAGACTCAAAGTATACTTAAATTACACTCCCCTAAGAAAGCCAGCATTTACAGTGCAGTGCTTCCTGGCTTAGGACAAGCCTACAACAAAAAATACTGGAAAATCCCCCTGGTATATGCCACTTTAGGACTATCTAGTTACTACATGCTTAGCAACAGAGATTCGTTTAAAGTCAGGCAAGCAGCTTTAATTAATTTGTCTGACAATGACAGCACTACTAAAGCTTCTTGGTACTTCACTAATATGCCAATTTCTGCTTTAAAAGCACAAAGAACTTACTACCGAACCAACCGTGATTACGGTATAATAGCCATTGCAGCCTTTTATGTTCTCAACATAATTGATGCCGCTGTGGACGCCCATTTCTATCAATTCAATATTGACAAACCTTTGGCTATGCAAAAAAGGAAGCCATGGCATGTCTATTCAAGCGTTCAAGGCGGAAAACAACAGTTTGGAATACGCTGGGAATTTTAAGCCCAAGTGGATTATTTTCGACTTTTACGATTCAAGGGTTTCGCTTATCTTTGCAACCCTTATATGTCGGAAATTCAAATCACTTTACCTGACGGCAGTGTCAGAAATTACAGCAAGGGCATTACTGCTCATGAAATTGCTCTAAGCATTAGCGAAGGCTTGGCCAGAAACATTATTGCGGCAAAAGTTAATGGCACGGTGATTGAAACCAACAGACCTATTGAAACAGATGCGCATTTGCAACTTTTAAAATGGGACGACAAAGAAGGCAAATCAACTTTTTGGCATTCTTCTGCTCACCTCTTGGCTGAAGCTCTAGAAGCTTTGTATCCAGGGGTTAAATTTGGCATTGGACCCGCCATTGAAAATGGGTTTTACTACGACATCGATCTTGGTGACCACAAATTCAGCAGTGAAGATTTTGCCAAATTAGAAGCCAAGATGCTTGAATTGGCAAAACAAGAACAAGTATTTAAACGTCAAGCCATTTCCAAGGCAGAAGCCATTCAATACTTCAAAGAAAAAAACGACCCTTACAAATTAGAATTACTAGAAGACCTTGAAGATGGCAACATTACTTTTTACCAACAAGGGAATTTTGTTGATTTGTGTAGAGGGCCACATTTACCTCATACAGGGCACATTAAAGCCGTTAAGTTGTTAAACTTGGCCGGGGCTTATTGGAGAGGCGATGAAAAAAACAAACAATTAACCCGTATTTACGGCATTACCTTTCCTAAGAAATCAGAATTGGACGCGCATTTAACCATGCTTGAAGAAGCTAAAAAACGCGACCACAGACTATTGGGCAAAGAATTAGAAATATTTGCTTTTGATGATGATATCGGACCAGGCTTGCCATTGTGGCTACCTAAAGGTGCCGCCATTATTGAATTGCTTGAAAACTTTGCCAAATCAACAGAAAAGGCAGCTGGCTATGAGCGCGTTAAATCACCTCACATTGCCAAAGAAAGTTTGTACCTAAAAAGCGGGCATTTACCCTATTACAAAGACAGCATGTTCCCTCCTATGGAATTAGATGGTATTCAATACTATCTAAAAGCCATGAACTGTCCGCATCACCATAAAATATTTGCAGCGACTCCTAAATCATACAAAGATCTCCCTGTTAGATATGCTGAGTATGGTACTTGTTATCGCTATGAAAAAACAGGTGAATTGTTTGGCTTAATGCGTGTGCGATCATTGCAAATGAATGACGCGCATATTTATTGCACCAAGGCGCAATTCGAAGCTGAATTCAAAGCCGTTAATGCTTTATACCTTAAGTATTTCAAGGTGTTTGGTATAGACAAATACGTGATGCGCTTCAGCAAACATGACCCTAAAAAGTTAGGTCAGAAATACATTAATGCTCCAGAGCTTTGGAAAGAAACTGAAGACATGGTGCGCAATGTATTAGTGAATGCCAATATTCCTTTTGTTGAAGTAGAAGATGAAGCCGCATTCTACGGGCCTAAGATTGATATTCAAATATGGAGCGCTATAGGTAGAGAGTTTACCTTGGCAACCAACCAAGTTGACTTTGCTCAAGCTGAACGCTTTGACTTGTACTTCATCAATGAAAAAAGCGAAAAAGAACGCCCTTTGATCATTCACAGAGCGCCTTTGAGCACCCACGAAAGATTCATTGGTTTCCTTTTGGAACACTACGCTGGCAAATTCCCATTGTGGTTAAATCCTCAGCAAGTGAGTTTATTGCCAATAAGCGATAAATATCAAGAATATTCAGAAAAAGTTTTAAATATCCTAAAAAAGCACGATATTCGCGCCCTCATTGACGATAGGTCGGAAAAAACTGGCAAGAAAATCAGAGATGCAGAAATGAAGAAAGTGCCTTTAATGCTAATACTTGGCGAGAAAGAGCAAACTGACAATACTGTAACTGTGAGAAAGCAAGGTGGAGAAGATTTAGGATCAATGTCGATTGAAGCTTTTGTCCAATTGGTAGAAGCTGAAATCAAACAACAATTAAACTAATAAAAAGGCATATTGCAAAAGAAACCGTTTAAACCAACAGTAGTGCACAAAAAGCCAAGCGGCCCTCGTCCAAACAGAGGTCGTAGAGAGGCTTTGCACCGCATCAATGGATTCATTACAGCTCAAGAAGTAAGGGTTGTAGGAGAAGATGTTGAAAGCGCCATCATGAAACTAAGTGCTGCAATGGCATTGGCTCAACGCATGGAATTGGATTTAATTGAAATCTCACCAAATGCTGAACCGCCAGTTTGCCGTATTGCTGATTACAACAAGTTCTTATACGAACAAAAGAAAAAGCAAAAGGAACTTAAAGCCAACGCTGCTGTTAACGAAGTGAAAGAAATTCGTTTCGGACCAAACACTGATGAACACGACGTTGATTTTAAATTAAAACACGCGACTAAATTTTTAGGCGAAGGTGCCAAAGTAAGAGCCTATGTGTTCTTTAAGGGTAGAACCATCGTATACAAAGAAAGAGGAGAAGAGTTATTAATGCGTTTTGCCAACAAATTAATTGAAGAAGGCGTTGCTAAACTTGAATCCCCACCAAAACAAGAAGGTAAAAAGATGATCATTTTACTTTCACCAACAGCTAAGAAAAAATAATTAAACCAAGAATACCACGATTATGCCAAAGATGAAAACCAACAGTAGTGCAAAAAAGAGAGTTAGCATTACAGGCACAGGAAAAATAAAACGCAAAAAAGCGTTCAAAAACCACATTTTGACCAAAAAAGCTACCAAACGTAAACGCGGATTGGCACAAAGCGGTTTGGTAAGTGAAGTAGACATGTCTAACATGAAATACATGTTAGGTATTGGTAAATAATTCCATTTGAAAACCTTGTCAGGCCTAAGTTCTTACCCGTGTAAGACGCCTGCCATAAATTAAATAACTATATAAGAAACAATGCCACGTTCAGTTAATCATGTTGCGAGTAAGCAACGTAGAAAAAAGGTCCTCAAATTAGCCAAAGGCTATTTTGGTAGAAGAAAAAATGTTTGGACCGTCGCTAAAAATGCAGTTGAAAAAGGTTTAGCTTATGCTTACCGCGACCGCAAACAAAAGAAAAGAAATGTTCGTTCAGTATGGATCGTTCGTATCAATGCCGCTGTAAGAGAGTTTGGTTTATCTTACTCTGAGTTCATTGGTAAATTGAATGCTAAGAACATTACCCTAAGCAGAAAAGCCCTTGCTGATTTAGCTTTAAATCATCCAGAAGCTTTCAAAGCCATTGTGAATGAAGTAAAAGATGCTACTCCAGTATCTCGTCCTGACAATGCGCCAAGAGCAAAAAAGACTGCAGCAGTAGTTGAAGCACCTAAAGCTAAAGCACCACGTAAAGCGGCTGCTCCAAAAGCTGAAGTTGTAGCAGAAACAGAAGTTGCAACGGAAGAAGCACCAGCTAAAAAGCCAAGAGCTGCAAAAGCTAAAAAAGAAGACGAAACAAGCGCTGAATAATCAGCCGTCATCATACATTAAAAGGGAAGTTAACGCTTCCCTTTTTTTATGCCTTAATAAAATGCTTGAATTTCCGCCAAGCCAATGCCAATAAGCCAAGTATGCCAATGGCAATTCCAATAACCCAAGGCCCAAATTGAGCGTCTTGTTTTTGGCGAATTCTCCCTTCACTTTTTACTGTGCGTTTGATAGAATCAGGTTTTACAATTGAATCTGATAAAACGGTGTAACCCATAGAAATGGTGAGAGAATCAATAGGATTGTTTATATAAACATTGGGCAATACGGTTGGCCCCCAAATATAGGGCGAAGGAATGCCCATAGTATGAATTATTGGGGGTTCAGGTAAATGCCATAAATTACTCATAGGAAGAGTATAAGTCCAACTTCCACTGGCCAATGGTGTAAAAACAATATCCCCCTCACCGATATTAACCGCTTCTAAATGAAAAGTATCTCCTTTAAAATCAATTAGTAGAATATCTACCCTTTCGCCACTCAAAGTCTGAGGTATAGTAACAACGGCCTTTCGACTGCTGTCTATGTCTACTTCTATAGAAAAACTATCGATTGTCAAACGCATTTTTGAAATACAAGCATCTCGAGTACTGGCTTCATAAAAAGAGGTATAGAGCACCCGAGTGAATTGAATTGATTTTTGAGCAATCGACTCCAGACTACTATCCTGCCCCACTTGTAAATGGGTTTGGGCGTTTATTGACCCTGATGACAATAACAACACACCACAGGCTGCAATAGCCCATTTAGAAGAGTGCGGCCTTGTTTGAGTCAAATCTCGCCCCAATTGAGATGCGTTGAAACGACCACAAACATTAGGACGATCTTTGAAGAAATCAACAATTTCAGCATCAGCGTATTTTGAAAAATCATATACAGTCTTTTCGCATTTAGAACAATGTTTACCCTTTGGATTTGGTCCCATACCATCCCAATTTTCATGACAAGGCGCGTTAATGTCAATTTTCATTGTGCATTTAACGCAAAATCTAAAAAAAGATTGCATAAAAAAACCTTATGCCATTGAAATAACATAAGGTTTTAAAGATGATAAGATAAAGCCTAATTAGGCTTCAAGTTCTTTAACCACACCCATATCGCTGAATTTAGCAATACGTTCATCAATCAATTTGTCTGATGACAGTGTTTTTAAGCGCTTGTAATTGGTTTGAATGGCTTTTTTGACATTGGCAATTGCCATTTCTACATCGTTGTGAGCGCCGCCAAGCGGTTCATCAATAATACCATCTATTAATTTGTTTTTAAGCATGTCTGAAGCCGTTAATTTTAAAGCCTCAGCAGCTCTCTCTTTGTATTCCCATGTGCGCCATAAAATTGAAGAACAACTTTCTGGAGATATAACAGAATACCATGTGTTTTCCATCATTAACACGACATCACCAATACCTATACCTAAAGCACCTCCACTAGCACCTTCACCAATGATGATGCAAATTACTGGTACTTTTAGAACAGACATTTCGAGTAAATTCTTGGCGATTGCCTCACCTTGACCGCGTTCTTCTGCTTCCAAACCAGGAGACGCACCAGGGGTATCTATAAAGGTAATAATAGGTTTATTGAACTTCTCTGCCAACTTCATTAATCGCAGGGCTTTTCTGTAACCTTCCGGATTAGGCATTCCAAAATTTCTAAATTGACGCTCTTTGGTATTGCGGCCCTTTTGCTGACCAATCATCATAAATGTTTGACCATCTATGCTTCCAAAACCGCCTACCATGGCTTTGTCGTCTTTAACATTTCTATCGCCGTGCAATTCCATGAAATCAGGCGCCAAAGCTTGAATATAATCCAAAGCATATGGTCTTTCAGGGTGTCTTGAAATTTGAACTTTTTGCCAGCCGCTTAAATTGCCATATATGGTTTTTTTAGCTTCTAGAATTTTGCCTTCTAAAGACTTAATGGTATCGTTCATATTGATCTTCCCCTTAGCGTGGGTTTCTTGAGCTTTTTCAAGCTGATCCATTAATTCTTGAATTGGTTTTTCAAAATCGAAATGCATAGGTTTCAATTAATTGGGTGGGCAAAAATACAGTAAAAATTACTCATTTTTATATTTTAATGCCGTGCAAACCAAACTGTGATCGCTTGACAATTGATAGGTTTGGTAATTGATGGCTTCCAATGATTTGGGATGTAAAATATAATCTATCCTGAAATTAGGCATATTGCCGATATACGTCTTGCCCATCCCCCAACCCTTTTCGATAAAGGCATCGCTCAAACCTCTGCTCAATTCATGGTAGGCATAAGACACAGGCGGGTCATTAAAATCGCCAACTACGAAGTGTGGATACGGACTGTTTTTCATGTGTTCTGAAATGGTTTCAACTTGTTCAGAACGTTTGATATAGGCATATTTCATACGCCTTAAAAGGCCTTTAGACAATGACAATTTCTCTTGATTGTCTTCTGGCAAATCTTCAATTAATTGAAAATCTTGCTTTTTGAATTTAAAGGATTGCAAGTGCACGTTGTAGACCCTAAACACCTCTGTTCCAACAGTCACATCCGCATAAAAGCACATATTACCAGTGAGTCCATCAAAATGTACCATTTCAGATGACTGAATAGGATGTTTGGACAATATTAGCATGCCATAAACGCCCCGTTTTCTGCCATCTTTAAGTGGTTTAAAGGCTACATGAGGATATTTACCTTGAAGTTTTAAACTGTCTAAGGTTGAGCCCTTTGCATGAGTGAAATTCAAAAACTCTTGAATGCAAACAATATCAGCATCAAGGGTCTGAAGTGTTGCCATCAATTCGGGCGCGTGCCATTTATATTGAAAATACCCAAAAAGAGCCGCATTGTATGATACCACTTTCAAATCAGGTTCTGCCTGTGAGATGGTAGGCGTATGCCACTGAAAGGTTTGTCTGAAATAATTGAAACCAAAGGCAATGGTTAATACACTCAATGCAATTTGCCACTTTAATTGAAACAGCCAAAACAAAACAAAGAAGATATTGATCAAAAGCAAAAGTGGATAGGCTAATCCCAACATAGCAAACAACCACATCTCTTTTGGATTTATAACTGTAGCCAAATAAGCGCCAATTAATAAAATGGCGGCAATAATATTGAAGGCAAACACAAAACGTCTTAGAAACTGTAACATCTTTTATTCTTGGCTGGCTTTGAACAATTTGTCTTTTTCTGCTTGGCTTAAACGGTCATAACCATACTTTGAAATCTTATCTAATATAGCATCAATTTCGGCTTGATTATGCTGAGTAGTACTCGGCTTTACAACCTTTAATTTGCTTGGCTTTTGAAACCACAAGTGCTTTTGATTATAAGCAAATAAAGCGCCTACTATAGCGCCGCCAATATGAGCAATGTGTCCACCGGCATTAGATTCTAACACCCCCATTAAATCAATGACTAAATACAATACTGCAATCCACTTGAGTTTGATGTCAATAAAGCCAAACAGTTTTAATTGAATATTAGGAGCATATACACTGGCTGCAAACAATATGGCCATTATGGATGCACTTGCCCCCACCAAAGTAGCATCATGGGCATTGAACATAGGAATGCCGTGGGTAAGCAATAAAAATGACAAAGCACCTGCCAAGCCCCCAATGAGGTAAAGGGTCCAGAATTGCTTTGGTTTGAAATAGTCCATAAAAATTGCCCCTGCAAAATGCAGAACCAATAAATTGAACAATAGATGAAACAAACCAAAATGAGCAAATTGATAAGTAATAAACGTCCAAGGGTGAGTCAATAATGCAGGCCAATGAGCGGGCAATTCAACCCAAGCATTCGCAACATATTTTACATGCATGAATAAAAACGCCAGTAAATTGGTCAGCACAAGGACCAAAAAAACAAGCACATTTAGGACTATGGCTCTTTTGACCACATCAGCATATTTCCAATATTGATTGTACAAGGATGTTGACATCATTCAAACTTAGTTAAAACATAGTGTTGATTACCAATATCATATTTCACTATGAGAGGATTTTGTTTATCATCTAAATAATAAAGCGTATTTAAACCATCACTTAAACCTATACAATCCAATAAAATTTCTTTGTTGTTTTGATCAAATACTTCAATTTGCAGATGGCCTATTTGTCTGAAAACCGACATATCCGAACCATCTACCGCCATTAATACCGCCCCATGCATTGCCAATTGCTGCATTTGGTATTGACTTAAGTACAGTACTGTATTCCTATCAAAAACCACATTAGCCCCTGGGTTCAATTGAGTCATCAGGACGATTGCTGAATCTAAAGCCAGTTGGCTTAAACCTACTTCACCTGATTGCAAGGCTTGAACAGCGGTAGTCGACACGGTACTTTGCTCCCATTTAAATTGAATGGCCTTAGGATAATTATTAGTGGTCAAATAAAGATTAAGTTCTTTATCGCCACAAGCATATAATAGGTGTTTGAAATTAGGCATTGGAATGCGCTTTAAAATTTGACTACAATATGGCGATAAATCAAATTGTTCTCCGCCTTCGAATAGTCTTATTTTTTTTGCCACATTACAAGCTGAATCTGAAAAATTCAATAGCTTTAAATATTGGGCATTGATTACCCAGACGTCAGGCATGTCTTCAGCTACTGTATTTAAGGTATCAAGGGCCATTTGAACATCTGTATTCCCTGATTCCAATTTGTATTTAGCCAATAAAAACAGAGCTGTGTATTTATCAACGCCTTTGATTTTAGGCACCAATGTTTCAAGCCTTTGAATAGCGGCAGACGCATCGCCAGTACCATATAAACAACGGGCATAAAACAGATTTAAATACAAGCGACTCAAAGTGTCTGACCATTGTTTATCCCAGCTGATATCAAAACAAGACAAAGCATCTTGATAAAATCCGCCAGCTAAAGCCACCATACCCAAATTGGCATATCCATCCGATTTTTTAGGGGCTAATACAATGGTTTTTCGGCATAATACACGTTTAATACTGTCTGATAGGTCAGGGTAATTTAAATGGGTAACGGCAAACTTGGCATAGATTTCTGGTTGAGAGGGATAATACTTATAAATGGTATTTAAATGCTGCCACATATCATCGTAATTAGCGGCATATATGCTTAAATTAGCCAATAACAAATAGGCTTCCTGATTTTTGGGGTCTAAAAGCAATACTTGTCTGAGCGTAGTTCCACAAGCCTTGTCATTAGAAGCCTTATACTGGGCATAGGCCGTTTCCATTAATTGCTTAACCTTAACAGCTGGTGCAACTGTAGCAGAACTGCTGCTTGGTTTTTTAACGGGTGGCTTTGCGGTTTGACCCATTAAAGGTGCACAAACAAAAAGAATGAATAGGTTCAATAGCAACAGTGGTCTCATGTAGTTCAAATATACAATTTTATTCAGAAAGATAATTAGCGCCTATGATGTGTCTGATGGCAACACTTGCACATGTGATGCCAAAAACAGCCGGCATATAACTTAAAGTACCAATAATGGATTTTTTTGGGAAGGCTTTTTCAGTGGTGATGATTTTTGATTTATCCGCACGTTCAGAACTAAACACACAAGTCAACCCTTTGCGAATCCCTAATCGATACAAATACTTTCTTACATACTTAGCCAAATTGCAATTAAAGGTCTCAGACACATCTAATACTTGTATACGAGTGGGATCAATTTTGCCTCCTGCTCCCATACTGCTTACAATGGGTAGTTTTCTTTCTAGACAGGCTTTAATAAAAAACACTTTGGGTGAGAGGGTATCAATGCAATCGCAAATAAAATCATATTGTTGAGCCATTAAAATTTCTTGGGTCCTTGGACCTTTAATGTATTCACACAAGACGGTTAAATCTAAGTCTGGGTTAATGTCTAATAACCTTTGTGCCATGACCTCCGCTTTTAATTGGTGTTCAGTACTTTTAAGAGCAGGGATTTGCCTGTTTCTGTTAGTAGGATCAACTGTATCTGCATCTATTATGGTCATTTTCCCGACCCCTGCACGTGCAATCATTTCAGCACAAATACCTCCAACACCTCCTAAACCAACCACCAAAACATTAGCCTTCATTAGCTTATGGATTTGATCTGGCTCAAGCATCAATTGGGTTCGCCCCATCCAATTTGGAATTTCCATGTTGCGAAAATAATTAAGTATTACAAGGCTATCAAAGGCTTTTATAAACATTCAAACGACATCAATAACAAAAAATTCACACTAAAATGCAAAGTATGATTCAATAGTAAAAAAGGCTTAATACTCCCTTAACAAGAGCGACTGAGTTTTGCAGCATCAATTTAATATGAATTATATGAAAACCAATTTCTTTAAAATCAGTCTGTATGCTTTAGCCTCTGTTATGGCATTCAGTTCTTGTGAAAAAATCGTAGATGAGCCAATTGCTTCTAGCAATCTAGTTGAATTAACTGGTGAATTAAGCACTCAAACACTTGATGCTAGCAAAAAGTATTTGATCAAAGGTATTGTAACCGTTCCAGACGGTGCTGTATTAAGCATCCCTGCTGGTACTGTGTTAGTTGGTCAAAAATCAACAAAAGGCACATTAGTTGTTAAACCAGGTGGTAAACTAATTGCTGAAGGTACTGCTACTAAACCAATTGTATTTACTAGCAATCAAAACGCAGGTGAGAGAGAGCAAGGAGACTGGGGTGGTTTGGTGATTTTAGGTAAAGCCAATATCAACCAAAACAATCCTTCTATTGAAGGTATTTCTCCTGCTGTAAACTATGGTACATTCAACAGTTCAGCAAATGACAACGACAATTCTGGCATCTTGAAATATGTTCGAATTGAATATGCAGGTATCGCTCTAACGCCTAACAATGAAACTAACTCATTAACCCTAGGTGCTATAGGTTCAGGCACAACTGTTGACTATGTTCAAGTAACTTACGGTGGAGATGACGGTTTTGAGTGGTTCGGTGGTGTTGTAAATTGCTCACACTTGATTTCTTATGCTACTTGGGATGATGATTTCGATGCTGACTTCGGTTTCAGCGGTAAAGTTCAATACGCTTTATCAGTAAGAGATCCATTTAATGCAGACCAATCTGGTTCAAATGGTTTTGAAGTAGATAACGATGCAACAGGTTCAACTGCCACGCCAAAAACTGCAGCTGTGTTTTCAAATATTACTATTTTAGGTCCAGTATTTGACTCAACTAAATCTTTAAGCGGCAACTACCAACATGCTATGCATTTGAGAAGAAATTGTGAAGTTTCAATCTTCAATTCAATCATTACTGGTTTCCCAATCGGATTGAACTTAGATGGTAGCGCTACTATCGCAAACTACACTTCTGGTTTAGGTGTATTAAACAACAATATTTTAGTATCAACCGGTGCTAACAAAAAGAACCCTAACCCATTTGTTAGTGGAAGTAATGCAAGTGTACCTGTAGGAGACTACTGGAAAACTACTAAATCAAACTTAGTGTTCACTAAAACAGCTCCAATGCAAGGAACTACTACTTTCTCTTCATTGGCCTTAGCAGATGCAGGTGTTAATCCAGAATTATTTATGGGTCACAACAATGTAGCTGGTGTAGCCGGAACTTACCCTAAAAATCCAAACTTTGCTACCTTCACAGGTATTTCTCAAACTGGTGCTGCTTTTACTGATGCTAAATTAGCTGGCTTCAGCAACACAACACACAGAGGTGCTTTTGGTAGCACTGATTGGTCTGATGATTGGAGTGATTTCAACCCACAACAAAACAACTACTAATCTTTAAAAAAGTATAGTTTTTCATCATAATAAAGAGTCCCGCTTAGGCGGGATTTTTTATTTTATACAGATTAGGATTCCAATAAGATTTTTATTTAAGTTTGTTCAAAATCAGTTTTATGGCCAACAGAAGAGATTTTATTAAAAACAGCTTATTAGCTGCTGGCGCTATAGGTATAGCTACTCAAGCCAATGGTATTAATTTGGATCATTCAATTCCAATGCCATCAGAAGACACGCCTGTTAATGAAGCCTATTGGAAACTAATTAGGGCACAATTCCCTCTAAGCAACAGTAAAATCTATTTAAACAATGGCACAATGGGTCCTTCTCCCTACCCTGTTATTCATGAGGTTCAACAAGAAATGATGGACATTGATAGCAGTGGCAGATATGGCGGACATGAAGACACAGCCATTAAGGCATTGGCTGATTTTTTAAATACCAAAACAGAAGAAATCACTTTAACCAGAAATGTTACAGAAGGCATTAACATTGCATGTTGGGGATTCAATTTAAAAGCTGGCGACGAAGTGATCATGACAGGTCACGAACATGTTGGCCATGCAACACCTTGGTTAAACCGCGCCAAGTTAGACGGCATAGTCATTAAACTATTAAAAATTGGCAAAACAGCCGAAGAAACCTTGCAAAATTTAAACGCAGTCATCACTAAAAAAACAAAGGTGATCAGTGTCCCACATATTCCTTGTACTATTGGTGTGGTGCTGCCAGTTAAAGCCATTTGTGATATTGCCAAACAAAGAGGTATTATTAGTTTTTTAGATGGCGCTCACCCACCCGGCATGTTGGTTTTAGATATTAAAGCCATTGGTTGTGATGTGTATGCAGGTTGTTGCCACAAATGGATGCTTGGCCCAAAAGGCACCGGGTTTTTATATGTATCCGAAGCCTTTAGAGACAAATTACAAGTGTATTATGGTGGCGGTGGATTCGATACAGGTTGGGACATGTTAAGCCAACCACCAAGTTTAAAAGGTTATGTCAATAATGGTCACCGTTACTATTACGGCACTCAAAATGCTGCCTTATTTAAAGGCATTGCAAAAGCCATAGAGTTTCAAAACAAAATAGGCAGAGAGCAAATTGAAAACAGGGTTAAACAATTGGCCAACTACCTTCAAGAACAACTCATAGGCCTGGGCAAAGACATTGAAATGCTTACCCCTACCGAATCCATATCTAAAGGCGCTCAAATTGCCTTCAAGTTGACTGAAAAAGACACCCAAAAACTTCATGGGTTTTGTCAAGAAAAGAAAATCATCACTCGTTTTGTGCCAGAAAACAACATTAATTGCTTAAGGGTATCTACGCACATCTATAATTCTTACACGGATATTGATGCCTTTTTAAAGACTTTAGATGTATTTTTGCACAGTTCATGAGTACTGATTCCGCCAATGCTTTTTTCAATGCCTGGGACGAGGGTCAAACACAATTCACTGTGCATTCATCAGGCAGTACCGGACATCCGAAAACCATTCACTTAGACAGACAATGGATGGAATGGAGTGCAAAGCAAACAGCCCTACAGCTACCTCTTCAAAACACCGATCATTTATTGTGTTGTTTACCAACTGATAAAGTGGGTGGACTCATGATGTTGTGTCGCTCTAAAGTTTGGGGATTGCCTATAACGGTTATAGCCGCTAATCACAACCCTTTAATAAACCCTGTTAATGCCAATATAGCAGCTTTTACAGCTTACCAGATTTACAATATCCTTAAGGACCCCAACAGTTTAGAGTATTTAAAGTCTTTTAAAGTGGTTTTAATTGGCGGTTCTGACATTGACCCTATTCTAGAAAAAGCCATTCAAAATCTGTCTGAAACATGCAGCGTGTTTCACACCTATGGCATGAGTGAGACCTATTCTCATATTGCCTTAAGACGCCTCAATGGCCCATCTGCAAGTGAAGTTTTTACTTTGTTTGATGGCGTTGGGATTACAAAAGACGAACAGGCTTGTGCGATTATTGCAGCCCCGTTTACCCAAACTGGCATTCACAGTTCCGATATTGTCGAGTTAATCGATGATAAACACTTTAAAGTTTTAGGGAGAAATGATTTTGTGATCAATAGCGGTGGTTTGAAATTTCATCCAGAAGCCATAGAAAGATTAATCGTAGAACTGTATCCAATCAGCTCGCCCATTTGCGTTAGTGCAGTGAATGATGAAGCATTGGGTCAAAAATTGGTCCTGGTATACGCCGGCAATGAAGAACTACCAAACATGGATTGGCAATCTATTGAAAATAGAATCCCTTACAGTAAACCGAAACAAATAGTTCGAATTGAAGAAATGCCGTATAATTCTGGCGGCAAATTAGACCGTATAAAAGTAAAAGCTATGATTAATAGCTAAGCGATTCAAGTACTTTACCGTTTTCGTCAAAGGTTTTCCAAACACCCACTTTGACACCTTTATTGTAATGCATTTCGGCTCTTAGCTGGCCGTTGGTATCGAATACTTTCCAAGTGCCATGTTTCAAATCGTTTTTATAGAAAGCTACTGATTCAATATTTCCCTTTTCAGTGTAACTGGTCCACTCTCCTGTTTTTACACCTTGATTGAATTGTCCGCGTTCCTTAACAGCGCCATTAATATAAAAAGCGGTCATAGAACCGTCTTTGTAACCATCAACCACATCGTATACACTTTCCGTCTTGCCATTCATATAATAAGTTTCAATGTTACCTGTGATCAATTCACCTGAATTATTTACACATTGACCAATGGCATTGGTTGTAAATCCTGATGTTTGAGCGAGCATTTCCATGGTACTTCCCAATAGGAGGCAGGCCATGATTAACATTTTTTTCATAAGGGCTTAACAATTTCTTAACGAATTTACGAAAAAAAGTTATCTGTTGTGCAAAATAATTTTAGAAATTTTTGCGTGGGCAGGAATTGTTAGAGGTTTGTAAGAAATACTCTGAATAGATATTAAGTGGTTTTGAGCGGCCATCGGCAATACACACTCCCCTTTAAGATTTGTGTAAAACACTGCATGATTTAGCCCCATCACCTCTATTTTAACACCGGCTAAACGCTCTTGGTGTTCGTCCAAAACTTGCAATTTAAGCGTAGTAGCTTGATTGGCTTTAACAGGCATCAAACAAACAGAAACTACTAACAACATGAATACGCTTTTCATTGATACAAAATTGCTGGCGTTAAATGTCCTCTATTTAAACCCTATATTATCTTTGTGTTAATAACCAATAAATCAAAACGGAAATCTGTAATCCAAAGCAACCACAAGGCTTTCAGGAGTTATGTGTAGATTAAAATTTGAATAATCAAAAGACAGCAAGTTTTCAAAATGGTCATTTTCTATTAAGATATACTTAACATACGCGAGCGTGTTTTGTAGTATGAATTTTAAAGCCATTGTTGCCTTATTTGTTTTGACTAGCAACACCTTCTTAATGCATGCGAATAATTCTGGGATCAAAGGAATAGTTGTCGATCCAAGTAATAAAGTCTTATCAGATGTTTCGGTAGAATTAAAAAACCAAAAAACGATTAAAACCAACAGCAAAGGCGAATTTGAATTCGAAGGATTAAGTGTTGGGTTTTACAGCCTTTCCATTAAACTCAATGGCTACGACAATAAAACCATAGACAGCATTCAAGTGATTGACAATTCAGTCATGAACTTGGGTCAAATTGTTTTAAAAGAAAAAATCGAGAACAAAAGAGGCGCAAGAGTAACCTTCAAAAAACCTCAAACAACAGTTGCAGCCGGTGTACAAGAACAGAAGAAAAACGAGTCTGTAACCAATGTGATTACCAGTGCTTCTATTGCCAAATCCAATGATGGAGACGCCGCCAAAGTTGCTGCGAGAGTACCTGGTGTTACCCTAATGGAAAATAGATTCATTATGTTGAGAGGACTTAGCCAAAGGTATAACAGTGTTCAAATCAATAACATCAACGCTCCGAGCACTGAAACTGACAGACGTGCCTTCTCCTTTGATTTGATCCCTTCTAACATGCTCGATAAAATGTCAATTTACAAATCTCCTTCATCTGATTTGTCTGGAGACTTTGCCGGTGGCGTGATCAAATTATTGACCAAAAATGAAATGGAAAAAGATTTTGTAACCTATTCTTTTGGTTTAGGTTTTAGAGTCAATACTACTTTCCAAGCCCACATGAACAACTCCGTTCAATCAAGCACAGATTACCTTGGATTTGACAATGGAAACCGAGCTTTACCAAGTAATTTCCCTAAGTCTTTAGCCAATTTATCTGGAGCTCAATCTATTCAATACGGCAAACAAATTCGCAATAACTTCGATCTTCAATCATATAACACGCCCTTAGATTTTGGTGCAGGCTTTGGATTTGGCAAAAACATCGCAATTAAGAAGATGAATTTATTCACTGTTAACAATGTTGGATACTCTACCAACTATCAGTTTGCTCAAATGAAACGATACCGTTACCAAAACGATCAGATTGATTATGTTCGTCAAATGTTCAATTACCAAGATGACAATTTTTCAATAGAGTCAAAAATCAGTTTGTTAAGCAACTGGATTTTGAGAGTAAATCCTAAAAAAACCTTTACTTTCAAAAACATTTACAACCAAATCGGCGAAAACGAAACCACCATCAGAACAGGGGTTAATCCAACTGAAAGACCTAACGATGAGTGGAAAAATTATAGCTATCATTATACCTCAAGAAGCTTGTATTTTGGCCAATTCGAAGGCAATCACAAATTAAATGCAACAGACAAATTAACTTACACCTTGGGCGTTAGTTTAGTTAAACGAAATGAGCCAGATTTCAGACGTTTTAGAACGGTTAGAGAAATTGGCAAAACTGAATACTCATTAGTCGACCCACCGAGTGCAAACTTATTTGATGCAGCTAGATTTTATTCAACATTAAATGAAAAAACATACGCAGCGAATATTCAATACGAATCCCACATTAGATCTAACTTTGACACCATTAATGGCATAACCCTGCGTTATGGCGCCTATGCTGAAAATAAAAACAGAGATTTTAGAGCAAGATGGTTCGGCTATACATACAGTGGTGACCCTCAACTTAAATATGATTTTCTACAAACACCAATCGATCAAATCTTTGATGCTAAAAACATCAATTCAAGCGGTGGTTTAAAGCCTCAAGAGGGTACTAATCCTAGTGACCATTACACTGCTTCTAACCAATTATTGGCGGCCTACATCAATAGCAGCATACCGCTCAAAAAAATGAATTTGAACATTGGGGTTAGAGCTGAAAAATTCAAGCAAAACTTAACCAGTGCAAATGCATTGGGGGCAATAAAAGTAAACTTAGATAATCTTAACCTTTTACCTTCCTTAAATCTTGCCTATTTCTTCGATCAGAAAAAGAAAAATTTAATGCGTATAGCTTACGGTAAAACTTTAAATCGTCCTGAGTTTAGAGAATTAGCTCCATTTGTTTACTATGATTTCATGTACGATGTTAACATTGTAGGTAATCCAGATTTAAAACTTTGCACCATAGACAACCTTGACTTAAGATTCGAAAATTACCCTAGCCAAAGTGAAACATTTAATTTAGGAGTGTTTTACAAACGTTTCATTAACCCAATAGAAAACTATGTTCAACCAGTGGGCTTGAGTCAGCAATACATGCTTAAAAACGCAGCTATTGCAAACAACATGGGTATTGAATTAGAATACAGAAAATCATTTGAGAACAGCACTCAAAACAAAACCCTTAAAAAATTATCAATGTTAATCAATGCCTCTTACATTATTTCAAAAGTGGATTTAGGCAAAGACAGCACATTAAGTCAAGCAAGATTCAGACCATTACAAGGTCAATCACCATACATCATTAACACGGCCTTACAATATAAATTGGATTCATTCACCACTATTAATTTCGCCTATAATATTTTTGGCAAGCGCATAGTCTATGTTGGTAACAATGTTTTCCCTACTATCTATGAAATGCCAAGGCATGCAATTGATATTACCATTACAAAAGAGATCAATAAAAAGTGGAACATTAAGTTTGGTATTTCAGATTTGTTAAATTACCAAAACCAATTGTGGCAAGACACCAACGGCGATGGCAAAATCAATTACAACAAAGAAAGAACAGACCAACAGTTATTAACTTATAAGCGTGGTCAACACATTCAGTTCGGTGTTAGCTATAAAATAAACTAAATACAAAACTCAACTAAACCCTTGAATTATCAAGGGTTTAGCACTGGCATTCTTCAGCGTCCAAAAAAAAATACTTTTTTGCATAAATAAATCACATGATTATTTTTGTGTTTCTATTTTTGCATTGTAAAAGTTGTGCGCCGAATGGAAAAAAAACGTAAAATAGTTGACTACAATAATGTACCTGAAGAGATTTTAAATCTTCTAGCAGAAATGTACCCAAATGGTTACGAAAAAGATGTCATCAAATTCCCTAATGCCAAGGGTGAAATGATTTCTGCTGTAAGAGTTGAAACCAAAGATACCATCTATTTAATCAAGGTGTCATCACAATTGAAGCAAATGTTTGACGACATTGACATTGAAGAGATGGATTTTAGTAATGAAGAGAAAGACGATGTCAACGACGATGACGAAGACGACCAATACAGCAAAGATAAACCTGATGAAGATTACGAAGATTAAAACAAGTCTTTAAACAACTCCATCTTCATTCCTCTAGAACCCTTTATTAATACCAACTGATTATTCGGATTTTGCTCTTTGATGTATGACTGAGCATCATCAACCGTTTCGAATTTTTTCACATTGGCATTTGGTAGATGCACCTTCGCAAAAGCCTTGCCAACAAGCACTATATTGTCAAACGATAAACTATTAGCTAAGTCACATATTGCTTGATGCTCTGTTGCTTCATAATTACCCAATTCAAACATATCTCCTAATAAGACCCATTTACTGCCAGGCATAGCTGCAAAAGTTCTGAGCGCCATTTCAACACTACTTGGATTGGCATTGTATGCATCCAATAAAATGGTATTATTAGATTGTCCTTTTACCCATTGTGAACGGTTGTTTTGAGGAGAATAAGCTTCAACACCCGCTTGGATTTGCAGAGGCGTAATATCAAAAGTCTTTGCTATTTCAATACAAGCTCTTATGTTTTGAAAATTGTGCAAGCCCATGAGAGGCGATTCAATTCTAACAGATTGGTAATCAAATGCAATATTGGGCACATGATGGATCAAATTCAAAACACCATCATTCATGGCATATGGGCTTTGAGAATGAATTGATTGTGCTAACTTTTTAACCCATTCATCATCTTGATTGACAAAAGCGTGTCCATTACTTGAAGCCAAATAATCAAACAACTCTCCTTCTGAAGCTGCCACACCCTCAATGCCACCAAATCCCTCTAAATGTTCTTTTCCGATATTGGTTATGATACCATAATTAGGCTCCGCTATCAAACACAATTCTGTCATGTCTCCTGCTTTGTTAGCCCCCATTTCCAAGACTATTAACTCGTGAGCAGCATTGGCCTGTAATATGGTTAATGGGAGACCTATGTGGTTATTAAAATTACCTGGGGTAAAATGCACTTTTTTAGCCTGAGTCAATATAGATACCAACAATTCTTTAGTCGTTGTTTTACCATTGCTGCCCCCAATTGCGATTACAGGCAACCCTAATTGTTTAAGGTGATAATGCGCTAAATCTTGAAGTGTTTTCAACACATCTTCTACGTGAATAACATGAGCATGGCCTTGAATAGGTTCATCAACAATGGCATAAGACGCCCCCAATTCTATTGCTTTTAACGCAAAGGTATTGCCATTGAAATTAGCCCCTTTTAATGCAAAAAACATGGCATTGGTTTTTACTTGTCTAGTATCAGTAAAAACTTGCCCTTGGCTTGACACATACAATTCATATAATTCCGGGAGAGTAATCATTTCAACAAAAATAAGATATAATCAGAAACCAAGCAGCGTTTGTGAATTTTTTTGAGTCTTTTATGTATATTTGAATTATGACTAATAATTACCAAAAATTTACCTTCACTGTATTGCTATTATTGTCAATGCCTTTAATGGCTCAACCGTTTAGATTTTACAAATCTGATAGTTTAACTTTTCTAAACAGTGGCAATCAACCGCTTTCCATGGCTTTTACCGGTGGTTTTCATTGCCCTCAAATTAGCGCCTGCGACCTCAATAAAGATGGTAAAAAAGACCTTGTTATTTACGATAAACTAGATGGTAGCATTAGCACTATGATCAATAAAGGCGGTGTGGGTCAATTCAAATATGAACTCGACAACCGTTACGCTCAATACTTTCCAAAGTTCAAAGCTTTTGCTTGGATGTTGATGAGAGATTTTAACAACGATGGTTATGAAGACATCTTTACCACAGGTCCACAAGGTTATGTAGTGTTTAAAAATTTGACAGCCAATAACAGTGTCCCTACTTTTCAAGAATTACCTACCTTGATTTACCGCAACATGAGCCCAAGTGGTTCGTTTATTGAGTACAATAATTTATCGACCCCCTCTATTCACTTGCCGGGTATTTACGACATTGATTTTGATGGAGATTTGGACATCATGAGTTACTCTAATTTGGGTGGTGCTATATATCTATTTCAGAACTACCAAAAAGAGTTAAACCTTCCGCCTGACTCCATGAGATTTTTTCATGTTGACATGTGCTGGGGTTACTTCAACGACTATGATTGCAACAGTTATTTATTAAACACTTGCTCCAAAAACAGCGATTATAGACTATACGGACCAAGACATACCAATGGTTCTAGCATTACATTATTTGATGCCAACAATGATAACGACATTGATTTATTGATTGGCAATGAAGGGTGCTCACACATGACCATGTTATATAACGCTAAACCAAATAATTACATGCAGTATGATTCCTTCTACGTATATGACACTAATTATGTAAGCCCGAGCAATCGAGCCAATGTGTCTATTTACCCAGCAGCTTATTTCTTAGATCTTGACAATGATGGCAAACGCGATTTAGCCTATGCGCCTAATTCAATAAGTACTTCTTATATTATTGAGGAAACCAATCAAATCAGATGGTTTAAAAACACTGGTATCGACAAAGCCCCTGTATTTGCACAACAAACCCCATTGTTTACGACAGACATGTTAGACTTAGGGAACAAAAGTAATTGGGCGGCGGCTGACTGGGATCGAGATGGCGACAATGATTTAATCGCTGCAACCAATGCAGATGCCTATAAAAGCAAAGACACTGCCGATAGATTATATCTGTTTGAGAATGTAGGGACTGCCAAAAATGCACAGTTTAAATTAATCAACACCGATTTTGGACAGCTCTTTAAAGATAAAGTTCAAAAACTCTATCCAACTATTTCTGACATGGACAATGATGGTAAACTTGATTTGGTATGCGGAAATGACAAAGGTGAAATCTTGTTTTACAAAAACACTTCAAGTAGCAACAACACTCTAAACCCTAGTTTTACTTATGCCAACTCTACTTATCCAGGCTTCAATATAGATATCGGTGGTTTTAGTGCGCCTGCAGTTGCAGACATCAATGGAGATGGCTTAAAAGATTTAATCATTGGCCGCAGCGATAGCATGTTATCTTATTACCGCAACACAGGTAGTTTAAGCAGCCCTAATTTTAGCATATATACCAATAAATTTGGCATGATTAAAGCCTTTGATTCTATAGGCTTTCAATATGTTTATGACGATACATTTGCCATTATTGGTTACTACCCAATTTACGAAAAAAACACCTACTCAAAACCTAGTATTATTGACATGAATGGCGACGGCATTTTAGAACTGCTGGTCTGCAACTCAGTAGGTTCAGTTAGATTGTATGAAATTGATGGCAATAAGCCTAATTCTGCCTTTAAACAATTAGATTCTTGCACGTACATCAATGGTTTAAATACACAAAAGTTCTACAACAATGATTTTGGCAACTTTATTTCAGGCTGTTTGGCTGATTTTAATGGAGATACTATTCCTGAAATACTAATTGCTGGCAATAGAGGTGGCTTACAATTTTTAAAGAGCAATAGCATTCGCTACAATCATAAAAACAATCTAAACGAGCTGCAAGTGAGCCAAGCCATACAAGTGTTCCCTAATCCTACTCAGAGACATTTAGAAATCCCTATAGCATTCAATGATGTGCTGCAATATGAAGTCATTAACCAAATAGGCCAAACTATGACTTTAAAGCTTGAAAACTTTGATGCTTATTCAAGAATAGATGTAAGTGAATTACCAAGCGGATTTTACATCATACATCTTAGGAGCTCAGGCAACAAACAAATGCATGCCAAATTCCAAGTCATCCGTTAAGCACTTACTTTTGCGTATTGTGCACCACCTAAATGATGCATCATACCAAAATGAGATTTAACTGCAGACCAGAAACTACTAAATTCATTGTGTTGAACACCATATTTTAGTGCAACTTCTTTCACGATTTTGCGAATAGCAGGATAATGCACATGACTTACCTTAGGGAATAAATGATGTTCCACTTGATAGTTAAGACCACCTAATGACCAGGTTAAAAAGGCATTGTCTGGGCAAAAATCGAACGTAGATTGCATTTGGTAAATGGCCCAATCTTCATCAACTTCAATTACGCCTGTTGCTTGCGCATCTGCATATGCGGCACCTTCTACTACGTGAGCTAATTGAAAGACAATTGAAATTACTACACCTAATGTCAACATGGCAATAAAATAACCAACAAAAGCTGTTTTAAACCCTAATACTAGCCCTGGCACAATAATATAAAATCCAATATGAAATAATTTTGTACCCCAAAAACTCACATGATCAACCAGCTTCTTTTTTGGCAAATCTGTGGTATGTACTTTATTGGTAAAGTATTTGGCAAAGTCCATCCAATACACCCAAAACAATACTGAAATGCTGTACAATAAAATCATATACCATGCTTGGTATTTTTGAATTTTACGGTAAGGTTGATTAGGCGACATTCTCAAAAATGGTGGCTTAAAAATATCATCATCTACCCCATCAATATTGGTAAAAGTATGGTGTAATACATTGTGCTTAACTTTCCAAAAACGGCATTCAGCTCCCAGTAAATTCATGCTGTAACCAAAAACATCATTGACCACACTATTGTTTGAAAAAGCACCGTGGCAAGAGTCATGCATAACATTAAAACCAATGAAAGCCATGAAGGTGCCAAATACCATTAACAACACAATATTGAGCCATAGAGCCAAGGGCTGCATAAAAACAAGCACCGCCCATAACGTAAACAATGATCCCAACATAAAAAAGGCCTTAAAAAACAATTTAGCATTACCTCTTTGACTTAATTGCTTGGTCTTAAAATACTCGTTTACACGTTGGTTTAACTCAATGTGAAATTGTCTTTTGTCTTTTGAAAAACTTACTTGTGGCATTATTTTGATTTCGCTTGCGAAAATAAACAAAGTGAGGGATAAAACAAGCGGCTTATTGATTTAAAACCAAGCCATTAAAATACTAGCGATTAAATGGACTATTTTTGTAGAATGTTACAGGTAAAAAGCTTCACATTTGGCCCCTTTTCAGAAAACACCTATATTGTTTACAATGAGCAAAAAGAGTGTATGATCATTGATCCCGGCATGTATAATGCAAGTGAACAACAAGCATTCTCTGCATTCATAGAGCAGCAGCAACTAATGCCTAAATATTTAATCAATACCCATTGTCACATTGACCATATTTTTGGCAATCCCTATTGTGTCGAAACTTATGGATTAAGCCTTCATGCGCATGCCTTAGAACAAGCCGTTATGGATATGGCCCCTACCTCTGCTGTATTATACGGATTACATTTACCAGAAATTGTCAGCATTGAACATTTCATTGAGGCTGGCTCTGACTTTCAATTGGGCAATTACACTTTTACATGTCTGTTCACTCCTGGGCATTCCCCTGGCAGTATAACTTTATTTGAAGCATCCGAAAAAATTGCAATTGTAGGAGATGTTTTGTTCAATGGGAGTATTGGCAGAACTGATTTACCTGGAGGGCATCATCAAACCTTGTTGAATAGCATTCAAACGGAATTATTTCCCTTAGATCCTTCAACCATTGTATACAGTGGCCATGGACCTAGCACAACTATTGGTCATGAGCGATTGACCAATCCATTTTTTAACTGATCATTATTTACCGTCGTCAGCCACTAAATCAAATAATAGCGAAAAACGCATTTGATTTTGAAGTGGATGTCTTTGCACAAAAGGCACCAAATAGGCAATATCTATGGTTAAGACTTTATATTTTAAGCCTATTCCAAAAGTGGCATATTTGCGATTACCTTTGGTTTTGGCTTCGTTGAAGTAGCCTGCTCTCATGAAAAACTGTTTCATGTAACTGTATTCCATACCAACAGATACATTGTATTCTTTGAGTTCTTCACCTAAACCACCTGGCGCATCAGTAAAAGATTTTAGAGCAGCTGTAATAACAGGATCAGTGCTCTTAGTGCGTTCATACACTTTTACCATGGTACCTTGATCATCCACCATTGAATCATCTGTATTGGTGTAATTTCTTAAAACATTAATCCCTGGAGTAGGCACCATTAATTTATTGATGTCTAACATCCCTGTTATTGAGTTGTATTCATCAATATCGTAGCCCCAAGACGTTCCAATTTTAAAATTGGCTGGAATAAATTCTTTATTGTTTTTGTCTGAATAGGTGATTTTGGCACCTAAATTCTGAAGATTGACCCCAAAAGCATATCTCAGTTCTTTGGTTTCTCCTCCAATCTTGGCTTTTTTACTGCCTTTGTATAACGCAGAAATATCACCAGCACCACTTCTACCAACTTTAGGTGTTATACCATTGATTGGTCTTGTACCTGCTAAATTATCGTTGATGTATTTTAAATCAGCGCCTATCGCCCAATGCTTACTTAACTGTGTGCCATAGCAGATGTCTAAGGCATATGAACTCGGTTTGAAAGTACCAAGCGGATTACCGGCATCATCGGTAAAGTTGATGTCGCCAAAGGTAAAAAACCTCATGGATCCACCAATTACTGAACGTTTATTGATTTTGCTGTAACCAGATACACTATTGAATGAAATTCCTGGCACCAATTGTCTTAACCATGGGGCATATGAATTTGAAATGGCCGCCTTCTTCTCAACAAAAGCTAAAGCAGCTGCATTCCAATACACTGAATTGGCATCTGCAGTACTAGCAACACCAGCCTCTCCCATTCCAGCTCTTCTGCTGTCTGGGGTAATGGTTAAAAATGGAACAGCTGTAGTGATCACATTCATTTGACCAGTCAGTTGAGATCGACTAATAGAACCAGATGATTGAGCTGATACAGAAGTATGAAGAGCAACCAATGACAATACTGCCACTAGTTTTTTGGTGGAATTCATTTCGATAAACATTCAGAATAAAATTTGAGTAATTTTCTATTCAATAGTGAGCAAATATATCAATCTTTTAATAATATCTAATCAACCTTTATTAATTTTTCAACTTTTTGAGTGGTTTGCCCATTATCTGCTTTTAACAAAGCCTGATAGTAATAAACACCTGATGGCAAATCCATATCATTTTTATCGCTGCCATTCCATTGTAAGTCTGAAATAACTGCAGGGGCTTGTGTATAGAATTTATGTATTGTCTTCAGCAATGCGCCAGACAACGAATAGACATTGATTACAACATCTAGGTTTTGGCCGGCGAAATTATGACTCAATTCAAAGTGCGTATTGTTTTGCATTGGATTAGGATAATTCTTTACATAAGCTAACTGCAGTTGATTGTCATCGGTTACAAGAAATTCTATTGTAGCTTCACTCGAATTGTTATAGACATCCCAAACCTTTAAAGTATAAGTGTGCTTACCCTTACTCAAACCGTTTAATTGATAAGCGATATTGCCAGAGGTAAAGGCATTGAGTTCCGCATTATAAAAGGCATTTAAGACGTAACGTTTTTCGTTGCTGGTATTTTTATCAATGGTGGCAATGATATCACGTCCTATTCCACTTCCTGAGGCATTGACGCCATTCAAATCAAATATCTTTGCCAACAACAATGGATGACTCGACGTTAAACCGCCTGACTTAAAGGAATAATCATCAACGAATAATTGTAAATCAGGACCAGTGATGTCGTTACTTGCCATGGTATTAGTGCCTCCTACTGGCACTTTAAGAGAACTTCCACTAGCGTCAGTTGTTGCACTTTGAGCATATAGACTGATTTTACCATACCCTAAATTGTAATTGATGTCTTTGGGTACGACAAAAGAGAAAGTATAATCACCATTTTTAACGGTATTACTACCCTTGTACAATATATTATCGTACAATTTAAAAGGTAATTTTAAATCAGAAACATCATTACCTAATGTATAAAACGTACTTTGTTTATCATAAACTACCGGGAAGATAGTGCCATTAAATCCAGTTTGCTTTTGCCCTTGCAAATTTTCAATATGCCCTTTAAAAACAACTTTTGACAGCGCTTTTAGGGTATCTGTATTCCCATTAAAATCAGCTTGATTTAAACTGTCAATTCGAATAAAATGTTCAGGATAATTCATTCTCAAGGCCGGATCTGCAAACAAATTGAATTTTCTATCGTTGCTGTTTTGACCATACCAATTCTTAAGTTTTTTATAGACATCTCCTAACCTAGGCCATTCTCCACCAATTTTAACATAAGCACAATTTGACCAAAAAAACGATGTCAACGCAGCATTGGCACCTGAATACACAATTCGATTAGTAGTAAACATGGCAATTGCACCGCCATCAGGTTGTGTAATGACGTATTCTCCTGCACTCTTTCTGAGGGCATCATCAAAACGACTAAACTCACATGTAGCTGTAAAAAAAACAGGCAATGTATTCATGTTTTTCAAACTGGTTATCAATGGAATATCAATGACTTTTTCTGTAGCTAAATATTCTTCTCCGCCATGCCCAACATAATTAAAAATTAAGGTTCCTTTTTCGAACTCTTTTTTTATAGCTTCTTGAGCCTCAGGATAACGTTGAGACCCTCCTAAATTTTGTTGCTTGAAAGCGTCTAAGTATACTTTTCTAACATTCAAATTTGAAAAGCTGGTATCTAAGTTTCTGGAGATGGCTTCAAAATCATTTACAAAGTCTTTTTCCCAATTGTTATCGGCATCGTCAGCACATAAAGTTACGCTATTTCTCCATGGACCCAATGAGGCGGCAGATTTATAATGCTTAACTTTTAAAACAAATTGATTGGCCTCTGCTAAAGTCACAACAGGCACCCTCGTAACTGCTATTTCTAATTTTTGTTCATTGATCCATGCCCCATCCAGTGAATCTAAATAACCAAAAAAGTCATCAGAACAATAGTAATCATCTGGGTAAGGAATACCCAAGTGCGGATCAGATTCATACACAGGCACAAAACTGCTTTGATAGCCTAATTTTTGTTTGTAGTCATAACTGGCATCACCCAAAAACATGGCATATTTGAGCTGATTGACAGGATTGGTATTCTTGTAATAAACGTGTTTGAAAAAGTCTCTAATGGCAACAATATCTTGTGAACCACTTGAAAACTCATTGTAAATCTGTTGAGGGGTCACTACCAAAACATCCATTAAATCATTGACCCTATGAAAATCCGCTAGCTCATTAGCTGCAGGCAAAAATTCTGGCGCAGATACGATGATAAATTGCACATTACCACATCCATGTAAATCTTGATTGCTCACAAAAGATTCGAATTGTGGGGTTTTGTATTGATTATCTTGAAGGATATATTGCCTTAATTTACCTGCATTTTGCACTCTAAATTCAGCTGTGTTGCCTATCGTTTGAAACGATTGAATAGCTGGTGACAACGGATTGGTAATATCCCAAATAACAGAGGCATTAGCCATGTTTTTAATTTGGTAAGCCGTAGTATTTATTCCAGCGCTATTCACATTGGCAAAGGGCATGAATGACTCTTCATAATCCAAACCTCTAATGGCATGTATTTCATAATAATCAAGCCAAGCTTTGCAACTTGAATTGAGCTTGTTGTAGTGAAAAGATAATTGGAAATTTGAATTGGGCATAAATTCAAATTGTCTTTCACCATTCGTTTCATAACAATTGGTAGGAACCAACATAGGATAAAAACTATTTACATCTTTATTTACCCCATCAATTTTAACCGTTAAATTTGTAGAGATTGTTGCATTGGAAGCAACTTGATAAAATAATTTAGCCTTGGATCCGGGCAAAACATTCGGCAATAAATGGTTAAATGTATAACTGTTTACTTGATCAAATTTTTCACCAAAATGCACACGGCCCTCTCTACAGATATTCTCTTTTTCTAACTCATGAAATTCGTGATAATTAAACCAATTAAAGGTACTGTCAGGTGTGAGCGACATCCCATCTGAAATGACATTAATTCGCTTACCTAATGTTTGACCATAGGTTAAAAACAAATAGGTTTTTTCAGAATAAAAATGAGTTTGATGTTTAAAGCGTTTACTGATGGCATCATATTGCCAAATGTCTGGTGATTGGGCGAAAAAAAGAACACAATCGTTGACATCAAATTTACCATCTGATTCTCCAAGAACCAATATTGCATTTTCAGGTAAATCATTTGGTCTTGGGCTCGCATTTAATTCACTGAGCATTCCCCCTTGATGACTAAAAAGTTGAATGCTTCTTGGGTCAACATTAGACAAATCAATACCTTGAGATTGAAACCATTGGGCATCTAATTTATAAATTCCATCTTGATTGACACTGATTTTAACCCATTGTCCATTGGCCAAAACTGTATGTGCTGCAGCTCGTTTAGAGGCTGTTATTTGATCGAGTTCAAAATTTGTATTTTGACGCAATACAGCTTGAGCTACAATACTCAATAGCATAAATACACTTAACCCAATAAATTGTATAATTCGACTCATTTACAGTACAAAAATAATTGATTTCGACCTTCATAACGGCCTAATTTTAAAAAAATTGCAGAAATAGTATACATTTTACAAAAATTGACAATATATTTGCTAAAATTCCGTTTTGACCAAATTACTTATGAAAAAAATATACGGTTTAGTTTTAGGTTTTACCTGCATGTTAAGTGCCTACGCTCAAGACCCTGAGTTTACGCAATTCTATGCAGCGCCTGTTTACACCAACCCTGCCATGGCAGGTACGGCCTTCTGCGGCAGACAATCTGCTGGTAGAATGTCTATCAACTACAGAAACCAATGGCCTAGTTTGCCTGGTACTTTCAGATCATTCAATGCAAGTTATGACCAACACTACGATAAAATCGGTGGTGGTGTAGGTTTAATGGCTACTTATGATAGAGCTGGCGCTGGCTTATTGACCACAACCTCATTCAGCGGTGTATACTCTTACGTATTACCAGTTAATAAAACCTTCTTCATCAGAGGTGGTTTACAGGCTTCACTAGTCAACAAAACAATTGACCACAGCAAATTGAGATTTGGTGACCAAATCCACCCAACTCAAGGTTTTGTATTACCAACTCAAGAACCTCAAGCAAACGCTTCTGTATCATTCCCTAATTTTGCTGCTGGCATCTTAGCTTATTCTGAAAGATTTTATGCAGGATTTGCCATGCACAACATTACACAACCAGTACAATCTTTCTACAGCAATAACGACGGTATCGTTCCAAGACGTTACACTGCTCACGCAGGTGTTGTGGTACCTTTAGACAGAAAACGTTTTTCACAAGCTACTTTCTCTCCTAACGCCTTGTTCATGTTGCAACAGAACTTCACACAAATCAACTTTGGTTTTTATGTGAACAAAGGACCAATAGTGACTGGTTTATGGTACAGACAAACCCTAGGCACCTATGGTAACTCAGATGCTTTAATGGTATTGTTAGGCTTTAGAAAAGACCGTTTCAAATTTGGTTATAGCTATGACATTACAGTATCATCAGCCAGATCAGCTGCCCCAGGTAGCCACGAAGTTAGTGCCACTGTTGACTGGTGCTTAAGAGATAGACCATTGAGATTTAAACCTTTAAGATGTCCTGACTTCTGATAAAATTTGCTTATCAGACAATAATTGAACATATTTGCAGTTAATATAGATACACACACATAAGAACAACAATGAAAAGAAAACAGAGTTTATTGGCCCTTTCTACTGTTTTAGCCGCCACACTAATCCTTGCTCCTGCATGTGGCAGCAAAAGAGACCAGTCACAAACAACTGGTATCAAATACAACAGTACTAAATGGGGTGGGTTTGAAAACCATCATTACAAAGGACAAGAAACTGGCCCAGGCTTAGTTTTGGTACCTGCTGGTGCCTTTGTTATGGGATCTGCCGAACAAGACGTCCTTTTTGATTACAACAACGTTGAACGCAAAGTAACCGTTAACTCATTCTACATGGATGAAGCTGAAATCAGCAACATTCAATACGGTGAGTATGTGTATTGGTTACAAAGGGTTTTCGTTACCTATCCTGAAGTATACAAACAAGCTTTACCAGACACCAATTGCTGGAGAAGCCGTTTGGCGTTTAATGAGCCATACGTAGAAGGTTATTTCCGTCACCCATCCTACAAAGACTACCCAGTAGTTGGCGTTAGTTGGTTGCAAGCTACAGCTTTTGCTGAGTGGAGAACTGACCGTGTAAACGAATACATCTTAGACAGAGAAAAAATTCACCCTTACGTTGACAAACGTGTTGTGGATCAAGACAATTTCAACACTAAGTCTTATTTAGCCAATCAATACGATCCTGCTACCCGTAAAAAAGGCAAAGGCATGATGAGAGATTTCAGAACTAAAAAAGGCAGAAGAGATGTTGCTATTAAAGATGGTATCTTATTACCAGATTACAGACTTCCAACAGAAGCTGAATGGGAATATGCTGCTCAAGGTGCTATCGGTAACTCTCAATTTGAGAACACAGATGAAAAGCGTGTTTATGCTTGGAATGATTTGACTGTTCGTATGACCCACGGTAAAGAAAAAGACAGAGGTAAAATCATGGCCAACTTTAAAAGAGACAAGGGTGACCAAGGTGGTATCGCTAGCCAATTGAACGATGCAGGTTTTATCACTACGCCTGTTTTCTCATACTGGCCTAACGACTACGGTTTATACAACATGGTTGGCAACGTGTCTGAGTGGGTTAAAGACGTATACCGTCCTTTATCTCTTGAAGATATGGATGACTTCAACAGTTTCCGTGGTAACGTTTACACCCAAGTTAAATTAGACGAATACGGTGAAATCGAAGAGAAAGATTCATTAGGTCGTTTGAAATTTGAACCTGTTAAAGAAGCTCAAAACATCAACAGAAGAAACTATAAAGTATCTGATAACATTGGTTACAAAGATGCTACCTTATACAACAATGACGAGCAAATGTACGAATATGGTGTTACTACCTTAATCAATGACAAAGCTCGTGTATACAAAGGTGGTTCATGGAATGATCGCGCTTATTGGATGAGTCCTGGTACTCGTAGATGGTTAGATGAGAATTTATCAACCTCTACCATTGGTTTCCGTTGTGCTATGATCCGTTATGCCTCTCCTATTGGCAATAGCTCAAAACGCAACAAATCATTACCTTCAAGTGGTATTGGTAAGCCTAACAAAAAAATGAGATAATCTCAACCATGATATTTAACCCCGCAATTGTTGCGGGGTTTTTTTTTGCCCCTTTGGCTATAATTAGACTAACTTTGCAGCTGCATGAGATTTTCGCAATACCATTTTCACCCTACCATATTACAAAACTTGGAATCCTTGGGTTTTAAAAAGCCTACTGACATCCAATACAAAGCCATAAAGGCCATCACTAAGGGCGAAGATGTATTAGCCATTGCTCAAACAGGCACCGGTAAAACAGCCGCTTTTGCCATTCCCCTGATTGACAATATGCTGCATCAGAAATTGCATAGTAAATCAAAGGGGATTAAATGCCTAGTAATGGTTCCAACAAGAGAATTGGCCATTCAAATTGCAGAAGCTTTTGCAGCGATTGGCAAAAACACCAAGGTGCATGCCTATGCGCTTATTGGTGGTATTGAGCAGGATCCTCAAATCCAAAAAATGCAACTTGGGATAGATATTTTGATTGCTACTCCAGGTAGATTATTTGATTTGATTCACCAAGGTTTCATTGATTTAAACCAGTTACAAACCCTGGTTGTAGATGAAGCCGACCACATGCTTAATCTAGGCTTTTTTAAAGACATTAAAGACATCTTAAGGCATATACCTAAACGCAGACAAACCTTATTCTTTTCTGCAACCATTGATGATCAAATTAAGAAATTGGCTTACCAGATTGTCCGCAATGCGATTCGCATTCAAATTTCCCCAGATAATCCGGTGAATAAAAACATTGAACATCAAGTATTGAAAATGAGCATGGATGATAAACGCTTCTTTTTAGAACGTTTAATCAATGAATGCCCAGACAGTCAAATATTGGTATTTGTTAGGACTAAAGTAAGAGCAGAGCGCGTTTTAAAAGCCCTTGAAAGAGCTGGCATTTATGCCGAAACGCTTCATGGAGATAAAGAACAAGCTGACCGATTAAAGACCCTTGATCAATTCAAATTAAAGGCCTTTAAAATCCTAATTGCTACAGATGTAAGTGCCAGAGGTATTGATATCCCGAATGTAGACTTTGTGGTCAATTATGACTTACCGGATATGCCTGAGAATTATGTGCACAGAGTTGGTCGAACTGGCCGTGGCAGAAACAAGGGCCAAGCCTATGCCTTTTGTAGCCCAGAGGAGCAAACCCTTTTGACAGACATCGAAGCTTATATTGGCAGTAAAATAGAAGTTTTAGACGTACCAAAATCTTTATACATTGACACCGTAAGCAGCACCGCTGATACCAGTCAAAATGATTGGAAAACCCTGCTTAAAGAAGATGAGCAACAAACAGATAAAAGCTCTAAAAAAAGGACTAAGCGCTAAACAACTTAGCCATTCTCTCTCCTTTTAACAAACATTCTTGATATTCTAATTCAGCTTTTGAATCTAAAACGATGGCGCCTCCAACGTGGTAGGATAAACTGCTGTTTTCAGGCTTGTAAATCAAACTGCGAATTAATACATTAGCGTCAAATGCACCCTCTGGTGTTCTATAACCCATGCTGCCACTGTAATACCCTCTGGGAGCGGCTTCGTATGTTTTAATATGTTTCATCACTTCCAACTTAGGCGCTCCTGTCATACTGCCCATTGGAAAACAGGCTTGCATAAGGTCTGAAAAGGTCACCCCTTCACGTTTAAGGGCAATAATAGAAGACACTAAGTGATTAACCGTTGTATAAGCATAGGCCCCACACAATTCCTTAACTTGAATGCTTCCATACTCCGAAACTTTGGTTAAATCATTGCGCATGAGGTCCACAATCATAACGTTCTCTGCCCTATCCTTCTCCGAATTGAGCAAAGTTGTTATTTGGCTTTTATTATCTATTAGTTTTCTATTGGTGCCTTTAATGGGTTGGGCAAGCAGCTCTTTACCCTTTAAATTTAAAAACCTTTCAGGACTAGAGCACAGAATATCCAATATGGGTGTTTTTAACCATGCGGCAAAGGGTGATCTTGTTGTCTGATTAAACTGAGTAAAATAATCCAAACTGCGCCAGTCATGAATGGTCGTCTCAAATCCTATGCAATAATTCAATTCATAATAAGCCCCATTATAAATATCGTTTTGTATGGCTTTAACTGTATTCAAATACGTTTGTTCAGTGGTATTCGCTGTAAAACAAAGCTGAGGCAAATGGGGATTGATTGGGCTTGGCTCAAAGGCTTCCCATTGTTGAATGAATGCATCAAAATCAGCATCAGTAAGGCCATTATTAATCAACTCAAGTGCATCAGCGCCTTTTAAAATTGAGCAAACGATTTGAGGTTCAAAGATGATTGGCGCATCAGACTTTTCATACAAGGTATAGGGTAAAGTAAAGAATAACCAATTAGTAGACTGTTCTATTTGAGATAATTGTTGGTGGTAATCTCCCTTAAATAATTGCTTAAGACCAATACCAGCCAAAAGCTCATAGCGCTGTATTCTGAGGGCCGCATCAGATGAGTTGCTGTCTAATACTTGCGCCCATTCAAAGGCATTAGCAAAGCCATAAACACGATGCTTAATTGCAGACAATGAATCGAATGAATAACGCTTAAGCTTCATTAAAATAATTAAAAATGTTTTGCGCTACTGTTTGATTAACCTGTTGTTTGAGTTCTTCTAAACTGGCTTTTTTGAGCTTGCTAATCGATTTAAAATGCCTTAACAAATCCATGGCCGTCTTTTCGCCTACGCCTTCAATCGTTAATAATTCAGATTGCGTAAAATTTTTACTGCGTCGATTGCGGTGATGGGTAATACCAAATCTGTGGGCTTCGTCTCGCATTTGCTGAATAACCTTTAAGGTTTCAGAGCGCTTATCCAAATACAGGGGCAAGGGATCGTTCGGATAATACAATTCTTCGAGGCGTTTGGCGATGCCAATAATGGGCACTTTACCATATAATCCCATGGCTTTAAAGGCCTCTACAGCCGAGCTCAATTGTCCTTTGCCACCATCCACTACAACCAAATCTGGCAGTGGTTGTTGCTCTTGCACCATACGGGTATAGCGGCGAGTCAGCACTTCAATCATACTCGCAAAATCATTAGGGCCTTCTACAGTTTTGATGTTAAAATGCCTGTAGTCTTTTTTACTGGCTTTGCCATTTTTAAATACCACACAAGCTGAAACCGGATGTGTCCCTTGAATATTTGAATTATCAAAACACTCAATATGTTTGGGTGGCGCAGACAATTTTAAATCCTTTTGCATAACCGATAATAAGCGATCTACTTTGAGATCAGGATCTAACTTTTCTGCCGCCAATTGCTTCTCTCTTTGAATTACAAAAGCATTTTTATAGCTTAATTCTAAGAGTTTTTTTCTATCACCTGATTGTGGAATAGCATACGGCACGGCTAGTTCAATGCTTTTTATTTCGAATGGCAGTAACCACTCTTTAGCACTCATGCCATGGGTATTCACAAACTGAGCAATGCCTTGAAGCAAGAGTTCTTCATCATTGGCTTGATCATTTTTTTTGATTTCAAACGTTTGCGATTGTACCACCATCCCATCAACTATGCGCATCCCATTAACATAGGCCGCTCTGTTATCCGTTACCATCGCAAACACATCTAGTTTACTAATAGTCGTATTCACTACCGTTGACTTAGATTGATAGAGCGATAACAATTCTAATTTGTTTTTGATTTTTTGAGCCTCTTCAAAGGCCAATGTATCAACTGCAGCTTGCATTTCAGCTTTAAGGTGTTGCCTTACCTCTTGTAAATTACCTTTTAGAATGTGTCGAATTTGAGCAATCGCATCAAGGTATTGCACCTGGGTTTGTAAATCTTCACAAGGCCCTTTGCAATTGCCAATTTGATATTCTAAACACAGTTTAAACTTTCCCTTTGAAATGTTATCGGCATTTAAATTTAAAGTACAATTGCGTGTCGGATAAAGCTTTTGAGTTAATTCTAAAATGGTATGCATCATTTTAACACTGGCATAGGGCCCAATGTATTCAGAACCATCCTTAATTCTTTGTCTTACTGGAATGACTCTCGGATAAGCCTCCTTTGTGATTTTAATATAAGGGTATGACTTATCGTCTTTTAGATTGATGTTGTAGCGAGGTTGATACTCCTTAATGAGGGTGTTTTCGAGCAATAAAGCTTCGAATTCAGTGTCCACAACTGTATATTGTATGTCCCTGATTTTGGAGACTAAAACCCTGGTTTTTTGTTCGTCGTGCTGCTTAGAAAAATAAGATTGTACGCGTTTTTTTAAGTTCTTAGCCTTACCAACATATATGATCTGCCCCAAGTCATTAAAATACTTGTAAACGCCTGGTTCTTCAGGCAATTGATTCAGAATGTGTTTTAATGATTCTACCGGAGCCATAAGCACATTCAAATATACAAATGAAGTCTAAATTAGTGTTTAAAATGGCGGATACCAGTAAATACCATGGCTTGTTGGTTGGCATTTGCTGCATCAATACTGTCTTGGTCTTTTATACTACCACCTGGTTGAGCAATGGCTACAATGCCCGCCTCATGAGCTATAGCAACGCAATCAGGGAATGGGAAAAAGGCCTCAGAAGCCATAACAGAGCCAGTTAAATCAAATCCAAAATGCTTAGATTTTTTAATGGCAGATTCAAGCGCATCTACTCTTGATGTTTGACCACAACCCATGCCAATCAATTGTTGATTTTTAACAATGGCTATACCGTTTGATTTTAAGTGTTTAACGGCTTTGATAGCGAACTCTAAGTCTGAAATTTGCTCAGCATTAACAGTTGCATTGGTAACGCATTTGAAGTCTTTACCTTGCTCAGCACTCCAATCCATTTGTTGCTCAAGTACCCCATTTAACAAGCTTTTGAACATGGTCTTGTTATTAATGGCTTTTTTGAGTTTTATAATGATTCTGTTTTTCTTTTGTTTGAGAATATCTAATGCTTCAGGTGTGTAATCTGGGGCTGTAACGACTTCAAAAAACAAAGCATTCATGGCATGAGCCGTTTCAGCATCAATGGTTCTGTTACAAGCTAACACCCCTCCAAAAGCTGAAGTTGGGTCGCAAGCATAGGCTGCGTTGTAGGCTTCTAACAAAGTGGCTCTTGAAGCTAAACCACATGAATTGGTATGTTTGATGATGGCAAAAGTTGGGGCTTCAAATTCAGACACTAATAATAAAGAAGCTTCCACATCGACTAAATTGTTATAAGACAATTCTCTGCCGTTCAACAAATCAAATATGGCATCTAAATCGCCGTGAAACAGAGCAGATTGGTGAGGATTTTCACCATATCTAAGCACTTTACTATTGCTGTAGCTTGTTTTAAACACCGGCAATTGAGCGGTTTGATTAAAGTAATTGAATATCGCTGTGTCATAATGCGATGAATTCATGAAAGCCTGAGCGGCGTATAGTTGTCTGTCTGCAATTTCTGTTTGACCTTGCTTGTCGTTTAACAACTGTAAAAAGGCTTGGTATTGGTTACGATTAGAAACAATAAGGGTATCATTGAAATTTTTAGCCGTAGCTCGAATCAAAGAAATACCACCTATATCAATCTTCTCAATGATATCATCTGCATTACTAGTATTGGCCACTGTATCTTCAAATGGATACAAGTCTACTATCACTAAATCAATGTTATTGATACCATGAGCGGCTAATTGCTCCATGTCTTTATCATTGGCTCTTCTGGCTAAAATGCCTCCAAAAATATTAGGGTGCAAAGTCTTTACACGGCCATCTAAAATCTCAGGAAATCCTGTATAAGCTTCAACCGCAGTAACTGGTAAGCCTAATGCTTTAATGAATTGAAGCGTTCCACCTGTAGAATACATTTTAACGCCCAAGTCGTTTAGTTTTCTAACAATTGGTTCAAGATTGTCTTTGTGGTATACTGAAATTAAGGCAGACTGTATTGATTTTGATGATGACATAACGCTGCAAAGGTAGCCATTTAGGGCTCAATCAGTGTTCACCAATTGTACACAAAAACTATTGTTTTACCACAGTGGTTTGCAATAAGTTTTGATCATGTAGGTATTGAATTGTATAAATACCTGATGGCCAATCAGACCAATCAAATGCAATGGTTGTATCAGTATTTGCAATGGTTTGAGCATACACGCATTGGCCCAAAACCGAGTACACTGTTAACTTCCCTCCTACTATTGATGTTTCAGGCAATTGAATGGTACAGCTTGTTGCAAAAGGATTGGGAAATACTTTTAATCCAGTAGCCATTTGCTCAAAGGCATTGATATCAGTTAATCGCCACAAAGGTTCGGAGACGGCATTCAATATAGGACTATTGAATTGATCTTCTCCAAGATCAGTCACAAAACCAATTAAGTTGATATTGGCTGGCACATGCATGCCATCATTACCGCCCGGCCAACAATAGGTATTGCAATAAGGGGTTTGATATTGATTTTGAAATGCCACTTTTAAAACGGGAGGCAAATTATAAGTAAAGTCGTAATAATACGTTTGGCCCGGTGCTACCAATTGAGGAATGGCATTGCCTACTCCAAAAACCCCACCTGGATTAGCCTTTTGAACAGACTCATGATAATAACCATCCATGTAATTAGCCTCATTGTACAAAGGATGGCTAATGCCACCTGCTGCACCGTTGGGATTGTCTTTCGAATAAAAATTATTCTGACTCCAAACATTTGGGTTGGCATTGCCTCTAACGTGGTCTTCAGTTACTATAGCACCTATGCGTAAATTGCCATACCAATAATCTTCAAATTGAGCTTTGACTCTAAATTGAATGCTTTTTGATATAGGATCAAACCTTTTTTGTTCAATACTCAAAGCCACAGACGCTGGCTGATTTAATCTTACAGCCATGGCATTTAACCATGTAGAATTACTGCCTAGAAAAGTTTTACGGTCTATTTGAGCATCTGGATAACTGCTAATGTATTGACTCAAAAACCAGAGTGCGTCATTATTGCTCATACTATCATCGAAATGATATGATACAGGAATAACTCTAGACCCATAAGTTTTCTTTGCCTCATTTAGTATTAAATGGGCATCAGGACAGTATCCACACCAAGCCCCTGTAGCCTCTTCTAAAAGAATATTCCTATCAAAAGGTGTGTTGTTAGCATTTCTTAAAACAGTTTGATTGTAATGATTATTGGCATCCTCTTGATCAAGACTATCGTTGGGTGATGATATCCAAACATTCACCTGATTTAAACTCCCTAAGGCGCCAGTTGTCCATGACACTGGATGCGTAAAATTCATTTTACCTTCACCATTAGAGGCTAACTGTAAATTGGTCAGCGGATAAGCAATCGTGTCTGCTGCATTAATGGCATAATTGATACTACATTTTTGAATGGCTTCTGTACCGTAATTGACAAATGTTCCTGTAAAATTAACGATGGCATTCTGAGGATAGATTTTGCCCACTTGAATAGACTTAAGGGCTAAATCATATTTTGGCGCTAGTCCATATTCAAATGCATAAACAATCAAGTCCTCATTAGCATAAGAGAATTGATAAGGATAAGCCAATAATCCATTACCCACTATATAAGTTTGTGAGTTATCTTTATTTGCACCTACCCTGCCTTGAGTGTTCCTATTCCCATAAGGGGTATAAACAAGATCAAAAGTTGTGGGTTTAGCTTCATGAAATACTATCGCAAAAGCAAAAATACTGCTGTTGTTGATAGGCCCTAAAAAGGAATCTTTAGCCAAACTAACGCCATAATAGGCTACAATATGAGATCTATTAGGCGCTTGTCCTACTGTATAGGCATATACTTGGGTGGCAATACCATCATTAGGAACTGGTAATTTCTGGAGTTTAAAATCAGTAGCAAAACCTAAAATACTATTGGAGGGCAATACTGAATCTGGATTGTAGGAGGTGGTTGAAATGGTGTCAAATGTCAAATAACCATTGTCAGATACTTTGTAATGATTGTAGTCTATTCCATAAAATTTAACAGCAAAAGGCAAAGCATTAGCTTTTGACAACTGTTGATTATTGGGTTGATTGAGCAATATGGTTTTGTTGGCATCGTATACCTTATCAATGTAGAAACCTTTGGGCACAGTGCCATCTTTCCTAATGTGATAATAGTTTTGAGCAATGGTAAAATTAGCTAAAAACAGCAGCAACAAACACAATAAAGGCCTCAACATGCAACCAAACATACGACAGTTTAGGGAATAAAAAAAGCCCCTTGCGGGGCTTTAAAAATATTTGATACTAAGATTACAAAGGCTTTCTTACACCGTTTACGAATGTGTAAGTACCAGTGCTTTCTTTTTTCCAAATCAATGCAGTAACGTACATGTTAGCTGTGTTGTTTTGGTTCCAGTTCAAGATATCAAAAGTAGTTGGAATCATGGTCTTTTTGTTGTCAGTGTAGAAAGTCAACTCTGTGTTTACGAATTTACCTGCAGCAATGTCACCTGAAATGATAGCATTACCAAAAGTTTTGTTCAAACCGGCAATTGTACCAGTAGTTTCTTTTGCGTTGGTGATAGGCCATGCTCTGATGATGTTGTTGTGAGTGTAATTTGGAACATAAGTACCACCTACGTTTTGTTGGTGAACGATGTTGTTTTGAGTGATGAACAAAGTAATGAAGAACTCACCTGAAGTAGCTTTGAAAAACTTAGTGGTTGTTTTAGCAGTAAAACCATTAGCATTTTTAGTGATACCAAAGTTGATGTTTGCTACAGGAGCTGCTGCATTGAAAGCATTCATATCATTAACCATAGTTGCTTGAGAACCACTTCCGTAACCACTTTTGTTGTTAACTACTAATGTAGGGTAACCAGATACAGTCACATTGGTTAATTTGCTAGAGAAATCAGCAGTGTGTCTTGCATAGTATGGAGTGTCATTGTTTGGTTTGTATTGGATAGCAGATAATTCACTGCTTGAACCTTGCACATTGAAAGGCAATGCACCATCACCGATGCTGGTTTCAGCAGCATTGAATGTAGGGTGACCCCACAAACCGCAATAAGTACACCAAGTAGCAGTAAAGTCTAACATTAATGAACGTTGTTTGTTTTCTGGCTCAAACCATGCGGTTTCACCATCGTTTTTTGCAGTCTTTTTACAGCCTGAAAAAACCATTGCAGTAATGGCAACTGCAGACAATAAAATGGATAATTTTTTCATGTTATTTTTCGATTATTTAAAGCAAATGTAAGGAATTGATTTAAAAACAAAAAAGTCCCAAAAAGATTTTTGGGACTTTTTTTAATAATGTGGGTAAAATATTACTCTACAATGAATTTCTCTGCGGCAGAGAAACCATTACCTTGAACTTTTACAGTGTAAATACCAGAATTGTAGTCTGCAGTATTGAAAGATAAAACGTGTTTACCAGCCTCTAAGTCTGTAGTATTGATCGTTTCAACCAATTGACCTAAAGCATTAAATACACTTACAGTTACTTGGTTAGCTGCACTTAGGTTAAAGGCCACTTGGGTCATTTCACCTTTGCTAGGGTTAGGGAAAACAGAAATTCCAGAAGCCTCAACGTTTTTATCATCAACACTTAAAACAGTACCAACTGAATTAGCAGCTTGATACACTTCTTTTGTGCTTAAATCTTGAACAAACACTACCACTTCGCAATCTTGTAATTCTTCAATTGAATTTTCAGTAGCAAGATTAATGATGTTCGCTGCTTGGCCATCAATTGGCAAACGCACATTACCTGGAACAATCCAAGTCATGGTTGGGAAAGTTTTAGGCGTATTTTTTGTCAAAGCACCAATAGCTGTTCCGCTTGCATCAGGCATCATCTTCTTTAAAACATGGTGGAATTCAGTTTCACCATTTGATTTAACGTTTTTAGTGGTTTTCTTTTCCAAAATGGCAACAAATAATTTCATGTTGGCATTGTTATAATCTGCCAAAGGCGTGATTTTAACATCCATAACTACCTTTTTAAAGTTGATAGTATGAGTTGCTTCAATTTTGATGTAAGAAGGTTTAGA
>JACCDP010749467.1_pt1 | contig 111969 bp, 103 predicted proteins | sample 7445841 | NCBI WGS metagenome assembly JACCDP01 (sample SAMN15323441, study PRJNA562643) | freshwater metagenome | isolation source: river surface water | place: USA:Blue River Watershed | collected 2017-08-17
GCGGATATCAGGGTAAAATAATTCTGTTTATAAATTATGAGTTGTTATCGCATCAATGAAGGTGTCAAATAATTTATTTATTCTAAAATATTTGACATCATTAAAAAATGGAACGTTAAAGGGTTAATATTTTACAATAAATGGTGTGCAAATAAAAAATTGAAAAAAATGTCGTATATTTTTCGATAAAAACACGCGATATTTTTACATTTTTTAAATCACATAAAATACAACAATGAAATGTCCGATTATAAAACAGAGACAAAATGCAAGTGTCGATTGGAATATGTTGTCCAAAAATCCAAATGCGATACATATATTAGAAAAAAATCAAGACAAAATTAATTGGACATATTTATCTGAAAACCCAAATGCAATACCCATTTTAGAACAAAATTTGGATAAAATAAAATGGGATAGGTTATCAAGTAATCCAAATGCAATACATTTATTGGAATGTAATATAAATAAAGTAAAGTGGAATTGGTTGTCTGAAAATCCAAATACAATCCCTATTTTAGAACAAAATTTAGAAAAAATAAATTGGTATTGGTTATCAAAAAATCCAAACGCAATTTATTTATTAGAACAAAATATAGATAAAATTGATTGGGAATGGTTATCTATGAATGAGAATGCAATACATATACTAGAAAATAATCTAAATAAAATTAATTGGGACTTTTTATCATATAATCCTAATGCGGCACGTATATTAGAAAGCAATATAAATAATATAAATTGGACAAAAATATCGTCAAATCCTAATATGGTTAAAATATTAGAACAAAATTTAGATAAAGTAGATTGGTGTAGATTATCGTCTAATTTAAATGCAATACAAATATTAAAAAATAATATAGAAAAAATAAATTGGTTTCAATTATCACAAAATCCAAATGCAATACCCATCTTAGAACAAAATTTGGATAAAATAGATTGGTTAAATTTATCATTAAATCCGAATGCAATTCATATATTAGAATGTAATTTAGATAAAATAAATTGGTATTATTTATCTGAAAATCCTAATGCATTACATCTAATATTTACATATGATTACTCTGCTATGAAAAAACAATTTCAACCTTTTGCAGAAGAACTTGCACAATATGTTTTTCACCCAGTGCGATTAATACGTTTTTCTCAAAAATATGAAATAGAATTTGATGAGTATTTGGAAATAATCGGATAATTTATTAATATTATATATGTTTTTATGATTAAAAAATAATACAAAGATAAAAAATCAAAATCTAAAATTTACATTTTAGATTTTTTATTGAAAGTTATAAAATTGATATGTTTTTTATATTTTATAATAAAAAATATATGACCGACCAATCTAAAAATGTATCATCCAATTATGAAAACGATAGAAAACTCAAAAGTCAATTGGGATATGCTGTCTAAAAATCCAAATGCAATTCATTTATTAGAACGTAATTTAGACAAAATTAATTGGTATTATTTATCAAAAAACCCAAACGCTATTCCTATATTAGAACGTAATATAAATAAAATCGAATGGTATTGGTTATCAAAAAACCCCAATGCAATTCATTTATTAGAAAAAAATTTAAATAAGGTTGATTGGAATAATTTATCGCAAAATCCAAATGCGATACCTATCTTAAAAAAAAATTTAAAAAAAATTAATTGGTATTGGTTATCAATGAACCCAAATGCTATTCCTATATTAGAACGTAATTTAAATAAAATTGAATGGAATAATTTATCAAAAAACCCCGATGCTATTCATTTATTAGAAAAAAATTTAGATAAAGTTCAATGGGATTGGTTATCAACAAATCCTAATGCAATACGCATATTGGAACGAAACTTAAATAAAATAAATTGGGAAAGGTTATCACAAAATCCAAATGCAATTCCTATTTTAAAACGTAATTTAAATAAAGTAAATTGGGATATGTTGTCCAAAAATCCAAATGCGGTTTTTATATTAGAACGCAATTTAAATAAAATAAATTGGGATATGTTGTCTAAAAATCCGAATGCAATTCATTTATTGGAATGTAATTTAGATAAAATAAATTGGTATTATTTATCTGTAAATTCAAATGCAGTAAATTTATTGGAACATAATTTGAATAAAATTAATTGGTTTCAGTTATCATTAAATATAAATGCTCTTCATTTATGTTTTACATACGATTATTACAATATGAGAATTCAAACACGAACTTTTGCAGAAGAACTCGCACAATATGTATTTCATCCAGACCGTTTGATACGTTTTTGCAATAAATATAAAATAGAGTTATATGAATATGTAGAAATGATATAAAATCACACGAATTTCAGGGTAAAAACAAAATCAAAAATACAATAAAACAATTATATCACCATATAATATAATTATTAATGAACAGTTCTTCTTTTGCAAGATTAAATCGAATTAAAAATGGTGCAATTAAAAAAAACGATTGTTATACAAATGTAAATAATCCCCAATTTGTAAATGAAATCAGCACATTTAATATTGATCCTAATCAATATGCTTTTTTAAAAAAAAAAAATTTAAAAAATAATATGAATGATATAATTATAAATAATGGTATTTATTCTGGTGATATGAAATGTAATAAAATATTCAAAACTAATTATTATTTATAAATGATTTCATTTTATAAAGATACGTTCATAATGTCAATTATTTAACATTGACCATTATTCTGTTTTCATAATGTTGAGATATTGCAGGGTCGGGTTCGGCATTTTCATACACTATATTTTTTTCATAACCATTCGGGTTAAACATTTTTAAATTTGCAAAATATCCATTTTTCAACGAAGTGTCCATAATAAGTATTTCATCATTTTTAACATCATAATCGATATTTGATAAATTAAAATATTTTTTTGGTTCTAATAAAAATTTTCTTGTTCTGTTATATCTCACCAACTCATCTGTTATTTTTAAAAAATAAAACTCTTCATTGTCAATATTAGTAAATAAGTTGGTTTTTGGAATAATAATAGGACAATCGTCTCCATCGCATAATTGAGTTATGATTTTCATTTCTGCTTTTTCAATATTTACGAAATCTGATGTATTTTCAAAAATAACGTGGTTTTTAGTTAATACTTTTAATATTTTTTTAATTTTATTAATTTTATCTTCATAATTATAAATTGTATTATTAATCAGTTCTATTATTTGTTGTTTTAAATGACGATTTTCATAAAATGCAAGCAGAGATTTAACGATATTTTTAAAACCGGTATAATAATAATTTTCTAATTTAATTCTTTTTACAATATTTACTCTAATATAATCATAATCTCCATCGTGTATATCAATATCAACATCAATTAAATCACTGCTTTTAATATGATTTGACAACATTAAGTTTTCATCATTAATTGGTGGTTTAATTTTTATATATTGATTAGTTTCTGTCATTAATCCTATAATTTTATTTTTATCATCGATTATTTTGAATTTTGGAAGACATCTAATTTTTTCTCCTGAAATTTTATGTATTTTTGTGAGTTCTCTTATTGTTGTATAATAATTATTCCATATTTGTTCATCATATATAAATTCAAATTGTAATTCATCTAAAATGGGAGAAGGGAAACAAGGCACAAAAACATTATTCATATCTTCTTCTTCTTGAGAAACAATAAATCCGATTGTTTTTGATTGAAGATTTATAATTTGAGTTTTTATTATATAATTATTTTTTTGTAAAATTTCAAAAGTTTCGAGTGCTGATATGTTTTGTTTTCCATAAAATGTTGGAATACTAGGTTTAGGAGAACAACGTTTATTAACAATTTCTTTTATTTCTTTAAAGGATTTCGTTAGGTTTTCATCAGATATCTCTGAAAATTCAAATATTTTTATAACTTTATTGGAATTATTTTTATTTGAATAATAACAAATAGGTTCATAAAATTCTTTTTGTTTTAATAATAAAAGAGTTTTTTTATTTTCATCAAATAATTTATAATGATACGCATTAACCGGACAAATAATTTGAAGTGTATCATCTTCTGATAATTCAAAAATCACTAAATTAATTCCGTTTTCAAAAAAGTTTTTATTAGGTTGTGTAAAAATATCCCAGATATATGTATGATCAATTATTGAAGTCTCATCTTTTAAAAAATGTGTGAAATTTTCAAATGATATTATCAAATCTTTAAATAATTCCATTTCTTCTTTGTTTTCTTTGTTAATAATTTGTAAAAAATCGTTATTTTCGTATTTTTTAATTAATGTTTCGTCAAAGTTTGTGTCATTTTCAGAACGAAAAATTGACGCGAGAGAACCGTTGTTATATTTTATGTATTGGTCTATATTAATTCCATTAACAATCGTTTCACGAATTTGGGTAGTACTTTGAATTTCTGTATTTTTTTCGTAAGAATATGCATATGCAAAACATCCTAATATAGATTGGTTTTTATGATGTTCTACGCCATTTCTCAATAAACACGATTTATTGGGTTTTATAATTGCGGTATTTTCTTTTGAAACAACTGTCGTATAATCAATATTAAAAAACTCTTGTAATTTTGTAGGTAAAAACCCGAAACGTTTTTTCGCTATTGGAAAACTACTTGGACCAATAACATATAAATTTTCTTTTTGTGTTTTTGTTATTTTTATTTTTTTTTTATTTGTTTCTTTTAGTTCTTCTTGCTCTTCTAGTTCTTCTTGTTCTTTTAGTTCTTCTTGCTCTTCTACTTCTTCTGACTCTTCTGGCTCTTTTGGTTCTTCTGGTTTTTCTTGTTTTTTAGTTTTTTTTGGTTCTTCTGGTTTTTCTTGTTTTTTAGTTTTTTTTGGTTCTTTTTGACCTTTTTTTTCTTGTTCGTTTTCTGTTTCTTTTTTTTGTTTTTTATAACAACAAGGAACATTAAACCCGTTTGGATGTGAATCTTTGATAAAACCTGGATGATGAACTATATATTCACCTTTGTCATTTATATGTTCCTTTTGGTGGTCGTTAAACTCGTATATAAAAGAACCTTTTGGAATTGTTTTTGATTTTGGTGGAATAATTGCCTTTGGATTTTTTTTTAAAATTTCTTGAACTTCTTCTTCATTCAAACTTGTGTTTGTTTTAAAAGACCAATATCGTGGGCATATATACCAATATTTTTTATCGGGTTTTGTTCCAAATTTTACAGATGAACTATAAGAATTCGGATGTTCTCTGTCAATTATATCTTTTTCAATATCATCAATGATAACAGGTTGTCGATGTGTCAAACAACTCCTTGAATATGGTTTGTATTTCCCTTGAATATTTTTTATAATTAAGTCAGGGTCTCTTTCTTCAATTCTTTTTTGAAAAGGACTTGGATTTTTCAAATGCATTTTTTCTAAATTTTTTTCTAATTCCTCATCTGCGCCTCCTTTTATTTTTTTTTTTTTATTTTTTTCCATTTCTTCTTCATCTTCTTCCTCCTCATCAGATTGCATACCAAATATATATTCGTCATCATCATCATCTTCATCATCCGACTGCATACCAAGAATATCATCTTCTGATTCTTTTTTCTTTTCTGTTTTTGGTTGTTTTACATTTTCTTTTTCTTCCTCATCATTTTCATCATCATCTTCATCGTCAGACTGCATACCAAGAATATCATCTTCTGTTTCTTTTTTCTTCTCATTTATTTTATTTTCTGTTTTTGGTTGTTTTACATTTTCTTTTTCTTCCTCATCATTTTCATCATCATCTTCATCGTCAGACTGCATACCAAGAATAACATCTTCTGTTTCTTTTTTCTTCTCATCTATTTTTTTTATTTCTAGTTTTAGTTCTGATTCTTTTTCAGATATTTGTGTTTCAATTTCTTTTCTTTTTTTTATAATTTCTTCATTTTCTGTGTTTTCAAGAATTTCATCCTTTCTGTCGCTTTCTTCTAACTCATTAAAAAAATCATTTTCACTATTTTTAACAAAAATCAATGGTTTAACGACTTTTGTGGTCGTAACAATATTATTTATTTTTGTTTTGTCTATTTTTCCATAATCTATTTTGCTTTTTTCACAAAATTTTTTAATCTTATCTGTATATTCAATTATCGTTTTTGGGAACTGATAAATTCTCAAAATACTTTCCAAATATAATTTTACAAATTCAATATGTTTTAAAGAAGATATATTTTTAATATTAATAGTTAATTTGTTATTCGTTTCATCAAGATGAAACGTAATTGGAAATCCATTATTTTCAATAATTTTTTCGTTAATAAAGTTAAAGTTTTCAATAACTGATAAAACGAGTTCTCTTGCTTTTTCTTCATTCATATCATATTCATCTTTTAACATACCAATAATATTTCCAATTTCATTTGTCTTATTTAGTTCATCGACTATAAATATTGTTTTTTCGTCCATTTCTGTGTAATTTTCAACCCTTTTATACCTCATTTTAACAACTCCGTTTTTAACATCAGTTCCTCCCCCTTCAAATTCAAAAACACTTGAAATACAATTTTTAAATTTTTTAAAATCCATTTTTCGCGTGATTAATAAACTCATTACATATTCGATTTTACTCACACTTATTTGTTTCATATTTTCAAAATCCTTTTTTGAAATTTCGACCCCTATTTTATTTAAATTTTCATTTAAATATTCAATTACAGGAATTAAACACGTTTCAATCAATTCTGCAAAATCTCCCAAAAAAAAAGAAATATCAAAATCGAATTTTACATTAATAACTCCATTTTTGTTAATAAAAACATAAAATATCAAATCAATATTCTTAAAGTTTTTGACAACATAAAGAGAAATTTGAGAAGATTTTCCAATTTCTTTTGCGAGTTTTAATATTTTGGAGTTTTCCAAATAAGGAATTTGTTTTCCGTTTGTCGCTATTTTTTCACTGTATAACCGATAAATATTTTCACGATTAAATCCAGGGTTATATTTGATAAAAGGTATGAATTTATTCGAATGTAAATTTTTAAAAATTGTATCGAGTGTAAAAGAGTTTGCATTTTCAGTTCCAACACTGTATATTTTTATTTCAAAAGTTTTCATTCCATCTTCATAATATTTAATTCGTTCTTCTTCTAGATTAAAATTAGAATTAATATCGTGAAATATACTGACAGTTTCATATAATTTCCAAACATTTTCTGTTAAATTTGCGTTTGTTTCTCTTATTAATGATTGTTTTTTTTCAATAAAATCACTTTCATTGTATATTTCTCTATTATATAAAAAAGGAAAATAAATTTTGGTTATATATTCAGCATTAATTTTATGCATAGAAGCATATTCATATACATCTCCAGCTAAACATAAATATATGTTATTTTCTGAAAAATCTCCATTATCAAATAAAAGAGAATTTTCAAAAGAAAATGGAGGGTCGTCGTATAAAACATCAAATTGTTTTAAAACATCAAATGGATTTGCTGAATATAAATAATTATATCCTTTTTGAAATTTTTGTCCTAATGCAATTTTTGACGCAAAATTTTCTATTTTTTCCTTGTATGGAAAAATATCATCATAATCGTAATTTTCTGATTTATTTATATCATCAATATTAATGTCAAAGTTTTTTAAAATTTGTTTAAAAATATCATTTTTTATAATACCGGTTTCGTTATCAGAAATGCAATTATATAAATCATAGAAAATATTTTTTTTTATTATTTTAGAGAAGAGATATATTTCATTATATGAAATTTTATTTTTTCCAATTTCTTTTATAATCTTGTTTTTGACAACTCTTATAGTATCATCATAATGTATTTTTTGTTCTGACATAATAATTTCTGTATTATTTTTTGTTATCTCTCTTATTTCATTTGAAGTAAAACCAATATTCATATTTTCATTAATATTTATTTTCGAATTGAAAACATATATTTTGTCGGAAACACCCAATTTATTTAATAAATGAATTTTAATAATATTTTTTTTATAATCAATATTCATCTAATAAATATATATTATATAAATAATCTTTTGATGAATATATATATAATTTGTTTTTTTTATTTTACATATTTATCATAAAATATATAAATGGTATTTATGAAATAAAAAACAAAAAAGTAAATATGAACATAGACAATATCGTAACAGGAGAAAAATTACAAAAAATAGCAGATATTTATATAGGTGATTATAATTCTTTTGAATATAATCCAAATATTCAAATTGAAAAACACAAACAATTTGATATTAATCAATTTAAAAATATTGCTTATTATAATAATCCGAAAATTGTTTTTTGTTATGGACATTTTTTAAAAGAATTGAGTGAGTATATAGATTGTTTTTTAAACGATTTCGTTCTAATTTCTCATAATTCAGATGAAAATATAATATATGAAAAACATTTTATAAAAATAATAAATTGTAAAAAAATAATAAAATGGTTTTCTCAAAATATTTCTTTTAAACACAATAAATTGGAGTTTATTCCAATTGGAATAGCAAATAGTATGTGGGAACACGGCAATTTAAATATGTTTAAATATATTTTTGAATATTACGATGAAAATAAAATAAAACAGGCGAAACAACGTCATATTTATATGAATTTTAAAATAGAAACAAATATAAAAAAAAGAACAATTTGTTATAATGAATTGCACAAAAAAATACCTTTTTTAGAAAAAATAAAACCGTTTTATAATTTATTGCAATTAATAGAATATAAATACTGTATTTGCCCGGAAGGAAACGGGTTTGATACTCATCGTTTATGGGAATGTTTTTATCTAAAAGTTGTTCCAATTGTGATTAAAACCGATTTTATTGAAATTATTAGACAAACTGATTTACCGATGGTCGTTTTGAATTCTTGGAGTGAATTAGACGTAAATAATATGCCTGAATATGATAGTTTTGATTTTACTTCAAGTGTCAAATTTTTAAAAATAAATTATTATGAAAATAAAATTCGCGATTTATTTGAAAATTAAGCATCATAATAAGGATTGTCGTGTATTGTCATTCCACAATATGTTTGTGGTTTTTTTTTATAATCTTCGGGGTGATGAATTCCCATTTCTTTCGCATTTTCTAACAAAAATTTGAAATTTGTCCAAAATTCACTTTTATGACCTATTGATTTTGTCATTATATGCGATAATTCGTGTATGCATACAAATGTAAGAGTATGTTCATCAATTAAATTATTTTCATTATGTTTGGTTTCATTTAAACAAAAAGCCAGTTTTTCACCTTTGTTTTCGCTATATGCGGTATATTCACTCGTTGGAAGTGTTTCCATAACTTTTTTAGGGTTAAAACCTTTTACCAATCTTTCGACATTTTCATTATTTGGATATTTTTCTTTTATATATTCAACTAATTTTTTGCATTTGTTTGTAACGGTAGCCAATAAATCAACCGCTTTTTGCAAATGTTTTCTTTCTCTTACGCAATATTTATTTCCGTCAATCGTTGAGACGATACATTTTAGTTGAAAATCGTTTTCACTGAAATATATAAACAGAGAAATTATTATAATAAAAAATATAAACGCGTATATAAAAAAATCATTATTTGACATTTTAATATAATATGTAATTACAAAACAAGGAAACAAAAATGTTTTATTATCATTGACATAATTTTTCACATTCTTTTTTTATTATTTCTATATTATTTAATTTTTCTCCAACAAAACAAACATTCATATTTTTTTTTTTGAAATATTTTTTTATAACATCGTCTATTTCTTTTTTTGTTATATTTTTGTATTTTTCTTCAAATAATTCTGAATATGGTATCATCTGTTCTTTTTCATCCAAAATTTGTTTTTCTCCATTATAAAATGTTAATGTATCACTGTCTTCTAAATCTAATCTCATTGTACCTTTTAAATATCCCTTTGCCAAATCAATTTCTTTTTGGTTAATACCATTTTTTATTAACTCATTTATTAGGTCTATTAATAACGGCAAAACACCTTTTTTTTTACCATTTTTTAATATTTTTTCCTCCATTGCACTCGCATATATTTTAAAATCACCATAAATGTGATAATAGTTAGTATCTGTGTCAGATGAATATGTGACACCATTTTCTTCTCTTAATATCATAAATAATTTTGCACTCATTGGACCACTTAATATATAATTTAGTAAATTCAATACATATCTGTCATCAAATGCAGTGCGAAATCCTATACATAAATGCGTCACATTAATACCAGTTTTTCTTTCAAATGAATATTTAATTTCTTTTTGAAAAGAAATATTTTTATTTATTTTATATTTTTCAGGAATTTCTATAATTTTTTTTTTTGAGTTTATAAAATAAGTTTTTTCAATCATTTCTATTATTTTTTCAAAAGGCAGATGAGATACAATACTAATAGCCATTTGATGGGGACGATAAAATAAATCATAGACTTCTTTCACTGTTTCGTGATTTAGTTTATTTTTATGATAAGAAATCGTATCAACAGGTCTCGCATATGAAGTACCTTCATATAATAATTTATCGATATTTTCATCTAAAATATCTTCTGGGTCGTCATTTGAACTCTCGTTTTCTTCGATAACAACCTTTTCTTCTTTTTTATATTCGGTTTCATTAAATATTGAATTCATTAACATATCAGAAAGAATGTAAATACAATTACATACATATTCATCATCACATTTTACGCTATAATAAGTATATTCTTTATCTGTTGTTGCATTAAAATAAGCACCAATCTTATCGTATTTTGTAAAAATATCGATTGGTTTAGGAATTTTTTTCGTTCCTTTAAAACACATATGTTCTATAAAATGAGAAACTCCGTGTGTGTCTTCTGTATTTTCATTTACAGATCCTAATCTGCAATAAACTTTAATATTCGTTATATTGACTTTAGAAAAAGGATTTTCATAAATCAAACGAAACCCGTTTGAAAAAACGTGTTTTTGAATCGTCATATAATATATATTATGATATGACAATTTTATACATTTCTTTTTAAATTACATTTACATTTACGGGTTCATCACATAATTATTGTAAATAATGAAAATTTATCGAGGTCCATATCCAACCTCCAAAGGAACACGCCCGTAATCCGGTTCTATTGTACTAGTATTCCAAGGTCCAACCTCCATTTTTGGTATTATTGGGTCTGAGCGTTCCTGTAAATTTGCATTTCTCAATGTTTGCCCAATAGTATCTAATCCAATATGATAACCTGCCTCTAGTAGGTCAGGCATAACGACTGTTCCTTGGTTCAATGTATTAAGTTCTCCCCATTTACTATTAGCATCTTTTGGTAATAAATCTTGCGGATTGGCTACAGGACGAGTATTATAATTAGAAACAGAAGACGGGGTCGAAGCATCTAAAGGTTGTGTATTTTGAAGTTCAGAAGGAGCGTTTTTATCCTGTTTTTGTTGTTGTGAGCTTGAACCATCCTCCATTAAATCAAGAATATTATTTTTAGATTTAGAATAAGAATACAGTAAAACAATTAATGTTATAACAACAATTAAAAACAATATTCTTTGGGTTGTGAAAAAATTCGATAATCCTTTCTGTAAATTTTTAAACATTCTTATATATATAAACGGTTGATAAAATTATTTTTGAGATTTTGATTTATCTTTCATAATAACTACCAAATAGGGGATTTTTATAATATATTTTTTGTTTTTTCTAAATAATAATTTCATAATAAATTTTAAAAAATCCATTTTTCAAATTCTTCTTCTTCAATTAATTTTTCAAATGAATATTTTTCTTTTAATTTTTGATATTCTGTATAAAAAGCAATTGCTAAATCTTTAGCGAAAATAGCCTTTTTTATTGTATCTTTGTAAATTTCATAATTTTCATTATATATTTCTTTCATCGTTTTTAAATGAATATATCCGTTGTCTTTTAATTCTTCCAAATTAAATTGAATTTCTTTTAATTCTTTTTCATTTTTTGTTGTGATAGTGTCGGTTTCTTTTTCTATATGTTTATCTGTATTTATTAATGGTTCTATTTGAATATTATTTTCTGTTTCTACTAAAAAAGGTTTTTTATTTATTATTTTTTCTGTATCTTCTATTTTATCTTGAATTTCTCGTGTAATTTCCAAATTTTCTAATTTTTTTTCGGTATTATTTATTTTTTCTGTTTTTTCTGTTTTTTCTGTTTTTTCATTTTTTTCTTGTATCTTATTTTTTAAAATACATTTTTCAAATAAATCTTGGTTTTCAATTTCATTCAAAATTAGCATTTGTTTTACCTCTATTTCTAAATGAAAATTTTTAGAAGAACATTTCACCCCTTTTATTTCTAAAATACATATTATATTTTTATTTTCTTGTATATTTTCTTCATCTATTGAGGTTTCATCTTCATCAAAAATTTTAATATTGGCTTTTCCCAAAACACAAGGAACATTCACTCGAATATTAAAATATTTTCCAGATTTGCATAGTTTCAAAATGGAATTAAATGAGTTTTCAATATCGTGTTTTTCTAAATCAGTTTCAAACCAGTTTTGTTTATTATCAAAAATTTGATTTTGACAATTTGTTTCTAAATGTTCCAACCATCTGATAAATTGTTCGTTTTCTGTTGAAAACAATAAATCACAATACATTTTTTTTCCTACTTTTGTTATTCCGTTTTTTAACAAACATTTGGGGGTTTGAATATATAAATTTGAATCAACAAATGTTATTTTCATTTGAAAAATATTACCGCCAATAGATAAGGGCGACGACAATATTAATTTATTAAAACTAAAATCATCATTTGGTTGTTTTATTAAATCCATATTTGTTTGTTGTTTTTATTTTTTTCTAAATATATTTCTAGTAAATTTTCTTTTATATTTAAAAAATCAAAAATTACAAATCAAAAATCAAATATTCAAATATAAAGTCGTAAAATAATACCTTTTTTTTTCAAATTGAAAATCAAAAGGATGAAAACATTTCGTGAAAAATTTATCGATTTTTTTAAAAATGAAGATACAAAAAAAGAATTAAAAAAAATGATAAATCCAATCGTTGAATTAATTTATGATGAAATATACATATATTTATGGATATTATGTGTTTATCATATATTTTTTATTTGTATCATTTTAATTAATTTTATTATTCTTTTAAAATTATATAACACAATTATTTATCCAAAAAATATTATATTTTCATAATTTATATATGTCTTTAAACAAAACAAACAAAAGAAAAACAGACAAAATATTAAAAAGAAAAACCGCAGAAAAAAAAAGAAAAACTCACAAAAGAAGAAAAACCGTTAAAGGAGGATTAGGAGCATCTGATTATGCAAAATATGTGTTCGGGGATGTTGGACAACAACAACCGGCAAGTTCTATTTCAAATGAAATTAAAATGAATGACCCCACAAAATATAATATTCAACCTATTGCCACACAACCAGTTGTTTCAAAAGGAGGACGCAAAAATAAAAAGGGGGGAAAAAATATTTTGACTGATATTAGTGTCCCTTCAATTTTATTATTGGGAAACAGCGTTTTTAAACCTGAAAAAAAAGTCGATAATAAAACAAATGAAAATATAAAAGTTACATTTTCAAAATCTAAAGATAATTAAATAATATTTTAATAGAAATGGATGAATTAGATTTAAAAGATTTAACTGTTTATAATTCCCCCTTTCCTAAAATGCGTTTAGGCGAAAAAAATTCAGGAGGATACATAATTTGTGATATATCCAATATTAAATATGATATTTTAATTTCAGGAGGAATTGGTAATAAAATTTTATTTGAGGAAGACTTCGTTAATAAGTACGAAACAAAAGGAATAATTTATGACAAAAATATTAAAAAAAATCCATCAATTAATAATTCTATTTGTTTTGTAAAAAAACACGTTAGTGCATCAAATAATGATAATTTCACAAATATTCATGAAATTATTGAAAATAATAATAATATTTTTGTTAAAATGAAAATTAAAGGATATGAAATACCGTGGTTGGAAAATTTAAATGAACATCAAATGAATAAATTTAAACAAATGATAATCGTTTTTTATAGTCCTTTTTCAGAACACGAAAAACATATTTTTAAAAAAATTAATAAAACCCATATTTTAGTTCATTTTCATGGAAATAATAAGTATAGTGCAAGATTATACAAAGGAAAACTATTTCCAAATGTTTTTGAATGTACTTATTTGCATAAAAAATATTTTAATGATTTTAAAACAATGAACGACAACCGTATTCCTTCTATTTTAGATATGCCAAATAATCCAAATATGAGTGAAATACTCATAAATTATGAGCCTTTTGTTAAAAAAAACAAAAAAAATATAAATACTTGTGAAGATATTGAAGAACGTGTTTTCTTTTTACACAATATATATGACGCTTTTTTTGAAAAAAGAACCAAAGGAACTTCTTATTGAAAATGTAAAAAAATGGGTTATTTTAGATACACAAATTAAAATTGCAAATGAAAAACTAAAATCTATGCGTGAAATGAAAACGGATTTAACTCAACAAATTTGTGATTTTTATGAAAAAAATAATATGAAGAATAAAAAAATTGGAATAAGTGATGGAGAACTTCAAATTTCTGAAAAAAAAGAATATTCACCTTTAACTTTTGGTTATATTGAAAAAGTATTAAAAGAAGTTGTAAAAAATGAGGAACATATAAAACATATCATACATTTATTGAAAATAAATAGAGAAATTAAAACAGTTTCTGATATTAAAAGAAAAGTTTATGATTGTGAAAATATCGATAAATAATAACATAAAAACAATTGCTTGCGATGTAATACAAAATTATTATACTATGCTTTTTCCAACAGGAAACCTCGGAATTCCTTCTTGAGAGTATTCTTGAAAAATAACTGTCATCCATTTACCTATATATTGTTTTGCAATAGTAAATATTCGTTTTCTTTCTTCTAATGTAGAACGAGGTTTGACTGAAAAAAATTTATTGTCTTTGGTTTTACATTCCCATATAACAGCCCCTTTATCAATCCCTTCACCTTCATGAAATCCTACAATTTCAAATTCCTCATCCATAAATTCTTTATATTTCCACAAACAACTACTTCGTTTATTAATTTCATATTTTCCATTAGGAGGACGTATCATAATACCTTCAAATCCTTCTTGCACAAATTGGTCATGCTTTTCTTTTAATTCTTCAAAACTTCGTACAGTAATTGTTTCTACTCGATGAACCATACATAAATCATCATAATTATCTTGAATTATTTCATTTAATAATTTTAAACGATTTTCAAAAGATAAATCTGGTAATTTAGTAGAATATACGTCATAAACAAAAAATTCGACTTTTTTCATATCTTTTTCTGTTTCAGAATTAATATTATTTATAGTACGCACTAATCCATTGAGTTTTTCAAATGTAAATTCTTTGGTATATAATTCTCCGTCTAATATAATTTCCGGATACAATTGTAGAACTGGTTGTAAAATTTTTTTTAAATGTGAAAAATGTTTAATTTCAGTTCCACTACGAGTATGAAATACAACATTTTCTGTATTTTCTAAAAATGATATACAACGAATTCCGTCATATTTTCTTTGTACAAATGTGGGAAATGCAATTTTATTTTGTGTTTTCGTATCTAATGTTTTTGCCAACATAGGACGAAATATTCGAGGAGAAATACTACTGGTTGTTATTGACGATGTTTCTTCGTATCCCTCTTTATTTTTTTTTTCATTCCATTTACTTTGTGCTTCTAATACAGATTGTTCTTTTATGCTTCGTCCTGCTTTACCTTGTGTAATGACTGTTTCATGAGTTTGCATTTTTCCGTTTATTTCTCCAAATGAAACAAAAATTCGACTTTGATTTTCTTCATGTTGAACCGAAATGGTCCATTTTATTATTTTTTGGACCGTTCCTCCATATTTATGTTTGTATAATGGTGGAAATGATAACGTGGCAGCGGATATAAACATAAAATAATATATGATATAAAATTTTATTTTTATATTTTAAAATTTAAGAAAATATATATGAAAAAAATTAAAATTATATAATTAATATAGGATGACCAACCTAATTAATTATCTTACAATTGATTATTTTACAAATATTTTAAATGGAACTCAAAAAAGTTCGATGGATTTAACAACTTCACAAATTTTATTAATACATACATTAATGACAAATAAACCTGATATTTTTGTAAATATACAAACACAAATAAATAAATTGATTGATAAAAAAAGTATTTCGTCAGGAGATATTCCAACTATTTTATATATTATTGTAGAAGAGGTTAAAACAATAAAAAATATTGATGTAAATTTATATGATGCAGTTGAAATATTAGCTTTAGTTATAATATCAATACTGATTGAAATAAATATGGCAAATGATATTACAGAACAGGAGGTTTTTAATATTATAAAAATATCTATGAACCTATTAAAAACAAATATATCTAATATTAAAGAAATTGAAAAAGATATGTGTAATTGTGGTTGTTTTTATTAATTTATATTTGTTAAAAATTATACTGCATTATAGTTTAAAATTTAAAAAACTATTAATATTAATAATGTTGTTTTTACAACAAACTCATTGCAAGTCGTTTTAAATATCATAATTGTCTCATATTATAATATATTTAAATAAAATGGATCCGAATTTTTCATATTTGAAAAACATACAAATACGAGAACATAATATTAAAAATGAAGAAAACCAAAAAAATAATGAACCTCATAAAGTAATTGTAGGTGGTTGTCCAATTTGTGTTATGGGTGGAGATAAATCGGAATATATAGGACAAATAAAACATTTGTCTGTTCCAATTGGGCTAGTTGTTTTTAAATATAATAATAAATGTTCAATGAAAAATTTAAAATTACCTATAAATAATGAAATTATTAAAGACCCAGAAACAAATTACGATGAAAATGAAGAAAATAACTCAAATGATGTGATAAGTGATGAAAAGTTTAATTTATTATTTGAAAAATGTATGTTAAAATCTAATAAAATGAATATGAAAAAATCAAAAAAATATATATTAAAAAAAGATAATACTAAAAAGACAACAAAAAAACGAACAAATTAAATCAAATAAATAAATCAAACTTTAACTATTTTACCCGCGGATATCAGAGTAATTTTGTTTTTTTATAAAGTATATTTTATCGTCTCACTATAAATGCCTTACTATAAATAGTGTAAAATAATTTATTACATAAATTATTTGACATTGATAATATTTAAAACATTAAAGGGTTAAACTTGCGACCAATTTTGTTTATTAAAGGGATTGATAAGCAGCATTGTATCGGCGTTTTCCTTCCAAAATTCAACTTTTTCATTTTTTACTGGTGTTATTTGCTGTTGTTTTACTTTCATCATATTTTGTTCTCGAATTGATGGTTGAGGTTTTTTTCCATAACAATTTACACCAAACATTAAATTCGGATTATTCATATAACCCCCATTAATTCCTGGTCTTCCACAATCATTTTTATGATTAGGATTTTTTTGTAATTCTTCCCAAGTGTTTTTTTGTGTAGGAAAAAATGCCATTTGTCCGTCACTCCAACCATAAGAACACCATTCAGCACCGTTATTATACGCATTTTCAATTTGGTCATAAGTTGCTAATTTTGCACCGTAAGAACTGCATATATTTTGAGCATCTTCATAAGTATATAAATTATTTGATATATTGAAAACTTCTTCCGATTTTTTTACTTCAGATGGAGCGTTTGAAACATATGAGTTTGATATATTAAAAAAATCACTCATAAAAGTATTTATCATATCAATAATTGGAATTTTTAAAATATATTTAAAAAAATTGACGATCAACAAACCAGCAAAATACAACCAAGCTATATTAGTTGAAATATTTATTGAAAGAGGAATATTTTTGTCATTTTGTAAAAATAAAAATTTTATTATATACAAAACAGCAATTACACATAAAACATATAAAATAGTATTTATATCATTCAATTCTTTTTTGATTTCATTTGAAAAATAAAATACTAAATTTGTTTGTTTTTTGTTTTCAATTTGTTGATAAAGAAATATAATATATATGTAAATAACAGCAAAAAACACTATATCAATCAACATTCCAATTCCTGACAATTTATCATAAACGACTTCATAAATTAATTTAATTATAAAAATTGTTGCAAAAAATAATATCAAATAATTTACAATTGTGTTATCAACAAAAAGAAAAGAACTTTTCGGTTCAACCGGTTGTTTAATGGGCTGAATTTGTGGTGAATTATCAATATTTAATTGTGTCTCGTTTATTTGTTTTGAAACTTCCATAAGAAATATATAATATATTATATCATTTTTTTTTACGATAAAATAAACAGTATGCCATTGGGGTTATAATATTTTCGGGGTTTTCTACTTTTTCTAATATTTCATCATTGTAATGTATCCATTCTCCTTTTATATTTTTTATAAAAGCAGTATAATGACCTATATTCGAATTGCCATAATGATTGCAAACCGCATATAAATCGTAAATATAATTATTTTTGTTATATCCTATAAGATACCTAGACAAATCTAAATTATCAATTGGGAACTTAACAAAATCATTCAATTTAGTTGTTCCATCTTGTGAAAATCTTTTAAATGTAATCATTAAAACTTTGGGAAAACTCCAAAATAATATTTTTTTTTTTACTTCTTCTTTAGTATCTGTTTTTTCATTATACCAAGAATTTTCTCCTGATAAAATTTCTTCTTTTAAAAATAAATCAAAACAATCGTAAATAGAACAATTTTGAATTATAGGAATAGACAAATCCAAAATAAAGTAATTTTCAGGAACAATTGAATATTTGGTGTTTCCATCAATAGAAGTTATTATAGAAACATATATTCCATAAAAAATATTGATTATTTCTGAATAATCTTTTTCATAAGTTGTTTTAAACATATTGTAGCATTTAACTGCAATTTCATCTATTTCATTTTCTATTTTTCCAGTTATATTCATATGTAAAACACGCGTTCTACTATTATGAAAACAATCAATCATAAATAAAATAAATTCATGAACATCATTTTGGCTCCAATCAGTAAATAGATCTCGGTTTTTTATTTTCGATATTTTATGAACACTATCTACAAATTTATTAGGTGAAATTGTACAATTATTTGAAAACATTAATTGTTTTAATTTCTCCCATTCTTTAAAAATAACGGCATCATCATTTTTATGCAAATAAATATCACCATTTGTTGACAACTCATTTAATTCAAATGTATGATTTAAAATTTGAACACAAGAGTTTAAAAAACACGTATTGCCTAAATTTAATAATCCAGTGTAAGACAAACTGTTCATTTTGTATAAAATTCTGTAAAATATATCCGTATAAAAATATAAATAAAAATCTTTATGTTTATATAAATATAAAATATGAATAACAATAATAATAATGAAAACTTAGAAAACCATCAAAATTTAGAAGTTGTCAGAGAAATTTTAAGAAATATGGTTATGGTTCATACTTCATATCTTAATGAATTATCTAATTATAACGAAAATATGGTAGGATTATTATCAGCCCATTTAAACGCCAGAAATAATAATAATAATACAAATAGAGCAAATAATAGAAATACCCATTTAAGAAATGCAATATTAAATAATTATTTGAGAACAAATAATAGAAATTTAAATACCAGAATTTTTGATAACTTTCGTATTTTTCAAAATATAAATTTGAATAACAGAAGAAATTTGACTATTGAAGAAATTAATAACGCAACTGAAACAATTTCTTATACAGAAGATTTAGAAGAAGAAAGTTGTCCAATTTCATTAGAAACCTTTTTATTAAATGAAAATATTTGTAGAATAAAAGAATGTGGGCATATTTTCAAAAGACAACCTTTAATGAGATGGTTTCAAACCGATACTATATGTCCTGTTTGTCGTTATGATTTGAAAAATTATAATTCTCATAATCAAAGAGGAGAAAACATTAGACAAAATACTAATGATAATAACGATAATAATCCAATTAGACCAATTTCATTTTTGAATAGAACTACACGAACACAAGGGTTAACAGAAGAAATTAATCCACATACATTATTGGGAACAAATTTGAGCGAGCAAATAAGCAGCGTTATTAGTGAAATTTTTAATGAGCCTAATAATTATTTTGACACTTCTAATAATACAATAACATTTGAATTTCCTTTGTATTATGCTGCATTATAAATTTTATAATATTTCGAAAAAATAATTAACAGCTTAACGATTTTACCCGCGAATATCAGGGTATTTTTTAGTGTTTATAAAATATAATTTATTACTTTACTATAAATGCCTTACTATAAATGATGTAAAATAATTTATATATTGCAAATTATTTGACATTTATAATATTTGGAACGTTAAAGGGTTAAAAAATAAAATAATATAAAAATATTGTAATTTTTAAATATACTTCAAAATGGAATTTGATAATGTAGTTGAAATGGATAAACAATTAAACTACAAAGTATATGTTTATATACACGTATGTTGTATAAATAATTGGGAAGAAGTAGTTGGCGATTTATTTAGAGACATAAAACAAAGTGGTTTGTATGATAAGATAGATGAAATACGTTGTGGTGTTTTATCTGAAAATTTACAAAGAGACTTGCATTTTTTTAACGATACAAAAATTAAAATAATTGGGTTTTCAAATGAAGTAAAATTATATGAAACATCTACTATAAATACTTTGTATAATGACGCATTAATAGATAATATGAGAACGTGTGATACTTATGTATTATATTTACATTCAAAAGGAGTAACTAGACCTAATAATTTATGTGTGAAAGATTGGGTAAAATATATGAAATATTTTAATATTTATAAACATAATGATTGTTTAAATAAACTCATAGATGGATATGATGCAGTTGGTGTAAATTATACAACGATGCCAAAAATGCATTTTTCAGGAAATTTTTGGTGGTCATCCTTTAATCATATTCGAAAATTAAAAAAATGCGAACATACTTATTATTTTGCACCTGAAATGTGGATTTGTAGTCGTCAAGAAGGACAATACCATAGTTTTTTTAATTCACACATAAATCATTATTATGAGCGTTATAATGAAAATTTATATGTAAAAAATATATAAAATAGTATCATTTTTATCAAGATATTTTTTCGATAAAAAGTAAATATTTATTAACCCTTTAAGGATTTTATCCGCGGATATCAGGGTATTTTTGGTGTTTATAAGCATAATTTGTTGTTTTACTCTATAAATGGTTTAAAAAAATTTTTATTTTACAAATTATTTGACTTTGATAAAGAGTAGAACATTAAAGTGTTAAAAAAGAATAGGGTTAAACAACTTAAAAAGTTGTATTTAAAATATTTAAGAGCATAAAATATATTAAATATATAATGATTTTTGATATTGTAATACCAGTTGGTTCTATCGATGTCGAAGTTTTTAAAAAACAATTAACATTTACAATAAAAAATGTTATTGGATATAGAAACATTTATATTATAACAAATAAAACATATTTTTTTAAAGTTGAACGTAATGATATTTTTTTTGTAGATGAAGATATGTTTCATTTATTTATAGATTATTTAAAGAGAGAATATGGAGAAAAAAATAAAAGAAATGGTTGGTTTTTTCAACAATTGATAAAATTTTATGTTTCGTTTTATATCGAAAATATTTCAGACAAATATTTGGTTATAGACAGTGATGTGTTTTTTTTAAATCCAACTATATTTTTTGATGAGAATTCACTTCCAATGTATTCTTATGGATATGAATATCATCTTCCTTATTTTCAACATATGAAAAAACTTCATCCTATGCTAAAAAAACAAATTTTGGTGGAAAACCCAAAAGAATTTTCCGGAATTTGCCATCATATGATTTTTGATAAAAAAATACTATCAGAATTATTTCATTTTGTTGAAAATTATCAATTGGAAAAAAATAATATTAAAAAACCTTTTTGGCGTTTTTTTTTAGATTATGTTGATTTTGATGATAGACGGTTATTTCGTTCAGGTTGTTCTGAATATGAAATATATTTTAATTATATTTTATTATTTCACAAAGAACAAATAAGAATACGAAAATTAAAATTTGACAATTTTTTTACGGATTATCAAAATATTGAAAAATATACAAACCGGTATGATTATATTGCCTATCATTATTATTATAGAATTCCTTTTGAACAATTTAACAATTTTACTCGCAGATATCAGGTTTAACTTTTTTGTATTTGATGTTTTTATAATAAATTGTATCAAATAATTTAAATATTGTAAATATTTAATGATAAAAAATTTGGAACGTTAACCATTCAACGATTTTACCCACGGATATTAGGTATTTTTTAGTTTTTATAAAAATAAAAAATATTACCTTACTATAAATAGTGTAAAATAATTTATACAACACAAATTATTTTACATTGGTAATATTTAGAACGTTAAAGGTTTAGAGGATTAATGTTGATAAAACCTTTTTTTATATAAAAGACATAAAAATTTTAATTAATATAAATAAATGAATATTGTATTGGTGTCAACCGGCGAATTTCAAGAATATATTATTGACAATATAAAACAATTATTAATACTAAAAAATAAAAATATATATGTTATTACAAATCAAATTTATTTTGAAAAATTTAATGAAAATGATATAAATAAAAAAATAAAATTGATTAATGCAGATATATTAGATGATAAATTTGGATATTCAAAACATAATAATTTATCTAATTATATAAATCATAAAAAACCCGTTTTTTGGTTTCAAACATCAAATCGTTTTTTTGTTATATATTCTTTTATGGTAAAATATAATATAGAAAATGTCGTTCATTTTGAGAATGATGTTTTATCCTACTATAACTGTGATATATTAATGAATTCATTAGACAAATCAAAAGTTTATATACCGATCGATTGCTACAGGAGAAATGTTGCGAGTATTGTATTTATACCTAATCATCAAATATTAGAAACTATTTTAAATAAATATAATTATTCTCTGAGTGATATGGAAAATTTCATAAAAATCAAACAGATGACAAATAATATTATTGAAAATTTTCCGATATCTATGCCTAGTGAAAATTATAATTATGAACAAAATTTTGTTTGTAGTAATTTTGAAAAATTTAATATGATATTTGACGCAGCATCAATTGGACAGTATTTGGGAGGGGTTGACCCAATAAATTTTTTGAATGATGTAATTTGGTTTATTGACGGAACTTGTATCATTAAACGTTATCATAATTATTATCAACATTGCAAAAAAATGGAAAATGGAAATTATGAACCTTTCAATAATTTTGATGATATATCATTAGGAAAATTTTTTAAAAAAAATGACCCGATGAATATTATAAATGATACAATTGGTTTTGTAAATGAAACGTGTGTTATTAAATATAATGATTATTTCTTTTTTTGGGAAAAAATAAATGACGAGCCTTACAAACCTTTTATAATTATAAATAAAAAAAAAATACCGATTTTTAATTTACACATTCATTCAAAACAATTAAAAAAATTTATATTTGATACTATATGATTTAAATTAACTATTTAAAATCCCAAATTTGTCGATCATCAAATAATTTACAATATATAAATTATATGATAACATTTATAGTAAAATATTAAATAATGATTTATAAATATAAATACAAAAATTATTATAATATCCGTAGGTAAATATGTTAAATGGGTGATACATTATATTTTACACAAAAATTACGAAAATGAAAAGTAAAACGTCTTTATGGATTTCATTCCATTTTTTTCGTTGTTTATTTCATTTAAATATTTATCAAATATCAACGATTTGACTTTTGATGAACAATATTTTTCTTTTTCTTTCATAAATAATTCATAATCATTGGAAAATTCTTTTTCAATACATTCGATTTGTTTTTTATATGTTTTTATAGAATTCATTTTGTTTTGATTTTCCCAGATAGGCACTAACATAAGACCAAATAATTGTTGTAATGGGTTCATTATTTGATTTGTAATATAATATGCATAATCTATTCTTAATTTATTTTCTACGATAAATTCAGGTGTTTCTATTTTTTCACCTTGAAGACAATTTTGATTATTATTCACGATGAACAAATATTTTATTCTATCTCCACTTTTGGGTTTATTTACTGCATTTCTTGATGATATTCTATCAGATAAAACCTTGTGTGCTATTTGTTGTGGATTTTTATAATAACTCCCCAATGATTTTGAAATAGCAAGTTTTTCCATAGAAACATTTCCTTTAATTAAATTGTTTATTGAAACATCTAAAAATTCGATTGCTTTTTGAATATTGTTTTCTTTCATTAAAATATTCAATATTCCGCCATATATATCTTTTAAATAATCACAAGAATCTCGTCTTTTTAAAGATAATCCCATATATTTAAGTTTTCCCTTATTTGGGTTCGTTTCATAAAGCATTCCAACATACCTTTTTTTTGATAATAATATAAACGGCATGAGTGTTTTTTCATAACTCAATTCCATTGGAGGTTTTAACCATTTTGTACATAAATTTGCAGCATCTTGGGCAATTTCAATTGTTATTTCGAGAGCTTCTCTCCCTCTTATTTTTTCTTTAGTTATTGGGTTTGTTAAATTAAATGTGAAAAATACAGAATCAGTATCTCCATACACATATTCCGCATTGCATTTTACTTCCCCATATTTTTCGGTTGTATATTCCATATCTCCATAAACTTCTTCAATAATTCGTTTTGCATAGATAATCATCATTCTTCCCGTAGCAGTAGTTGATGCTGCAACGTCTTTTTCATAAAATGTAGACATTTTAGAACCACATTGTCCGTATAAAGAATTAGCCGTTACTTTATACCCCAATTGTCTTTTGTCTAAAATATTTTGCATAAAAGGGTCTTTTTCGGTCTTTATTAATTTTCGGGTATCCGACCTTGCTTTTAATAATTCTTCTAATATAGACGGCATAATTGATTTTTGATTATCCTGAAGTTGTGCCCAACGACATATCATTTTTCCAGATTTTGTTTTTTTTGCTTTTGATGTGGGTGTTTTTCTCACATATTTAAATGTGTCAAATTCCATATCAATATATTGAAATTCTGTTAAATTATCATAAATATAATTTCCATTTTCATCTTTTTCACCTGTTTCTTTTAAAAGATTTCCTTCTAAGTCATATTCTTTTGACCAAACCTTGCTGTCGTGAGAATAATTTTGACTTATCATAGATGATGGATACAATGACGAATAATCGACACAAGCAACTGGATTATCCATATATATAGAGCATTTTGGCGGAAGAACAATGGCACCTTCATATCCACTATTATCGTTGCTTTTTTCTAAATCCGGCATCAATGTGTCTTTTTCCATACATTTTTTTGCTACGAAACTTGTAAGTTTTATTCCCTGTCCTCTGAATACGAGAAAACTAATTGGAACACTGCATATTCTTGACATTTCAATATATCCCGTTATCACATCTATTTTATTCATCAAATGATGCACTAAATTGCAATCTTGAACACAATATTTTGCCACAATTGACCTGTCGCTGGATGAACCATTTGATAATCTAAATATATCTTGAGGGGTCACGTCATCTTTTGACATTCCCCATTTTATTTTTTTAAATTCTCTTAATTCTTCTTGATGTTCTCCAATAATTATTATATTATGTTTGTCCAATATTTCTTTTCCGTCGATGAATGTTATTTCTTCTTTATTTTTATTTATTTCTAAAACACGAAATTTTTTCCCATTTTTAAAATAATCTGTCGTAAAATTTACGATTTCTAAATGGATAAAATCGTTTTTATTTAATCCAGTAAGATTATTGCTGTATAATTTTGTAATTTTGCCATATTCTTCGTGAATGACAAATTCTGTTTTTATTATTTCATCTCCAATATATTGTCCTGCTACATCATCTAATTTATAAGACGGTAAATTAAAATCTCTTCTGAAATAATTGTATAGATCAACCTGAATTCTTCCAGCCATTTTTGCATATTTTAAGTCATATTCTCCACTCGCTAATTTAATTTTCATATTTTCCAATTCCCAATCTCCATTATTAAATTGTTTTGCACATATTTCATCATTCTTTCGCGATAGTTTTAAAAATTCAGTATGACAGTCATTTTCTTGAGACCTTCTAAACATAAACTCATAATCAAACCCAAAAATATTATATCCAATAATAATATCGGGGTCTTCTTTTTTAATTAATTCTGTCCATTTTAATAATAATTCTCTTTCTGTATCTGATGTTTCAATTTCTATTCCGGGAATTTCATCACAAGTTCCCAAAACCAAGCAATGATTTAAATAAGGTTCATTTTCTCCATAGTTTAAAAAGGTAGAACCTATAAATGTAACTTTATCTCCTTCTAATTCTGGAAATTGTGTTCCTGCAAATAATTTGTTAATAAAATTTATTTTTTCATCTCTTTCATATTCTTTGGTTTTTAATAGGTCAATTATGTTTGTTTTTGTTTTTGATATTTTTGAAATTTCATTTGAAAAATATATGTTTTTTTTTACTGAAGGGGGGGTATCATCTTCGATAGAAACATCGTCGCGGTCATTTTCTTCGTTTTCCTGAAAATGATTTTCATCCGTATTTTCTTCTCCAATATATTCATTTTCATTTTGGTTTTTGTAATTTGTTTTTGAATAAAGACCCAAATTATAAAACATATCCTCAATTGTTTGAACTTTTTTCATTTTATCGCCAATTGTTTTGACTGCATCAATAATTGGTGTCTTTAAAAATCGGTCAATCAGTACTATTAGTTCTTTTTCTGTTGGTTTTCGTTTTGGATAAATAATATCAACGTCTTCTAAATTATCATACCCAAAAGCAGTCATAATAATTCTCTTTATTAAAATTTTGGTTTTATTGTCTTCCCGCAGAAATGTTGTGTTTTTTTCATAAATATCTAAAATAGTTGCAGATAAATGACGATGAGTTTTTTTAGGAAGAGGAAAATCTCCGTGGCTACTACTGGCTTCAATATCAAAACTACATATTTTATACGGAACACGAGTTTCTTTTTGATGCAATGGTTTTATATTTTTTTTTGAACAAAAGTATTCAAAATGACAACTCGTCATTTTTGTTTTTCGTTTCACACATTGTCCAACATTTATTTGAACCCATCCGGATGGACTTATATTATTAACGTGAAAATAACGCAAAATTGGAGGAATATTACTTTCATATAATTCTAATTTTGTTCCCTTAAAAACAAATGATTTTCTTACTCTTTCACCAGTTGTGTTCTCCATATACCATAAATTTTTCATTTTATTAAATGCAATCATATTTTGAAAAGTGATTTTAATAAATTTGTGTTTTTTTCCTGCAGAAAATCCGTATAATTTTTTATGTTCTACTAATTCAAAATTTGCAAGTGAAGAAGAAACATTTTTTATTTTTGGATTAGATAATATTTCTCTTTGAAAAGTCCTTAATTCTTTTTGTGTCCATTCATCATTTACTTTTACATAAAAGAACGGCATATAATCATCCACATTTATGCAACAGGTTTGTCCTGTTTCATTTAATCCAAACATTTGAACGACAAATTTTCTTTCTCCTTTATCATATTCGTTTTCATCATTCGAATTATCATCATTTTTAATTTTATTTGAATATTCATCAAATGTATGAAAATCAATCAAACGAAAAGATTTCGTGTTAATATTTTTTTTTACTTTTATAATTTGGATGGGAGTATCGTTCATTTCCATTTTTAGTTGTGTTGATTATTGTTTGAAATAATTTTATTAAGTTTTATATTCCAAAAAATAATTAATTTTCTAAATCAATTTTTTTATTTTGTTTTTCGTGTTTTTTTCGTTTCTTGTCTTTTTGATTTTTCTTGTTTTCTTTTTTTTATTTTTGTTTTTCGTTCCCATTTATCATATTTTTTCCTTTTTTGTGTTTTATTATTTTTTCCGCCTTTTATGTGTTGAATTGATTTATTATTAACTGGCAAAAACCAATCTTCCATAATTTTTGCATTTCTTTCTCCTTTGTAATATTCGATATTTCCATTTGAAATTTTAAAAATCGTTGGAAACCCAGTGTATTCGATTTGTGCTCCATTCATTTTTGTTTTATTTTTTTCATTATATTCTTCCAATTTTTTTAAGTCTTTGGCTTCAAATTCTAAAAAAAATGGCATATTTTTTTCATACTTTTTTTGAATGTTTTTTTTCATTTTTAACCATTCGGGCATTAGTTCTATGCAATAACCACAATTAACTGAATGAATTAATCCAATAATTATTTCGTCATTATTAATTGAAGAAATAGTCATTTATATATTTAAAATTATAAAATAAGAAAATTTATAATTTTCATTTTGTATTTTTAAAAAACATTATTAAAAATGTTGGTTCTCTTGCAATTTTAACATTAATTTTTTTAATTAGTGTAATTGTTATTTATAATGAATTTAGAAATTTATTGTAATTTCATCGTTTTATCATAAGTATTTTGACAAATCAATAATTTTAAATATTAAAACATTTTAGTTGGTTATTATATAATAATAATGAAAACTATCATTATTGCTATTGTTCTATTTTTAATATTAACATTTTTATATTTGTTTTCAGTTCGAAAAATAATGTTATCGAATAATACAAAAAATAAAAATACTTCGGAAACTCTTAAAAATAAATCAGAAAGATGCCCAAATGTTCTTGTTAAAAAAAATAATGTTCTCCTTTTATACAATGATATAAATAATAATAACGAACTTCCTGTTCAGTTTAATAATTTAGATGAATATATTAATCACGTTCAAACTCAAAGGAAAAATGGAAAAGATTGTCCCGTTCTTTTTTTACAACAAGAAAATAATACTCAAGGTAATGATGTATATAGAATAAGGTCTGACCCGCTAAATCAACAAGGAGGAATGCAGCCTTTATCAGTCGTAGCACCAGTTATTGATTCAAATTTAAAAAACCCTCCATATAATAAAGGAAATTATAATGGATTTGACCCTTATGGATTGCAAGTTGGTGTATATAATGATTTAGATAAAATACACAATTCGACCGCTTTATCTAAAATAAGTGATAATCCATTAGACCCTAATTGGGGAGGTGTAGAATATACCCAAACTGCGGTAGATATGGGAAAATACAAAGAAAACGAAGTTACAAAACCTATTTATTACACACCTAAAAATGTGCAATTCTTTCCGAATTTACAAAATTCTATGAAACCACCTATTAATTATACTGACGAATTAGTATAATAATAAATAATTACTTATAATAACATTTCTTGTATAGATTTTATGGAAGTTTTATTTATTTTTCTTTTTTTTCCATTAGTTTCTATGACAATATCGTCCAAAATATTAGGGTTTTCTTTTAATTTTGTAATAAATTCATTAAATGAAGAAAAATTTTTCATAATTGCAATTGATGTCACGGAACTAATGCCTGGTATTTGACATAATAATATTTCTCCAATATTTTCTTTGGTGATATTTTCTTTTTTCGTTTTTTTAATTACATTACAGTAATTAGTTTTTGTTTCAATTGATGAGTTGTTGTCTTTAATAATGGATATTCCTTTTTTTTCATTTCTGTTAATTTTATCTGCCGTATAGATTAAAAATTCAGCAGTTTCCATTTGAGAACAAGTTCTTACCACATTAAACCCTTTATAATGATGAAGAGTTGTCATTGCAGAGTATATTTGTTTTTTTTCTATTTGTGTAGAAATTACGCTCAACATTCCTTCAATAATATAAGTAATTTGACTAGGAGTACAGTCTTCATTATGAGATAGTCGTAATGATTGTTCTTCATATCTACCATCTTTAATACTTGCTAATAAATCGGATAAATTTTTTCTCTCAATGATTGTTATTATTTTTCCGTCATTCGTTTCTATAATAATATCACCTAAAGTTAAAACGCATTTTGTAATTAAAATATCAGTTATATTTGTATTTTGTGCTAAAATATCTTGACATTTTGAATATATATGTGGTTCTCTCTCATCTATAATTATTTTCATTAAAAATGTTGGATTGTCAATGAAAATTTTAAAAAATTGTCTTAATATTGTTTTTGTTATAATAAAAACGATATTCGTATATAACCAAAAAATACTTCTTTCGAAGTCTAGGTTTAAATAATTGTTAATTTAATGCCAACCTATGTTTCTAAAACCAATTGGGCGTGATGGTCTTACAGTACTAGCAAGAGGTATTTGCATAACTGACATAGGTTGGGGTAAATGTCTATTAGTATAACAAACGTGAGTGCTTGAACTGGTTGTTTGAGTTGGAACTAAACCAGCCTTTTTATTTCCTCCTCCATTAAATTGGTTTTCTATGCTCTTTTGATATCTCGCTTTTTTTGAACCATTCATTAAAACCATTTTTATTATATATTATACTAAATATTTTTATTTTCGATAAGTATAATAAAATGATTGTAAAAATGAACTTAAAGAATTAACGTATCTATATGTATTATATATTCTTCTACATTCATTTTATTTATTAAAAATAATAAAATGAATACCCAAATGAACATTGACGATGATATTCATATTGAAAATAAAAATGGGGTCGATATGTATATATTTGACCCTTATAATTCTCTCAATCATGAAATAAAGGATTTTGAAATTCAAAATATTTTAAAAAATTACGGAATTAATTTTAAAATAAACAATTATCAATTATACAGGAGGGCATTCATACATCGTTCTTATATTAGAAGACCAAATATTGAAAATATGCAAAATAATATAATAATAGCGATGAGACCAAATAATTGTCTCCCTCTATATACAAAATCTAATGAAAGATTGGAATTTATAGGGGATGGCGTATTGGAATGCATCACAAAATACTATTTATATAGAAGATTTCCAAAAGAAAATGAAGGATTTATGACGGAAAAAAAAATAGCATTAGTTAAAAATGAATCAATCGGTAAAATGGCTTTAGAAATGGGGTTAAACAAGTGGTTTATATTGTCTAAACACGCAGAAACAAAACAAATTAGAACGAATTTAAAAAAACTTGGATGTCTGTTTGAAGCTTTTATTGGAGCAATGTTTTTAGATTTTAATAAAATACATATAAATGATGAAGAAAATTGGTTTAACAATGTTTTTGTAACTGGACCAGGGTTTCAAATGGTTCAAATTTTTGTTGAAAATGTGTTTGAAAAACACGTAGATTGGATACAATTGATACAAAATGACGATAATTTTAAGAATATATTACAGGTTAAAATACAAAAAGAATTTAAAGTTACTCCTCAATATTTAGAAATTAGCGAACATAATCAAGATACAGGGTATCATATGGGGGTTTATTTGTGTATGGGACAACCTATACATATTGCAAAAAATACAATGCCTTTACATTTTAATATATTTCAAAATTACAACGATATACATCAATATATGTCTGTAAATGGAAAGGTCTTAATTTTTTTAGGTGAAGGAACACATAAAATAAAAAGAAAGGCAGAACAAATGGCGTGTGAAAATGCAATTCAGAATTTAATGTTTTTTTAATCCTTTAATTATTTTATTCACGGATATCAGGGTAATTTTTTTGGAGGGTATAACATAAAATTTATTGTCTTATTATAAATGGTGCAAAATAATTTATATATCGCATATTATTTGAGATTAGTAATATATGAAACATTGAAGGGTTAATGATGTTTTTTTTAATTTGAATATTTTATTTTTTAATATTTTTATTGGTGTATTTCATCAATAAAAATAACAAAACATATATATATATTACAAATATATATTATGAACATTTCGTATTTAAAAAATTTAAAAAAAAAACCTGTTCCACAAAAAAAAAAAGACATTACGATACAAATAAATGTAGAAAAAAATGAAAAAAAAGCCAATGCACCTGATATAAATATAAGTCAAAATATTCAAGAAAAAATAGAAAAACCAATAGAAAAAGACCGTGAAGTTTTCCAAATGAATGAGACGATTACCGAAAAAAATATAAAAAAAAATGAAAAAGAAGTCAAAATAGTTGATAAACGCAATATTGCAAATATTGATAGAAACGCTATTTTAAATAAAATTAAAAATGTGGATGTCGTTCCAGAAGAAACCCTAGAAAAAAAACCTTCTCCTTTTTTTGAAATACCTGAAGATATTCCACAACATTTTGAACCACCAATAGCCGTTGTTGAAAAAGAACCCGAAACAACAAATGAAGAAAAAAAAAAAGAACCAATAATTATAAAAAAGAAAAAAAAAGTAGTTCCTAAAAAAAATGAACCCATACAATACACAGAGGCAGAAGAAAAAAAAGAAGATAAAACACAATACAAAGAAGCAGAAGAAAAAAAAGAAGATAAACCCCAATACGTAGAGGCAGAAGAAAAAAAAGAAGATACAAAACAAGAACCACCTACAGGTAAAAAACCAAAGGAAATTACAATAAAAAAAAGAGGAAGACCCGCAAAAACAAAAACTATTGCTAAAATTCCAGTAGGTGAATTTGTTATAAATGATAAAAAACTTGGTGATAGATTGCCAAAACCTCGAGAGAAATTTATTTATAAGGCATCAAGTTATTATATGAATAATAGAAAAATTTTTATAGAAAAATTAAACGATTTATTTAAACCATACAGAAAAGAAATAGCAGAAATGAAAGAATCTGTCAGTTGTGAAAGTCGTAATAATTCACAAGACATAGGACTATTAACACATCAAAAAATAGTAAGAGATTATTTAAATTTATATACTCCTTATCGTGGGTTATTGTTGTATCATGGGTTAGGTTCTGGTAAAACGTGTGCTTCTATTTCAATTGCGGAAGGAATGAAATCAGACAAAAAAATAATAATAATGACACCTGCTTCTTTGAAAATGAATTTTTTTAGCGAATTAAAAAAATGCGGAGACCATTTATTTCGAAAAAATCAGTATTGGGAATATGTATCTATTGAAGGACAACCCGATTTATTGAATATTTTATCGAGTGCTCTAAATTTATCAAAAGAGTTTATTTTTTCAAAAAACGGTGCTTGGTTAGTAGATATATCAAAACCCGAAAATTTCAGTTTATTATCAACTGAAGAACAACTACAAATAGACGAACAATTAGATGAAATGATACGTTCAAAATACCAGGACATTAATTATAATGGAATGACAAAAGACAAATTTAAAGAATTTACAAAAAATGAAGAAATAAACCCGTTTGATAATTCAGTTGTTATCATTGATGAAGCACATAATTTTGTGAGCAGAATAGTAAATAAAATAAAACAGCGTAATTCAATTTCTTATAAATTATATGAACTATTATTGTCAGCAACAAATAGTAGGATCGTTTTATTATCTGGAACACCTATAATCAATTATCCTAATGAAATAGGCATATTATACAATATATTGCGAGGATATATTAAAACATGGATTTTTACTGTAAATGTTAAAACGAACCAAAAAATAAACAGAGATATTATATTAGATATATTCGAAAACAATAATTTGAAAACATATGATTATGTAGAATACAGTGGAAATAAATTGACGATTACAAAAAATCCTTTTGGTTTCATTAATAATGAAAAAAGAAAGTATACAAAAAAACCGAAACCGGCTGGAGGTAATAATGAAAATCATAAAACTCACATATTAAATAAAAAAAATAAAACGAAAAAAGGTGGAAAAAAAACTGAAAAAAATAAAACCAAAAAAATAAATTTAATTGAACTCAAAGAAAACGAAAAAGACATAGAAAATTCAGGAAATGATAAATTTGAAAGAGACTTAAATTATTTGAATAACAATATAACATTTCCAGGAATTGATACTTATGAAGGAGGAGCAAACGGTAATGAAACACACTTTGAACTATACAATGGTGTAAAATTAGACCCTACTGGAAATATAAGTGATGATGATTTTGTGAGAACAATTAAAAGGGTTTTACTGCAAAATGATGTTGAAATAATGGATAATCAAACAGAAGTAGTTTATAATAAAGCATTGCCAGATAAAGACGACGCATTTTTAAATTTATTTATAGAAGGAAACGCACAATTTAAAAATCAAAATTTATTTAAAAGAAGAATATTAGGATTGACTTCTTATTTTAGGAGTGCACAAGAACAATTGTTACCACGATTTATTAAAAACGAAAGAGGTGAAAACATTCATTTAGTAGAATGTGAAATGAGTGATTATCAATTTGGCGTTTATTCATACGCAAGAATAATAGAACTCGAAGAAGAAGAAAAATTAATAAAACAAAACAAAAAAAAAAAGAAACCTGAAAAAGAAGTTGAAGAATTATATAAAATTCCGTCATCTTATAAAATACGTTCGAGGTCTTGTTGTAATTTTGCTTTTCCTGAACCACCTGGAAGACCTTTACCAGACAAAAAAGACCCTTTAGATGCTTTAAATGAAAATGCTTTTAACGCGGTTCCAGCAGAATTTTTACAAGAAGCGGATGATTATGTAGATGAAGAAGACGTTGAAAGTATAAACGAAAATGAATCTTTGGATTATAGAGAACGATTGAACCAAGCATTAAAATATATGAAAGACCACTCAAATGAATTATTATCAGAAGAAGGATTAAAAAATTTTAGCCCTAAATTTTTAAACATATTAAGGAATGTAACGGATGAAAACAATATAGGTCTTCATTTAATATACAGTCAATTTCGTACAGTTGAGGGTGTCGCTTTATTAAAGTTGGTTTTGGAGGAAAAAGGATTTGTAGAATTTAAAATTGAAAAAAATTCATCTGGACAATGGTTAATTAAACAACCATTTCATCCACAACAAAAAAGATTTTTATTATATACTGGTACGGAGACGAGAGAAGAAAAAGAAATTTTAAGAAATATATATAATGGACAATGGGAATATGTTCCATCTTCAATAACGTCTCGTTTAAAAGAAATATCAGAAAACAATAATTATGGAGAAATTGTGAAAATTATGATGATAACCTCATCTGGTGCAGAAGGGATAAATTTAAGAAATACAAGATTTGTTCATATTGTAGAAGCATATTGGCATATGGTTAGAATGGAACAAGTTATTGGAAGAGCCAGACGTATTTGCAGCCACCAAGATCTGCCGGTTGAATTAAGAACTGTTAAAGTATTTTTATATCTATCCACATTAAGTGAAGAACAATTATCAAACGATAAAAATAAACAATTACTCATACACGATATCAGCAAATTAGACCCACGTATTACTTTAACAACAGATGAAAAACTATATGAAATATCACGAATAAAAAACAATATAAATGAACAAATATTGAAATTAGTTAAAGAGAGTGCTATGGATTGTAGTTTATATGCATCAACAAGTGATGAAAACTTAGTGTGTTATGGATATGGCAAAATAAACTCAAATGTATTTGGGTCATTTCCATCGTTAGAAGAAGATAATAATCAAGTGGATGAATTAAATGTAAAAAAAGAAAAAATTAAATTAATAGAAGTTACAGTTAATGGAGTAAAATATGCATATGAGCGTTCTACCGGGAATTTATACGATATCGATAGTTATAAGCGTTCAAAAATAACAGGAGAAAATTTAATTTTTATCGGAAAACTTCGTATTAATAAAGATGGAAAAGGGGAAATCGTGTAAAAATTATAATTTAACTAAAAATAAATATATCAAAATCCTGCAAGTTTTTTTCCTAAATCATTTAGCAATGGTGGATTAATTGGTTTAACTGTAGGAATAGGTGCACCATATGTATGGGGTATTTTTGAAAATAATTTTATATGACAGGGATAATGACTTGTAGTTCGCATATCACAAAATGCTTTTTGTTTTTTTTTCAAATTAGTTTCATTGCAAATAGAACGTGGCATATAACATAAATATATAACTGCCCTCATATTAGGAATTATTCTATTTTTTGATGCATTTATTCCACAATGTATGGTTCTACTGTCCCACAATACTAAACTGCCTTTAGGACATTTAATATTTTTATAAGTACAACCATTTTTTATATAAAATTCTTCTTCGTCTTTATTCAATTTGTACCAATCTTTTTTATCGGTCACATTAAATTTTTCTTGAAATTCTTTATGAAATTTGTTGCTTCCTTCTATAAATGAAAGTGTAGGATCATTTTCATTTACATCTATACCTGTAATCCAACTTTGAATACATTTAAAATCAGTTGTTGTATAAGATTGGTCAGTGTGATACCACAATTTTTTGTTATGCCAACCTTTATTAGTTATTTCTGGAGGCAAATTAAAACTTAATCCATCGAAAGAAACCAGAAGCTCTTCTGGTGCACAATTCCAAAAATATGCAAAAATTTCGACGATTTTTAAATTTTGCCTAACATCCCAAGATGCTTGTATATGTCCTACCCCCCAATGTTGTAGCAACATAGCGTGAGACGGATATAGTTTATAAAATTCCCTCCAAGTGTTTATATTATTTCTGTTTAATGGTACATCCCATTCTGATGTTATATGTTCTAAAAAATCCCATATACCATTTACCATATTCTGACATTCATTTTCATTTAAAATATCAGTTATTATTGCGACCCCATACTTTTTTAAAGTATCGTTAAGTGTTTCTTTTGTGCATAGATATTCGGCACATTCATAAATTGTTTGCATTTTTGTATCTTATAAAAAATATGTTTTTGTTAAAAAATTAATTTTTTAACAAAAAAATCAATTTTTTCATTTCATGTTCAATATTATCGTTAAAGGGTTAAAATTTGAATATATTGTTAAGTTTTATGACATTTTGCTTTGTAATTTTTTACAGTTCCAACACCTCCACAAGAAAGACTGTGTGGTTTATAATATATTAAAGAATTGTCAGTAAATAAACTTTTCATATATATTATTGGACTTTTTAACGGAATATTTACTGTAAGTTCATAAGTGGTAAAATATAATGAATTATTGTACCCGGTATTACTTATATATATGGTGTAACTTCCAGGGGATGTGGATGATAATGTAGATATTATTCCATTATAACTATTAATAGTTATTGCATTTTGTGAAACTAGATCTCCCCCTATTATTTTTAATTTTTGATAAGAAAGAGAACTAATTATTGCACTATTTGAAGATTGACTTTGAAAAACAGAAGAAGAATATGTCTTTATTAAATAATATTGATTATTTGCATTTTTATCTATAATTTTAGAAGAGTAAGGTGTATATCCCATATTAAAAATATAATATGGAGTATTTGGATAAATTGAAACCCAAGAACCTCCAAATTTCGATTGATATGTAGGAATTCCTAATAATACAGTATTTGCATTTAAGTCATTCCATTCACTACCGTTATGATACGCTTCTGAATAACAATTTTCTATAGTAAATATGTTGTTTGTAGTATTTTCGTATGGTTGGCTTCCAATTATATATCCTATATTTTCTGATGTGTTTCCTACTACATAACAATTTATAATTTTTAGTGCAGTATTATTAAAATCAATATAACCCAAAATTCCCCCTGCATTATTACCACCGTTAATATTTCCAGTAGTATAACAATTTTGTACAATACATTCGATTGTAGAATTATTTGATACACCAGATATTCCTCCTGAATATTCTCCTGATATATTTCCGATTGAATAACAATTTGTTATTCTGTAAAAAGAATATGTATCAGTATTAATACCACTAATTCCACCAGCATAATTACCTACAATTTCTCCACTCGAATAACAATTTGTTATCCTACACCTAGGATCTTGTCCAACTATACCACCTGCACCTTCTCCTAAAATAGAACCTGAACACCGAGAAGAAACAATAATGACCTCACCGTTATCATATCCAGCATAACCACCAACAATACCACCTCCATAATTGCTAATACTACCAGAACTTGAACAACCTATTATATACAAAGATCCGCCGTTAGAAGCGGCATTTGCACCGACTATTCCTCCACCATAATCACCTATATTTCCATTTGAAGAACAATTAATTATATAATTATTTAAACCTCTAAAATATATTCTAGCTATCCATCCTGCATACGTGTTTGTAATATAAGTAGTTTCTTCATTTATCCCATTCACATATAAATTGAATATTAAAATATTACTATAACCACTGCTGTTATCAATAAATCCATCATAATTATCTACTTTTACATTTATAGTAGGTATCGTTCCATCTTGGTTTAAGCTGTCGGAACCAACTTGAATTTTATTTGAATTGCAAATAAAATATTGATTTATGTCTGTGATATTTATATCCGTAGTAAAATATACTTTACCCACTTCTCCTAAATTGGCATTTGTATTTGTAATAAGACAAGGAAACCATATTCTAGTCCAAGTAATATGGGTTGAACTATATTCGATGTTATTTTCATTTTGACGAACATAAATAATAGTATCTTCATTAACAGAAATATTTGCAACAACAGTGAGTGAATAAGTTGTAAAATATAACGAATTATTGTACCCAATATTACTGATATATATATTATAAATTTCTGGTATTGTTGATGGTGTCGTAATTATTTTCCCGCTATTAATATCAATATTTATAGAATTATATGAATTTGAGTTTCCATCAGTTATTTGTAATTTTTGATAAGAAAGAGAAGTAATAATTGCATCAGTTGAAAATTGACTTTGTAAAACAGAAGAAGAATATGTTTTTATCAAATAATATTGATTATTTTCATATTTATCTATAATTTTAGAAGAGTAAGGTGTATATCCCATATTAAAAATATAATATGGAGTATTTGGATAAATTAAAACCCACGAACCTCCAATTCCGGGTTGAGATGTAGGAGTTTCTAATAATACAGTATTTGCGTGTGAATTATTCCAGCCAGGAGTATTATTATAAGCTTCTGAATAACAATTTTCTATAGTAAATAGAACGTTTATAGTATTGACATCTCCATTGGTTTGACCTCCAACAATATATCCTTTATTATCTGATGTATTTATACTTCCTGATACATAACAATTTTTAATTATACGCTTATTTGCAGAAGGGTTGGTTATACTACAAGTTCCTAAAATACCACCAGCGTTATCTTGGTTATAAATTTCTCCAGTAGTATAACAATTTTCTATAGTAATTATATTATCTTGGTCCAAACGACCACATATTCCACCTGAATTTTCACCTGAAATATTTCCGATTGAATAGCAATTTTTAATTGTGCAAGATACTATACCTGAATTACTGCCAACAATTCCACCTGCTCCTGGACCTGAAATATTTCCGGTTGAATAACAACATATTATTTGACCATTATATGAATTATATCCAACTATACCACCAGTATAAGTTCCCGTAAGAGAACCTGAACTCCAACAAGATTTAATAATGAACTGACCATAAATATATCCAGCATAACCACCAACAATACCACCTGCACCATTTCCAATACTACCAGAACTTGAACAACCTATTATATACAAAGATCCGCTGCTGCTAGAAGCAGCATATGCACCGACTATTCCTCCACCATAATGACCTATATTTCCATTTGAAGAACAATTGATTATATAATTATTTGAACCTTTAAAATATATTCTAGCTATCCATCCTGCATATGTGTTTGTAATATAAGTAGTTTCTCCATTTATCCCATTCACAAATAAATTGAATATTAAAATATCATTATAACCATAATTATTATCAATAAATCCACCATAATTATTTATATTTACATTTATAGTTGGTATTGTTCCGTCTTGGTTTAAACTGTCGGAACCAAATTGAATTTTATCTGAATTGCAAATAAAATATTGATTTATGTCTGTGATATTTATTTCCGTAGTAAAATACACTTTAACAAATCCATTGCCAGTATTTGTATTTGTATTTGTAATATAACAACGGAAACTTATTGTATTCCAAACATTCGTGTTATTTAAACTGTATTCAATAATATTATTATTATTTGGATTTTTACGAATATAAATAATATTACCTCCAGGAACAGAAATATTAGTGGACATATATATATATAATATGTTTTTCAATTAAAATATAAATATAAAATTTAAATAAAATGATAGAACAATAAATGAAAATTTTAGTAATAGGAGATGTTATTATAGATATAAATTATTTTGCGAACTCTGTCAGAACAGCATCAGAAGCACAAATACCAGTTTATAATATATTTGATACACAATTTATTTTAGGAGGTGCAGGAAATGTGGCAAAAAATATAAAAAATTTAAATATTGATATTGAGCTTATATCGGTTATTGGTGATGATTATTATGGAAGAAAAATCAAAAAAATATTAAATCAAAATAAAATACAAAATAAACTGTTTATTGATGAAAATAGACTAACCACGCAAAAATATAGAATATTTAAAGATAATAAAATTGTAAATAGACATGATTTTGAAACAAAAAATAATATCAATGCAATTATAGAATTGCAAATTATTAATTTTGTAAAAGAACATATAATGAATTATGATGCTATTGTATTTTCAGATTATAATAAAGGTGTTTTAACTGTAAATTTATGTAGGTTTATAATCGAACAAGCAAATTTAATGAATACACCAGTTTTTGTTGACCCTAAAATCAATAATATTGAAAAATATTTGAATTGTTTTTGTTTTAAACCTAATATAAAAGAATCGCATATTTTAACAAATGAAAGTGAATTATTTAATATATTTTCATCAATAAAAAATAAAACTAATGCCAAAAATATAGTTATAACAGATGGGGAAAATGGAATTTATTTAAATTCTCCAAATAATTTTTTAAAATCTGAAAAAAAAAATGCGATTGATGTAACCGGTGCCGGTGATGTTGCTTTATGTATTTTACTATATGTGTGGCTTCAAGAAAAAAACATGAGTTTAGCGTGCGAAATGGCAAATTACATTTGTGGAAAAAGTGTTGAAACGATTGGAAATTACAATATTTCAATTAATGATATTAATGAATTCTATCTGAAAAATAAAATTATTTATTTTGATAATAATGAAGAAAAACTAAATAATATTATAAAATTAAAAAAAAACAACAAACTTGTTTTTACAAATGGATGTTTTGATATTATTCATTCAGCACATATGAAATTACTTAAATTTTGTAGAAATAAAGGTGATATTTTTATACTTGGTTTAAATTCAGATAATTCAATTAAAAAAAATAAAGGAAAAAATCGTCCAATAAATAATGAGAAAGAAAGAATTGATTTTTTAACGAGTTTAGAATTTATAGATAGCATAATAATATTTGATGATGAAACACCAAATAATTTAATTAAAATATTAAAACCAAATATTTTAATAAAGGGGGGAGATTATAAAAAAGACGAAATAATCGGAAGAGAATATGCGGACGAAACTATTATTTTTGATTATATAAATGAAAAAAGCACTACAAATATTATAAAAAAAATAAATCAATCAAATATTTTAAACATTTAACGTTCCAAATTTTATCAACGTTAATCCTTTAATGGTTTTACCCGCGGATATATGGTGTATTTTTTAGTGTTTATAAAGTATAATTTATTGCTTTATCATAAATGTTATCATATAATTTATATATTGTAAATTATTTGACATTGGTAATATTTATGAAATATAAATTATTTTATAGAAATAAATACAGGTTGTGAAGTTTCTCTGTTATAAATAACAAATTTTTTATATTTTAATATATTTTTAAAATGTAATATTAGAGAAAGACAAGATATACAGGAATCAACTATATGAATCTCTTTTGAATTTTTTATTATTTCTATGTAATGAAATATAGTTGGTAAATTTATATATTCTTCTGCTAAATAATATTTGGCAGAATTTTTTCCGTAAAAATTTTTATTACTACAAATAACAATTTTAGTTTCATCATTTATAAATTCTTCTACAATTTGAGATAAGACAATTTCTGCACTAGATGATAATGTATGAAAAAAATATATTTCATAATTTGAAATTTTATCATATAATAAATTTATGTTTTCATCGTTTGGGGGGGTAAAATAATCAACCATTATAGATGTATTTAAATTAATATCTTTATAAAAATTTACAGCAAAATTTAAAAAATTTGGAATATTATATTGAATGCAATTTTGTTTCAAATCATTTTGAATATAGTTTAAAACATTTAAATTTGTTATTTTTGAATGAAAACGTTGTGTATGACAAAAACCCGAAATATAAATATCATTGTTTTCATATTTATCGTTTAAAATGCTAAAACATTCATCGTGTAACTCATCCAAATTTATAGGTCTGTTATCTTTATTAATTTCAACAATAGATATATTTTTTCCTTTAAAATAATAATTTATATGAACTGCACTAGTTCGACTGCAAAAAAAATATATCGTTTTATAAAACTGCGATAAAAATACGACAGCACCTATATTAATTATATTGTCCCCCAGCCCTAAATGAGACAAATAATATGCGTCAGTTGTGTTCATATTTTTATATATGTCATTTTATTGTTAAAACTTTTTTATATTTAATACAATATATATATTAAATATGGGTTAAAGTTATATTATTATATTAAATTAATGAAAAAAGTCATTACATTTTGTTTATGGGGGAATGAACCTCGTTATAATATAGGAACAATTAAAAATTCGAAACTCGCTTTAGAGTATTATCCGGATTTTGAATGTTGGATTTATATTCACAAAGAAACCGTTCCACAATCGACAATCGAAGAATTAATAAAATTAAAAAATGTTAAAATAATAATAAAAACAGGAGATTTATCTAAAAATAAACCAATGACTTGGAGATTTGAAGCTATAGATAATGATGAAGTTGAAATTATGATGGCAAGAGACACTGATACTCGTTTTTTATTAAGAGAAAAATTAGCAGTAGATGAATGGTTAAATAGTAATCAAATATTTCATATAATGAGAGATCACCCACATCACGGTTTTGAAATTCTTGGAGGAATGTTTGGAACGAGAAAAATTCCGGAAATTAAAAGTTGGTGCGATTTACTAAACAAACTAGTTCAAAATGGAGATAGATATTATGACACAAATTTTTTGACGAATATTATTTATCCGTGTGTTTCAAAAAATGCAATGATACACGCTTCTTTTCACGGAAATGAACCACAATCGAAATTATTTCCAATTAAATATGACAATGATTTTAATTTTGTTGGTCAATATGTTTATGAGAATGATAGTAGATCGGACGAACATACACAAATATTAAAAACAAATGTAATTCAATGTTCAAGAGTAGATTTATTTACATTTTAACATTCTAAATTATTTGATGATATTTGTAGTAAAAAAATAAATATATTTAATATTTAACCCTTTAATGTTTTAGATATTACTGATGTAAAATAATTTGTGATGTATAAATTATTTTACACTATTTATAATAAGGTAATACTTTTTATTTTATAAAAACTCGAAAAATACCCTGATATCCGCGGGTAAAATCCTTAAATCTTCAAGGGTGTAAATTATATGATGTGAAAATATGTTGTAAAAATATAATAATAGAAATTATTACATCTTTTTATATTTCAAATTTACAACATCCTCTTGATAACGTTAGAACCAACGAAATAATCACAACATTAAAAAATAATTTAAAAAATGAATTTGTTGAAAAAATTCATTTATTTGTAGATAATGAACTATCTTTAAATTTACTTTTTGAATTAAAAAATCATATGGATAATACAAATAAAATTGTCGTTAATTATTTTAAAAAACAACCTAAATACAGTGATTATTTTAGATATATTTTAGAAAATGTTAAAAATAAAATTTGTATGATTACGAATTCTGATATATTTTTATTAGAATGTGATAAACAATTGATAGATAGGTTAAAAACTGAAAAAATAATGTATTGTTTAACGAGACACGAAGAAAATTTAAATTGTCCTCTTATTGATAGATATGAAGGAAGCCACGATTGTTATATATTTAATTCATCATTTATAGAGACGTCTATAATAAATGAACATACTGATTTTTATCAAAATATGAATGGGAACGAACATCATATAATCACAACATTTTTTAATTCGGGTTTTTTACTTTTTAATCCTTGCAAACAAATTAAAATAGTTCATTTACATTCATCTGAATTAAGAGGTAATTATGTTTGGGTTGGGTTTCATCCTTTAAATAGTTCTTCTAATGAATATATTAAAATAAATAAGCCATATTATCACGTTCCACCCAAATATATATAAAAGGAAAAATAATTGTATTCAAATTTCAAAAATACGCAAATATAATTTTATATTATGAATATTATTTTTATTAAAAAAATAATATACAAACAACTCAATATAAAAAATTAATTTGAAAACTTTATAAATGAATGAAGAAAATACTGTTTTATTATTAAAAACTGTTCAAATATCACCATTGAGAAATTTAATAACAGCAATTAAAGATATATTGACCGATTCAACTATAACTTATACAAAAAATGGAATGAAAATCATTAATTTTGATAAAACACATACAATACTTGTAAATGTTATGTTATATGCAAATAAATTTGAACAATATAAATGTATTCCTGATAAAATAATAATATGTGCAAATACTTCCCATTTATTTAAAGTCATATCTACAATTTCAAATGATGATACTCTATCAATGTATATTGATAAATCAGATTATCACGACGGAGTTGTGTCTCATTTAGGATTTCAATATGATAATGGAAGTATAAAACAATGTTATAGTCAAAAATTAAGATTAATTGAACCTGATACAGAAGAACTCATTGTTCCAGATGTTGAATATTCAACGGTTATTAATATGCCAGCAACTGATTTTCAAAAAATAATAAGAGACCTTAATGGAATTTCTGACAGAATAGAAATAAAATCTGTTGGAAATAATCTCATTTTTTCGTGTGAAGGAAGTTTTGCTTCTTCACGTATTTTTCGTTCAGAAACGGAAGATAATATGAAATTCGTTCAAAAACCACATTCATCTGTCGTTATACAAGGTGAATTTTCGTTAAAAAGTTTAAGTCATTTTATTAAATGTACGCCTTTATGCAATCATTTAGAAATTTATTTAGGAAATGATTTACCATTAATTGTAAAATATGATGTTGCTTCTTTAGGTGAAATAAAATTATGTTTGGCTGGACTGCCTAGTTTGTAGATTTTTGTTTAAAATTCTGGCTCGTGTTTTTTAAACAAACAACCATATTTTCGTAAATTAGGCAAATCGATAATAATATTTGGGTCCTGAAGACTGCAATTTTTCAACCAAATTTTTATTATACAAAAATTTTTTTTAGGGGATATCGTAACCCCATTTATTAGTTTATTGTTTTTTTTATCAATGCATAATGTTTCTCCGCATAAAGAATGGGTAATTTCTTTCCATAGTTCTTTTACATTTTTATTTACAACTTTAAAGGAAAAACATCCGCCATTTCTATTATTGGGATCTTCCCATTGAGGATTAATCCCATTTCTCATTATAAATAACATACAATTTTTTATTGTTGTCTCTTCTAACATTTCATTTAAAGAAATTAATGTTTCAACATCTTCAATTTGTGTCATTATTACTTTATAACTGTTTAAAGTCCAATCGTTATCGTTTGGTAAATGGTAATACAAATCCCATTTATCATTCAAAAAATGAGTTTTGTTTGAATTTTTTGACACATTCATAATGTCAATACACGTGTTATTTACTCTCTTCATTTCTTTATATATTTGACCGAAAATAATTTTTATATTTTTTGAAATATTGGGTCGGTTTTATAAATTTGTTTTGTGTAAAATAATTCAGTCTAATTTTTAATTATTGAATAAATATTTGAAAAATATAAATATATATGCAAATGAACAGTTCATTGTATATGTATTATTAAATGTGTCAATAATATTTCTATACAGGCAAAAACTAATAAAAATTTAACGATATTCTATAACATATTTATCTCTAAGAATTTTTACATATTGGTTAGGTTTTAATATTATATCATTAATATTATTGTCAATAATTTTTAATGTATATCTTTCGTCAAAAACATAAGGTTCATATTGATATTTTAAACAACGCAAAACAAAAATACTTGATAAAATTTCATTGTTTTCAACAAAATAATTATTATTAACATCTAAAATAATTGAGTTTGTCATTTCAGGATGAGTATATTCTACGACTAAAAACCATTTCTCTGTTTTTTCTGGAGTTATTTCATCAAATGATATGTTTTTTTTTAAACAAACTCGAGACACATAAATTTCATTAGTTTTTAATATGAACAAATTATCATTTTCAATATTATTTAAAAATTCAACATTATGATTTTGTGGTTTTTTATTGATAAAAGACAGATAATTATTTAAAAATATATTTTTTTCGTTAAAAATACTGGTTGAACTCCAATATTGTTCAAATGGTTCTAATATATATTTTTCATTAAAATCATTGTTTTTAAAAATACTGGTTGAAATCCAATATTGGTTAAATGGTTCTAATTTATATTTAAAAAAATATATTTTTATGTAATAAACAACATTTGAAATATTCTGAAATATTTTTTTCAAAAAAAAATTTTTCGATATTTTATTTTCATATATTTTTTTTGTGGTATATTCATATTTGCTATATAATTTTATAAAACTCACAACATAATCAATGACTTTATCTTTAAAAAATTTTGAGAGATTTAACATTTTGATATTTATGCTGATTGTATTTTAATAATAAAACTTTTTATATTTGTTTTATTCATACTTTTATGTCTTCAATATTTGGGTTTGGTTTTTCTAATTCTTCAACTAAATTTCGAATTTTCAGTTGGATGCTTTCTATCATTGTTTTCCACCATAATAAATTTTTAATTTGTAAGTTTTGTAATTCTGTCGGATTTTTTAATAATTCTTTGCAATTAAAAACAGCATCATCCCACGATTTAAAAAATAAAAAAGGAGGAAAATTATTATTAAAACAAAAAATAGTTTCTAATTCATCTGAATCGCTATAAACTATAACTGGAATTGCTCCAGAAACGACCGCTTCATATATTCTAAAGCATTCTAATGTAAATCCACCTCTACCAATTGCAACAAAAATTGTATCTTCATAAATTTCGTGTATTTCTTCTGGTTTTACTTGTAATTGGTCTAAGGACCATATTGTATTTACAGTTATCATTTTGGTTTTGTCGAAATTTTTATTTATTTTTTCAATCATTGTACTTCTATCACTCTTTAGTTGTCCAACAAAAGAAAATTCATATTCCCTATGTTGTGGTGTTTTATGTAATAATTCCGTTGAATTTTTTTTTGATAAAAAATTCGTTACATAACCGATAGGTATTTGAACAATATTTTCGTAAGAATGAACATGATTTTTTTGATTATATTGTCTGAATAATATTTTTGTATACTGAGCTAGATTTAACCAATGATTATGTAATCCACATTCATCTGACAAATGAAATATACACAATGGTTTTAGTTTTTCAACAACTTGTACTACATCATTATAATCGTTTATACTTGCCACAACTATAAAACAATTATTTACAGCATCTTCATATTCTAATAGTTTTAATATTTCGTTTTCTTCGTAATAAATTGTTTCGATTTTTTCTTTCATTTTTTCTAATATCTCAATATGTATTGTATCAATTTCCCATTGACAACATTTCAAATAAAATAGTTTCATTTTTATTTTTTAAATAAATTTTTTTGTTTTTATTTTTAATACATTTCTTTTTTAAATAAATTTTTTTGTTTTTATTTTTTATTATTTTTTTAATTATAAAATATAAAGATATTTCAAACCATGGAAAAGAAGTATAAAAATGGATTATTCATTTTTCGTAGGGATTTTAGGATTGAAGATAATATTGGGTTTAATAATGCCTTAAATATTTGTGAAAATTTATATACTTGTTTTATATTTACTCCAGAGCAAATAGGAAATAAAAACAAGTATAAATCAAACAATTCAATTCAGTTTATGATTGAAAGTATTTTTGATTTAAAAAAAGAAATAGAAAAAAAAAAAGGAGAACTTTTGTTTTTTTATGGAAAAAATGACAAAATAATATCAAGATTAATTTCATTGTATGAATTAAATGTGGTCGTTTATAATAAAGATTATACACCTTATGCTGTTTATCGAGATAATATTATAACTGATATATGTTCTGCAAATAATGTTGAAATATATGAATATCATGATTATTGTTTATATGAACCCTGCAAAATTATCAATATTAACGGGTCAGTTTATAAAAAATTTACACCTTTTTATGAAAAAGTTATCGAAATAAAAGTAAATAAACCTAAATATGCAAAAAATATGACGGGCATTCTTAAATCTGCAGACAAAAAAAAAATTAAATGTCAAACATCTTTAGAAACCATAAAACGCAAAATATTGATAGAAAATGAAAAAATAATTGTAAATGGAGGTAGAGAAAAAGGAATACAACAATTAGTGCAATCTTTAGAAACACAAGAAAATTATGAAAAAACAAGAAATTATTTACGAATAAATACGAGCATATTATCACCCTATTTAAAATTCGGTTGTATTTCTGTTAGAGAAGTATATTATTTTTTTCTGAAAAATTTTGGAAAAAAAAGCGAAATTATGAGACAACTCATTTGGAGAGATTTTTATATGCATATAATGTATTCTTATCCTGCAGTATTAAACGGGTCATTAAACCACGAATATTATTCTAAAAATGGAAAACTTTTTATAAAATATAACCCTAAAACTTCGACTATTAAAGAACCTCAAAATTATAACAAACAGTTTGAATGGGATAATGATGAAATAATATTTAAAAAATGGTGTAATGGGGAAACCGGATTTCCTATTGTTGATGCTTGTATGAAACAACTAAATGAAACGGGATGGATGCATAATAGAGGAAGATTAATTGTTTCTGGATTTTTAATTAAAATTTTGTTAATTGATTGGAGATTTGGAGAACTTTATTTTTCAAAAAAGTTAATCGATTATGATATTGCTTCTAATAATGGAAACTGGCAATGGATGTCTTCTAGTGGAATTACATCTACTCCTTATTATCAGATTTTAAATCCTTGGGTACAATCAGAAAAATTTGACAAAAATGGAGAATTTATTAAAAAATGGATTCCAGAATTAAAAGAAGTGAATAGTTGTCATTTACACAAATGGAATGAGTGGGTTTCTTCTCCAAAATATAAAAGTATAGATTATCCATCACCTATTGTTGATTTCAATAAACAAAAAGAAAAATACATAAAATTGTATAAAAATATAGAAAATTGAAAATATTTTATATAATTTGCAATGATTGAAAACAAATAACGAAATAATTCAATTATTAAAATGTCATCCAAAGTATATTGTTCAGATAATATAGACAACGATTGTTGTGATGGGGGAAGTATTGGTAGTAAAGGAAAAATTTGGTTATTCGTGTTAGCATTGGTTGGTGTTATTGTTATGTTTTGTGTGTTATTATAAATTTTGTTATAACTGCGTGTGTGTATTTGCTAATTGTTATTTTTAATATTATACAATAATTTCTATAAAATAAAAAACAATAAAAAAATAAAAACTAGTTTTTATTTTATGACCAAACTAGTTTTTATTTTTTTATTGTTTTTTGTAAAAAATATTTGAAAATTATATAAAATATAAGCATTTATACGTATAAATACGATTATATTTATAAAACTAAAACATCATATAATTATTAAACCGTAAAAAATAAATAAATTTAATATGGATGAGGCGTTTAAAAATATTATAATATTGTCATTATAAAAATAATTTAGAAAATTTTAAATATAATTTTTTTCTAATCTTATTATATAAATGAACGATTGGATTAAATTTTTGAAAAAATTTTACAATGAAAAAAAGGAAAAAGATAATAGTTATTCTTATAAAGATGCAATGAAAGATGCAAAAAAAGAATATTCAAAGAAAGGAGGAGCTTCTGAAAAAAATAAAAAATCTGAAAAAACCGAAAAAAGAAAAACCCATAAAAATAAACTTCGCAAATCCAATAAAAATCGCAAGTAAAAAATACAATATGAATTATGAAAACTATAAATTCAATTTATTGTTTTTAACAATATAAACATAAAAAATAACATATATTATTAAAAAATACATTATGAAATTTATTTTTTATCTTTTTACATCAATTTTTATATTAGAAAATAATTCATTTATTTTTCAACAAAATTTAAAATTTGTTTTACAAAAAAATAAAAATATATTATGCGATCATTTATATGAAAATACATTTTTTTCAAAAATTCCAGATTACAATTATAATCATTTAGACCCCCAAAATTTTGAAAAAATGAAAAAAATTTTATACAACCAAAACCGTAATTATTCTCCTTATAGAAAACAACCATACGGAAAACCGAATAATACAGAAAAGTTGAACATAACAAATTTAAACGAATATAAAAAAAAAATGGAATATTTAAACAATGAAATTGTAAAAAATATCGAAAACCAAAAAAACAATAAATATACATTTGAAGAAGATTTTGGCGAACATTTTTTTTACCCAAAAAACAACAGAAAACTTGAAGACGGTTATTTTGACGATAATGGTGTGTTTCGGTATAAACCAAAATATGAACAATCAAAAAAAAATATTGATATTCAAAATAAAGAAGATAATAAACGTAATCCCAATGAAAATACAGATGAATTTTCGAGTGAAAATAATTTTCAGGTTGTTAAACAAACCGATTATACGTTTAAAAATATAGGTGGTTATGAAAATATAAAAAATGAATTAATGCAAATTAGTGATATATTAGTTAATTACGAAAAATATAAAAAATACAACGTAAGAACACCCAAAGGACTAATTTTAAATGGACCTCCAGGAAATGGAAAAACCCTTATAGCAAAATGTTTTAGTGGAGAATTAAACATATCTTTTATTCAATGTTCTGGTGCAGAGTTTTCAGAAAAATATGTAGGAGTTGGTGCTTCAAGAATTAGAGAACTATTTAAATTAGCAATCAAAAATAAACCGTGTGTTATATTTATTGATGAAATTGACGCTTTGGCTAGGAAACGCGGCAATGATATGGTGAATTCTAATTCTGAAAAAGACCAGACATTAAATCAGTTATTAGTAAATATGGACGGGTTTAAAGATATGACTGGAATTTTTGTAATTGGTGCAACAAACCGGGTTGATATGTTGGATGAAGCAATATTGAGACCAGGAAGAATGGATAAACATATATACATCGGAAACCCAGATAAAAAAACAAGAATTGAAATATTAAAAATTCACTTAAAAGGAAAACCTATTGAAAAAAATATTGATATCGAGTTTTTAAATGAAATGTCATCGGGTTTTTCAGGTTCTCAAATTGAAAATTTGTTGAATGAATCGATGTTAAAAGCATTAAGAGAAAATAGAGGAAAAATTAATATGGATGATTTAGAACATACAACAAACAGAATTATATCTGGGTTTCAAAGTTCTGAAAATAAATACAGCGCCGAAATGATAAACAGAATAATTACGCACGAGATGGGACACGCAGTCGTTGGCTTTTTTTCAAAAGAACATTCAAAATTATCAAAAGTTTGTATTAATTTATGGTCTCCAAAAACTCCTGGTTATACGATTTTTGAAAATAATGATGAAGATAATAACATACATACAAAAGAAGGGTTATTTGCACATTTGGTTGTTTTATTTAGCGGACGAGTTGCTGAAGAATTTTTTTACGGAAATTCAATTACAACAGGTGCAAAACACGATTTAGAACAAGCGTATAATTTGGCAAATGATATGATATTAAAATATGGGATGGGAAAACAAAATGTTTATCCGTATTTAAGTGATAAATATAAAAATATTATAGACGAAGAAATTAATGAACTATTGTTATTAGCATCAGTCGAATCTAGAAAAATAATTGAGAATACCAAAGAATTAATATTAGATTGTTGTGAAATGTTAAGAAGAGAAAATAAATTATTTCCAGAACAAATCGTAGAAATTATAGATGCAAAATATCCATATTTATGGGATATATATGATGTGCAAAAAATGTATTATTAACATTCGAACGAACTGTAATAGAAAAGATAATTATAAAAATATATAAAAGTTTTCAATAAAAAATATTTACTGAAAACTTTCATAAATGTCATCATTTGTAGTAAATGAACCAATAAGTTATTTAACTTATCACATATATGGAGTGATTGATAATATTACTGAAAAATATAAAGGAACAAAAATTCGTATTTTATTTTATGTTTGGATAAAAATAACAGGTATTATTATACGACAAATTTTAAATCATTTCATACATATAAATAGCAATTATTATCATTTATAATATTAACCCTTTAATGTTCCAAATATTACCATTGTAAAATAATTTGTGTTATATAAATTATTTTACACCATTTATAATAAAGCAATAAATTATACTATATAAATACTAAAAATATCCTACATCCGCGGGTAAAATCGTTAAAGAATTAAAAAACTTAAATATCTAAAGACACAACATTTTTGTCAGATTTATTTTTTCTTCCTCTTCTTGGAATTTTTATTTTTGTTTCCGAAATACTGGTAGAACTGATAACACTTTCATTATCATTTATTTCATCAATATCATTTTTAATAATTGACCTATTATTTTGTTCATTATTTTCTCCAATATTAGATGGTTTATTTGCCATTGTTGATGGAATTTTTGTTTTTAATCCAGAAAGAATATTGTCAATATTTATACTTTTGGGACCACTCATTTCAGGTCTTAATGTTCTTTCTTGTTTTTCTTCAACAATATTCGGTCGTATCATTGTTGGTTCAGATAAATTTTGATGTTTTTCATTAAAGTCAATTCCTTGTTCTCTAAAAATAGCACCTCTTCCGAGACTAATATCTGGACGATTACTTGGCGTTTGTGTAAATATCATATTACCCGGTCGTTGTGATGGATGAGGCGGAGGTTGTGAGCGAGTTTCAATTGGTGGGGGTGGTTGTGGCGTCATTTGTTGTTGAGATGGTTTGTTATTTCCCCTATTATTTATCAATTCACTTGCAAATTGCATTGCCGGGGTTGTTTGTTTCATTGAATTTACTGTTGCATCCGTAAACATTTTCATTAATTCAGGAGAACTTTTAATTACATCGTTAAATCCGGGAGTTGCAGTAGATAGAGCTTTATTGCTAAAATGTATTACACTTGCACTAAATCCTAAACGCAATAATAGACTTAATTCAGGGCTCATTTTTCCTCCCTTATATTTTTCGTGAAGTTGTTCAAATATTTCATTATAACTGTCAATATCCTCACTAATTGTTTCCCCCCACCCATCTAAATTTATATCAAACGGGTTAAACATACTATTACCATATTCAATCGTATTTACAAGAGTGATTAACCAATTTTGTTGTATTTTTACAGAATCGCGTTTTCTTTTGTCTTCCATAGCACCTTCATATTCATCCTCTACCTCGTCATAATCAGAATCCATATTAAAATGAGATATGTTTTTGATTATTCCTTTTTCGTGCCATTCTTCCAAATTTTTTATCATTACTCTTTTTTTTCTTCTTTTTTCTCTTTCTGACAGGTTTGATGAAGAAAATGATTTTACATTATTAGGAACTTCGTTTATTTTTGAAAATCCGTCCCAAGTTTTTGTATTTCCTATACTTTCAATCGTTGATTTTCCAAGGTTTGAATCGGAATTTTCTTCAAATGTTTCTGTATCCATTTTTGAGAATGAAAACATATTTGTTGTAAAATCATTTTTAGTATTTTTTGAATTATCTGCACCTGACAATTTATTTAATTCACTTTCTAAATCATCTAAATCTTCAAAATCTATATTTTTGGAATTAGATTGTGATTTTTTTTTATCATTCATTAAAAGTTCTATTCCATCTCCAAAATTTACATTATTAATATTTTTTATCTCGTTCATATTAAAATCATTGAAACCAATATCAACCGTTTCCATTTTTTTCTTGTTTGTTATATGAATAAAAAAAATATATTTAAATCATACGAACATAAATTGTTTTATTATTTTAATGTTTATTTTAAATATTTACAAATTATCATAAAATATTGCACTTTCATTACACCGATAAAAAATAATACAAAATATAATTATGATTTGAATATTTTGTCCTATTTTTAATATTTAAACCTTTAACGTTCCAAATATTAACGATGTAAAATACTTTGTAATGTATAAATTATTTTACATTATTTATAGTAAGGCAATAATTTTATTTTATAACACTAAAAAAATACCATTATATACATATGTAAATCGTTAAAGGGTTAATGGTTTAAATATTTCACGTTCGTTTTTTATAAAATATTTAGAAAATATTTATATATATATGAATAATTTAATTGAACATGTTGAATTATCAATTCAAAATGCTATTGATAATATAAGTAAAATCAATAATGATGTTATAAATGTAGAGGGAATGACTGGAATTAAAACGAGACATTTGTATAACAATATATGTTCTTACAAAAAATCAAACAATGAAAAATTAAAATATTTAGAAATAGGAACGTGGAAAGGTTCATCATTAATTTCTGCCTTATATAAAAATGAATAAAATGTTTTATGTACTTTTATTGATAATTTTTCAGAATTTAATCCAGAAGGAAATATAAAAACGGTTTTATTTAATAATCTGCATAATATATTAAAAAAAAATATTGAAAATAAATTTCAGTTTATTGATAAAGATTGTTTTTCTATTAATTTAAATGAATTAATATATGATAAATATGATGTGTATTTATATGATGGTGGGCATAGTTCTGAAAATCACATAAAAGCTATTACATATTTTTGGGAGAGTTTGTCAGATGAATGCGTTATTATTATTGATGATTGGTGTCATCATCATATTCGCGAAGCTACATTTAAATCTTTTTCTGAAAAAAATGCACATATAATTTATATGAAAGAAATACAAAATCCATCAGGACCTTATGGTTTTTGGGATGGTTGTGGAATTTTTATTATTAAAAAATGATTTTTTAACCAAAATAATTGCGAATAAAACAAATAATTACAACAACAAAAAAATACAAAATATATTTATGATTTGCATATTTTATAAATATATCAACAAATTATTTTTATTTTTTTAAATAAAAATAATATCAAATTAAATAATACGACCATACATAGTATATTGCAAAAAAAAATGGATTTTACAAAATCATTAAAAATAGAACTTTTGAAAAAATGCGAAGAACTTGGAATAAAAAAATATAAATTGAAAAAAAAGAATGAATTAATTGAATTAATTAAAAAAACAGAAACAGAACAAAAAAATTATGTATCCAATAATAATGTTTCATTATCTATGATGATAGAAGTAAAAAATATGGATGGATTGGAATATTTAAAAAGCATAAATGATACTAGTATTGATTTAATTTTAACCGACCCTCCATATATTATTTCAAAAAACAGCGGAATGAATGAACATTATAATAATATTAAATTTAACGAAGAACATAATATAACACAAGTAAAAAATGAAACAGAATGGGAAGAATATAAAACACAAAACGGTATAATAAATGATAAAAATAAAAACAAATATATGAAATATGGGTCTATCTATGGAAAAAAATATTGTGTTAAAACCGATTATGGTAATTGGGACAATGAATTTACAATAGAAATATTAGAACAATTTATTAGCGAATATTATAAAAAATTAAAAAATGGAGGAACATTGATAGTGTTTTTTGACATATGGAAAATAACACATTTAAAAAATTTATTGGAAAAATACAAATTTAAACAAATACGATTTATTGAGTGGATTAAAACTAATCCGCAACCGAGAAATAGCAATATAAATTATTTAACTAATTGCAGAGAGGTTGCATTGGTCGCAGTAAAAGGTTCAAACCCGACATTTAATAGTTCGTATGATAATGGGATTTATATGTTTCCATTGCAAGGCGGTAAAAATAGATTTCATCCAACACAAAAAAACTGTCATTTATTTGAAGAACTCATTAAAAAACATTCAAATGAAAATGACATAATTTTAGACACATTTTTAGGTTCAGGAACAACTGCTATTGCTTGTAAAAATACGAAAAGAAATTTTAAAGGTTGTGAAATATCCAAAGAATATTATGATAAAATTATGGAGATATTACGAACTTAAATTGATTATTTCAAAGTTTTCTTCGAAAATATTTAATATTTTTTCAAACGACCACCGAAATTTTATACAATCACGATGATTATGTATTTGAAATTCTCCTATAGTATCAGTATCAACCATAATGCGAGAACTTTCATTCCATTTTTTATTTTTAACAATATGACTAAAATTAATATCATAATTCATCCAATTAATATTCTCTTTTAATTTTACAAATAACAATATATTTTTATTTTTATTATAATAAACAACTGGACAATCAAATGTATTAAAAATATATGCATTTAATAATATTTTTACATTTTCTTCTATATATTTTTTAATTTTTTCCGAATCATAAAAATCTATCGTATTTATTTTAAAAAATTCACAAAACTTTTTTTTTGAAGATTGTCCAATAACTTGTGGACAAACCATTCCAGTTTTTTTTGTTGTTTTAGCACTTAAATATATATTTGCGTCTCCTACTCCAACGAAATCATATTTATTTCCATTTTTTGCAATATGTTTTACTTGATATGGGAATACTGTTTTTAATTTTTGTATTTTTTCTTTAATTAAATGTGCTTCATTTAAACTATATTTATATTTCCCGTCATATTCAGTTTCATATAACAAACATATTGCCATTTCAAAAATTTTTCCCAAATCTTCTGTTATTACTTTTTTTGGGTGAAGAATGGTAGAGAATGGGGTAGTATTAATTGGTTCAATAACTTTAGGTATTTCTTTGTGGTGATAAAATGTTCTCTTGATAGAAAAAGAACATTGTAAAAATGTAAAAATAGTTTTAATAATTGTCATTTCAATTGTTATGAAATAAATTTAATTTGCTATAAAACAATGAATTTTTATAATCAATTTTTTGTTTTATAGTTTTTATTGCGATGTATTCGTAATTATAAAAAAATTGAATTTTAAAAAAAATTTATACCAATGCTAAAATAAGCATCTGATACGATAAATGAGTTGCCAAATAATCTCATCACACGATCAAAATAAAGAATGGAGAAAAACGAGAAAATGGTATAAAGACGGAAAACATAACGAATGTGAAATATATCAGCGTGATTTAGTTGAAAGTATAACAAAACAACAATGTCTCAAATCTAATATGCGTATAAATATTATCACTAATATTTTCGAAAATAATTTACATCCTATGAAAAAAGAAGATGGATTTGAATGGAGTGAAAATTTTGATGGGTATATGAGTTTTCAATTAAAAGATATATATTTTAATTTGAAAATGGTATGTGATGCAGGGGGAGCCCAGACGAGGTCATTACGAGAAGTGTATCATTTTATAGCTTGTCAATTAGAGTATTTGTTGTCTAATAAACACGATGAAACGAATACGACTGACATATCTAATGTGTATTTTGTAAATATATTGGACGGTAATAATTGTTATACGCATAAACAAAAATATATTTATTTACTAAATAAACCAATATATGAACAAATTAAACATAAAGTTTTTGTAGGTGATATGGTGCAGTTTCAAGAATGGTGGATAAAATTATTCTAGTTGGTCTAAAATATATTCTGCAATACGATAAACTAATTCAAAAGAAATCCGCTTTCGTCCTATATCACTACTTTCTCTAAAATTTGTTAAAAATAATGAATGATATTCACTTCGATTAGTTTCTATAAATTCATTCCAACGCTCGACTAATGTATTTTGTTTTGATAAATCAATTTCAGGTTCTATAATTAATGTTGCATAAGTTCTACTAGAATTATTAGGCGTATCGTCTATATAAATATTTTCATCATTTACTATCGATAGTCCTATTTTATTATTTCTATTATCATCAATACACTTTGCCAATATATTCGTGCTTTTTTTATATTGGTTTTTTGTTGTTAATCGTGTAATTCTATAACGACCACTAGTTTCTAATTGATATAAATGACCTCCAATTGTATAATTATTTTCGGCATTTAATGAAATTGCCATTTTTTTTTGTAAAGGGAAAATAGTAATTGCAATATTGTGATTGATATTTATTTCTGTTTTTAATTTAAATTGGAAAGAACAAACAGTTGTTGTCGTATCTTGAAAAACTTGTTCTTCAAAAATATTTAATTGAATTACCGAGTATACTTTTAAAAAATCTTTTCGTAATTCTGCATCTTTTTTACGAATAGAACACCAAAAGTTTAACGGAATAATAATAATACCACCTAATGCACGATTTATTAAAATTTCTTTTATAAAACACTTATATAAATCATTTACATCATATTTATTAAAAAGAGTTTTTTCATCACTTTTATTGCGTGCAATATAAGGCGGATTAGATAACACAAATTTATTAAAATAAGAAGGTGGAAATAATATTGTATCGCGTTGTACGGTATAACTATTTCTTGGTTCAATATCATAACATTCAATCGTATATTTTGTTTTATCTGAAATAAAATTTAATAGATCTCCGTTTCCAACAAAGGGTTCAATAATGGTTTTTATTTCATCTGGAATGTAAAAATTTTGCAAAATATATTGGTAATTGGTAGTGAAATATTGTCCCAATTTGTGTTTGTGTTGCTTCTTGTTATTTTTTTCCATATGGAATGTATTAATATATATAAAATAAAAATTAATATCAATTCAATTTTATATGTATATTTTGTGATAAATAATACGTAATTTATATTGCAATTTTTTTAAATAATATTTTTGTATTTATTTTTTAAATACCACATACCCTGCAAAAAACAATCCGATTTGTCGTCATTTTTTTGGTTGGTTTCTAACATAAATTTCCATTCTTGAAAGTCAGTATTTTCCAATATTTTTTTACATAATAAAACTGAATTTTTTTTATTGTCTTTGTATGTGTTTTTGGTTTTTTCTTGTTTATCGTCTTCTTTGTTTTCAGAAAAATCGAATTCTATTTGTTGATTTGATAATATTTCAATATTGGTTTGTTCTGTTGAAATTTTTAATTTTTGAAAATCTTTTAATTTATTTGAAGAAGATATATATTCAATTGTAATGTCATCATTATTGTTCATTATAAAATATTGAGTAAGCATTCCTTGTATTGTTTTCATTCTCGTCGCAATCGGTGATATTTGATTTTCTATTAAAACGTGTGTTGTTGTCCTTAAACATTCTATGTGATTTAGTTCATTTTTAATGTTTTTGCCAATTTGTATTAAATTTATGTTTCCTGCGTTTGCCATTTTTTTTGGAATAATTTTTTTCAACATTTTTAATTCAAAAAATTCGTTAATTTTTTCTAAAATGATTTTTTTGTTTATTTTGCTCATCGTTTCTTTTTCAATTGGAATATTATAACTTTCAATGATCGTTTCTAATTGTTCTATTTTCATTTTTTTTATTTGAGTTGGAGAATATTCTTCACAAGGCAATATATAGTTCGTTTTTTTTGCGTGATTTTCACAAAAACAAAATGGTTGTCCATCTTTATTTATTTCATATTTCGCCTTTTTTTCACAAGTTTTTTTTGTTTTTGTTATAGTAAAATTACAATATTTTTTAAGTTCTTGTTGAGAACCAGTTTCTAACAAATTTATAACATTCCAATATACAATTTTAATTTTTTTTTCATTATTTTCAGGATAAACATCAAAAACACAACACGCTAAATTTTTTATTCCAACATCAAAACTTGCTAACCTCATTATGTTTTTTAACAATTATTTTTTATATATTTTATATTTTCATTTTACTTTTTTTCTGATAAAACGCATATATAAATTATATAAAAGTAATTTTGTATATGCGTATATTATGAATTATTTTATTTTATTTACTCTTATTTCTTCAGTTCAAACTCAACCTAAATTATGCATTAATTGTAAATATTTTTTACGAGAAAACTTTAATAGTAAATTTAGCAAATGTTCTTTTTTTCTAAAAAAAGAAGGTAAAATAAATTTTTTAGTTAATGGTATTATCAATAAAGATGAATACTTTTTTTGTTCTACAGTAAGAGATACCGATAATATGTGTGGAGAAGAAGGAAAATTTTACAAAGAAAAAGATAGCAAATAATAAAAATATTGTATGTTTTTTATTTTTAGTTTTAATTTTTTATATAATAAAAATTAAAATTCATTTATTAAATTATTCTTTTTTTATTTTTTCAAAATTATACCCTATTATATCCTTTGCTTTTTTTGTCATAAATTGTCTATATTGCGTGTTTGTTGTGATATTATTGGTTTTTATTATAATATTATTTTGTATCGATTCCGGTTGCCAAGCAGGAGGATAATTTTTATTTAATATTGAAAATTCTTCAGGAAAATTAGTATTTGAATGCGTCAAATAATCAACGGTATCTTTTCCGTATTTTATTTCATTTTCATTTTCTGAAAAAAATGCATAATAAAGTTCTCCAACAAATGACATTATTTTAATATATATATAGATGTAATTTTTATTATATATTTTTTTACATTTCTTCATATTGTTCTAATATTTTTATTAATTCATTTTTTTTCAATTTAGTAACATCACTGCTTAATCCTTTAGAAATGACCATTGCTTTTAATTCGGTTACATTCATTTTTTTATAAATTTCTTTATTGTCATATTTTTTTTCTTTTTCTTCTGATTTTTCGCTTATGGTTGTATCGTCATTATTTTGGATTTTATTAACAATTATTTTATTATTTTCATCTTCCGTAATTTCGATATCTAATCTATCGTCTTCAATCACACTCAATACATCAAAATTATCATAATCTTTTATTTCTGATATTTCGTCTAAATTAATTGTTTCATTTATATTAATAATTTTAATTTTTTCTTCATCATCTAAAACTTCTATTTTTTCGAATAACATTTTTTTTTCATTTTCTTGTTTATTTTCTTCTTCATTTTTTTGTTCATTATCGTTTTCATCATCACTTTGATTATCACTTTCATCACCACTTTCATCACCACTTTCATTATCACTTTCATCATCACTTTCATCATCACTTTCATCAGAATTATATATTTCATTATCTTCATTATCATCTAAATCAGAAAATTTATTATAGTTTTCATTATCGTAAATGAGTGGTTTTTGTTGTATTAAAAAATCCTCTGTATTATTATTGTTTAAAATATTGGCGTTTTTTTCGAACGCACGTGAAAAATTTAATTTTAAAACATTCACTTCATTCGCCATATTTTGAACGATGTCAAACATTGTCTCTGTTTTTTTATCAGTTAAGTTCATTTTATTTTTAAAATGATAAATTAACAACAAAATAAGAACAAAAGCAATTCCTAAACTTATCATTAAAAAAGTTTCAATGAATTTCATCATATTCATTGTATATTATACATATTTTTGACAAAAAGATAAGTTGTTATAAACGAACCAAAAAATGTGATTTCATAATATATAAGTAAAATTAAAATTATGAATAATAATGTTTCTTCTTATTCTCCACAATCTTCTTCTATAAAAAATATCGATTTAAATGAAATGAAAACACAATTAGACCAAATATATAATAAATTTTATTCAATTCCTCTTAACAAACATATGAATTATAATGTTATCGGTAATGACCCAAAGAATTTAATAATTATTTTTTTATTAATATTATTAATTTTAACTTTTTTTGGAATAAACATATTAGGGGTCAGCGCTAATATTGTTAAAATTACATATTATTATTTTGCGGTTATTTTCGGTTCATTAATGAACGAAATTTCTACTATGTTCTCAAATATTTTAAAAACAATAATTGATATATTAGATGGAATTATTAAAACTATAGGAAATATGTTAATATCAAGTTCAAATTTGAATAATACAACTCTTAATACATCTTTTCCTAAATTGGATTTAAGCATAAATAATAATGATAGACAGCAACTAAATGAACCAAAAGAAGATACAACAGAAAATCCAATACAAAATCCTATTTCATCAAATAAAAATAATTGGTGTTTAATTGGTGAATATCAAAATAAAAGAGGATGTGTAGAAGTAAGTCAAAATTATAAATGTATGTCTGGACAACTTTATTCAACAAAACAAGAATGTGAAAAAATTTAATAAAACAATATATTTTTATTATTAGTATTTTTCAAAATAATAAAAATAAAATAATTAAAAATCGTGTCATTCAATATCGTGTTGTATTTGAACGTCATTATTATTTAAATTACTATGAATATCTTTTTGGGTAGCATAATTATATAAAGGGATTGCAGGGTCATATTGAAGTTTAATTACAGGACCCGGAACATCACAAGCACTCGTTAATCCAGGCAAGGTCTTAATATCAACAAATTGCCCATTACAAGAATACGATTTTGTGGTCGTTTTAAAACCGTTTGCAATTCTTGCCCAAGATTGTTTTTTTGTTAATATTCCTGTTTGTGTTGAATTTTTTTTATATTGTAAAATTTCTGTTTTTCTTCTTTCGTCTAGTTGTTTTTGAGTATAATTAGAATACGTATTAAAATTTATATCATATCTAGGTTGTTTGTTTAATTTAATATTATTATTTCTTGTAGCAATTAATAACTCCATTTGAGAACAAATATTACTAGTCATTTTTGTTTTTGAATTATATATTTCGTTTTCAAAATAAAATCAAAAAAATCACATATACCAAGAACTCGACAAATAATCAAAATTATACGTTTTTTTTGATTTTGATTTCATATTTGGACCTCGACCTAATATGTCATTTATTTCAAAAATATTTAATGCTTTATCAAAATATCGTAAATCAGATAAATCTCCATCAAACCCCCCGTTTGCACAAACAAAAACATTGTCGTAATTTTGTTTGGGAACATTTAAAAATGATAATCTTTTGGTAATGACGCCATTAATATACACATCCATTATTTTATTTTGCATTCGAATAGCTAAATGAAACCATTTTCCAAGGGGAATATTAGGTACATCTAATTGTTCTGTAATATATTTAGGTTCAGTAGAAACAGTGTTCATCATAATTCGGATCGTATTTTGATTAGGAAGAATATAAACACCTGGAGAATTATTGATTGCCATAATTCCATCTGCATTTACTGTTCCATTTCCGCCTTTACTAAATATATGTTGATATTTTGTAGTGTCATTTCCTACTCTATTTATATTCAACCAAACCGACCAAGTAAATTCTATTCCTGATTGTTCATTATTAGACCTATATATTGTTACAGAATTACTTTTTGCTGGGTCTTGGTCTATCATATAATAATTATTTCCATTTATAAGACCAGAAATAAGAAAGGGACTTCTTGATTTTTTCACAGAAAAGAAAATAATTGAAATGAATAGTTTTAACAAAAGGAAAAAACAAATTAAAACAAATATCAAAAATACAAATTTGGAAATGATACTATTTGAAACGAAAAAATCTTTTGTATAATTTATCATTTCACTTTCTCCGAATTTGTCTCTCACATCTTTAACATAATTTGAAAAATTTTCAAAAAAAGATGATTTGTTTTGTTTTTTTTCAATATAATTATTTACAACTTTATTATAAAAACCACTAAAATTGTCTTTTGTTTTTTTAACAAAATTTTGTGCATTTTTATTTTTCTGAAACATTCACTTATATAATAAAGAAATATAATTTTCTTATGAATACACTTTCGAGGGGGGGTATCTAAAAATTTAGTTTTACTTCACAATATTCTCCGAGAAACCTAAATATTATAATAATTTTATGTTTTTTGTTTCCACGTTGTTTTGATAAATCGTTAAATTAGCACTATAATTCGATTTATTATTTCCAAATAAACCAAAAGCGGAATTACTTCCGTTTCCTTTTAAATATATATTCCAAGCACTTTGAGGGTCTAGCGGGTGATTAAATCTTGATAATCGTGTAATGAATGCATCATATCCATTTCCTAAGTAAAGGTCAGATGTCCTATCGGGATTTACTTGAGTAATTTGAAGAGATTTTACGAGTTTTCCGTCTAAATAAGCATCAAAAATATTATTATCAATACTAACTGTAATATTTACCCATTTTTGAAGTGGAAAATTATTGGTTATATTAATAAATGGTGATTTACTATCCGCATTTGTTATTTTAGAAGGGTCAATTGGATATGCGGTAGCCCTATCAGGCGAATATTTGGGGTTTAATTTACATTTTAATGTTGATGTTGTGCTGTCTAAAAACAAAACAATATCATTGTATCTGCTTATGATAACTTTATTTGCGGAATTATTCCAACTATTTACATATATCCAAATACTGTACGCATATCTAGTTGAAGCGGGGTCATCAATTTTTGAAACAGAAATAGACGGAGAAGATTTTTGTAAGTTTTGAACTGCGTTTATTAAATAATATCTTTTTCTAAATAATTGATAAATAAAATAAAAAATAACTATCAAAATTATGAAAATCAAAATGATTATTAAAGAGTTCATAATTTAACTATATTTTTATGTTATATAATAAATCAGTAATTTTATAATTTATTATACTTGTTTTTTATTTAACCCTTTAACGTTCCAAATATTAATAATGTCAAATAATTTGTAATGTGTAAATTATTTGACATCATTTATAGTAAAGTAATAAATTCTATTTTATAAACACTAAAAAATTATCCCAATATCCGCGAGTAAAATTGTTAAAGGGTTAAAAAACGAGCCAATTATTTATGGATAAAGATTTGTATATAATATGCAAAAAATAAATATATCAAACCTTCTACACAAAAATTTATAAACTTGGTGGGTTTTTTTGATATAATAAATTGTATAAATTTACGATTTCAAAATTGGTAAGCGGATTTTTATAATATACAATATTACATATTGCACCATTTAACCCTTCATTTCCTATTTCTACCAAATCAGAATTTTCATATAGAGGAAATTTATCCGAATAAATAAATGTTTTTATGAGTTGTCCGTTTAAAAATAAATCAACTGTATTATTATTATAATTTACAATAATGTTATTCCATTTTTGTCTCGGTAATTCAAAATCAAAATAGGGTTTTATATTTTCATTGTCATTCTCATCATTAATAAAAGTAAAATAAATTCGAATAATATGACTATCTTCTTTTGATTTTTTTAAATACGAAATCTTTGGTTTTACATTTAAATGAGAACCATAACTAAATATATTTTTATCATTTGTTCCGTTTTGTTGATTTAAATAAATCCATAATGAAAATGCGTAATTTCTCCTTTGAATTTTATTTTCATTTTCTTTGTCAAGAAAAATAGGAAATAAATCATTGTTATTTGCAATCGTTTTTTTTTCACTCAAAAAAATGGGTTCTTTTAATAAGTATTTTCCTTTTTGATTTATTTTTTTTTCTATAAAATAAGAAAAAAGAAAATATAATAATATAAAAATAATTTCAATAAAAAATAACCAAATCAGCCGGTTTGGTGTTAAATGATATTGTTGTATTAAAAATTCTATAATTTCGTTTATTAATTTTGGAATATAAAAAACAAAATTTTTAATATAAAATAATATTCCTTTTATATTCTCAATTTTGTTTTTGAAAAAAAAATAAATTATGGATAATCCTGATATAACGACCCCAAAAATTATAAAATAATAAATGACAAAAATATAACTACTCAATTGGTTTGTGTTTTTTGAATAAAAAATATAAAAAAATATTATTAATAATAAAATGTACAATAATAAAAATATATTATTGATTTTTTCTATAAATAAATCTTTGATAAAACCCATTCCTCTAAATGTTTATATATTTCTTTTATGAAATAAAAATAAAAAATCAGTAAATTTGTAGGATTACATTAAAAATATATGCAATTTTATAAGTTTTCAATAGTTGTTTTTTTTCCGTGGCAATCTCTACATAAAGCAACTAAATTATCGATATGATTACTACCCCCATGTTCTAATCTAATAGTATGGTCTACTTCAAACCAAGCAGGTAATTGTTTTTTACAATCTCCGCATAACCAGTTTTGTTTCGATGCGACGAATTTTTTTTTTGTTTCACTTACTGATCTTTTTGTAGGTTTTATTCCTGTATTTATAGGAGTTGCAGCAAACATATTATTTCCATTTTCTTTTCCTCCCGAATTCATTATTTTATTTTGATAAAAATTGTTTTCGGTATTTTCTCCAAAATTATGTTTTGTAGTAAAATCTAATATTGGAGATATAAAACTTGTTGTATTTTTATCTACTGGCAAATATTTTAAATACTCATTAGATGACATAATTATATTTTTTGCGCGGGTTGGATTTTTTCGAAATAACCAGCATATGGCTAAGCCTATTAATGCAACTCCAATCATCTGATAATATTTTTTCCAAGATAATAAAGTTTTTAAATATTTTCCGTCTGTATATATGTTTGCAATAATAAAACCAGTTATTAAAAAAATAAATATTTCAAAACGCATTTATATTTTGCTTATAACTTTTAATGATAAATTTTGCAACATATTATTCATAATAAAAATAAATAAGAGATATAACAAAAATAATAAAAAATGTAAATATATGATATTTTTTAATTTTTAATTTTTCACATATTCTTATATATTTCGGAAGATAATATCTCTCATATTGTTCATTGGAATTAAAATATGACATTTCATTCTTACTTATCGTCGTGTTTATTTTGTTATGAATAAAATTTACCCATCTTTTAAACGATTCGCGATTTTTTAAATATGGCGACACTGGATATTTGTCTAAAAAAACACTGAATTTATTTCCAATTTCTATAACTGGTATAAAAAGAGGAAAATTTTGTATTAAATCATAATATTTTCTTTTTGTTACCTCATTTGGAAAATCAGGATAAGTCCGTGCTACTGTATGTAGAAAAAACCAATAATGCGGTCCCCATACTTCTGGTTCAAATTTCATTCTATTATAAGTTATATAAAATTTTATTCATATAATAATTTAAACAAATTTACACAAAAAATGAATATGAATGTAAATATAAGTAATATGTGTTGTAATAATTGCGGAAAAATGGGACATCTTCTTAATCAATGTAAATTACCAATAATGAGTATTGGGGTAATTGCATTCAGAATAAATCATAATGAAAAAAATGAAAGAGAAATACAATATTTGATGATAATGCGAAAGGAAACACTCGGATATATAGAATTTGTGCGAGGAAAGTATTCTCTAAAAAACAAATATTATATTATAAATTTATTGAAACAAATGACAAAAGAAGAAAAAGAACGAATTAAAAAAGGAGATTTTAATTTATTATGGAATGAATTATGGGGAACAAATAACAAAACGAATAAATATAAAACAGAAGAAATAATGTCAAAAGAAAAATTCAATACTTTATTAAAAGGAGTTTATGTGAGAAACAACGAAAAAAAAAACGATTTTTATAATTTAAACGAATTAATTAGTGAATGTGAAAAAACACAAATTCAGTGGACAGAACCAGAATGGGGATTTCCTAAAGGGAGAAGAAATACAAATGAATTAGAATATAATTGTGCAATTCGTGAATTTTTTGAAGAAACTGGATATGCTGAAAAAAAAATATTTACTGTCGAAAATTTATTACCTTTTCAAGAAACATTCATAGGGTCAAATTATAAATTATATAAACACAAGTATTATTTAATGTTTATGGAGTATAATGATACATTGAATACAAATTGTTTTCAAAAAACAGAAGTAAGTAAAATGGAATGGAAAACATATGAAGATTGTATAGGTTCGATAAGACCTTATAATATTGAAAAAAAAAGAGTAATAACAAACATTCATAATTGTTTAAAAAATTATTATATGTTCGTGCATTGATTTTTTTTTATGAAATGAATTTTATTTTTTACAAAAATCTATTAACCCTTTAACGATTTTACCTGTAGATATTAAGGTATTTTTTAGTTTTTATAAAATAAAAAGTATTGCCTTACTATAAATGATGTCGAATAATTTACACATTACACATTATTTTACATTGGTAATATTTAAAACGTTAAAAGGTTAAATATTTGATTTTTTTATATTTTAAATTTTTTATAAAAAATATTTAAAATTTATCGTAATTTTATATGTTTATTTTTATTTTTGTTTATAGCAAAATATACAACTCCCCCATACATTGTCTCCATAATACATAAGTCCTGTACTATGACAATAAAGGCATTTTTTTTTATAATTACAGTTAAAACAAATTTTATATTTATTGTTTAACATTCCACTTCCACAATCACCGCATTTATATGGGGCTGCACAGTTGAAACATTTTTCATATTTTTTATTGGTCATTCTACTGCATTGAATACAATGGTGTTCATCTTTCATAATACATTTATAACAAAATTTTATTTTGTCATTCTTAAAAAAAATTCCAGATATTTTGCAAGTTTTGCATTCTGTTTCCATTATTCTCCGCTTTTTTATATATTCACCATATATAAATAGCAATATTTATATATATTTTTATATCATATTATGCAGATAATTATAAAAAAATTAGTAAAATTTTCTTAAATAAATTTCGTGTTTTGTAGGAAGATTGTTATTTTTTTCCAAAGGAATATATTCGATTATCGTATCTGTTCTATTAAATAAATCTGTATTATTTTCAATACATTCTTTAATTCTTCTTTCATTTTTAAAATATTCTGTGTTAAACTCTTGATGTGCGAAATTTTCCAATTTATTTTTTATGAATTTTTCATCTCCAAAATAACTCAAATGCCATCCACCATTTTCAATTATATGATAACTCGATTTAGACAAAATATATTGTGGAACAAGTCTTACGTTTTGAGGAACATATTCAAATAATCGTTTAAAAAGTTCATATGTTACAAATTTTGAGTGAAACCAACTCTGGGTCATCATATGTTTTAAACTATAATAATAAAAATATTCGCATAATACACCTATATTATTTATTTTATAAGTATTTTTTAGTTTTATTAATGCATCTGGATTTGGTATTTCATCCACATCACTTATAAAAATATAATCATCATCATTTAATTCATTTTTAATAACTTCTAACCCTTTATTTATCGAATTTCTTTGTTTGTTTTCATTCATCCAGTAATCATTGCCTGAACATCCGACATTTTGTATATTTTTCAATTCATTTTTTGATAATAATTCATCTTCTATTATATGAACTATTTTATGTTGAAATTGACTGAACATTAATTTATTATTTTCATAATAAAGAGGTTTATCATTTCCTGAATGAGTTTTTGTTGCTTCTACCAAAATAAATTTATCGACAACATCATTTAAAATAGATAATCTATAAAATAATAAGTCCAATTCATTATAGAATGTAAAACAATCAATAATTTTCATTTTATTATTAATGATACTAATCAATTTTTACATTTTTTTATATTATTTTAAATAAACAATTTAATGTTCCAAATATTATCGATGTCAAATAATTTGTAATATATAAATTATTTTACAACATTCATATTAGAGCATTAAATTTTACGTTATAAACATTTAATATACAATAATATTGCCGGTAAAATTATTGAAATATTAATCATAAAATTGTGTTAAATAAATTTCGTATTTTGGAGGAAGATATTGATTTTCACTTAAAGGAACATAATGTAATATTGCATAATTTCTGTCAAATAAATCACATTTATTTTTAATGCGGTTTTTTATTCTATTTTCATTCTTAAAATAATCATTATTTAATTCTTGATGTGCAAAACTTTCTATTTTATTTCTAATATGTTTTTCATCACCAAAGTAAGAGAGGTGCCAACCACCATTTTCAATATATTCGAAATTATCCATTTTTTCAATTATGTTTTCATTTTTTGAACGAACTATCTGAGGTGATGAACTAAAATGGTTTTTATAACATTTGTAAGTTAGTATTTTTGCACTTTTCCAAATATTTCTAAAAATTGTAGTTAAATTATAATAGTGCATTTTTTGTTCGAAAATTCCGATATCGATATTTTTTTCCATATTTTTAATTTTAATTAATGTATATGGGTCAGGTATTTCATCCAAATCATTTATTATTATATAATCATCATCATTTAATTCTTGATTTATTAGTTCCAACCCTTTATTTATACTATTTCTTTGGTTAAATTCATTTTTCCAATAATCATCAGAAGAATTTGGTTTTATGTTAGTCATAATTTCATAAGGTGTTAATGTTTCATTTACTATATGGATTATTTTATGTTGAAATTTACTGAACATTAATTTATTATTTTCATAATAAAGAGGTTTTGCTTTTCCTGAATGAGTTTTTGTTGCTTCTACTAAAATAAATTTATCAACGACATCATTTAAAATAGATAATCTATAAAATAATAACTCCAATTCATTATAGAATGTAAAACAATCAATAATTTTCATTTTATTATTAATGATACTAATTAACTTTTACATTTTTTTATATTATTTAATATGATTGTTTTACTAATATATCAATATTATAATGTTATAATTTATTTTATTTTTATTTTAACCCTTTAACGATTTTACTCGTGGATATCATTGTAATTGTTTAGTGTTTATAAAATATAATTTATTACTTTACTATAAATAATGTAAAATAATTTATACATTACAAATTATTTTAGATTATTAATATTTGGAACGTTAAAAAGTTTAAATAATAATTATTTAATTTTTTAACGTGAAAACCATTCAATTCGTTTTTTTTTCAAAAAATATGTCCCTATATTCTAATAAATGGATAAGAAAACAGAGAGAAGAAAAAGAGGTCCAAAATACAAAAGATGGAACCCGGAAACAAACGAATACGAATTTTTAAAACCCTATAATTTGCTAAAAGACCCGAATGACCCCGAAGTTCGGTTAATGCCGCTGGGTTTAAGAAATCAACTAACAGACGCAGAGTTCAAAGTATTTACTGATTTTGCTGAAATTAAAATATATGATGAAAAAATAAGAAAAAAAAATACGACAAAAAAAAATAAAAAAAAAATTTCTGAAAAATTATCCGAAAAAGAAAGCAATAAAACAACACAAAAAAAAAATAAAACCATTATTTCTGAAAAACCTTTAAAAATTTTCATAAGAAAAAATGAAAAAGGTTTAATTCGCAAAAAAGAAAAACTTGAAAATGAACCTGAAATTACAATAAATGAAGAAAAACATAATGAAAAAAAAATAGACAACGAATATCTTTATCCAACATTAGACGACCCTGATTTTAACATTAAAATAGCAAAAAGAAAAGAATTTAATAACACAAAATATGACGGGTCAATTTATGATGTTGAAGAAAAATCTAACGAATTATGTAATGCAGATTTTGAATTAAATCCTCATCAATCATTTGTTAAAAATTTTTTGTCAATGGACACACCATATAATAGTTTATTATTGTATCATGGTCTCGGAACGGGTAAAACTTGCAGTGCAATAGGAATAGCAGAAGAAATGAGAAAATATATGAAAAAAAACGGAATTAATAAACCAATTTTTGTTATTGCTTCTCCAAATGTCCAAGACAATTTTAAAGTACAGTTATTTGATGAAAGTAAATTGAACAATACAAACGGAACATGGAGTATTAAAAAATGTATGGGGAATGATTTATTGAAAGAAGTTTTATCGATAACGGATTCGAATAAAATTTCAAAAGAAACAATAATAAATGAAATCAATTCTTTAATAAAGACGAATTATGTATTTATGGGATATATTGAATTAGCCAATTTTATAAATAAAAATATAGATTTTAATGAAACAAAATATTCAAAAGAAGAAATAGAACTATTAAAAAAACAAAAAATTAAAAAGGTTTTCAATGACCGCCTCATAATTATAGATGAAGCACATAATATAAGAATAACAAATGAAAATAATAATGGAAAAACTGCCGAATTATTGATGGAAGTTGCTAAATATTCAGATAATATGAAATTATTATTATTATCAGCAACTCCTATGTATAATACAAACGAAGAAATAATTTGGTTGTCTAATTTGATGAATTTAAATGATAAACGCCCAATTCTAAAAAAAAGCGACATTTTTAATGAAAACGGTGATTTTGTAAAAAAAAATAAAAAATATTCAGAAAACGGGGAAGAATTGTTAAAAAAAAGAATGTCTGGATATGTTTCATATGTGCGTGGTGAAAATCCTTATTTGTTTCCGTTTCGAATTTATCCAACAGAAAATAATTTCCAGGATGACACATATAAGTATCCCCCTTTTCAAATGAATGAAAAACCGATTGAAAAAGAAAACATAATAAAAAATGTTCCAGTTTATTTGAATGTTTTAAGTGAATATCAAGAAAAATTTTATAAAGTTGTCATTGATAATATGAAAAAAAAAACAGGAGAAATATTTGATGATTTAGGAACAAATAAAAAATTTCTTTTTGAAAATATGGATACATTTGGATATGCGATACTTCAAAAACCGTTGGAAACTTTAAACATGATTTATCCAAGTGAAACCTTTGATATTATTGAAAAATATAATGATGATGAAAAAGAAAAATTAATTTTTTCAATGATTGGAAAAAATGGGTTGTCTTCTATTATGAAATATAAAGAAACCCCAAACAAACAAAGATATGATTTTGATTATAAAACTCAAAAATATGGCAAAATTTTTCATTTAGACAACCTTCATAAATATAGTTCTAAAATCTCAAATATATGCGAAATGATAAAAAAAACTGAGGGAATTATTTTGATTTACTCCCAGTATATAGATGGAGGTGTAGTTCCTATAGCATTAGCATTAGAAGAAATGGGATTTACTAAATATAGCCATCAATCACCTATTAAAAATTTATTGAAAAATAAACCAAACGAAAAATATAAAATAACAGTAGGAAATAAATCTTACAATGCACAATATGTAATGATTACAGGAGACAAGTCATTTTCTCCGAATAATGATGAAGATATAAAATACGTTAATAACGAAAAAAATATAAATGGAGAATTAGTAAAAGTTGTCATTATATCAAAAGCAGCAAGCGAAGGTGTTGATTTTAAAAATATCAGACAAGTTCATATATTAGAACCTTGGTATAATTTGAATAGAATTGAACAAATTATTGGTCGTGGTGTAAGAAATCAAAGCCATTGTTCTCTTCCTTTTGAGAAAAGGAATGTTGAAATATTTTTACATTCTAGTATTTTAAAAAATAACGAATTTGAAACTGCTGATTTATATTTGTACCGTCTTGCTGAAAAAAAATCGGAAAAAATCGGAAAAGTAACTCGTTTGTTAAAAGAAATATCTGTTGATTGTATTTTAAATGAAGGACAACATAATTTTACTGAAAAAAATATGAAAAAAATAACGAAAAATCAAAATATAGAAATTGTTCTCTCTTCTGGAAAAAAAATATTATACAAAGTTGGTGATAAACCATTTACTAATACTTGTGATTATATGGATAATTGTAATTTTAAATGCAGTCCAATGTTATTAATTAATGAAGATGACCTTATTAGGACAACCTATAGTGAAGATTACATCAAAAAAAATAGCAATACAATTATCCAAAAAATAAAAGAATTATTTAAAGAAAAAGATGTCCCTTTTTTTAAAAGAGATGAATTAATCGAATTATTAAAACCTTATTCAATAGAAGAAGTTTTTTATGCCATTACTCATTTAATTGAAAATAAAAGAGAATTGATAATAAATAAAAATGGAATGGAAGGTAATCTAATTAATAAGGGAGAATATTATATATTTCAGCCAATTAATATAACAAATAAAAAAACAACGATTTATGAAAGAATTATTCCGGCAGATGTTAAACATAATAATATTATCATTGATTTGACTGAAAATACTACAAAAGAACCCGCTGAAAAGGTTAGAACATATAATGTTATTATGGAAGAAATTACGGAAAAATATAATATGGTTTTTTCTGAAAAAAAATATAGAATTAGTCCAAGTGAAATAAATTGGTTTAAAATATTAAATTTTTTAATAGAACATTTGCAAACTATGCATCAAATAACCATAGAAGAACTTCGTATTTTTGTTATTCGTCATATTATTGAAGAATTGGTTTTTTCAGATAAAGTATTATTAATTGAAAAAATGTTTTATCAATGGAACCCTGTTAATATGATAGAAACACTCGTAAAAGAATATTTTAATGAAAATTTAATTGTTTCTAATAGCGGACATTTGGGTTTTGTTTTAACTGAAGATAATAAAATAGTAAATTTATATTCTCAAAGTAAAGACAACCCTAAAAAATGGGAAAAAGTTGGTATTTCATTATTTAAAGAATTCGTGTTGTCAGATAAATATAAAGAAAAATATGCTATTAATAAAAATAAATTAAATAATATAATTGGTTTTACTTCTTGGATTGAAAAGAAAAAAGAAAATGTTTTTAAAGTAAGAGTATTGAACGATTCTTCTGTAAATAAAAAAGGAAAAATTATAATGAATGAATATACAAAAAATATCATCAAATTAATTAATAATTTTAAAAAGGAAGAAATATATAACTTTGAAAATATTAAAACATTCAGAATTGAAAATAAAAATAAGTTGTCTGTTTTGTTAGAAATATTAATAAGAAAATATGATTTAGATGAAATTGAAAATAAAAAATATTATTTATCCAATGAACAAATGATTACTAATAAAATAAATAGTTATACGAGATAAACCAGATTTGTTATAAACTTATTCGGATTTTGTAAGAAATTATATTTTTTGTTGTTTAATGAATTTATTTTATGATAAATAAAAATAAAAAATTGATTTTTTGTTTTCAAAAAAATATTATTACAAATATATCATATATCATATATATACCAATATGGCAAATCAAGCAAATTTAAATCCACTAAAAGACAATAATATAATTTATGGAGTTTATGTTAAATCATTATTGACGAAAAAGGTAATTTTAACAATTGTAGAAGTTGGTAAAAATGTAAAACAAAACATTGAAAAAAAAATAATGTCGTTGTACGAAGGAAGATGTATTGCAGAAGGTTTTGTTCGTCCTAAATCTACAAAAGTTATCAATTATTCTTCTGGATCAGTAAATGGTGATAAAGTTGAATTTTATGTTACATTCGAATGTATGATATGTAATCCAGTTGAAGGAATGTTGATTAAATGTATGAGTAAAAATATTACAAAAGCAGGAATACACGCAGAAGTGAATGATTATGGAATTATTTCATTAACAATATTTGTTGCAAGAGACCATCATTATATGGATGAATATTTTAACACCATTAAAGAAAATGAAGAAATAATAATTAAAGTTATTGGAGTAAGATTTGAAATCAATGACCCCTATATTTGTGTAATTGGGAAATTAATGAAACCTAAAAAAACATATGAAAAAATGCCTACAAAACCGAAATTAAAAATAATTGGCGGATTTCAAGAAACAGAATTAGACGAAGAAGACCAAGAAAATTACGAGTTTTATGATGAAGAACAAGATGAGGATGATAAAAATGATGGTGATGATATGATGGTCAATATGCCTGAAACCGGACATGAACCTGAAATTGAATATGAAGAAGTTTAATTATATAAAAATATAAGATTTTAATAAAAAATATATAAAATTTTATTTAATAGTAAATTTAATTAAAATGGAAAACTTTGCAAATAAAAAAAAAGAAATTGAAGAATTAGAAAAATTAAAAAATGATATTGAAAAATTATCAAAAACAAATCAAATGGAAATTTTAAAAATATTAAAAAACAATTCATCAATTAAATTAAATGAAAACAAAAGCGGTGTTTTTGTTAATTTGTCTTTTTTGCCAAAAGAAACTATAACCGAATTACAAAATCAAATGGAATATTTGGACGGACAAGAAAAACTATTGGATGATTTGGAAAAACAAAAAAATGTTTTTAAAAATTCTTTTTTTGATAATGAATAATGTGTGTTTTTTTATGAAAATAAAACAACATAAAGAAGTAACTATGTATTTAATTATAAAACACTCATTGCCAAGTTTAAATATTTGAAATGGCGTCATTTTATCATCAAATTTTTTATGAAAATAACAAATTTGATACACCTTTTGATATTTCATTATTAAAACCTTTTATGTATTCTGACGAATTGAAAGAAGAATTGATACATAAAGTAAAAAATACAAATGAAACCCAAAAAAATAATTTTGAAGAAAATTTACAAGAGGATGGACGACAACAAGAACAAAATAACGTACAAGAAAATGAAAGAAAAAATGAACAAGATATTAAAATAAAAACTGAAAATAAAATGAAAAACAAGAAATATTTTATAAAGCCTAAAAATTATGAAGATAATTTATTTTGGTGTTTATATATTGCAGTATATGGTTATGAAAAATATCAAACTCGCAATGCAAATATAGAAATGGAAGAAAAACAAAAAATCATTGAATACGTGAAAAAAAACACATCAGAAATAAAAAATATAAATCATAAATTGACTAAAATATGTATTCAAGAATTATTGTCTGATTTAATGACCAATAAAAAATTAGAAATAAATCATTTATGTTTGTTAAACATTTTTTATAAAAAAAATATAATTATTTATGTTGAAAATGAAGACCCCATATTACAAGAAGATAATAAAGGTTTATATTTTGAAATTTATAATGAAACCACAAAAACAAATAATGATTATATTTTGATTAAAAAGAACAGTAAAAATGAATATTCATTATTTTTATATCCGAATGAAACAGAAATAGAAATTAAAAATATAAAAGAAAATATGTTTTTGGTAAATGATTTTCAAAATCCATTAAAAGCAATTTCTAGTTATAAAATTTCAGAATTATACGAAATATCATTAAAGGTCGGAATGAAATTAAAAGAAAAAACAAAGAAAAATGAATTATATATAGAGATAAAAAATTATTGCAAATGTTTGGCGGAATTTATTAACTATTATTCAGTTATACCTGCAGATTTTACGTCTGATAAAACAGACAGTTGAGTTTGTCAATCATTTTGTATTATAAAAAAGAAAATAATATATGCATATATATGTGGATTATATAGATATCAATGTAAAATTGATATTTATAATGAAGATAATATAACAAAATATAAATTAAACTTTATATTATATTATATATAATGGGCGATACTGTTTTGAAACAAAAAAAATCGTCATTGGAGAATATGTTGAAAATATATTTGGAAAGTTATCCATTATTGAAGTCAAATTCAGAGGTTGAATTAAGATTTGGAAATAAAAAAAATCATCATAGAATAAATAAAATTGAATATGATAATGTTGTAAAAAAACTGCATAATGCAGGATTTCAAACAGATTTACCCGAAGGAATACAATCATTGAGAATTTTTCATGAATATATGAATAGCAAAACAGGAGAATATATGATGAGTAATATAAGAACAGAAATTGTTGGAACAGACTTAATACAATTATACTGTGAAACAAATAGTCTTCAAAAAATATTGGACGACCCATCCACAACTAGCGACAAACTAATTTTTACACAAAAAACTAAAGCGATGGACAATGGGAAATTTATTGAGCCGATTGATTTTGATGATTATAATGTGCGTGTTTCTTATCAAATGGAAAATTCTTTTACATCAAGGTCTGGATTAATCAAAACAGTTATTGACAATTGGACAAATTCAAAGAAAACATTTCGTTTTTTGAACAGGGTGCGTTTTCATCATTCCGTTTTACCTATTTTTGTAGATATAAGTATAGTAAAAAATTCGAACACAACCAGAGGAATACCGTTAAAGGTTTATACTATTCAAGATGCTGACGTGTTTTCAAATAAAGAAACTTACGAAATAGAGGTCGAATTAGATAATTCTAAAATTGGAGTTGGAACCAAATATGATAAAACAGAAAAATTAGTAGAACTAATCAATAAATCAATGAGAATAATTTTAAGCGGAATTCAAGGAACGAATTATCCTATTTCTTATTCCGAAATAGACAGGGTTCAACAATCCTATATGAAATTATTGTATGGAGAAAATAATTATAATTATACAAAAGTTTTTCCCAAGAATTTTATTGGACCAAGTTCTTATACTCTTCAAATTGAAAATATTAAAGAAATGAATGAAAATGATAGTGTTCCCAATATCAGAAAAAATTATACAGTAACAGATAAAGCGGATGGAAATAGGTCGTTATTATATATTGATGAAACTGGTAAAATATATTTATTAGACACAAATATGAATGTTCTATTTACTGGTTCAAAAACAGAAAACAAAATATTGTTTAATAGTTTATTAGACGGAGAACATATAAAATATAATAAAAAAGGAGAATTTGTAAACTTGTATGCTTCTTTTGATATTTATTTTGTAAATAAAAGAAGTGTTAGAGAATACCCATTCGTTAAAATAGAAGAAGAAGGAGAAGAAACTATAATGAATGAAAAAGAAAATAAACCAAAAATGAAAAAAAATTATAGATTAGAAATATTAAACCAATTCATTGAAAAGTTAGAGTTATCATCAGTTGTAAAATCCTCTGCAGATGAAAAACAACCAATAGTTAATCCCTGTAATTTTCAAATTAAATGTAAAACTTTTTATATAGGAAATAAAAATAATTCTATATTCCAGTCGTGTTCAAAAATATTGTCAGATATAAAAGACGGTATTTATTTATATAATACAGATGGTTTGATTTTCACACCAGCGGAATATGCAGTTGGAAGCAGTGTTTTAGACGGAAAGGCAGGACCTCTCAGAAAAATAACGTGGGATTTATCCTTTAAATGGAAACCCGCCGAATATAATACGATTGATTTTTTGGTTTCTGTGAAAAAAAATAAAAATACAGGAAAAGATGAAATTTACAATATTTATGAAGATGGAACAAATTTACAGGGGTTTCAAAACATAAAACAGTATAAAACACTCATATTACGGTGTGGATTTGACGAAAAAATACACGGTTATTTAAATCCTTGTCAAACGATTATTGATGATAATTTTGAAATATCGGAAAACAAAGATAATGATGATACATACAAACCGGTTCCTTTTCAACCAACGAACCCATATAACCCAAAAGCGTGTTTTGCAAATATTATGTTGAAAAATAACGACCAAAATGATCTAATAATGTATACGAAAGAAGGAGAATATTTTGGTGAAAATATGATTGTTGAATTTAGTTATGATATAAACGGACCCGAAGGATGGAAATGGGAACCATTGCGTGTTAGATACGACAAAACCGCAGAATTAAATAATGGATTTAAAAATTACGGAAATTCATATCACGTGGCAAATAATAACTGGTTTTCTTTACATAGACCAATTACCGATGAAATGATTTCAACTGGAGAAAATATACCAAATTACTTGGAAAATATGGAAAATGATGATATGGTAAATGATGGTGTTTATTATAATCGAAAATCACAAGATAGAAATAAAACTAAATCTCTTCGCGATTTTCATAATTTGTATGTAAAACGAAAATTAATAAATGCCGTATCAAACCGCGGTGATAATTTGATAGATTATGCAGTTGGACAAGGAGGTGATTTACCTAAATGGATTTCTGCTAATTTATCTTTTGTATTTGGAATAGATATTTCAAGAGACAACTTACATAATAAATTCGATGGGGCTTGTGCAAGATATTTAAATCAATTAAAAGAAAAAAAAAGGATACCAAAAGCATTATTTGTTAACGGAGACAGCGGAAATTTAATCAGAACAGGAGAAGCTTTTAAAACAGAAAAAGACCGGCAGATATCAGATGCTGTTTTTGGAAAAGGTCCAAAAGACCCAGCTATCTTGGGGAAAGGTGTTTATAATCAATATGGTGTTGCAGTAGATGGGTTCAATATAAGTTCTTGTCAATTTGCACTTCATTACTTTTTTGAAAACTTGGTAAAATTAAATAAATTCGTAAGAAATTTATCGGAATGTACAAAATTAAATGGATATTTTATTGGAACTTGTTATGATGGAGAAACAGTATTTAAATTGTTGAAAAAAAAAAATGAAGGTGAAACCATTATAAAATTTGATGGAGAACGAAAAATGTTTCAGCTGACAAAATTGTATTCGCAAACGGGATTTCCGGATGATGAAACATCAGTTGGATACACAATAAGTGTTTATCAAGATACAATCAATAAAACATTTCGCGAATATCTTGTGAATTTCAATTATTTTCAAAGATTGATGCAAAATTATGGGTTTAAATTGATATCAAAAGATGAAGCTAATAATATGAGATTACCAAATGGAACCGGATTATTTAGTGAATTATTTGAACAAATGAAAACGGAAACAGAAAAACAATTTGATTTTGGAACTTCTTTTAAAATGACTGAAGAAGAAAAGGAAATATCATTTATGAACCGTTATTTTGTATTTAAAAAATTTACAAATGTAGATGCGGAAAAAATAAGCAAAATAATTATTCAAAAAGAAAAACTATCCGAAATTCAAGACGAAGAAATAAGAAATGTAGAAAACATCGAAGATATAGAAAAGCGAGTGGAAAAAGAAGAAAAAAAAATAATCATTAAAAAAAATAAAGGAAAAAAAATTAAAATAACTGTCCCAATTGTTGAAATTCCTATTATTGAACCTGAACCTATAGAAAAAACGGTTCACAAAGACGATGAACCTAAAAAACAACCAATTGACCCCCCCACACAAAAAGAAATAAAAATTAAAATCATAAAAAAGAAAAAATAATAATTCGATTTATGATTTTCCAAAAAAATAAAATAATATAAAAACAAAAACAATTATCATATAAGTTTTTTTGTTTTTTATGATGCATTATTTATTACCAAATATATGTTCTTCTATACAACAATATATAACCTGCATACAATCTAGCATACCACCCGAACCAAATATATCTCAATCAGTTTCTCACTATTTAATTGATATAAAAAATAATATACAATATTTTAGTTATGAATGGGATATTTATAAAAAATACACAAATCCCTATGAATATATAAATACAGTTTTACCAAATTATAATAAATCAGTATCAAAATACAAACCACTATCTAGGTCTTATTTTAAAATGGTTGAAATTATCACATTTTTTGATATTTTTTTGCCAAATTCGTTTATTAATTTTTGTAATCCAATAAATACATTTCATCTTGCAGAAGGACCTGGTGGATTTATTGAAGCTATCTTAAATTTAAGAAAAAACAAAAAAGACAAATACGTAGGAATGACATTAATTGATGAACATTATGATACAAATATTCCTTCTTGGAAAAATATTGAACGGATTTTAGAAGACAATCCAAATATACATATCGAATATGGAAAAGACAAAACGGGCAATATTTTGAGTTTCGACAATTTTATTTATTGTATTGAAAAATACGGTTCTTCTATGGATTTTATAACAGCAGATGGCGGGTTTGATTTTTATAATGATTATAATAATCAAGAAATAGTCGTAACAAAACTATTATTTGCCCAAATTTCTTATGCTATATGTATGCAAAAATATGGGGGTCATTTTGTATTAAAGGTTTTTGACGTATTTATGGAACATACGATTGATTTACTATGTATATTATCATCATTTTATAAAGAAGTATATATCACAAAACCACATACGAGCCGTTATGCAAATTCAGAAAAATATGTTGTTTGTAAAAATTTTTTATTTCATAACAATTATAGTTTTTATCATATTTTTAGAAAGGTTTTTTGGGAAGTCGTTAATTGTAAATTTTATATAAAAAGATTTTTAAATATTCCGGTTCCTTTGTATTTCAAAAATAAATTAGAAGAATATAATTCTATTTTTGGACAAAAACAGGTTGAGAATATACATCAAACATTGCAATTAATTGAAAATAATAATAAAATAGAACAAATTGTAAAATTAAACACTCAAAAATGCGTGAATTGGTGTTTAAAACACGGAATACAATGCAATTATTTTTAATTATTTGATATTGATATATTTGAAATCTATAATATAAAAATGATATAAAAGTAAAATACAATAAATTATTGAATAATGTCTTCATTTTTAAATAATTCTCCTACACAAATAGGTGTTTTATATAATAATTGTTATGGAGGGTTTAGTTTGTCTGAAAGAGCGATTAATATGTACAAAGATAGGAAAAACAGAACAGAAACCTATATTAGTAATTGGTACTTTTCGAGAACTGACCCTGTTTTAATTGATATTTATAATGAAATAGGAAAAGATGAATTTAGCAACAAACCTATATCAAATATTGAAATGAAATACATCGATATTAAATATAAAAATTTTTATACGATAATTGAATATGATGGGTTAGAAGAAATTGAAATATTATACGATAATTACAAATTATCAGTCATAAAAGATGTTTCATATGACGAATATATGAAAGACGAAGAAAAAATATTAAAAATTAAAGAAATATTAGAACCAAATTTTGAGTAATCATATTTTTACCTGCGTATATTAAAGTAAGTTTTTTACTCTTTATATATCGACAAAAAATGTCAGTTTATTAATTATTTAACGCTTCCTATTTTTTCCTATTAAATAATTTACAATATATAAATTATTTGAAGTAAAACAAATAATAGTTATGATTCCAAAAAATCATCAAATCCTTGTTCCACCCATTTAATAACATTAGAAGGAGACCATACTTTTTGAATGAGTTCTTCTTTGAATTTTGAAATCCTTTCTTTTATTTTTTTATAATCATATTCAAAAATACTTGGATTTTCAAGATAATTATCATTCAAATGTAAAATTTCGTGAAAAGTCATATATTCATATAAATGAATTCCGTTTAAGTTTTTACCCAAATCATTCCAACTAATTTTATGGTGATTTTTTTCAATTAATTCAATCGCATTATCATTTCTAGACAACATTTGCCAATCGATAAAATCCGGATTTTCATTTAACCAATTAACTGCATTAGGGTTAAGATTTAAAAATGAATAATCAATATTATCCGCGTTTTTTTTCAAAAAATCATATGCTCTAGGGTTAGCATTTGAAGAAAAATACTGCCAATTTATTTTATGTGGATTATTAATTAATAATTCAATTGCATAATTTGCAGAATTCAATGAAAGTAAATTCCAATCGATTTTTGAGGGATGTTGTATTAACAAATTATACGCCAATGGATTAGTATTTAAGCATAATGCATCATAATATATTTTATGCGGATTATTAATTAATAAATCGATTGCTTCATTTGCTGAATTTTTTGAAAACATATACCAATTTATTTTATCCGGATTTTTTGTTAACAAATGCAATGCATTCGGATTTTTTGACAAATAAAACCAATTTATTACTTCTACATTGTTTTCCAACCATTGAACTGCATTTGGATTAGCAGATAATCTTGAAATAAGATTTGTGTTAATGAACATATTTTTTTTGACGCATAACATATGTATATGTTGTTTCATACATAAAAACCCCGAAATTATTATTGGGGTATTTTCTTGATATTGTAGAGAATTCATAATTGGCTAAGTAAATAATGGGTTTGCTTCAATAAAAAATATACAAATATTACGAATTTTTGTATATTTTTTAAAAATCAATTTTTTAGAAAACAATAACATATCACGAAACGAAAATCAAAAACACACGCACTTATTTTTTTAGTTTTATTTTTTTTAGAAAACAATAACATATCACGAAACGAAAATCAAAAACACACGCACACTTATTTTTTATTATTCTTCTTCCTCGTCCTCTTGACAAAAACAACAAATTTTTTCTATGAATGTATGATGCAATTTATAATTACCACATTTTAAACAATTATATCCTTGCAATTGAACAGTTTCAGTAGGATGGTTGATAAATCCAAATCCCCAACCTCCAGGAGGGGCCATTTCCATAATATCAATCAAATTCATAATAGGCACATAATTTATTATTGGCATAATAATATTGTTTGGTTGATCTAGCGATATTTCAGAAATCATATCAAATGTTGAATTACTCAATGCTTCTCGAATAAAGTTATTTACCTTCCTTTTTGTTAATTTTGCATTTTTCAACAAATTTGCAGTTTTAATATCATAAAATGCATATGACTTTATGATATTAACAATCTCACTTGGCAAAACAATATTATTGGTTAAAAATTCTTTATAATATGGGTTCGTCATTGTTTTCTCTCTGAGGAGTATTGGATGTTAACAATTTTATAAAACTTCAAAATAAATCAATTTTATATAATTTTATATTTTGGATAATGAATAAATAATTGTAAAAAATAAAAATATAATTCGTTTTTTATTATATAACATATGTATGACATATAACAATTATGTTTTATGACATTTCGATTTGTAATTTTTTACGGTTCCAATGCCTCCGCAAGAGAGACTGTGGGGTTTATAATATACTAATGAGTTGTCAGTAAATAAATTTTTCATATATATAATAGAAGTAATAAGAGGTTTTGTTGTCTTATTTACTGTGAGTTTATAAGTGGTAAAATATAATGGGTCAATAGTATCAGTATCACTTTTATTATTTATATATATGGTATAAGTTCCAGGGGAAGTAGATAGTGAAGTGGTTATTACTCCATTATTCGCATTAATACTTATAGAATTATATGAATTTGTGTCTCCACCAGTTATTTCTAATATTTTATAAGAGAGAAAATTTTTGATTGCACCACTTGAAAATTCATCTTGTAAAACAGAAGAAGAATATGTTCTTATCAAATTATATTTATTCGTAATCGTATCTTTATCTATAATTTTATTGGAATAAGGCGTATATCCCATATTAGAAATACGATATGGAATGTCCTTGTAGGTTGAAACCCAAGAATCTCCAAATCCAGGTGAAGAAATTGGTGTGCCCAATAAGACATTAGTTAAAACACCAGTTTGTGAAACCTTACGATTTGCATTTAAATCTTTCCATCCGTAACTGCCATTATATGCTTCTGAATAACAATCAGTAATAATAAATTTATTGTTTGAAACATTTTCATTTCCTCCATATGGTTCATTTCCAATTATATATCCATTATTTATTGTACCTATTATTTTTCCTGCTACATAACAATTTATAATTCTACGTCTTTCAGTACCAATCTGACTATTATCTAATATTTTTCCCAAAATACCACCTGCATTATTTAAATTGCCAGATACTCCAGTATAAATATCTCCAGTAGTATAACAATTTTCTACAGTAATTTCGCAAATATAATTTAAAGGACCTGATATTCCCCCCGATTCTTTACCTATAATATTTCCCGTTGAATAACAATTTCTTATTACAGACAAATCTGAATTACTACCGATAATTCCACTTGCTCCTATACCTAAAATATTTCCTGTCGAATAACAATTATTTATTTGAAAATTATAAGAGGACTTACCAACTATACCACCAGCATTAACACCCATAATAGAACCTGAACTCCAACAAGAATCAATAATACCTTTACCAGCAATTATACCAGATAATACACCAGTAATACCACCTGCATCAGACCCAATTTCACCAGAACTCGAACAACCAATTATATATAAAGACCCACCATTAGTGGCATATCCACCTATGATACCTCCACCATATTGATTAATATTTCCATTTGAAGAACAATTCATTATATAAATATTTGAACCTTTAAAATTATATCTTGCTATCCATCCCGCATAGATGTCTGTGCTATAAATAGTTCCATTTATTTTATCTATTCCATTTACGAACAAATTAAATATTAATATATTACTATATTTATTATTATTACTGTTGTCAATTAAGCCGAGATAATTATTTACTCGTATATTTATTATTGGTCGTGTTCCATCCGAGTTTAAACTATCGGACCCAAATTGAATATTATTTGAATTGCAAATAAAACATTGGTTCGCACTTGTAATATTTATTTCCGTAGTGAAATAAACTTTTACGAACCCTAAATTAGTATTTGTATTTGTAATAATACAGTTAAATGTTATCACTGACCAAATATTTTGTTCATTTAAACTGTATTCAATAATATTATCATTAGTTTCGTTTTTACGGATTTTAATAATCGTCCCTCCATCAACCAAAATATTAGTAGACATATATAATATTAAAAGAAACCTATTTGACTTATATGCACGATTTTACAGGGTTGTTGAACGACCCTTAATGGAACCCATTTTTTAAATTTTTGATGAAAAATACATTCCATAAAAATATTTTTTTTTAAATCAACATATTTATCTTCACGAAGATTTTCGAATTCTTCTTCGTCATCACTTAATTCTATATTGTCTAAATTATCGTTTTCTTTAATTTTTCTGAATAAATTATTCATAAAAACGCTTGTTTTATAATTTGGAATGAACGCAACATCATAATAAATAATTTCTTTATTTTTTCCATATACAAATAAATGATATATATCACATTGAATATCTGCAGAAACTTGAAAAATCGCCTTATTTTTATACTGCGGTTTTGAAAAATCTTTTATAATTTTTTTTGAAAAATTATATTTTTCAAAATAAGAACTTTCGCTACTGACCCCATTTTTATCTCCATTTGTATAAAACTCTGTTTTTTTATTCCTATTTTTGATATTTTTTTTATTTATTAAAAAATTCAAACTAGGTTTTATTTCATTTAAACATTTGTATTGAATATGATGAATTGTATAACCACATTTTACGTGTTCTGGTATTTTGTCAATTTGCAATTCTTCATTACGAAACCACAACATTGGTAAAAAAAACATAATAAATTTAGGGTCATTTACTATGTATTTTGATAGCATTTCGTTTATATAAAATAATTTTTCTCCAAAATTATTTTTATGCAAAGAAACCCCTTTAAAATATAAAATATCTTCTATGATGAATACATTAGTTTCTGGTAAAATTATACCATAAAGTAATGTTCCTAATGAAAGAGAACTATGGAAATTACAAGACGTAATATTTCCACTAGTTGCAATTTTATCTTTATTTAAATTTAATATGTATAAAACATCATTATCTTCACAAAATGAAAAACAAGCATAACATTTTTTTTCATTAGGTATTGCCAATGCTAAATTATATTCTTTTGAAATAAATTTATCATTTATTATTGTTTCATATGACAGTTTAATTTCAGGAAATCTTTTCATAATATTGGATAATTCATTATTTGATAAATTCGTTACGTTGTTCATCATTTTGAAAAACAAAAATGATTTGTCTCTTTTATTTTTAATAAAAATGTTTTTATATTGTTTGTAATAACTTTATTATTATCGATATTAATTAATTTCATTATCGATAAAATATTCAATTTCTTTTTCAACTTTTGAATAATCAATTTCATTATTTATGTAATTAGTATTAGTTGCATTTTCTCTTGTGTTTTTTTCATTAATTAACTCATTTATGATTTCATTGTATTTTTTCATTTGAAACCCGATTAGATCTTTTGTTTTTTTTGGTGTTAAAATATTTTTAAAATAATTAAATGAAAAATGAACAAAATAAATAAAAAATAAAGAAAAAATTACATACTTTATAAAAATAAAAAAATTTAAATTCATTAGATAAATTGTTATTTGTATTCTATATTTTTTTTATTTAAATGTAAAAAACAAACAATTAATTTTAAATATATATATATATATAATGATGCAAAACTCTTGGATGAACACGGGGGTTCAGGGTGGAACAAAACAAGTAATAAAATCAACAAAACCAACAAAAGTAATAAAAATTGTAAAACAAAAAAAAAATGAAATGAAAAACGATATTAAAATTAAAAATACAATAAAAAATGTTTTATCTAAAAATAAAAAACAAAATCAAAATATTAAACTTCCTTTAAATCAAAATACTACTAAAAAACGAGGAAGAAAATCTAAAAAGAAAACAGTTAATTTGATAACCTTATCGACCAAAGCTGATATAAACGTAGAAATCTACAAATTAAAAGATTTGTGTTCTTTAAAAGCATCAGAAGCATTTGAATGGTTGTATCACATCAAACCTGACGCGATAATAAAAAATGATTTTGACGAAATTGTTGAATTTACAAACGCGAGAGATTGGTGGGAAAGAGCCGATGCCATACAACAATGTAATCAAACTATTGGTTCGCGAGACCAACCAAATATATATTGTTATATTTGTGGTTTAAAATTAGATGAAGACAATAACACCCCCGAATGTGAACATATATTACCCGTTTTTTTAGGTTCTTTATTATTAAAGTTATACAGAAGTGAGTATAAAAATAAAATGACCCCCGAACTAAGGAGAGAATTCGAAATGGAATATGCGTGGGCACATAGATGTTGTAATCAAGTGAAATCTGATACTTCTTTTTTATCTTATGAACAAAAAAAAGATGGTTTTACATTTGACGAAAAAAATTGCAGAGAAGTATTAAAAGAAATAAAAAAAGGAAATAAAAGTTATTGTAGCAATCTTGCTAAAAAATTAAACAGTTTTAAAAATGACGAAAAATGGATAAAAGACCGTTTAAGAATAATAAACGACGATAAAATAACACCAATCTCTAGTTTTTTAAAAAATAAAAAAGAAAGTATGGGAGAAGGCTTATTTTATTTGTCTGTGTTGTCGAATTTAATTTCTTCTGCGGATTTATCTTATATAAATATTGGTCAAAGAAATGCACACGGATTGAATATAATACAATCATCTCCGAAAGGAGAACATATATTAAAAGCAGTTGTATATGAAAACATAACAAATAATGTTATTAAAATTTTGATGAACAATAAAACAATTAATTTTACTAGAAATTTAGTTTTTGTGAATTCTTTTTTGAAAAATATTTTTTCAAATAATCAAAAACTCGATTTTGTGGAAAAATACAATTTATTTTCTTTTAATAAATTAAATGTACAATTAATTCATGATTTTGTAATGCGTTCTTTTATTATTGGATTTATAGTTAATTCTGGAAATGAAACACTTCATAACCAATATGAATTTAATCATTTATTTAGAGACATATATTCTATATTGGTATTTTCTAATTTTTCGGGAATAGGAGAACAATTCAGAAATTCAAGGATATTTGGTAGAACAAATAAAATGAATGCTTCAAAAATAGCCAAATGTTCTTTCACAATTTGTTGTTATTCTATTATTTACAGCAATCTTATAAATTTAAATTATGATGATGTATATTCTAGTTATATGAGTGAAATAAGAGAACAGAGAAAAATAAAAGATGTGTCTATTAGTGAGTTTGAAACATTATATTTTTCATTGAAAAAAGAAATTAAACCTCTTTTCATTAAATTAATAAAAGATGAAATAATGAATATTTCGAAAAATGAACCCAATCAAAATATATGTAATGTTGTCTTACATATGACAAATACTATTATTGAAAGTTTTATATCAAATGATATTTCAAAAAATATTTATAAGGAAATTTTGTTAGAAACGATGGACAACAATTATATTTTGGAATATATGAAAATATCTGAAAATTTATTAAAAGAAAATAATATGATGTATATTAGAATGGAATATTATAAAGAATATCCAATGGAATATGATGAACTATTGCAAAAACATTCCGATAATTTAACATTAAATGAATTAGAACAGATGGGTGTTAGTGGATTATCTCGTATGAGTGAAAAAGAAATAACATTAGAAGAAAAAAATAGTATAGAAGATAAATTGTCTAAAATATTTGAAACAGAAATTTTAAATGAACCCATTTCACAAAATAAAAGGTACAGCGAAGATGAAAAAATTGTCGCAATAAATATGATGGATTTGAAAAATATAATTGAACCTATTGAAATTACTGCAAAAAATTTGACCACGTTAAAATTAAATACCGAAATATATGACGCTGACGGAAAAATGAATGATACTGGAATGTATTTGGCGAATATTGTGCATAGAATATATGAGGGTGAAATTCATCACAGAGCAAAACAATTGGATAATATACGATTTTCGTTTGACTTAGATAGTAATTATTAATTTGATGATATTTGTTTTTTATTTTATATAATATTTGTAGTTTATTTATTCTGAAAATAATAAATAAAACAGAATATAAAAACAAAAACCTTATAAAAAAAAGAGAATGCCTGTTATTTTAATTATTGAAAAAAACGGAAATATTAAAGAATTAAATTTAAAATCCGTGAAAGAAGATGAATTATATTACGTCGCCGGATTAAAAACCCCCGTGAATTTTAAATTAGAAACAAGTTGGAATGTTAAATTTGAAGATGAACAATATGAAATATTTCTTTATGCAAAAAATAAAGGAAAACATAATCAAGAAAATAAATACGAATTTCCACCTCCAGTTGACCAGGAATTATATTTTGGAAACTGTATTTTATTAAATAAAAATAAAGGAGAAATTAAAGATTTAAATAAAGATGAATGGGATAAAATATATGATTATTTATACGGTGGATTTGAAGAAATAGGAGAAGAAGATAGTGAAGAAGAAGATGATGATGATGATGCAACTGAAAATAGAATGAAGTTGTCAAAAGATGGTTATGTAAAAGATGGGTTTATTGTTGATTCTGATTCAGAAGAAGAATTGTCTGTGTCGAGTGAAGATAGTATTGAAAGTGAAGATGAAGATTATAAAGAAGAAGATGATGAAGCATTTGAAAAAGAACTTATAAATCAAAAAGTTAAAAAACAAAATAAAATTAAAAATGACAAAAAGTTAAAACTCAAAAATAAAACAAATGAAACAAAATTAAACGAAAAAGAGACAAATGTTTTTGATTGTACAAACGAATTGACAGAAGAGGATTATGTATAAAATATTTTTATAAAAAAATAAAATTTATGCATACTAAAATCAAAAAATTGAAATTTAAGTTTATATTATAATATATTCAATATAAAACACACGATTGTTAATTCAATATGAAATTTAATTATTTTTATTTTTTTCTTTTTTATTTTAATTTAGAATTTTCTGAATCAGTATTTAATTTTTCAAATTTAAAAGGAAACACAAATTTATTTAATTTATCAAAATTGGTAAAATACAAAGCATTTACCAAACCGGTTAGTGATGTAGTAGTAGAAGAATTATTAAATGAAGAACAGTTTATTTTTCAAATAGAAAACACTATTAGTGAGGATGACCATCCCTATTGTACAATTTGTAAAAATCACGAATTTTTCACAGATTTCGATTTGCATAAATTAGATTTGAATATAAATAATCATCATATAAATATGTTTTATTTTACATTTATAATGACATTTTTATACCAAATGCACCCTGGTTATTTTGACAACTCAAAACATAAAAAATTAAAAAAAATATATTCTTATCGTTTTATAAATCATTTTATGAAAACATTTTTATTAATTATTGTTATTGTTTTAACAAAAAACGTTCAACTTGCTTCATAATTTTTCGGAGTGTTTCTTTGTTTGTTTTTATTTTTGTTATATATTTTAACTCTTTAACGTTCTAAATATTACCAATGTAAAATAATTTGTGTTGTATAAATTATTTTACAATATTTATAGTAAGGCAATAGTTTTTATTTCATAAAAACTAAAAAAATACCCCCTGATATCCGCGGGTAAAATAAACTGAAAATATAAAATATAAAAATCATATTAAATAATATAAAAATAATACATTATATCAATACAATTATAGGGTGTAATATGATGAATTTTAATCTGATTATCATATTTTTTTTGTTTTTTAATTTTATAGATTTAAATTATGGAGGTAAGTTATTATTTAAATTTGATTATTTGAAAACATTTTCAAAAGAAAAAAAACATAATTCTTCTTTTTTGGACAAATATAATATTATGAAAAGAATGAAAAAAAATATTGGAGAGAATATTGTTAAGTATTTTGAACAATTACAAAAAATTCAAGAAGCCTATGTATGTGATACAATGTTGTACAAAAATTTTAATTGTACATTTGTTGATAATGATGATTTATTTAAAATTATTGCTCTGATTTTTTAAATATTTTAACATTTTAAACATTATGGTAAGACAATAATAAATGGTTCTATATTGATTTATGAATAAAAAAAGGTCGTTTTGATATTCGCAGATAACTTGTTTAAAAGGCACTGAAAACAAAAAATTGAATTGATATAAATATTTATTATTTATTATAACTATTTATCATAAATAATGAAAGGTATTCTATCTGTTGAGAACCCAGATAATTTTCGTAGTAAAATTTCTATGAAATTCAAAGAATTGTTGGAGAGTGAAGAAAAAGGTTTAAATTTGGAAAAAGGAATTTATAATTATACTATACAAGAAGCGACTTATAAAAAAATCGTAAAAAAATGGAATAATCCTCTTTTTGTTCAAATTTATTTTGACAGATTGAAAACAATTTATTTTAATTTGAAAAATAAAGATTTATTACAACAATTAAGAACCGGTGATATAACACCTCAATCATTTGCATTTATGTCTCATCAAGAAATGAACCCGGAAAAATGGAAAGAATTAATTGAAAAAAAACAAAAAGTTGATGCAAATAAATATAATACTAGTTTTGCGGCAAGTACTGATTTATTTACTTGTGGTAAATGTAAATCAAAAAAATGCACATACTATGAATTACAATGCAGAAGTGCAGATGAACCAATGACAATATTTATTACTTGTTTAGATTGTGGAAAACATTGGAAAAGATAAAATAAAAAATATAAAAATTACAAAACAAAAACAAAAATAAAAACACAACAATTTTTTTATTCTAAAATTTCTAAATCTTTTAATTTCCAATATTCACTTGTTCCATCTGGTAATGGTCTTCTTATAATAAATGGTATTTTTTTTTGTTCATATTCTTTTAATGCAATTAAATATCCATCAATAATATTATCTTCTACTTCTATAAAAGGAATTGCCCCCGAGTCAATTTGTTTGGCTCGTTCTCCTAATATTCTCGCCTTTTCATATTTTGTTACAAAAGGCATTGTTTTATGTAAAGGGTCAATTATGAACCCATCTGTATCACGGAGAACAGTTGATAACATTTCTACTTCTTTATAGTTATGTGAAAATAATTCTGGATGATATTCATCAATTATTTTTTTTTTCATATTTTCATTGAATTTTTGTAAATAATTTTCATCTTCATCCATATCTTCTTCATTAATATCTGAATCGTCATCACTCAAATCCATTTGAAAAGTATTTTTTTCATTCTCCATATTTTCTTTTTTTTTCTGTTTTTCTTCATTTTCATCTTCAAAATCATCATCGTCGTCATCGTCATCATCTTCGTCGTCATCATCAAAATCATCACCATTTTGATTATCTTCTTCATCGTCGTCGTCATCATCTTCTTCACCCCCACTTTCTTCATTTTCGGCAAATTGTAAAGATTTTTTAATTTTTTTTGTTTGTTTTTTGTCTAAATTTTCATTTTCGCTTTCTTCATCGTCGCTTTCAATAATTTCTTCGTTTTCAATGATATTTTCGTCTTCCATTATAAATATGTATCTTTATATTATATGATACAATATAATTTTAAATTCGTTTTTGTATTCAATTTTTTATAAAATAAATAATATATGTTTATTTTTTATCATCGGTTTTCCATACAGTATCACACGTAGAACATATATATAAATATTTTAAATTTACATCATCATACCTCATATAAATAACTTCAGCTGGTTTCGAATTTTCTGTTGAATTGGTAGAACAATTATTGTTTGGACAACGAATATTGTATATTCTTGGTAATGTTGGGTCAAATTTTGTGTATGGATTTATTATATGATTGTATTTTTGTTCATTTTTTTTAAATTGTGTATCTAAAACACAAACACCTTCTTCTGTTATTGTGTTGTCAATATTTCCACAATTACGACAATAATAAATCAATTTATCTGTGTCGTTTTTATCGATACCGATATAATACATATTATCACAATTTGAACAAAATTTCATTTTAATTTTATATTGCAGATATATATTATTTTCATATATTGTTTCACTAAATCAATTTTTTATTTGTTTTATTTTTTTTTGAAATGTTTTGTTTTATATACTAATGTGAAAAAAATTGATATCTTTTTTTTTCATATTTTTATATTATATATTTCAATAATTTATTGTATTTATTAACGTCATTTTATTAATAATTTAAATACGAGATAAAATAAAATCAACGCAATTTCGTGTATATTATAAAACCGTTATATTAAAAAATTGATAATTTAATAACGAGATAAAAATATAATTATAATATAATTCAATGGACCTACCAATCATGGAAAATAATACTAAGACCCAAAAATCGAAATCAAACCAATCATCTGGAAAAACGACAGTAAAAATGTATAAAAATTACCAGGATTTTATGTACAAACACCAATTGGGTTCTGATGATACGAGAGAAATAACGAATACTCGAATTACTGGAGGAAAATATCATATTCCTGATGAGGAATATCAAACGTTTTTGAATTTATATTTTAATGATATTGTTTCAAAAAAAGCAAACGAATTTCTTACAGAAAAACAGAGAGAAAAAGATGGTCCAATTGTTGTAGATGTGGATTTGCGGTATGATATATCTGTAACTGAAAAATTGTACAAAAAAACTCATATAGATGATTTGATTTATTTATATTTAAAAGAATTAAAAAAAATATATCAGTTTGAAAACCAATTGAAATTTTCTGTTTTTGTTTTTGAGAAAAAAAATGTCAATCGTTTAATCGATAAAAATATAACAAAGGATGGAGTTCATTTAATATTTGGAATTCAATGTGATCACACAACCCAATCCATTTTACGTGAAAGAATTGTTGATAAAATTCAAGAAGTTTGGGGCGATTTAGAAATAAAAAATACTTGGGAAGATGTTTTTGATAAAGGTATTAGTGAAGGTCGTGTAAATTGGCAGTTGTATGGTTCGAGAAAACCAGATCATGAGGATTATAAATTGACACAACATTATGAATTTCAATACGATATCACGGATGATGAATTATTAAAAACAGAACTCCACGTAAAAAATTTTAATTTTCAAAAAGATTTGAACAAGTTGTCAGTTCGATATAATGAACATCCTTGTTTAAATTTTAACGCAGAATTTATCTCTATTCACGAAAATCATAAAATGAAAGAAAAAACGAAATCAACGAACGTAAAAATTAAAAATTTGATAAAAATATCGGGGGGAAGAAATCAAAATTCGGTTGAAAATATATTAAATATCAAAAATAAAGATGATTTGGACCAAGCCGTTGAAGAATTTTTGGAAAATATTAGTCCTATTGACTATGAATTAAAAGAGGCATATGATTATACGATGGCTCTACCCGAATCATATTATGGAGTTGGTTCATACAATAAATGGATTAAAGTCGGATTAGCATTAAATAATGTAAGCAAAAATTTATTAATCGTGTGGATTGCATTTAGTTCAAAATATGAACATTTTGATTATGGTTTTATTAATGATATGTGCAATAAATGGGCGAGTTTTCAATCTAGAAATTCAGAAGGACTTACATTTCGTTCAATAATGTATTGGGCTAAATCAGAAGCTGGAGAACAATATGAAAAAATTAGAGCATCAAGTATAGATTTTTACATCGAACAAACGCTAAAATCTATTACATCTAATAGTGATGGAAAAAGTTCGAAATGTATTGGTTGTGGTGATAGTGATATTGCATTTATTTTAAAACAATTATACAAAGATCAATTTATTTGTGCAAGTATTAAATCCGATAAATGGTATAGATTTTCAAAACACAGATGGGTTGAAGATGAATGTGGCACAACACTAAGAAGGCATATTTCAGAAGAATTAAGAGCTATATATCGAAACAAATTAGACGAATTATTAATGAAATTAACGGATAGAGATATTGATGAGGAAACTAAAAAGAAAATAGAATTAAGAGTAGGTGTTCTTAGTGAAATTGTTACAAAACTTGCAAGAACAACTGATAAAGACCATATATTGAAAGAAGCAAAAGAGTTGTTTTTTGATAAAGATATAAAATTTTTAGATTTATTGGACAGCAATCCTTATTTGCTGTGTTTTGAAAATGGAGTTTTAGATATAAAAGAAAATATTTTTAGACCAGGCAGAGCAGAGGATTATATTAGCAAAAGTACAAACATAAACTATAAAAAAATAGATAAAGTTCGTGATGACAAAATAATTAATGAAATCAATGATTTTATGGCGAAATTATTTCCATCAGAACAACTCAGAAAATATATGTGGGAACATTTAGCTTCTACATTAGTAGGAACAATTCCAAATCAAACATTTAATATGTATATTGGTGGAGGTGAAAATGGAAAATCAGTTTTGACTGATTTAATGTCGCAGGTCTTGGGTGATTATAAATGTGATGCCCCCTTATCATTAATAACACAATCCAGACAAAAATTAGGACAGGCAAATCCAGACGTAGTCGCATTAAAAGGCGTTCGTTATGCAGTTATGCAAGAACCTTCAAAAGGCGACAAAATAAATGATGGAGCAATGAAAGAATTGACGAGTGGAGTTGAGCCATTAAAAGGACGAAATTTATTTTGTATGCCGATTAGTTTTATTCCACAGTTTAAATTAGTCATATGTTCTAATAATTTTTTGGAAATTAAAACGCAGGACCACGGTGCTTGGAGAAGAATTCGCGTTGTAGATTTTGTTTCATTATTTACTGATAACCCAGTCCAAGGAGATAAAGAAAAACCTCATCAATTTAAAATTGATAGAAAACTAAAAGAAAAATTTCCTGAGTGGAAAGAGGTATTTATCGCATTGTTAGCGGAAATTGTATTAAGAACACAAGGAAATGTAGAAGATTGTGCAATGGTAATGGAATCGAGTAAAAAGTATCGAGAGAGAGAGGACCATATTGCGGAATTTATGCGAGACAAAATTGTTATGGATGTAAATGGAAAAATAACAAAAACAGAAGCAACAAATGAATTCAATATATGGTATTCAAGCACTTATGGTAAAGGTGCGCCGAGCACAAAAGAAGTTCACGAATATTTGGATAAAAAATTAGGAAAGTTTAGTTCCAAACACGGAGCTTGGGTAGGAGCAAGAATAAGATATGAGCACGACGAAATAATTGATATGGATGAAAGTGATGATGATAATGATATAACAGAAGATGATTTATAAAGATTAAAATTTATTTAGAAAAACATTGTAAGTATTTAAAGATTTTACCCGCGGATATTAGGATAATTTTTTAGTGTTTATGAAATAGAATTTATTACATTACTATAAATAGCGTAAAATAATTTATACATCACAAATTATTTGACATCAATAATATTTAAAACGTTAAATTATTTATACCATTGAAGATTTAAAATGACACAAAAAATTACTTATATATTTCAATTTTTATATAAAGACAAAATACTTCATATAAAAATTAAATGTCAGAGTTTATTGATTTATACGATTTTTTATCTAATAGAAAAATTATACATAGTGAAACAGTAACTAATTATTATGATGGATTAACATTTTTTATTGAAAACAAAGAACACGCTGACACAATAACATACAATTCTGTAAGACATATTTCAATAAATAATGTTAGTATGCTCGAATTAGATGAAAAGGGTAATTATTTTTATGAATTTTTTGTAGATAGAGATAGTGATATTATAGATAATATATTTTTTGAAAAATCACCAAACTTAAGCGCACAATTTACATATTACATAAGTGGTAAAAGATATTTACCGAATGAAATTAAAAAATTCGTAACTTGTGCGGCAATATATAATGATTTTAAAGTAAGAATAACTTTTTTTGAAAAACCAAACGCAAATGATGAATTTAAAATGATAATGAGAAACTATTTGTTGGATACAGAAGAGAGAATATTACTTGCTCGTAGTCATATTAAATGTGATAATATTATATATTCTAATGGAGTATGCTGCTTACTTTAAATTAGCTTACTTTAACCCTTTAACAATTTTACCCGCGGATATCATGGTATTTTTATTTTTTATAAAATAAAAGTATTACCTTACTATAAATGATGTAAAATAATTTATACATTACAATTTATTTTACAATGGTAATATATGGAACGTTGAAGGGTTAATAATATTTAAAACGTTAAAAATTTCATTTATAATATTGATAAATTTGCTAATTTATCTGCGTTATGATTACCTAATGAATGTATGTCTGTATTATTTGTATGTGCCCTTATATGCATAAACTTAATATTTTTTTTATCTTTATAAATATCATAAGCCTTTTTTACCAATTCTTTATTCGGTATATTTAGATCCCAATTTTTTTTATAACACTTTTCACCATATGAAGAAACACACTTTATAGCATATTCGGAATCACTTACTATTGTTATTTTTTTGCCTTCTAAAATGTCATTTTCTATGATATAATATGTTTCAATAATGGCAGTCAATTCAGCAGTGTTATTAGTTTGTTTTCCTTCTATTTTTTTTGATAAATTACGACAATCATTTATGCCAAAAAATATGCCTATTCCTGCTGACGCATTATTTTTTCCATTATTAGAACACGCTCCATCTGTATAAACATAATAATCTGATATAAATTCTGTCGTGTTTTCTTTTTTTTTATTAGGTTCAGTTTCAACTTTATAAAAAAAAGATGTTAATTTATTTTGGAGGGTTTGATGTTCAATCCTATTTTCATTTTTACAATTACTGTTTGTTTTTATAAAGTTTTCGGCATCTTCTTTGGTGTTGAATTTCTTATATATGGCATTTTTATAACCTTTCACCGAATTATTACATTCATTCCAATTTAAAAATACACCGATATTCCTACCATTAGCAACTGCATAAAAATTCATTTGTTATAATTTTATAACAAATGTTATTTATATTTTTTATTTTTATAGAATTTCAAAATTAACTTTTCAATGTTTTAATTATCTTTTTCCACGAAATGTATACCCCATATTTCGGGTTCGAATAAGTGCATTATATACTACATTTTCGTCTTTTATATTTTTATCGGATGTAGGTTTTCCATTTAAGTTTAAAGAACCTGACCCAATTTGATTAAGTCTTTTATTTTTTGTTACTTGAGACGCATCTTTATTTCCGAACCATTTTTTATGTATTTTTACGCTTTGATCATTCGTTGAACTCTGATAAGTATTTGTATAAGCCACTCTACCCATTGCAAAAAAACTAGACGAATCTGAATTTATATCCTTAAACGGAGAACATTTTGCAAAACTTAAAATTCCATTATTTATTTGTGTTGTTATCGGTGGTCCAGACATATATATAACTATTATAAAACAAAATTTTATGTTTCATTTATTTTCATAAAAAAATAAATAAAACATTTTTTTTAAATAAAAGTTATCGACAATAATATTTACAATCCAAACTCATAATTATCATCACAATACATATCATTTTTATTCATATTTATATTTGAAATATTATTATCAATTTTAATTTTATTAAGAGAACAAGCTTCTGTTGTTTCTTGCCGAATTTCAAAATTTTGGTCAATTTGTTTATTTTTATCAATAATTTCAACCATCGTGTCGTTCAAATTTTCCATTTCTTTCATATCAAGAACAATACTAAAAGAACCAGTGCCATATTTTCCATTTTGTCCGCACATAACACTTGCTGAAACTCCGCGCATATGGTCAAATTCTGCGTGTCTTGCTGCATTTAATAAAACTTCTGTATGAACTTCAAATGTTGCTTTTGCAATTGGTCCAATATCATCATTTAATAATCCTGTTCTGAATATTGGAACCATATCTTCATTCATTGTCATTCTATCGCATAATAAACTTAAATGATGATAATTAATATAAGCACCACTAAATTCCATTACTTCTACTAATTCATTGTGCAAAGTTTGTCTTGCTGCCTCAATACCTAACACGTCATATATTTCACGAATATCATTACTAAATGTTCTCGAATAATCAATAAAATCTAATTCAAATGTTTTTAACATATTTGTGCCAGTTGTGTCTAATACCCAAATATCTTTTCTAACATATTTGCCTTCTTCTTTAATGACATTGTTTTGTAATTTTCTCAAATTTACTTTTTCAATATTGCTTATTCCTCTCAATACAATACCGTTTAACAAATTATCCTGAAAATTTTTCAATATGTATATTTCATCTGATTGGTCTAATGCTTGTGCATTTTTTTTCTTTTTATTTTGTTCTCCATTCATTCTTATTCTAAAAATCAATTTATCGTCATTATAATCCGAAAATACACAAGATATGCTATTTCCGTGGATGCTATTTTTAATAGCAAAATTTATATCATCCATTGTAATATTTTTATTCAACAGAGTTTCCGTGTCCATTTCCAACCGAATTATCCATTTTGATTTATTTGTATTTAAATTGGTTGTTTCAGATGCACCTTCTGTTTCGTCGTTTTCTAAACACTCATCAATTAATTTTTTAAATTCGTAATATTGTTCTAATAATATTTTATCTTCTTCTATAATGGTGCTATTATCCTTAGGGTCAAAACATATTTGTGCTGATTTGACAACATCAATTAATTTTGTATATTCAATCATATTTGCATATTTTTCTGCGTTTTCTTTGTTTTGTTCTTCTAGTGGTTTTAAATAAACAGTTAGAGATGGATTTTTTGGATTTTTTGTTAATCTTAATAATTCTTCAATTCTAGGAACACCACGTGTAACATTCGATTTACTTGATACACCAGACAAATGAAAAGTATTTAATGTCATTTGAGTTGTAGGTTCTCCAATACTTTGACCTGCTATAATTCCAACCATTTCACCTGGATGAACCATTGATTGTTTATATTTCAAAACAATATTTTCTAACAATAATATCAATGCTGTTTTATGAAAACGGCGATTGTTCAATAAGTCTTTAGGGGTTAAATAAAAGTAATAAAGAGTTTCAAATAATTTGTTTGGTTTCATACACTCCAATCTATTTAATTTTTCATAATATTCTTCGATTAATTGGAATGCTTCTAAAGGTGTTAAATCAACCACATCATTATCTCCTAAACCTAATTGTCCTTGAATATTCATTATATTATTTATAAAAGAAACTGGTAATTTCAGCATATTTTCATCTTTATTTTTAAAAACATTTTCAACAATCATCTTTCTCGATTCAATCATTTTTTCAATATATGTATGACATTTGCGTTTTGTTTCTGTTTTTTGTTTCATTAAACGCTCGCTGGTGCCTTTTGTGTATTTATATAACAAATCTTTGTCATTATCATCCATACCATACATATCATAATGCATATAAATATCTTCAATACTCATTCCAACTAAAGGAATTGCTTGATTTTCAATTTTAGTAGGGTCATACCCGTCATCCCCATATTTAAATTGAACAATTTTTCCTTTGTTATTACGAACTGTCATATCATATTCGACTTTTAGGTCTTCTAAGCCTTTAATCAATCGTCTTTGAATATAACCTGTCTGTGATGTTTTTACAGCAGTATCTATCAATCCTATTCTACCACCCATAGCGTGAAAGAATAATTCGGGGGCAGTTAACCCTGATATATATGAATTTTCAATAAAACCACGTGCTAAAGGAGTATCATCATATTTACAATAATGGGGAAGTGTTCTATTTTCAAATCCATATGGAATTCTTTTTCCATCGACATTTTGTTGTCCTAATCCAGAAATCATTTGGGCTATATTAACTAAATTACCTTTTGACCCGGAATTTACTATCATAAGGAAACGATTGTCTCTACTAATGCTGTCTCTTCCTATTTTTCCGGATTCTTCTGTTGCTTTGTTTAAAATTTTATTTACTTGCAATTCAAATTCCGTTGCATTTGTATTTGAAGTATTATTTTCAAAAATTCCGAGATGAACCTTATCAATTAACGAATGAACTTCCATTTTCTGTTTCATTATTTCTGACGTTATTTTATCCAATACAGTTTTGCTCGTGATTAAATCACTTATTCCTACACTAAATGAACTGGTTTTCATATATTCAGTAACAATATTCTGCAAATCGTCAATAAAATCAGAACATTGTTTGTGTCCAAAATCATTGAAAATTCTATGTAAAATTCCTTTTGTAGATGAACCCAATACTGATTTATCAATTTGTCCTCTTAGATAATTGCCGTTTTTAATTTCCAATACATTGTTTGATGTTTTGAAATCTTTATCTATTGTATCATTGTATAAATTTGTTTTATATGTTAATGTTATAGGTGAGACAATTTGGGACAAAATATCAAAACTCGTTATTTCTTGTTTTTCTTTAATAGGTGCAACATCAACATTTGAAAACATCATCAATAAATTCATTGCTTGTCTTTTTGAAAATTTGACATTTGGACGCGTAAAACGATAAGAACCTAATAACGAATCTTGATATATACCAATAATAGGTGAATTAGATGCAGGACTTATAATTTGATAAGGTATAGCTGCCAAATGTTTCAATTCAGTTTCTGCGAGAATATTTTGGGGCATATGCATATTCATTTCATCACCGTCAAAATCAGCATTGTATGGTTTTGTATCTGCAACATTCATTCTAAATGTATCTCCTTTTTTCATTATTTTCACAATATGACACATCATGCTCATTCTATGCAAACTAGGTTGTCTGTTAAATAAAACTGCGTCGCCATCCATCATATGGCGATGAACAATATCTCCATTTTCTAGTTGTATTGAATTTCTATCAACATATCTCAATGAAATACTTTCTCCATTTTTTTTTTCGAGAATTTTTGCCCCTGGATAAACTTCGGGTCCATTTTTTATTAATTTCAACAAATAGTTTTTATTTCTATCATTTACAATAATAGGTTTGGTTATATTTTTTGCTATTTTCATAGGAACACCGAGTTGTCGTATAGATAAATTTGGGTCGCCGGTTATAACAGAACGAGCACTATAATCAACACGTTTTCCCATAAGATTTCCGCGAATTCTTCCGTTTTTACTGTTTAATCTTGTCATCATACATTGATAAGGTCTTCCTGAACGTTGGGCGAGAGGGGCTGCACCCTTCATTTTATTATTTACTATCATTGCAACATAATATTGCAGTAATTTAGTCAAACCTTCAATCACATTTGAAGAAGCATTGTTTGTTATTTTTTCTTGTAAATCATTATTTGTTTTAATAATATTGCTATAAATATGAGTTAAATCATCCTCACTTCTTTGTTGTGCATCGTGCTTTACTGAAGGTCTTACTGCTGGTGGAGGAACTGGTAAAACTTGTAAAATAAACCATTCAGGGCGAGACCATATAGGACTAAACCCCATAAAATCAATATCATCATCATTCATTTTTCTAAAATTTTTTAAAACTATTTCTGGGGTCAATTTAATACTTACTTTGTTGGTTTGTTTATCTCCTGTTTCTATATTTTCCCAAACTGCATATATTGAAGCCATTTCTTCTAATTTTATTTTATCGGGTTGTTTGCAACCACATCCATCATCAGTACACTCACCACATCTTTTAATTTTGGATGCTATTTTAGAAACATAATCCCATCTTTTTTCTGCATCCATATTGATAACGTGAAGATGTTGATTTTTATTTATTAATAATTTTCCACATTTAAAACAAGTGCATTTTGCTATTTTCATTATATCCTTAATATACTGCATCATAAATAAAGGTCTTGCCAATTCAATATGTCCAAAATATCCAGGAGTATCTATATAAGTATATCCGTCTGTTGGACAAATTAATCCAGGTTCTAAAACACCCATTCTTGGGTCGAATAATCCACCAATTACTGGTTTGTTATTCACATATGTATCTCTCGATGTAACTTCAACAACCGAATTTTTTCGGGTTTCTTCGGGAGACAACACACTAAATTGAATACCAATTATCTTTGAAGGCGTTCTTTCATTTAATAATGACATTTTATTTAATGAAGACATATTTGGTTTAAAAGTATATTATTTATATATATTATATTATTTTTTGTTCAAATCAATTTTATATTGAAATCTCAATATTGTTTTATATTGTTTTAAAAAATGATTTAAAACAATTATCGCGTTATTAATAAGATTACATAAATTGTCATATTAAATTACTAAGAAAACCCAATGAAAATTAAAAATAACAAGATTATAAAAAACAACAAAAAACAAAAAAAAAATAAAAGTGACAGTGATGACGATATTTCTATTATTGAAACAAACAGTAAAAGTGATTCCGATTATGAAACAGTGAGTGATAGTGATAATGACAGCAGTTCTGAAAGCGTCAGTGATAATGGCAGCAGGTCGGATAGTGATAGTAATAGTGATAGTGATGATGATTATACTCCTAGCCAAAATACAGATGATGATGATGATGATAGTGATTACGAAAATGAATTATCCGATGATACTAGTGAAGATGAAGACGATGATAACAAAAATGACCATTCAAATAATAAAAATAAAAAAAGAGAAGAAAAAAATGAAAAAATAAAAAAAACAATATCTAATATTTTTCCTTCAAAATATATGAAAAAAAAAATGGAAGAAATGGAAGAAAAGGAAGAAAAAAGAAAAAACAAAAATATAAAAAAAAAAGAAAATAATAAAAACAACGAAAATGAAAAAAAATCAAAAAAAAAAGAAAAAAAAGATAAAACTATGAAAAGAAAATCAAAATCCAATTTGGATGATAATAGTGAAGATGATAATGATAATAATAACGATGATACAGATGGAGAATATGATAAAGAAAAAAAAATTAATATCATTTTTGGATTTAATGATGATGGTCTATATGAAGATGAAGAAGATGATGAAATAAAGTTTATAGAATATGAAAATGATGAATGTGATAGTGATGAAGAAAAAGTTTTTATGAAAGAAACATACACAGAATGTGCCATTCCAAATAAACAAATAAAATTAAAAAATAATGAGGTTTCAGAAAATTCTGACAATTCTGAAAAAAAAATACAAAGGAAAATAAATAAAAAAAGCAATAAATATGAAAATAAAAAATCAGATAAAATAATAAAAAAAAATGATGAAATAGAGGATGAACCGGAACGAGAACACGAAATATTTCAAAGTGAATATAATGATTTATGTGAAATGAAAAAGTTTTTAATTGAAAAACTAAACGAAAAACCAAATAGCAAATCACTAATAAAATCACTTAACAAATGTGATAGTTCTATAAAAAAATTAATTAAAAAAAAAAGAGAAAAAAACACAAAAGAATATTATAAATTAATAACAAAAAATAACAAAAAAATAACGAATGAAATTGACTATTTTAGAAAAAAATTATCAAACAAAGAACAATTAAATATTGTTAAAGATTTAAAAGAAATAAATAAAACAATAAATATAGAAAAACCGTATAGATTGTCGCTTTTAGAAACTGGAATACCAAACAAATATAAGACAACTGTTTTTCAAAAATTAAATCTTTTGAAATCAATGGAACCAGGAGACCCAGAATATTTTAAAATTAAAAATTGGATTGACACTTTTATGAGAATTCCTTTCGGAAAATACAAAGATTTAAAAGTAAATTTAACAGATGGTCTCGATGTTTGCGACGAATTTATGAATAATTCGATAAAAAAACTCAATGAATGTGTTTATGGATTAAATGATGCAAAAATACAAATTATGCAAATAATTGGACAATGGATAGTAAATCCGTCTGCAATTGGAACTGCAATTGCTATAAAAGGACCAATGGGAACAGGAAAAACAACTCTCGTAAAAGAAGGAATAAGCAAAATTTTAGGGCGTGAATTTGCATTTATTACATTGGGTGGTGCGGGTGATAGCAGTTTTTTAGAAGGACATTCATATACATATGAAGGAAGCACGTGGGGAAAAATTATACAAATATTAATTGACAGCAAATGTATGAACCCCGTTATATATTTTGATGAATTAGATAAAATAAGCGATAGTGCAAGAGGAGAAGAAATTATTGGTATATTAACACATTTAACGGATACAACCCAAAATAATCAATTTCACGATAAATATTTTTCAGAAATAGATTTTGATTTAAGTAAATGTTTATTTATTTTCAGTTATAATGACGAAACACGAGTTAATCCAATATTAAGAGATAGAATGTATTGTATTCAAACCAAAGGATATGAAGCAAAAGATAAAATAACCATTGCAAATAACTATTTATTACCAAAAATAAGAGAACAAGTAAAATTAGACGAAACTCAAGTTATTATTCCAAATGAAACGATAGACTACATAATAAATAATCGTTCTTTTACAAAAAATGAAGATGGTGTTCGTAATTTGAAGAGATGTTTAGAAATTATATTTACAAAATTAAATTTGTTTAGATTAATAAAAAACGAGAACAATATATTTATCAAAGAAATTGGATTAAATGTTGAATTTCCTTTTACTGTAAATAAAAAAGATGTTGATATATTAATAAAAAATGAAGAAACGTTGAACCAAAGCTTACTTTCAATGTATGTTTAATGATAAAATGAAAAAAGCATAAAAATTTAATATGTAAATATGTAAAATGGAAACTGAAAATATTGATAATAAAATGGTTTTTAATATGATAAAATCCAGAGAATTATTATTAAAAATAAAATTATCAGAAACGAATGAAAATTACAAAAAAATTTTGTCATATATTGAAAACTTTATATTTGAAAATTGCAAACACAAAATTGTGGATGATTATATTGATATAGACCTGGATAGGTCAAAATTAATTTACTATTGTGAAAAATGCGGGTTGACCTTTTAGTTTATATAAAAAGGTTATCTATGTGTAAACTGTGTAAAATAAAAACCAACAAAAAAAGGTTTTTATTTTATTTTTTATTTTTTTTATTTTTTTTATTTTTTTTATTTTTTTGCGGAAAATACAATTGAAACATAAATAGCAGAAATTTCATAACACATCAAAGAACAATATGCGCAAAATCAGTTCATTTTTTTTTTAGTTCAACAATTCTGTATTTTTTGCAGAATTTACAATTTTTGTCAAAGCCAATATAATGCAGTCCGTTAAAGCAAGGCGTACCCAACATAATATCTTTGTTCATCCAAAAGTTCTCCAAAGTATCCAATTCATTAGTGTCTCTATTCCAGCAACAATACTTTTCAACACAATAATCACCAATATCATAATGACGACATAGAGGACAACATATACCGGCTTGTTTAGTAAGCCAATTTGCCTCAAACGCTTTATGAATACACATTTTATGAAAACCATGACCACACGGAGTTAAGAACGCAGATGTTTTGGTCAAAATGGGTTCTAAACAAATAGGACAATCTTGGTTCGGGCGAATATAATACTTCTTTTTGAAAATAGAAGTATTATAAATTTTGGTTTCTGCAGTACTTTCAGGTTCAATCGGTTCTAACATATGTTCTTCCATTTTTGTTTCTTCGAAAAAAGGGGTCAATTCGAATTCATTAAATTCGTGTTTAATTTCTTTTATGGGAATAGGAGTTTTCCCACCGAGTTTTTTTTTGTTCAATAAGATATTGATATCATATTGTTCAAAATCGTAAATGGCGTCTTCCAAAGTTGTCATTGTTTGGTCTCTTATAAGAGTAATATGTCATATAAAATAATTATTAAAAAATAATTCAATTTTTTAAATTTTTATAAAAAAATATACCTCCTCTTAACCTTAAAACTAAATGAAGTGTGGATTCTTTTTGAATATTATAATCTAAAATACTCCGTTCATTTTCTAACTGTTTTCCCGAAAAAATAAGTCTCTGTTGTTCAATGGGTATTCCTTCTTTTTCTTGAATTTTTTGTTTTATATTTTCTATCGTATCGGATGGTTCAATTTCAATTGTAATCGTTTTACCAGTTAAGGTTTTAATAAAAATTTGCATATATTATTAATATTATTATGTTTTTATATATTATTTTTATTTTTATTTAATATTTATGAACATCTTTTTAAAATCGTCAAACCATTGTTATTTGTAAAATGTTGATGAACAACCCAATTTTTATTTTCTTCCAAAAATTCATTTATAGCGGGTCTTAATCCACATTTAATTTCTTCAACAGGAATTCCTGTTGAAATTGACAATTCTTTTATATCTGGCATACAAGATTGAATTCTTAAATATTCTCCGTTTATCGCATCAACTTCTGTATCGTGCATTATAATATATTTATTAGTTATTTTTGAAAATTTATTCAATTCTCTTTTTAATTGACCATAAACGTGAAATGTATCTATAAAAACCATATCATAATTTTCATCTAATTCTAAATTTAAATCATTTATTATTTTTTTTTCTATTAAAATATCGGTATTTTTAGTTAATCTTTCTACTTCATTAAAATTAAAATCATATATGTCATTCATAATAATTTTTTTTTTGTTTTTTTCATTATTTAATAATCCGTAAATAAAAGCCCAAGAAGAAACTATACCCCTAACTCCACATTCAATAACACTTTCACATTGTTTTGAATATTCAAACAAAGTAGGTAAATGTTCATTAATATCTGATGGTGTTATACATTGTATTTCATACTTTCGTTTAATGAGTTCCATTTATAATAATTTATATCATTATTTAATTTAATAATTTTTTTATTATTTAATTTAATAATTTTTTTATTTTCCAAATTGAAAATCTCCGCCTGTCGCATTTCCGCCTCTAGATTTTAATAAAAATATTTGTTCATCTGATAAACATAATCCTCCTTTTGAATTAGAAAGAGTTGATGAATTACCGATACAATCCAGACTTCCTTGAGTTTTTCCGTAAGGGTCAAATTTATCTATCGGTGTTTCTTGATTATAAGAAGAACCTTGAATTCCTCCGAACCCTTCTTTTTTAACAATAGGTTCTTTTTTTTGTTCAATAGTTTTCGTATCGGATACTCCATCTATATTGTCTGTTTTTTCATTTGTCATTCCTTCATATTGATATTGTTTTAAAAAAACTGTTTTTTCGTCATATGGCATAAATGAAACGCAAGAACAAGTTGTAAATATAATTATTACCAACACCAAAATCATTCCTAAAAAAACAATATCGTTAAATTTCATTTATACATATTCATAAGATAAAAACAAAGACATTATATATTTATTTATATCCAATTTTGCTAAAAATCTCATTTGATTTATCAAAATCAGAATTCAATGTTTTTATTCCATCTGCTTTTATTTCCAATGGTTTTATTTGATCTACATCAAAATTTTGAACGTATTTTTGTATGAACGTTGAATTTGTTTTTAAAGTGTCATATATTGTTTCATACAAATTTTTTATCGGTTGTATTACAACACCTAAAACAGGAGTAACATAAGCAAGATTTAACTGATATTGAAGTATTCTTAATATTTTAGAAACATTTTTTACATAATCTTGAAATTTATTTGAATAATAACCATAAATATCTTTCATTTTGACAACATTATTTGAATATGCCGTATTTATTTTTTCAATAGTATTTTTTATTAATTCCATATTTATTTTAGTCTTAATAATTTCGTTTTGGAATTTAATATTGTTATTAATATTTTTATCGATAATGTTGTTCTCAACCCCATTTAAATCTGCTGTGTTATTTTTTATTTGTTCTGTTTTTTCTCTTATTTTATTATTAATAGGAACTATTTTTTTATCTAATTGTTCTTTTATCAGTTTTTCTATAAAAGAACCATACCAATCGCCAAATATTGACGATGAATGCTCCGATGTATATATTTTTTTTGTATTATTATTTATTTTTAAATAAATATTATTGTATAATTCGTAAGAAATTGCGAAAAATAACACAATAAATGTAAAAAGCAAAAAAATATTTATGTAATTTATTTTAAAATAACTCATATTCATAGGTGAATAAACTATATTTTTATTATCCATCATAAGATATTGTCATAAAAAAATGACAACAATATATATATTATTGCATATAATTATTCATAATTATTGTTTGGTATTATATAATTCATTAAATCATTAATCGATTTAGATATAGAACTATTTTCTAAAACTTTAGTTGTTTTTATTGTTCCGTCTGTTACATATGTACTTAATATAAGTGCTCCTATTATTTTTGAAAGTGATTCTTTTACATATAAAATATTTTTTTGGATATTTATTGTAAAATTTGATAATATATTTTGTATGTTCTCATTTTTATTGTTTGCATTTATTTGAACGTTGTTTATATTTACTCCTACATTACTTATTTTTTTTGAAATTTCATTAATTTTATTGTAAATCGGTTCTAACGATTTATCAATTGCATTTTGTTGTTCTATTTTTGTGCATTCTTTTATTGTTTCTTCTTTATTTTTTCCGTATAATTGTGCAAAATAAAAATTGCCGTTTTTACATTTAACATCTTCCCAATTTTTTAAAACATAATTATATTGATAAATAACCCAATAAAAAAAAGCAATAATTATAAAAACAAATATAACTGATGTTGTTTTTATTTGTGGTTCTAAATATATGAATTTTTGATGATTTTTTTGGTTAAATATATTAAATAAATTATCTGTCGATGTTTTCATATATTATATCTTATGACACAAAATATATCAAATTGTTATAAAAAGATTATAAAGAAAAAACATTAAAAGAATTCAATTTAGTTATTATATATATGGATAGTCTTGAAAGATTAAATTTAAAAAAACTTATTGACAACAGTCAATGCGAAAACAACACTGAATATATAAAACAATTAAAACATAGTTCTCGTATAAGAGAAGATGTTTCCAAAATTAAAAAATTAAAAAAAGAAAAATCAAAATTAGAAAAAAATGATCCAGAAGAATTCGCCCAATTATGTAAAAAAGAATGTTTTTTTTTATTCACAAATTACACTGATATTTTTAATAAATTAATGAAAAACGAATTAGATTTCATTATTATGAATAAAATGTTGGATGTTCTTCAAAAAATAGAAAACGGTAAAGTCGACCAACATGAAGGTTCTGCTATGTTTGGACAAATTTTAAAAGAATTATATATTGATTCAGCATTAAAAAGGGGAGAAAATATAGATAAAAGTATGCCTCCAGTTGAAGAAAAAATATTTGAAGAAGGAAAAAAAATTTCTTGGAAAGATTTTAAAAATCTTAATTACTAATAATTTATTGTTTTATAGTTGAAATTATCCTAATATTTGTATTAATCCCTTAACGTTTCAAATATTACCGATGTAAAATAATTTGTGTGTCAAATAATTTATTTATCCTAAAATATTTGACATTGTTAAAAAATGGAACGTAAATTGATATAAAAAATATTATAACATATAATATGTAAATTATGACAGATTTATTTATCCAGAAAGCAATAGCGGTTCACGGAAATAAATACGATTATTCCAAAACATTATATGTCAATGCAAAAACAAAAGTAATTATAACTTGTAAAAAACACGGTGATTTTGAACAAAACCCATATAGTCATTTATCAGGTGCAAAATGTAAATTATGTGCATATCAAATAAATGGAAATAATCAAAAAAATACAACCGAACAATTTATTGAAAAAGCAATAAAAATTCACGGAAATACATATGATTATTCAAAAATTGAATATGTGAATGCAAAAACAAAAGTAATAATAATTTGTAAAAAACACGGTGATTTTGAACAAAAACCATATAGTCATTTATCAGGTGCAAAATGTAAATTATGTGCATATCAAATAAATGGAAATAATCAAAAAAATACAACCGAACAATTTATTGAAAAAGCAATAAAAATTCACGGAAA
>JACCDP011216448.1_pt1 | contig 110331 bp, 123 predicted proteins | sample 7445841 | NCBI WGS metagenome assembly JACCDP01 (sample SAMN15323441, study PRJNA562643) | freshwater metagenome | isolation source: river surface water | place: USA:Blue River Watershed | collected 2017-08-17
GTATCAACCTTTTCAGGCAACTCCACTGGGAGCATTCTGGATTCTAATTCTGCTACCTTCTGAGGCAACTCCACTGGGAGCATTCTGGATTCTAATTCTGCTACCTTCTGAGGCAACTCCACTGGGAGCATTCTGGATTCTAATTCTGCTAATTTATTATTGACACTGTCAACATCTGCCTTGGGCATTGCTTCTAAAGCACCTAGACGATTATAAACATCATCCAAGTTAACAGATGGCGCAACACCTGACACTGATTGGTTATTGATAGATGCTATTTTTCTTTCTATTTCATCAAACTTAGCAAAAATAGCTGATAACGACATTTTATAATACCTATATTTATATGCATAAAATAAAATTCAATTATTTACCAAAATCCGCAATAATAAAAAAATGATTTAAAATATACAAAATATATAGATAATTAAAGCAGAATGATTATTCCAATCAGATGTTTTACATGTGGCAAAGTAATGGCCGACAAAATTGATTATTATATGCAAGAAGTAGAGAAATTAAAAAAAAATCAGAAGAAGGATGATGATGGGCTCTATAAAAATTTTGACGAAGTTCAATCAAAAGAATTATTGGATAGTCTTGGTTTGACAAGATATTGCTGTCGGCGAAATTTAATATCTAATGTTGATTTGATGCATATCATATAGTCATGTGTCTATCTACGTTAGAAATATGCAAAAATAGAATATGTAATAAAATTAGATGAAGTAATGCAGATAGATATGAATTCAAGTAATATCAGATTATCTGCACAGATTGAAAACTATATTGAAAACAAAATAAATCAACTTCTTGATGTTCTACCACCTGCTTCCCAAGTTACTATGCCTAAGATGTTGCATGAATATACTGTATATGACCTTTATTCAGGAACTATTCAAACAGTAATTGATATTATCAATGATTTTACAACATTAAATTCGCAAAGAAAGTTTATTGATTCAAAAGTATATAGACAAGGATTATTAAATATTTTTTTATTACCAGAACGCAGAATTTATTTAGGCATATTACTTATCTTTTTTTCTTTCATATTATATTTTATAGATGCTGCAGATGCATGATACGTTATTTTTATGTAAGCTATCTTTAAGATTGCTTAGTTGCTTAGCATGTTTGAGTATGTAATTATAGAAACATATATTTTTATCTTCTTACTAGCTATTATATTCTATATTTTACAAAATCTAAAAAGTAATAAATTGATAGCCTTAATTATTATTTGTATATTAATTATTGTAATATACATATATCTACAGAAAGTAGCTAATGACAAGGCAACAAATTTAAATTATCAAGAAAATACTCTAGAAGATGATATTAAAGACAGGGAAAATATTAGTGACAAAATATTTTATATAGATAAGTTTCCAAAAACTGTGAAATATCTAAAAGAAAACAAAGACCTTATGAAAATAGTGACAAACTTAAGATTTGTGATTAAATTCAATAAAACAAGATATAGTGATATAATATTAAATATGAATAAAATAATGAAAATTTATATTTATATATTGTCAGATAGATATGATGCTGTACAATTTATACCCATTTTCACTGATATCAGAGACAATATTATTGAAATAATGTACTCTTTATTCATCATTATACCATCAACTTTGAAGCATACATATGGACTAAATCCCCATACAGAAATTTATCGTAGCATTAATGAGTTCATGATATTGTCTAGAAATATGTTAACAACTCTAGAGAAATTTGCTATAATTCATAACCAAAATGAGTACATTCCAGATAATACATATAGAGCATATAACGCAAAGACATCTTCTTTCCCATAGTTCTTTTATGCTATTGTCATATTGGAAAATGGAGCTCTTGGTATTCTAACGATGGCTTGTGATGTGAAATCTTTACTGCCAATGTTTAATCCAGATGTGTTATAAATATTATTCAATGATAAAGGTAAATCACCCAAATAAGCTTGTCCACCGCGTAACACTGATTTTTTACCTTGTGTATAATTTTTATAAGCTTTTTTTAATAATTTTTGCGAATTTGAAGCAGATTTCTTTGTCTTCTTGTCAGACTTTTCTTTAGACTTTTTATTGTCTTTTCTTTGCATTTCTATCATTATATTATATAAAAAATTATGTACAAAGGTATAAGGCTAAAATACATGAATACATATATTTGAGTTACGCGAATGAATACAATATATAATATGGAATATTTATTAGATTTGCAAAAATCAGATACAAAAAACTATGAATTGAATCAAGTTATTAATGCAATAGATAAGGAATGTCAGTCGGAACCAAACAATTATACTAGTGAAATCTTATTTCATCTTGTGGCAATTTTATATTCTCTATCTATTTTTGGTGGCTTATCAGTGTTTATATATAAGATCATTTTATAAAATAAGGATATAATGAATAATATATTGCCATCAGGATTACCACGTTTTAATAGTGCAAGTATTACAAATAATCTTAGTTTCAGTAGTCAATCTGTTATTGTTGGTGAATATGCCGGTAAGAATTTACCAGTGGGTAATTTATTATACAAAAATTTTTTTAATACATATGTAGGTTATAAGGCTGGACAAAATACTCTTAATGCCAAAGACACCATTTATATAGGTAAAGAAGCCGGATTAAATGTTCGAAATAGTTCTAATACTATTATTATAGGTCGCGATGATAATGAAATAATTGATGCTACAATTATTGATTCTATATCTATTGGTTACAATCGTGAAGTAGGAACACAAACTATTACAATTGGATATTCTCAACATAACTTTGGAATTAATAACATATCTATGGGTAGAGATAACTATGTTACTGGAAATAATAATATTAATCTAGGTAACACAAACTTAATACCAAATGTATCATCATCTGTTTTCATAGGTAATGACAATGCCTTAAATAATACTAAACGTTCTAGTAATATTATTGTTATTGGTAATCAATGCATAAAGGACACTGGAATATATTTTTCAAATTTAATTGAATCTGAACCTATTTTGATTGGAAATAATCTTTATGATGATAATAGATTTACTGTTAATATTGGCAACTCTTTCGTTAAATATGATAATTATGATGGCATAAAAGCCGTGATATTAGGAAACCAAACTTCACCAGTGATTACAGGCATTGATTTTAATCAAATTGATATATTAGATATAGATAATCTTTTGCAAAATAATGCATCATTATATGCTCGAAATGCAATATTTACTGACAAGATGGTGGTTGGAAATATGAATAATACTGCATTGCATACAATAGGCCTAATCTCAAATTCCAATTTAAGTCAAAATATCACATATATATTGCCTTCACCACCTGAAAGTTCACTTATGAATAAAAATGTTGCATTATCCTTGTCATCAAATAATGAAATGGTATGGACTAAATTAGTGTTGAACACAGATGATGTTCCTGAGGGAAATAGTAATTTTTATTATAATAATGATAGGCTAAATATATTGATAGATAATCAATTAAAAACTGTCATAAATCAAGAATTAAAAGACTTTGTTGATGCGCGCATTGAAGCAGATTTCTATACCAAATTCACATCATATTTCAATATGAACTTCAATAATAGATTGCCATATGTCACATTGGATCATATCAATAATGGCACAAGCAATCAAATGATAGTAAATGGCTATTATGGTGGTAGAATGATGATAAATCATCTAGTTGTAAATAAAATTGAAGTAGTCGGATATGGTAATAATTATTCAACAACACAAAATATAGGAAATAATAGCGCTCAAATCGCAGAATTAACAGAAAGCATACACAGTACATCAAATATACTAAGTAGATTGGTAAATAGTTTAACATCACGTTTAGATGATATAGAACAAAGGTTAAATAGAAATGGAATCTTTTAATCGAAACGTAAAGTGCACATAGCTTTAGTAATATCTTGTATACTATTATGTTGTTTTACTTTTTTTTGTTTTTTGTATGAATTGTTATCAATCATATGTTTATATATTTTATCATAGTTTTTCAATGCATATTGAAGTACATTATTGTTAAATGCCCAGCGGAAGAAATTTAGTTGCCCGAGAGTTGTTTCAATACATGAACTTGTATCATTTAGATCCAATAAAAAGGATATTCTATTATGTCTCCTAAATGAATCAAAATTTATTTTTGCAAATGATTTTAATTGTGCTCTGTAATCTAGATAGAGATTTATCTTGCGTATATTTTTGGTATCTGTTATATGTGTAGGATATGTTTCATATACTTCATCTTCATTTTTATGTATCCAATAAAATATATTATTAGCTTTGGAATAATGTGTTACTAACCAATCAATCAATCGAAGTGAAAGGTGGTGTTTGCCATCAATAATTGTTTGCAAAGTTTTTGCTTGATGCAAATTATCCTTATAATAGTTTGTAAGTGATGTTAATAATAATTCTTCACAAGAATCTGTCATTGATATCAAGACAAATAAAAGCTTTAAGTACTGCGTTTATTAGTTGAAAAAATGAAGTTCATATGTATAATATTTTGGATGTATTTGTATGAATTAAGTGCTTGGAGGAGCACCAACATCCATAAGCCCTCTACCTCTTTGATCTGGTTCAATAGTACTGATACTCCAAGGAGATACTGGTATTTGAGGGTTGGGTGGTTCATATCTTAATTGTAAATTAGCATTACGCATAGATTGTCCAACTGTGTTGATTCCAATATGATATCCAGCAGTTAAATAATTTTGATCTTGTAAATCACCAGCACATTGTGGATTTAATTCAGCCCATTTGCTATTAGCATCTAATGGCAATAAATCTGCAGATGTTAATCTGTCCCTTGATATACATGAACCAGCTACTTGTGTTTCCATCAATAGATTTTCATTCTTCTTGTCTGCTGTGCAATAGGAAGAGTTTCCCATAGGATCAGATGCACTTATGCCATCTTGTGTTCTATCTGACAATGAACGCATTGGAGGTGCAAATTCAGTTAGGCCTGTGGGTGCACTACCGCCTCCACCTGGGTTGTAGTCTACTCCAAATTCACTACGTCTATTTTCAGCTTGTTCAGCGAGTGTTAACTCATAAAATTTTTCAGAATTATTCATATTGCATTTCGAATTATATGTTAATACTAATAAAAGTATCAATAAAAGAAACATTGCAATTGAAAATGACATAATAACAGTATTGCTTCTTGCCATATCCTCCTATATATTCTCTATCTATTATCATTAAAATATAATATTTTTGGTATTATAGGCATTTTAAGCTATATTATACATGGTCTTTATTTTTGCATACTGGCGTAACACTAATTCAGCAGTATTGACATCTAGAATTTCGTGTTTAATCTCATAAAACTCTGGACCAATTCGACTTTCTCTATTTACTAATGTACGCAAGGGATATATATCCTTCAGTTGCAATCTTATAAAATTATGTGTTCCATCATTTGATTCAAAAACTGCAAAGACAGATGATATTATTTTCTTTTTGTTTGCAACAGTATAATAACTGTTGGGATATGTGAACACAGTATCAATCATACCTGCCGTATCTACTTCATAAACATTCGGACTATTTTCGAATGCAATATCAGCACACGGAAAAGGTAAACCGGTGCCTGAATATGAAGCTGTCCTGTTTATACTATTAGGGGCTATTAAAAGTACATTTTTATATAATAATCTATTATGAATCATACCAGTAATTTTGATATCCCTAAAATTATTTAGAAATTCTATGTTACAAAACATAAATTCATTCTCAAATTCCATTATAATATTCACTCTATTATAACAATAAGCAAAAAAAAGAGATTAAATTAATATTGTCTGCCATCACCAATACCAGATGGGTTGATTTCCTCCCGATAACAAGATGCACTATTGCATTTGACAATATATCTTTCTGGTTGCATTGTATTTATTCCCATCACTTCATTTTGATAAGGAGTGCATGCACAAGCAAGATTTTCAAAGGCACTTGCTTGCGATCTTTGTATAATATTGTCAGCATTTTTTTGCAAGTACATTCGTGATTCATAACTAGATGCAATCATATTATTGCTACGTAATTCAGACATCAATTCAGTATTTGTTATGCATTTAGGTCTATAGTCTGTAAAAGCTCTGCCGTCATTCATCCTAGATGGACATACTTTACCATTAATGGTTGTGCAAGAACTCATCTACTCTATTGATTATAAGAGATTTTTTATTAAACACTAGAACCTAATATTCTATCTATAAGTATATTTTTAGTGCCTTCAACAGAGATATTCATTCCTGAGCAAATTTCTTTTAGCTTTTCTAGATTATATTTAGTAAGTTTTTTTCTATTATATACTCCATTAATTCCATTAACATCTGATATAACAGATTCATTATCCTGATTTTTTTCAGTGTCAACTGGCATAACAACTAATTCTGATAATTCCGAAAGTTCATTAATATTATCATCTTTTTTTGTCACTGTATCTTCATTGTCTACAAATTTAATATGAACTTCGTCCTCCTTATTGCATGAACTTTGAGTACATTTTTTAACTTGAGGTTTAAATATTTCATTTAACAAAGCATCAGCTTCATTAAATGAACAGTCTCTTGTATCATTCAACATTCCTTGTAATTCCTTGTTTTCTTTTCGTAAGTTGATAAGTTTCTTTTCTAAAATTAGAGAATAAGTTTCAAGACCATAGATTCTACGCCACACATAAAGCAATAAAAACATAAATGCTAATATCATCAGAAAATATATAAATATAGATTTAGTGGAAAACATCCTTCGATTTATCTACTAATTCACTACAAATTTTGTTTTTCATATTTATCGCACTTGTGATAACTTCTTTGGGAAACTCCTTTGATAATAAAAGTTCAATTGCAATACATTGGTAAGAATGCCCTTTTTTGATCTTATATGGGAAATTAAATGTACCATCTGCTTGCTTATGAGCCTCAACAGACAAATTCACAAAATATTGCGGATATTCCTTTTCAAGTAATACTAATTTATGGAAATGAGTAGTAAGTATTACAGTGGTTCCCTTTAATTTACCAATATATTCGGCTACAGCATATGCAGTAGACATTCCCTCTGTGGGAGGTGTAGAATGCATAGGTTCATCCATTAAAAATAATCCTTTGAGATTATTATCAGATAAATATTTCGCCTTTTGCATCATTCTCATACAATATTCTGCTTCAGCCTCAAAATAAGATTTGCTTCCAAGTACATCTGTGATTCTCATAAATGATATAATATTGTCATATAGAGATATATCTGCTTTTAGTGCATTAACAACACCAAATGTTTGTGCTAAGATTATGTTACTTAATATAGATTTAACATATGTTGTTTTACCTGCTGCATTTGGACCAGTCATTATAATATTTTTTGATAAATTGACAGGATTACTTACTTGTGATGCAGATAGGACTGGGTTTTTCATATTCCATATTTTAGTATTATCTTGACTATAATTACATAGTGACCAATCATTTTTATAAAGTTGTTTGCTAATTGAATTCAAGATATCAACAACATAAACATTTGTTAATAAGTTTGATATTTTGTCTTTTAATTTATCATCCTTCCAAAGACGATAGATGCTTGGAAAATTGTTACTTATATTTAATGTTTCATTGATACTTTTTGTTTTAATAAAATGTTGTATATGCGTTTTAGCTTCTTTTGATAATTGACTAACCTCTTTAATAAATATGTTGAGATTGTGAATTTTCTTGTACAACGTGTCTTTGATGGAATAAAGTAAGTAAGAGTATTCTAATGTCTGATATATATTGTAAAAAAATAGAAAGCCATAAAATGAGATTGATATAATTTTAATCAAAGTTGTTTTTATATTTCCAGTGAATGTAAAAAAATATTTAAATATTTTTGAAACCATTGTAAGATATGTTGAAATAGATATTGAAAAATTCAAATATCTATTCAAATAGTATAAAGGGCCAAATAATGATAAAATAGGATATGCTATAACATTGAGTGGTATAAAATATATTTTATACATATGATATAATTCAAGAAGAGGTTCTATGTAGTTGACAAATGACACTATATAAGGAGAGGGGAAAAGTACATTTATAAGATTATTTGCTTTTATTTCATCATTTAGTTTGTATATCCATAAAATATCATCTTCATATTCCTTAAGAATGTTAAAATCTATGTTCTCCTTATTTTTTTGGAAATATTGATATGCTTTCTGTCGTTGTGAAAGTACATCTTTGTTATTTATAGGACTACGAACTAAATGTTGTATCAGAAGTTTGCTTCCTTCAAGAACTGGTAATGTCCCACACCATTTATCTATACCTGTATCATTGTAAACATCTTGAGATATATCTATTGAATCATATAAGGTTTGTTTAGCAATAAGTGACTGCAAAATATGTATTTTTTTTGGCTGCGAAAAATCTAATAATTCGAATAGTTCTTTTCTTTCTTCAGTCATTACTTGTTTTTTAGATTATATAATATTATACACTGCATATTCGCAGGATATATAAAAAAATGATTTAATCATATTATGTATATATTAACAATGATTGTTTTACAATATCAGGGAAAAATGTACTCAGTAGAGCAAGAACCATTTGAAACAATTGAGGATACTTATAAACGTGCCTGGTATATTGTTAAAAACTATGATTCAAATGCTTATGCTAAGTCACTTATAATGCTTAATGAGACAAAAGGTCTTATATATGAATAAAATCTTTACTTCTTGCCCCTGCGTTTTTTACCACCAGCTTGTTCAGTGACACTACAGCTATCATTGCCTCCCCTGCGTTTTTTCTTACCACCTTGCATTGGGTTAAGTGATTGTGCCTCTTCCATTACTGATGACATTTCACCTTCTCCGCCATGACGTTTTCTGCGTCTTCCGCCTACTACAGTTCCACTTACATCTGGCATATCTGATGGCATAGCTGATGGCATTTCACCTTCTCCGCCACGGCGTTTTCTGCGTCTTCCGCCAACGACATTTCCACTTACTTCTGGCATTTCACTTTCTCCACCACTATGTTTTCTGCGTCTTCCACCTACGACAGTATCAATATGTCCAGGTACATGATTTCCACCTTTACGTTTATTGTAGGTTCGTCTTTTTGATTTTCCACCACCAGTACTAGCAGAAAGATCTTGTGTATCACCTGTGATCATGACAGCACCAGGTGGTAGATCTTCATAATTATCGTCTGATAAATCACCAATTGGTTCATTTTCAGACACTGGTTCATTAGTTTGCTCATTTCCTTCTTCGCTAGGCCCATTGAGTTCTTCTTCTCCTTCTCCTCCTTTTCGCTTTCTGATTGTTTTGCGTTTCTTAGATCCTTTTCCCCCTGAAACAACTGCTGAATAAGTTCCTGTTGACAATTCAGATGCAGGTCTCAAGCTAGATGCTGAAAATTTAGATGTGTCATCACTGCCACTCTCATTAAACTTGAAAGGCGATGATTCTCCAAATTTAATGCTTTCTACAAAATGTTCTAAAGAAGGCACTGCATTACCACCTCTTCTTTTACCCCTACGTCCTCTACGTTTACCATCAACTGCTTCATTGGCATATCGTAAACCTAATGCCATTATTGCTGTTAAAAATGGGGTTAAATTTGTACCACCCTTTTTAAGCTTTTTAGAGCTTTGTCTTCCTTTTGGTTTACGACCACCAACCATATTCCCAGTTAATGAAGATGTAGACATTCCATCTGGCACAGGGGGGCCAGAACCAAAAACGCCATTTACCATATTATTTAATATGTTTCCGCCAGTTTTTTTACCCATATCTATTATATATGTTATACTTTTTATTTTCGTAAATAAGAAACCAAGAAAACTGCAGCTATAGTTGCTAGAAAATTCAAAAGTATGAATATGATAACAAATGGAATAATATAATATAATAAATACACAAGTATTGGTTTAATAATTTCTGTTCTAATATCTGATTTTAATATTTCATCTTTGATATAAGCTATTAATAAATTTATAATGCCACTTCTTTCATGCGTTTCCATATATATATCGTATATCTTACTAAATAACAGAAAAAATAGAATATAAAATGAACATAGTATTTGAAAAACCAATATTCAAAAAAAAATACTATGTTTCACATCTTAAGGATAGTATGTTTTATGATATGACTGATGTCACTATTAAAAATATAACAAGATTAGGATCTGATAATGGTCATTCTGTAAATATATCTATCAATTCTGATCAAATGACTTTCTTCACAAACATTGACAACATTTCTATTAACGCTTTAAAAGCCAATAACGCAATATGGTTCAATAATGGTCTTGGTGAAGAAGAATTGATATCAATGTTTCAACAATCTTATTGTGAGCAAAATGAATGCATAAATGCTATACTACCAGATGATACTGATTCAAAATTACGTATATATTTGAACAATAAAAAATGTACTTTACAAGATTTTTTATCTTTATTAAGAGATGTCAAAGTATCAAAACATCATATATTCAATATACAATTACAACATATTGGAATGTATATATATACAAGACAGACAATTAATAAATGGGCTATCAGAAAAATAAATATTTATACTGATAATGATATAGATATAGATGCAAGAGAAGATATTGAAGAATTTTGGAAAATGAATATCACAGAATGTGATAATGTACTCAAGAGTCGTATTAAGTTGATAGAAAATAAGAGATTTGAATTACAGAATGCTTATCAAAGTATTATACAAGAAAGGTCTCCTAAATTATGGGAGAAAAAAGTTCAAGATTTGTCGAAGCTTGTAAAGAATATTTTGTGAATTCTAAATAGATACTTATGCCAAAAGCCAAATCAAATGTACATTATATGTTTGTGCTATTTTTATTATTTGTTATTATATTATTTTGGGTGTTTTTTGATCATTCTATACTCGAGCAATTTGCTATTGATGACGCATATAAACAAAAACTGGCACAAGATTTACCAGAATATGGAACTAATTCCACACAGACAACACAAGAATTTACATATTTTTCTAAACCACTTGAACCATTATCTGTTAGAGCAAATGATGGATTAGAAGGTATATATGATGGTGCTGGTATATCAGCATACTGTCCAGCATTTACAAAAAATCAAAATTTATATTTGAATACTCAATTATATGGTAGATGTGTGCCAAAATCAGAATATGATTCTACTGAACTCATAAAATTGGAATCAAATAGTAATTGGGCTACTCTTTCTTATGATTGTCCTCCTAATATGCAATTGAAATAATATAAAAAATGATTTTATGTAATATATGTAATATATGTAATATATAATATATTATTCAAAAATGCAACCTCTAATTATTGTGGAAAGCTACACTAAAACAAAAACTATCGCAAAATATCTTGATCATAAATATACTGTGATTTGTTCCTTAGGACACATTTGTGATTTACCTAAAACTAATTTAGGGATTGATACTGACACGTGGGAAGGTACATATCAAGTAACAAAACATAAAATTATAGACAATATAAGAACAAATGTTCGTAAAGCATCTGCTATCTATTTAGCTTCTGATCCAGATACTGAAGGGGAAGCAATTGCCCATCATATTTATAACTCAATAAAAGATATCTTAAAAAACAAACCTTGTCATCGTATTAAATTCCACGAAATTACAAAAAATGCTGTAACAAAAGCTATAAATGAACCTCAAGAAATAAATCAAGATATGGTTTGTGCACAAGAAGCGCGTCGTTTTATTGATAGACTAGTAGGTTATAAATTATCACCATTATTATGGAGTAAGTTCGATGATAATACTTTAAGTGTAGGGAGAGTACAATCTGTTGCATTAATGATGATAGTAAATATGATGCAAAGTATTCAAGAGTTTTCAGCACAATCTTATTGGAACATTATTGGCATATATAGTCTAAATAAAAGTGTACGAAGTAAACTAGAATTCAAGCTTTGTGATAAGTCCAAACAGGAAATCGTAAAAATATCAGATAAAAATACATTAATTGAGATTTTAACTGCATTAAATTTGAAAGACAAGCCATCTATCACAGTAAATGAGAAACTACAACAAGAAAGCCCCAGCGCTCCATATACTACAACGACTCTGCAACAAGATGCATATACAAGACATAGATTCACTTCTAAAAAAACTATGCAACTTGCACAAGAACTATATGAAAATGGTCATATTACATATATGAGAACAGACTCAACGAATATTTCTAATGATTTCAAAAACATCATTATTGCATATGTCAAAGAAACGTATGGGGAAGATTCTGCTAAATTTAGAAATTATAAAAATAAAATAGCAAATGCTCAGGAAGCACATGAGGCTATTCGTATTACGAATATTCGTGAGACACATTTGTCAAATCTATCAGATGAGCATAATAAGTTATATAAATTAATATGGAAGCGTACTGTTGCATCACAGATGATAAATGCTGAATATACAAACCTTGAAATACTACTATATTATGATAATTTGAATTATCTATTTAGATACGCAAAATCATTTCTTATATCAAAAGGATATTTAGTTGTGTATCAAGATAATGATGATAGTATATCTTTGAACGCATTCAAGGAATGTTTGAAAAATGAAGGTATCAAATGTTTGGAGTATGTTGGATTGCCAAATATTGATAATCCACCATCTTTGTATAATGAAATTGGTGTTATTAAAGCACTCGAAAAAGAAGGAATTGGTAGACCATCCACATATTCTTCTATTATAGATAAGTTATTTCAAAAACATTATGTTACTAAAGGGCAAAATCCACAGAAAGAGTTTATAGTTCATAAATATGTAAAAAACAATAATGCTAATATCACAGAAATTCAGGATAAAATAACAGTTGGTGGAAAATCAAAGGATCTCTTAGTTCCTACTACGCTTGCATTTGATATAATAAATCATCTTAAAAATATTGTGCCATTCTTGCTAGATATACATTTTACTTCAAAGATGGAAAGTGCTTTGGATGATATAAGTAATAAAATCATTAGTAAAAGATTGGTACTTGATGAATTCTATAATAATCATTTATTACCCATATCCATAACAGTAAATACTAATCCAAAGACATCAAAAGATAAATTGACTGGTATAGTAAAAACAAAATATGGATATTGCTATTATAATTCAGTACAAAAGAAATACATGAATATTGAATCATATCTGAATTGGAGAGGATTATCTGCTGATAAATTAACTGATCAAGATATCAGATTCTTATCTTCATTACCTAAAACACTTGAAGATGGAACACAACTATTACTTGGACAATATGGTCTTTATATCAAAGATCAAAATAAAAATATTAAACTTGAAAAATCAAAATGGATTATGTATCTCAATTCTTGCTAACATATTTCTTAAGACTATGATTCAATTTAGACAACTCTTTTGCAATATTTGATAGTGAGATACCAATGGAATTACCATCCTCATCCATTAAGAAATTACCCAATACATTGTATAATCCAACATCAGTGAGTCCATCTCCATCGTCGTCAAGCTCGTCATCATCATCATCGTCATCGTCATCATCGTCATTATCGTCATCATCGTCATCGCAGTCATTATCATAATCATTGTCATCTTCTGGTTTATCATCATTTATAAGTTCTTCTGGAACATTCTCATCTTCATCTTCATCATCATCATCCTTTTTTGATTTCTTCTTTTTAGTTTCAGAAAAAACAACATTTTTGACTACCTTTTCTTCTGATGGCATTTTATATATTACTATTTTGATAAATCTTTATATATTTTTATATTAGATAGTATGCAACAAATGAAAACATTAGTTTATTCAATATCATTTTTGTTGAGTTTCTTTATAACAATTAGTCTTTATCTACTTAATCATTTGAGGCCAAGAAATATTGAACGCTTTACCACATCATCATCTACAACATATCAAAATGTTATTCCTGCATATGATGATAATTTTTTGTTATTGACTACGTATAATAAAAAGAATAAAATAATACAAGCAGATAAGAAATGGTATGATTTTGATACATCTATTGATGATTCTAATACATTAGCATATTTTACTTATAATCCATCAATGTCTTTTACTACACATAATACCTATGTTGAAAGTGCAAAACTAAACGGAATTGAAATGAAGGGGCCAATTGCATTAAAATTTGCAAATGATGAATCTTCTTATGAATTGACTGAATTTACAATTTTATTTATGGTCAAATTTAATACCAATGCGATTAAAGGAAATCATACAATGTTTGAATTATTAGGAAATACTCTGTCCACAGGTGACACTAGTAATACATCACCAACATATCAACCAAATCGTGTTTCCTTGGAATTCAAAAAGAAATCTGCTACAGAAGTTGACATACATATAACTATTGGAAATGACGAACAAAAATATGAAACACAAAATATCAGCATTCTAGAAAATGGCAAACCTATACTATTAAGTCTAGTATTTAATAAAAATGTCTCTAAACAAGTGCAATTCAAAATTGATTCCCTGCCAAAAATTGAATATTCATTGATTAAAACTGACATTATCACTCTTGGGTCCTCTCCTATTATAATAAATAAAGGAGGCGAATTGGATTGTGAATTATTCTCTATGGCCTATTATAAAAAAGCATTAACTGATGCACAAATTAAACAATTTGAGGATTTTAATGATTATTATATTCAAGGAATAAATACATTTTTATCACAGACTGATGCAGTTAGATTAAGTTTATTAGAAGCAAAACAATATAATCAAGAAAATAAGAAAAAGATAGATAATCTTAATAAACAATTACAAAAATGTATTTCCTCGAAAACATCATCTGTTCCTACAGCAACCAGTGCTAGTGTTAGCTCTTTAGACCCTGGTAATTTACCGAGAATCAGCATTAGTCAAATACCTATACCAAGTAAGATTTCTAGATCTAGATGATATAAAGATTACTAAATAGCAATTAAATATATATATGTCGCCGATAAAAGCTGCAATTTTTATATTGACACAAAATACAGTTGAAAGGAAAGTTTATCTCAAAACTTGTCTATATTTTTTATTCAGGAATTTTAATCAAAAATATAATTATCCTATTATAATATTACATGAAGGTGATTATGATCAAAGATCTCAGGACGAAATCATCAAAAGTATAAGAGAAAATCAGAGACATCTGGTTACATTTAAAGAAATTGATAAGGAAGATTTCCAGATACCAGGACATATTGATAAAGATAAAGTTCGTAGTTTAATAGCTTTACAACCTGTTCCTTATTGGCGAAATCTCAAATATAGATTGATGTGTTATTTCTGGGTGAAGAAATTTTTTAAATATACAGAAGGATATGATTATGTTATGCGTTTAGATGATGATAGTATTATAGAAGAACCAATTAAAGATGATTTGTTTGAACTTGCAGTTAATAAGGATTTAGTATACATATCAAATTTAGTACATGTTGATTGTGGTTTATGTAATTATGCTATGAAAGACATGTTTGAAAAACTTTTACCTGAACACAAAAGTCAAATTAATAGTGGTATGTTTATTCAAGCTAAATTAACATCTGGTAATCCATACTATGACCGTTTTAAGAAAATTCAAAGCATTATAAATAATAAAGAATGTACTGAAACTGAATTTGTGACTCAAATGCCTCTAATGTACTATAATAATTTCTTTGTAACAGCTACTAAGTTTTGGAAACGAGATGATGTTACTAAGATTTTAAATGAAATAGATATACAAGGTGGCATTTTTTATTATAGATATGGTGATGCTCCAATTCATACTATTCTAGTAACTTTGCTAGAACCACAAAAAATATCAAGAGCACAATTCAAATATTCCAAGAGATTACAAAGAGAAGCGTTTAAGGATGAAGATGATGCAATTCATTCTTATATGCCTAAGTCATATGATAAATCATCATGTATAACAGATAACTAATACAGACATGCTAAATACTGCATGTTTTCATCATTTTTATAATGTAATTCACTAATTATTTGTACTATTTCTGAAAAAGATAAATATCTATATTCTTGCATAATTGTTTGACAAAGTGCTTCATAATCAGTTTTGACAATTGATGCCTTGTTAGATTTTTGCAATTTAGAAACAGTATCACGAATATTGTTTTGTCCAGCATATGGAAACGTCCTTTCAAGTGTTTGATAAATATCTGAGTTCATTAGGGTAACATATGCAAATATTTTTTATATATACATAATAAGTATGGAGTGTTGTTACATAGGAACTATATTGATGTTTGCAGGTAATTACGCTCCAAAAGATTTTGCTGTATGTGATGGACATATACTCAAAGTAGTTGATTATCCTACCTTATATTATGTTCTAGGTAATAAATACGGAGGTGACCACCAAGTATTTAATTTACCAAATATATCATCGCCAATAGAAGGATTTGTATATATTATATGTGTAAATGGTCTATTCCCAGATCGTTCTGATATATAAGAATTATATACTTACTATCACTAAATGTTGTGTTATTTATTTGCAGCTTTATTTTTTCTGACAACATCTTACTATCTTGATCGATTTGTAGTTCGCAAATACATTGAATATGAATTCAATAAAATGTTCTAATTATTTTTACATGGTCCAAATGTTTTTCTATGAAATTTTGTTATACCATATTGTTTAATGGCTGCTAAATGTTTTGCTGTTCCATATCCCTGATTTTTCCTCAAATCATACTTTTCAAGTTCGGGATTTTCATCAATCAATTTCAAGAAATTTATATCATGATAATGTTTGGCTAATATAGATGCTGCTGCAATGTTAAGATATTTGGAGTCACCTTTTATTATATTTTGATGTGGTATTGGTTCAGCATCTAGTCCAGGTGGAATATATCCTGTAAAATGTGGACCATCAATTTGCAATTTATGAAATGGGTGTTTTTTATATGCTTCATTTATTGCTCTATGCATGGCTTTCATTGTTGCGACTAGAATATTAGTTGCATCAATTTCTTCATTAGATGCTGAACCAACCCCATAAGTTATAGCTACTTTTTCAATATAGCTAGCTAGTTCTTGGCGTTTTTTACGAGATAATTTTTTTGAATCCTTGATTTCTTTATATTTTTCATCAGGAAATTCATTTGGTAATACTACACACGCAGCAAAGACATCGAATATAAGTCCACCTCTATTCGATTCATCCACACCTGCTTCTAGGAAATCTCCTGATGTCAAAATGTACTCTGTCATCTCTTATTCCATAGTTGTAAAACAATTGTATCATTTTTTACGATTAGGGGTGTAAAAATATATAAGCATATAGTAGCTATAATATGATGAATATGATAACACATTTTAGTTTATTCAAGATATTTTTACTTTGTAATTTTATAATAAATACAATATGTTTAAACGCTCCTTTGCCAATGAATACTTCTAAAATGATTATTATAGCAGATGTGCATGCAGATATATATAGATTTAAGAATATTCTTCGGAATGCTAAAATTATTAATGATAATGATCAATGGATAGCAGAGCCAAATACAGTTGTTGTGCAATTAGGTGACCAAATTGATCCAAAACCTATTGATAATAAAGATATAGACGACAAACATCACTTTAAAATGATTTATTACACTGATAAATTGAAACATCTAGCACAACAAAATAATTGTGATTTTATCTCCGTAATTGGCAATCACGAACTATTAAATATGAATAAAATCAAAAAGAAACCTCATTTGAGAGACATTATTGCGTCTAGACCAGTTTTATTACATTTCAATAATTATTTATTCTGTCACGGAGGGTTTAAAAAGCACCATTGGTATATGCTTGAAATATATAATAAAACAATTAATGATATAAATTTGATTTGGTATAAATATGTTAATGACTTTCATATGACATTAAATGAAGAAATAATTTTGAATAATCTTATTCTTGATATCGAAAATAGTATTCTTTTTACTCGTACACAAGATTGTAAACAAGATATTGATAAATTATTTAATATATTAAATGTTGAATATATGTTTGTAGGACATACTATTACTGAATATATTACACTGAAAAATAAAATATGGTTTCTTGATCTTATGCTAAAACAAGCATTTGATGAAAACAAATATAATTATATTGTTATTGATAATGAAAATATAATTGTGAAGGAACTCAATAATTATTCGAATTCATTTCTTAGTTTGGATTAATCAATTATCTTGTATTTGTTTTTATCAGTTTGTATAATATTACTAACAAATTTTTGTTGTAATTCAACAATATCTCTATTTAATGTTGATGCTGTATACTTTCCTTTAAATGCATCAGCCAATATCATATTAAATTTATATAATGCTAGTATAATTGTATTTAGAAGTTTTGATATAGGAGTCCATAATGAAGATACAATTATATATATAACACTTCCAAAAACAATCATCAACAATATGAAAATAAATGTGATTATAAGATTCTTGAATGTAAAAATACTTTTTGGTTTCTTTGAATTATCAACTGGTTTTTCAAGATCATATTTATTAACATTCAAATCAGGGTTTGTTAATTCAATTTTATCCTCATTTATTTTTGCAAGTTGTCGTCTATCATTATTGATAATTTGAGTTTGTTTTTTCATTGTTTTATTATCAGTTAATACTGCATTTTCTGCCGAATTTTTTGAAATGGCTGCTATTTTATCTTGTTCTGATATTGTAAAAAAAATAGGGGGTTTCACATCCTTATCACTTGCACCTTCATTCAACATATAAAGAATATATTCTTCACTATACATTCTATTGTTACTGTCTGTAAGATTGTTTCCACCAAATGCTATATTACAAGCTGCTTTCAAAGTTAATAGTTGTTTGTAAAATTTAGTATCTTGCATTTTATAACCATTTATGTCCAGCAATTGCTGTTTCCATTTATTATAATTTGTAGGATCTTTTGCTGTACTTAATTCATAAAATGTTTGTGCTATATTATAGGCATCTAATATTCTTGATTTAGTGATAGGATTTACAGGTATTCTATCTGCTTTAAAGAATGGTGCTACAATATTTTTTTCATCAAAAGGTAATTGCATAAGATTATTGATATTATATCTTAAATCTGTTTTGATATCTGTATAAATATTATTTAGTGCTTTTGCATCACTTGTGATATAGGAATGTAAGATATTATCAATATAGATATCCTTGTTTTTCTCTAAGTTTGATGTCTGCATTAAATCTTTGTATTTAGACAATAATGTCTGTGATGTACTTCCTAATAATACAATTAATGCTATTGGCAAATAATTGAATGTATTAGCAAAATAACCATCATCATAATCACTTTTAATAACACATTTATCAGGATTTTCAACAGATGGGACAAATCCAATTTGACATGGCTGTAAACATTTTTGTAAATTACTACTTAATGAAAATTTATTACCTAAATGATAATCAGGAATAGAAAACCAATCATACCATTTTTCTTGACAATAATCACGCTTTGATTTCCATATTGCAATTTTCATAGGTTTGTCTATATTTGTTGACTCATCTTTGTTATAATTTAGAACAGATGGTAAAGTTATATTAAATGGAAGCATGCATTTTTCATTAGATGTATTAAAATCTACATGTAAGGTTTTCCAAGGATTCTGTGTACTAAGCACACAATTTTTGAATGCTGTATCATTAGTGTGTTTATTCGTTTTTATACTACATAGTGCATATTTGGAATTAGGATTTGCCATATTATTAGTTAAAATATCAATACTTTCTGCATCAGATTGTGACAAAAATGTATTGAAATATGTACTCTCTCCAAAAATACCATATTGTTTTGCAGTTTCTATAGTACATATTTCGCCACTAGTTACAGTTATAATTTTATTATCCTCTGTTGAAGTGCTGTGACATTTAGTTGGTATTGCAGTATCAAATGTGGTAGCAGATGCAGTGGACATAATATCCTTTTATTATATACAAATATAAGAAAATACACTAAGTCACATATGTGCTTAAATTTGTTGTATCTGAATATCGTTTTTTATCATCTACGAACTTTTCAGCAGTACTTATATTATCAAATGTACAAGTATTGGATAATGGATTATCTATAAGTATTTGTGCTTTTTGTGTTGGATCATTTTTGAAATATGCATCACTACAAGATAATGTATAGAAGTTATTCGTTTTTATCCAAGGGAAAATAATGGTTTTTTTATCAGTAATTTTAATATTGTTTTTGTCTTTTGATTCAGTTAAAAGCGTATCAGGTATTTTTGTATAATCAGATTCATAATAATCTTCTACAGGCATTTCCCATTCTATATCTTTTGGTCTGGCTATATTAACAACACTATTGTAAGATGGTATACCTTTATCTGTTAATTTTGCTTTGTCTGCAAATATACTTGAATCAATATTTATAATATTGTCACTTCTACCAGATGGATATTCTCTTCTAAATGTGGCCACTTGATTATTTGCACCTGATAAACTGTCAACACTTCGTTTTGAATATCTTAAAGTTGATTTAACTCCATTCAATGTTCTCTTAACAGCAGGATTATTTTTTATTATGTTAAAAAATCCAAAAGGATTTGTAAATATATTATAAAATGTGAATTCGGGAGTATCCTGTCTTTCAAATGTTGGTTTATATTTTGCAATTATAGGTTTAGGTATATTAAGATTCATATCAATCTTATCAGAATTTGATAATTGTCCTAGACCATATATGTTAATATCCAATGTATCATCAAATACAGTCGAACATTGTTTAATACCTTCGACTGAATCTGCTTCGGCATTAGTATTATTTGAACGTTTTACTACAGATGAAACACCGAATATTAATATTAATATAATAACAGCTACAAATAAAAATGCAAATATAAGTGCAAAGAAATGTTTGAAGAATGGGTAAATAATATTATTAAATAATAATTCCAAAACTTTAATGACAATTTGTACTAATATTAGATACAATAACCATAACACAACATCTACTATAATGAATTTAATCAAGAAAAATAATCCTTTGATACCTAGAATTAATTTATCTATGAACCATCCGCCTGTTCGTATGCCCTTTTCTGTTACAACACCTGCTGTACTAACAACAGAACCAACAGTATTTACAGCTGAAGCAGTAATTGCAGCAGCTGCTTGTGCAGTATCTTTTGCATGTTTTTCAGCTATATTCTCATCATGTAATTTTTTTTTGAATTCTTGATCTGACAATTGTGCTTTTTCATTTTTTTTTGCTTGACGTTCTTTATCTAATCTGCTTTGTTCAAGTTCAGTTTCTTTACTATATCTATTAAATTTATCTTTCAATTCTGTTTCAATCCTTTCTTTATCAGCAATATGACTTAAAATTTCCTTTTTTTGCATATAACGATGATTTTCTGTATCAAAGGGGCCTTCTAATAATTTTTCAGTCTCAAGTTTCCCACCAAATCTTCTTTTGGATTTCTTGTATTTTTTCATCCTTCTTAATCAATATATCATATTATATTCGTCAATATATACCGTGTAATAATATGTATATCTATTATGAAGACATTACTACTTGCTATAATATTATGTGTAGCAATTGCATATATGTATTGTTATTTTGTATTTCCAGATGATATTTGTATATTACAATCTTCAATAAATGCATTTGATTTCAATTTACTTTATAGAAGACAGCCACTTGTTATTCAGGATTGTATTATTGATATAGATACATTACTTAATTTATGGTTCACTCCAAATATAATACAAGATGTTATACCAGACATAAATAAAACTTGGAATCAAAATTGTCATAAATATTGTTATGCATATGCCAAAAATGATACTGAGATATTATTGTATTCAGCAAATGCAAAAGTAGTAAATGACATAGCTGATAATGATGAACCAGTACTTGCAATACAATTGCGACCTTCACAAGGTGTCATAATACCATATAGATGGCATTACAATATAAAAAATATTGAGGATATTAAATTCTATGGTATACATGATTATATAACTTATTTCATAGATTTACTTATTTAGTCTTTCTGGCTATACGTTTTTTAGGTTTGCTTTCTGTCACAATACCATTTTTGTCATTATCATAATCTCTTTCGATAGTATCTTTATGGTTTATCCAAGCTTCTTGTAATTCTTGCAATTCTTTTTTCCATATCTGTTCAATAGATGTTTTCTTCAGCTCATCCAGTTTTTTTGCAAGTTCAGCAACCTCCTTTTCTAAAATTATCTTGCGATCATATGTAAGTTGTGAAATAGGCATTTTCAATAAATAATTATAGCCACCTTCATCTGAATCAATTTCACCATCACTATCTTTTTGAATTTTAGGATATTTCAGTTCCACTAATCTAGAAGATATTTCAGATATCTTCTTGTTCATTATGACTATACGTCCCTCAATCACATCAATAATGAACCGAATCTTTGTTGATAGAATATTATAGTCTTTTTCTAATATATTGATTTGATATTCTTTACGCTCTTTATATTTATCAATACGTGTCTTAGACCATTCTTTCAATATATATGATGTACTCTCATATTTTTTGATGGCTCCTTGATTACTATATAGATGCATATTATTGATACTTAGGTTCTTTGATGATATCAATTTGAATTCTGTTTCAAATTTATCACCTAATTTAGTTCGAATATCTCCATTGAAATGTAGAATGAATCTAACATTTTTAGAGGTATAATGATTTTCAAATGATTTCAGATAGTTACTATTATTTGTAACCATATTCTCCAATAATTCTTTGTAATCTTCAGTCCACATTCCCACAGGCAGTTCAGTTATTTCCAGTGTATTTTCGTCAATCCACATATATACACCTTTGCTTTGGAATGTACCCTTAGCACCTTTTTCAATACTTCCTGTAAAACCAAGATACCACGGTATAAATTCAGCAATTTCAATTCTATCTATAAGTGCATGCATATCTTCATTAGGTGATAGAGCAATAGAATTGCAAATATGTATACAAGCAGATATAATATCGCTTGGATTAAACTGAGGTATATTTGTGGAAAATCCAGTACCAATACCAACACCACCATTGACCAATATCATTGGAATAATAGGAATATAATATTCTGGTTCAATTGTTTGCCCATCTTCTTCTAAATATTCTAGGATAGCATTGTCTTCTTCTTTAAAGATTAATTTAGTGAGTTGTGAAAGTAATGTGAAAATATACCTAGGTGATGATGCATCAGAACCGCCTACCAACCTAGATCCAAACTGGCCATTTGGTACAAGAATATTAATATTATTTGTACCTACAAATATTTGAGCCATACCAATAATTGCTTGTTGCAAAGATTGTTCACCGTGATGGTATGCAGTTACTTCACTAACATTACCTGCTAGTTGGGCAACCTTGATTTCATTTGTATATAATTTGCGCTTAAGACAAGCATATAAAATCTTTCGTGTACTTTCTTTAAGCCCATCACAAATGTGATTAATGGATCTTTCCAAATCTCTGTTACTAAAATGGATGAGATCTTGGTTAACGAAATCCTCATAATTAACTTCAGGTTTTGAATAATCTAATACATTGTTTTTATTATAATGCATTAACCATTCTTTTCTATCATCTGCTCTTTTTTTATTGAATGCAAGATCAATATGTTCATCTGAATCAGTTGTATATATGTAATTTATTTTTTTCATATTTTTAAAGTATTCTTTAGCTTCATCATCCTTAGATGTACCAAGTCCTTTATAATACTTAATTTTCCAATGTCCATTTTTCCCCTCAGTAATTGTCCATTTTTCATAATCAGACATATTATAGAACGAAATTTGGTTGCCAGAACTTGTTTGTGTAGCTTTAATGATAGGTGTTAACATAGACGTTAGAAATCCGTTAATTTTGAATAATGATGGCCAAAGTGATTGAAACACATTAAATAAGAGACCTTTAATATGACTTCCATCGTGGTCTTGATCTGTCAAAATCATAATTTTACCATATCTAAGACTGCTTACATCATTGTATTTTTTATTCTGTTCTAATCCAAGTATCTTCTTTAAAGCTGTAATTTCTGCATTGTCAGATATTTTTTGAATAGCTGCATCTTTTACATTTAAGACTTTTCCTCGAAGTGGGAATACCCCGTATCTGTCTCTTCCAATTACACTTAGACCAGCAATAGCCATTGTTTTTGCTGAATCTCCTTCTGTCAATATAAGAGTGCAATCTTCACTGTCCTTAGTACCTGCCAAGTTAGCATCATCTAATTTGGGCACAATTATACGTGATGTTTTCTTACCGTCCGTTTTAGTAAGCTTCTTTTGGTTCTGAAAATCAGTAAAGGATAAAGCTTTTTCAACAATGTTTGTTTTATAAAGTTTGTCTATGAATTTATCAGATATTTCACATTTAGAACCAAATTTAGCCACAGGTGTGGTAAGGGTCTCTTTTGACTGACTATCAAATGCTGGGTTGACAATAGTACTTTTAATGAAAACAAACAGATTATCCTTGAGTGTTTGTGCTTTAATAACCTTTTTCTTTTTAGCTTCAATTACATCAGATAGTTTTTTGATGATAGTATTTGTAACATAATTTACGTGTGTGCCACCTCTGATAGTATTGATACCATTTACAAATGATATTTGTTCATATGTGCCATTTCTGGATAAACTGACAGCAACTTCCCATCTATCATTGCAAGCTTCATATATTAGCGGGTCTTCACTTTTATCAATGAAAAGCTCAGCATATTTTTCGAAATCTTTAACTGGCAGTTTTTCATCATTAAAATATATTGCAACATTTTTGCTAGTGCATGCAGCTGCATCAATAGTTCGGCGTCTGAACAATTCAAATATATCATCTGTCATACCTTTCAAACTGAATCGCTCATAATCTGGTATGAATGTAATACGAGTATATGGCAATTTAGGTGTTGCACGGATACTAGGCTTGTCTTTTTCCAACATATTATTTTTATAATGTTGTACAAAGACCCTTTGTCTATAATGATCGACTGTTTCGACACTAAATTCCTTGGAGAATATGTTAGTCAATTTCAGACCATATCCACCTTTGCCACCTATAATCTTTTCTTCTTGATGATTATAATTAGTACTTGTTAACAAAGTACCAGTTATAAGTTCTGGAATATAAACTTGAAGAGTTTCGTGCATTACTACGTCAATACCATTGCCATCATTGTAAATACTAATTTGTCCAGAAACTTTATCGACATTTACCTTGATTGTTTTGACATGCTTTACATTTTCCTTACCTTTTTCTTCTTCTAACATTAGTCTTACAGAATGATCTATAGCATTTACTATTACTTCATCAAAGATTTTTAGAAGACCAGGAACATAATTGATTTCTTTCGGTTGCATTTTTTTGCTTTCTTCATCAAATAGATACAGTTCTAATGTAGTATTATTTACAGAACCAATATAGGTATCTGGAATATTGTAAATGTGTTCTCTTAGTTCATACTTTTTATATTTGTCCTCAATCTTTTGATTTGTTGCAGCCATTGCTTGTGCTTCTTTATTTAATATAATTTAAAAAATGTTTATATATACTCAGTTTTTTATTTTTTTGGCTATAGATATAGATATAAAAATATATTATGTATATATAATAAAAATGCAGATATTTGTGAAGACACTTACTGGGAAAACAATTGCTTTAGAAGTAGAATCATCTGATACTATTGATATGGTAAAATCAAAAATTCAAGATAAAGAAGGTATCCCTCCTGATCAACAACGACTTATTTTCGCAGGTAAACAATTAGAAGATGGTAGAACCTTGGCAGATTATAACATACAAAAAGAATCAACATTACATTTAGTTCTGAGATTGCGAGGTGGTATATTTAAGAAGAATATTTTGCGAACTGTAGATATTGTAGCATTTCACTAGCTATATCTGCTACATTCTTATCATCTATTTCAATAACTATGATATTCATATTATTTTTAAGGGCTTTTTGATAAGTTTCTTCGTGATAATTATGCAATTGTTGCAAATATTCTAATGTTATATTTTTTTCAGATTGTCTATTACGTTTCTTAATCCGTTTAAAACAATTATCAGGTGTAGACCTCAAATAAACATATGTATTACAAGACCAAAGTGAATCTGTCTTCGCATGCAAATCATCAAGTATAGTATTTTCAGCATCAGTTATCATAGCATTTTCATATGCAGTAACTATAAATGTATTTCGTATAAAATAAGGACTACGTTCCATAAGTATTAATGCTTTATCAGTTTTTTCTTGAATCCAACAACGGTCTAACCAGATGCGAACTTGAAACTTGAAAACATCATTTTTATTGTCATATAATTTTGTTAAATATGTGTTCCAACTTTCTACTGGCTCTAAGTCTATTGATATCTTGTGATATTTATGTAAATAATTCAGTATACTTGTTTTTCCGCAACCTATATTACCATCTACAGTAATAATTGTCATTTTACAATAGATATTAAAATAATCTTAAATGAAAATCAATTTTTTATTTTTGCTTATTTGAAAGGATGAAGAATATGATTGCTCTTTACTATTTTTTTCAAAGCAGATGATGTAAGAATACCTTGGTGATGTTTTAAACTATTTATAAAACAAGTTATGTGAAACGTAATAATTTTTAGAATCTCTTTTTTAATAGTATTTGACGCTGTAATTGAGTGATATACCAATATATCTTTAACATATTTGTTTAATATATTGTGTAATTCATCTATATTTGTTGATGTGCCACCGCCAATTTGTGGACGTGCTATACCTCCAGCATAATCAACGCCAAGAATATCCTCTGTTGGATTATTTATAGAGTACATTGACTCATTTTTACCCAAAAATGTAGCTGAACCTAATCTACCATCACCACCAAACATAGAATAATTGAAATTACATTTATTTTCAACATATTGCCTACCAGCTTTAATAGTTTTATCAGTTATCTTAGAACCATTGTTGAGAATACAAATTAAACAAAAAATTGATACTATATTGAAAATAACTGCATCTAGATATAAGGAAGTTTGTTTTAAAATTTTAAATCTGTCTTTGTTTTTTAGTTGTATGTTATGTTTGGTAAATAATTTATCAGCATGTTTTTGCAATTTTGTTAATTTATCCATTTTGTATCTAATATTTGTTATGAAAATAATTCTTAGTATAAAATAAAGTATATGGCAAATATCTTCAATGGTCGTGTAAATGTATTAGAAAAAGATTATTCAGAATATGTAATAGATAGTTCTGCATCTCAATCAACAGATGGATATGATATTGTATCTAAAAACATGTCACATACTCCAGTTTCTAAACTGTTTTTTTCAAAAACAAACATAGATGCACTACAAAAAGGGATAAGTAATAGAGTATTTAATCAAACAAATGGCAGATATAATATAGGTAACCAAAGTGAAACTGAACTTAAAATTATTATGAGATCTATTTATTTTGATTCTTTGCGTGGTGGCATTCCTATACTTGATGATATCCAAACAATGATTTATCCATCCTGTGATACTGTGTTAGAAAAAGTAAAAAATTTAAATAAAAAAGTCCTAGACTGGTCTGTACCACATATCATAACAAATATTCAACAATTTGAAAAATACAAGCGAGATATAAGTTTTATGCCAAATCCTATGGACAGACCATCATTTGTTAGTTCAGCTGGTTCAAGAAGCTTAGAATTTCAGTCATTTTTTTAGGCAAATTTTATATGCTTTATTATTATAGAGTTATAATATGTCATCATCTACAACAGAAGTAACAGATTTAAATGAAGATGAAAGAAATATTTATTTATCTGAGAAACTAAAAAAATTTAAAATTACTATTGTTATTTGTACTATATATGCTAGTATTGCTACAGTACTTTTGCTAGTAGCTTATTTGACATCTTGGGGCAAAAAATATTTATATGATGAAATGTTAGCATTTGTAGTTACATATATTATTGGTACAATAATTATAGTTGTCTATTTAGCAAATGAAGTATATAATTATAAACCTGTCAAGGGTCAAGGTTTGAATTATAACAGTGATTTATGTCCAGATTATTGGAAATTACTTTATGTTGACAACAATTCAAAAGAGTTTAAATTGGATGGGGATGGTAAAAACTATTTTAATCCACAAGTAAATACATTACAATTTAGATATAAATGTGTAATGGATGATACAATATATGATAAAAACAAATTGAATACTTCTTCCATGAAAAAAAATATTGCTGATCAAATATATATAGAAAATGCTACTAGCGAAAATACCAAATTATCCAATGATAATGATTTAAAAAAATTTAAACAACATTCAGCAACAATGCTTGGCTATAAATATGAAGAAAATAGTTTATCTAAGAATAGTAGTAATGCATTTTTTAATAATAATCAAAGTACAAGATATTTTTCAGGTGAAAATGTTCCTATAGCTTGCGATTTTGTTTACCCTATGTATTTATCCTTATCTGATGTTGACTATCAAAACAAAAATCCCGGAAAATCTGATAATACTTTTCGATGTGCATATGCTCAAGCTTGTGGAATTACGTGGACTGATGCAGGGTGTGACAAATAAAATATACACAAAAAATAAGGAATTATGTACGAATATCATTTATTTATGATTAGCATAGTATTGTACTTTTTGACAATTGCTTGGTTAATCTTATATGATAAACATCTATGTAATTGTGGAAATAATTGGAAACAAATATATATGAGAATTTGGATTATATTAATGATATTATATTTTATTTTAGATGCTTACATAAAAATGAACTCTGCTATTATATATATTGTTATTATTGGACAACTATTATTTATAGGTATAGTATTTATTTATCTTAATGATATTATCAAAGTAAAATGTGATTGTACAAATAAAGAGACAATTAACAAAAATGAACTTTGGTTATATTTCGATATTTTAATTGCATTCATAGCATTACTATTTTATGGGTGCTTTGATAGAAGTTGCTGAAACATATGATATAAATTGAAAATCTGTATATTTTAATTCTTCAATCCATTTTATTTTTGTGTCTATATTGCTTTCCAATATAGGGGGTGATTTATTAATTATTAGTGTAGGTCCTTCCAAAACATGATTTTGTAGTTGTTTATGTACTGATTCTATATGTTCTTCATATATATGACTGTCTGTTGCAGTTATACATATTTTTGATACTGGCAAATGTAATACATATGCTAAAATATGTGTAAATAAGGCAGTACTTGCTATATTAAAAGGTAGTCCTAGAAATAGATCACTGCTTCGCATATTCATCATACATGACAATCCTTTAGAATCTTTATAAAATGTATACATTATATGACAAGGTGGCAAGGCCATTTGATGCAATTGACAAGGATTCCAAGATGAAATAACTGCTCTTCTACTATTATCTGGTTTATTAAGTTCATCTAAGACATATTTTAATTGATCAAAATCCTTGGTATCATTTGCGAAAGGATATGGTTTATTAAAATGTCGCCATTGCCATCCATAAATAGGTCCTAATTCTCCTTCATTATAATGATTTAAACCAATACTATCTAAAAAATCTCTGGATGAATTTAAGTCCCAAATATGCACGCCATTCTCTTGTAATTCTTTTGCATCTGTTTTCCCTTGTAAGAACCAAAGAAGTTCACAAATAATACCTTTACTATACATTTTTTTAGTTGTCAATAATGGAAATGATTTTGATATGTCAAATGTAATACTTGTGGCAAATTGTGAGTACACATTTCCATTACGAGAATATTTTTTTTCACCATTTGTTAGGGTATCTTTTAATAATGATAAATAACCTTCTTCATTATAATATGAATTCATTTTGATATATAATATGCACAAATGTTTATGTACTAGTATTACTATGATTACTTATGTTACTTCCAATTGAAGATTTAGAATTTGATTTAGATAATATAGGAGACAAAACTGATTTTTGAATAGCTGAATGCAAATCTGTTTTTATTTTATCTGGCAAAAAATGTTTCCTTCTGGTACTGTCAATAGCTTGAACAACATCATTATGAATTTTATCAATATCAGCTGATTTTGGTTGCTGATATTTTGTGATAGTATTCAATAATTTATTATTCAAAGAATATGCAACATTTACTTTATTTTTCTTCAGAATGCTAATAATCTTATCATGTATATTTTCAGCAATACTAGGTGTAGCTTGACTAATGGTATCTTGTAAAAATTCTTCAAATTGTGTTACATCTTTATGAAAGACAGGATCCCTTTCTTTCATAACTTTTATATAATTTTTGTAGTCTTGTTTAATTTGTTTAAGCAAAACAACAAAGGACTCTTTGGGAATTTCCTTTTTGATTTTAACAACGAACAAAATATATATTTTCATTTTATCCAGCGCTATATAGCGATTCAAATACAATATAGTAATCAATATGTTAAGTATAGAATTATCTAAAGTTTGCAAAATATTAGACATATTATCCAAATATTGATATATTGTTAATAAATTTTCAAATTTATATTGATGGTTTGTCAGAATATTTTCGTCAATTGTGAATTTTAATCTTTTGTACATAGTAAATTGTTGATAATATTTGTCATAAGATTCTTTGAGTTTTTCTTTATAATGTTTTTTTGATTCATTTGGGGTGCCTCCGGTGAACAAATTATTCTTTTTACTTTCATTTAATATATATTCTGTTTTTTCATATATTGCTTTTCCTTTTCTTGTCATTAGATTTTTTAAATCAGTCAAAAAATCAATATATTCATGCATTTGTTTACTTATTTCTCTTAATTTGTTTCCAAATACTTCAACATCATTATCTATTAGAAATGAAATTACATCACCTGATTCAGCAACCTTCTTTAATTCATTATCACTATAGGTTTCTGATTTTTTTAATTTCTCAACGATAGATGATGATGAATTTTTGATTATTTTATGTGATGCCTCAACATAGTTTGTAATAAGCATATGTAAATCATGTAATGTTTTTGTATTCATATTCTATAACTTCAAGTACAAAAAAAAAGTGTATTACCTTGATATATATAAAAAAATGATATGATAGTTATTCAAATAAGCATCTTACTGATAATGCATCTGGGAATTATATCTCTTGCTGATAGAGTTGTTCATAATATAAAATCAGAGCCTATTAAACAAGAAATTTTGAAAGAATTATATACATTATATAATGTCAAAATTATAGAAAAACATGATCATAAACTAGATGCAAATAATCAACAATATGTTAAAACAAATCCTCATTTGGTTTGTTTACGTAGTAATGGTAATAGATATATACTATATTTTACTAAATATAATGACATTGAGATCATTTATTTAATAGATGCGAAAATTCATCCAACTTATACAACACCTAGGATGATTATTTTAAAAGGTTTGTTTGATAAAGAACTATATAACAACACTATAATATATTGCGAAATGGTAAAAACAACAACTGGATGGTTATGTTTATTCAATGATATAATTGTGTATAAGGGGCGACATCTTCTAAATGTAATATTTCCTGACAGGTTGAAAATAATGTATAATTTGTTAGACACTGAATACACTCAAGATAAAATAATGGATATTTGTCAATATAAAATTAAAACATATTTTCAATTATGTGATGAAAGTATTGATGAATTAATGAAATTATCATCAGAATTAAATTATACTTCTCGTGGCATATATTTCTGGCCATATAATATGAAATATAAACCAAAATTGTACAATTTTGATGAAAATAAAATAAGAACTGTTGTTCGGAAAATCAAAGATGATAATAGATTCAAAAGACTTGAAGTAAAACCTATTACTGATATTGTTGATGCAATAATAACTGAGAATCCCTTAATTACTGAAACACATGAACAAAGTATTACTACAAATTCTTTGACAGACAGTAATACTGTTATACTTTATTTATCAAAAAGTAGTGAACCAGATATATATAATTTATATGAAAATCAAAATATTCTAACATCAAAAAAAATAGGAATAGCTTTGATACCCGATTTGACCACCAGCAAAATGATTAGAAATGGCTTTAAAAATACTAATATAACATCAACTATTAAAGTTAAATGTAAATTTAATGCAAACTTCAACAAATGGTATCCAATTGCAATATTATAATATTGTACTATATTAGATAAAATATATGTTAAATATTACATCACAAGCTTATGTTTACACAATTGTAACCATTATAACTTCAATTATTAACTTAATTTTGGCGAGTGCACTATTTGGCCTCGGTGGATTTTTTGGTTATCTTATTTTATTTATATTATTTCTACCTCTTACATTATTAGCTATTTATAATATAGATTGTCTTTCAACTGGTAGCTGTGAAATATGGGCTTGGATTCTTAGCATTTTAAGTATCATATATATGGTTCTTACTACATTAATAGTAATTATAAGCGCTACTACAATAACATCTGAAAGCAATACACAAACTAAAAAGTAAATAAGAAAATAACGAAATTCATTTAATATGAATACTTCTAATCTAAATCTTGAAAATAGATATAATCCTTTACAAAATGTTTTAACATTACTGGAACATTCAATCAAAATGCGAAGGAAAAAACAAAAAATAACATCAGAGCTTAAAATGATTTGTGATAAAGAATGTGAAAAAAACTTCCAATTAAATCATATAGACAAAATGGAAAAATTGGAAGAAGAACTTCAATTTTTAGAAGGCTACGTAAATTTTCTTGAAAATCAAGCTGTTGTGATGATTAATGAAAACAAATTAACAAATGTACCAGCTATTGCAGAATTAGAAAAGGGTATACCTGCACTTGAATATAATGAATTACCAGATAATTATCAACGCTAAAACTTGATAAACCCTTCTTTATGCATAAAATAGTAAGCTATCAAAAATGCTCCCAAAATATTTAAATAAGCATTATATATCATCATTTTATATGATGGTTTATAAATAAGGACATACATATTACTCAAAAATACAATGAAAATACCTATATAATACAATACTAAATGAATATCCATTATCTATATTGTATCATAGATAAAAAAATGTGTGAACTATGTAGGTGTTTTTGTTGTTGCATGTTTCGAAGATGAATTAGAACGTTGTCTTTTATTTGAGTTGAGTCTGACTAGACAATCTTTTAAATCTGATACTTTAGCTAATATTTCATTTGTTATTTCCATATCCCAGCCAACAAATTCAAATTCATATAGGATATAATTTTTATCAATAATATTTACAGTTTTATATTGATATGTTATACCTTGTATAGATTGTTTATTGATTAATTTTAATTTCGCACCAAAATTCAGCAAAATTTCAGATTCATAGTTTTGTGTATCTATTATTTTTTCTATATTATAAATATTACTAATATCATCACCTAAATATGCATATGGAAAATCTTTTAAAAATTCTGGATTTATTCTTATAGACCATAAAATATTGTTCTCAATATTTTCGTGTTTTGAAACAAAAGTAACTGCAATTTTTTCTAAGACAGATGTTGAAAAAAATGTAGGCGTAATATAAATGTCACCGATTTTTAACTTATGAAGGCTATTTATCACAGTTTGGGAGTTTTTATCAATACCTCTGTATAATAAAATATAGTTATTCGCTTCAGTAAAAGTATTTAGTGATTTAATATCATTGTATAATTTTATAATGTTTGATAGCTGATTTATAATTGATTCTATATAACATTTATTTTTATTTTGTATGGTACATTCATTATATAAATCATTTATTGTGACAAACTTGGTGCGGTCTGAAATAAAAGTTTTGCAATCACTATCATATTTATCAAGTAATAATAATAATTCAATTATTAGTTTATAATTTATTTTATTACCTTGATCATCAAACATGGATATTAAATCATCCATATCTGTTTCATATATCCATTCAGAAATGCTTAAAAGTTTCATTTGATTTAATGATACTTGTGTGTTTCTTTGAGGTAATTGTCGTTTATAAGTTGTTATAAGTGTTGGTGCTTGCATCTATAATAATATACTATTTTTTAAGCATAAACATCATTTACACCATTAAAGATATTATATTTTCTAACAATGTTTTAGATAGCAAATGTTTATATTATTCAAATCATCTACAAATCCTAAAAAGCTTTCACTGTATAAATCTAATTCAAAAGATCCAGATACTGCTGCAAACATAATAGCTGGTAAATTATTTAAAGATACTAAATTAACTGAAACTATTATATTTTGCATCAAAAATAATAAGAAGTCATATTATTATAAAGCAAATAAAAGCAAAAATGCAATTAATATTGTCCCTTATACACAATACATAAAAGGTGGTACTATTGGTAGTAAATCTCAAACAAAATTCTCAGATTTACCAGAAGATATTCTAACATATATTCCATTTGATATAAAATCAATGAATAGTATGTCAAAAATCAATAAAACTTTAAATAAATCAGTGAAAAATAGTCATGAAAATCCTTTTAGTCTTAATATTCCTGGTTCAAATGATATTATGCTACAATATGGGTTAAAAATGCAAGATATTATAAATGGTTCCTTTACAACAGAATTTTTGGATGATTTCATATATACATTTAATATGCTGTCAGAATCTTTACAAGAAAATCATTTATATAAAATGTTTCATCATACTCGTAGAACAAAAAAAATATTACATCAATCTACTGAACAAGATATATATATATCTGTTGAATCAAGAATATGTACTTCTTGTAATATATTTAAAATAAATGAAAGAACTGATGCAAATAGAGATTTTAGAATTATTCAATTCCTATTGCATTTAACTGACATTCACTTACAAGGTAAAGTGAAAAAAATTATGACTATATCATTATTATATCAAATGTTGAAATGTTTTGAAGAAATATATAAGAAACATTTGCATTCTATTATTGGTAGAAACTTTGATAATGATTCTGGATATATAGAAAACAATAATTTGTTATTAGATTACTTATGTAATTATTTACAAGATGATAATATTGCACCAATGCATTTATTAGATATAAATTTTTATAATATATATTCAGTATTTGTTACAGCAGGTTGGTGGCAGGGATTGTTTACTACTAATGAATATAGAAAAATATATAAACATTTACTATTAAAAATGACTGGTCTTAAATCAATCCATAAAAATACGGAACTACAACTGAGAACAGTAGTATTTATAATGGACTTTTGGAGAGATAGATATGATAATAAAAACATGTATATATTCATACTATTATTTCAATATATGAATAATCTTATTGAAAACAATTTAACATCATCTGTTATTTTTAAACATAAAAACTATATAATTACATGTATAACTAAAATACATGAGTCACTTGAAACTATAGAAATTGATGATAATAGACCTCTTGAAGAACAAATATATATTAAAGAAGCAAAAGATTTAGTCAAACATGTATTGCCAAAGAATTTACCATTTTTTGAGAATCTTAAAGAAATGCTATAATTGACAAAAACTAGATAGGCGAGAGTTGTTATCGTAAGGGTTTGAATGCAATAGCAAAGTATTACACTCGATTTTGAGGAAGTAACGAAAACATGAGCGCCTATCCAGCTTTGTGATAATGAAATATAACACAATCAATCATTTTTTATTAGAATTTCAAAAAAACAAAGCATTTATATTATAACCAATGAAATCATGAGGGTTTAATGTGTATTAGTTCTTGGTCTTCGCAAAACATGTTCTTGTATTTGTGATGCACTTTTAGCTCTACTTCTTTTTTTTTTAATACTTATTCTTGGTCCGATATAATCATCATCTTGTAGTAAATCAGTGTCTTTATCAATAGAATATATAAATCTATGTTGGCTTATTTGTGTTTTTTTTGTTCTTGTACTGACTTTGTTGGTCTTTCCTCCAATAATATAAGACTTTTTAGTTACTTCATTTTCTACAATTTCATACAATTCCTTAAATGTTATTCGTTCAAAAACGTTGGCTTTTTTACATTTTTTATAGATATAATCTACAAATATCTTGTCAGAGTCTGATGTATAATAGATATTTTTACTTAGTTCTAAAATAGTATATGATAATGAAAAAACATCTGCTTTTAAAGCGATATCTCTATTGAAAATTTCAGAACATTTTGTTACACCCATATGTTTTATAGTATCAATAAAAGCACGGATTCCATATTCATAATCATATAATAAGGAAATATTATTGAGTAAATATTTTTGTTCAAAATAATATTGTTCTTTCATCTTATCATAAATAGTGTCAACGAATTTATCAAATGCTTGTTTATTACCTTCAAATTGATGTCTATGCGATAGCATTATGTAAGCTATATAAAATTCAGGAGGATAAAAACGATAACTTTTGAATGATAATATTCTTAGTGCTGATGATGTAGGTATATATATATCATCAATATTACACGCTAATCCAAAATCTATGAGACTAATTTGTCTACTATTAATTAAAACATTACGTGTAGACATGTCGCGATGGCAGATATCATTCTCTTGCAAAACAATCATACCCTTCAAAAATTTGGCAAGTTTTTTAAGAAAATCATAATAGTGAAGAGTATATTCTCGTGATTCAACACTAACACCACCATCAGATAATATTATTTGTTGTAAAACTGTTTGTCTAGCTGTATGTGTTATTGATCTTTCTAAACAATTTGTTATAATTGGATGAAATTTCAAAACTTTTTTGGACATTTCAAGCGCACCCTTGAGTTTTACAGTGAAGTCAGCACTAGGGTCTATTTTATCAATTTTTTTTAGGATTACTAATTCATCTTTAAAATCTTTTTCACCTTTGATAAATACTTTACCAACATCTGTATTGTCTCTATTCAAATAAGGGACATACTCTTTTAATACTAATGAAGACTCAGATATCGGAGGTGACATCACACAACCATAACTTCCAGCCCCCACATATTGTAGCTCTACACAATTAATAGTATCGGGAGCTAATACTCGGCCAATCGGACATTTTGATTGTAAATTGTTAGAAACTGTATCATTAATAGTTAATGTAAATATATTTCGTCTTTTTCTACAACCTTTGCCTTTTTCCCATTTACAAGGAAAAGTACATTTATCCTTATTCAATAGAGAACACCCTACCATATCTAATTATATGATATTAAAAAAAACAGATTTAGAAAAAACTATTTTCGTTTATAAATTCTAAAATCTCGTCAATATTTTTTCTTGTAAAAGGATTTAAATCATAAGTCATATTGTGTAATTCATTAAAAATTTGACGTTGCATCACATTTTCAAAAATAATATGTTTTTTCAGAGATTTCAAAATAAATGAACTTGAATATACATCTGATTTAAATATGATATCTTTGGTAAATAATTCATCAAATGTATTAATATTTTGTAATTTAATATGATCTAACATTTGTTGAAAGGCTTGTCGATAACTATATATATTATATGGTTCATATTGATTATATTTATAATAATGTTCATAATAAAAAATTTCCAGTTCTTTACTATAGTTTGTCATTATTTTGAAACTTAAATCTATACTTTCTTCAAAAGATTTGCCTTTTTTCATATTTTCATAAAGAAGATAAGCTATATAAAATTCAGGTGGATTATACATATACATATAACCTAGTATATATATATCATCCTTGTTATCTCTATATACATTGTCCACATTACAAGATAGGCCATAATCTATTAAATTTAATTTTTTATTTTCATCATCATAAAGTACATTAACAGGTTTAATATCCCTGTGAATTATATTTGCATTATGTAATTTTCGAATGCCTGAATAAAAATTAGATATCATATGTATAAATACAGAGAATGATATATTCAATATTTGTAATTTCGATGTAATACTTGTGCCACCATATTGATATACAATTTGATAAAGCTCGTCTGTTTTATCTAATGATTTTAAAATATCAGGTTCATCTTTCAACTCCTTTATACTTATTCTACTTGCATTGATGATAGGTACAGTAAATTTTTCATAGTCAATAATTGATATAATTCTTTTCATTATGAATAATTCTTTTTCAAAATCTTCTTTGTTGTCTTTATTGAAAAGTTTACCAATATATTTATGAGGAATATATACCTTGTTGTTCTCAAAAAAAGTCTCTGTTACATTATTTACACTTGGTGTAATTACCACACCATAACTGCCTTTTGCTATAATTTCATAATGCATATTTAATTCGCAATGAAATTGTTCAATATCTGATATACTACTACTTATAGATGATGAATAATGAATTTTTGTTTATTATAATATAATAATAAAAAACTTTATATAGGTATTAATTTTGTACTATCCCTATTTAGCATATAATTCACATTAATATTTGCTATAGGCAAATCTGTGCTGAATTCGCATTTTGGACTATTTAAAGGCATATTATTATCTATCAATTTATTTTCAAATACAAAATTATCATCAACACGTGTATTTGGTTTATACATCAATTCATTTACAAATCCTTTATTATGAATGTAATTTCCATTTTTATATAAATTTGCATTTGAATTCAAATCATCTGGTAAACATCTTATAGTATTTTTTACTTTTGGAGTGTTAGATGTACTAGTTTCATCTGCATATCCAGATTCTTTAAAATAACAACTCATATCATACATATCATATATAATGAATGAAAACACTACAATCAGAAAAACAGCTACTACATAAATGGTTTTCATTTCTATACAATAATAATATTTTAATCATCTAGGATAAAATCATATTTAACTTTTTTTTCTGTTATTACAGGTTCACCATTGTCAAAATATGTAATATTATATTTGTGAGTGTTGTAATAATTTATTCTGGCATATCCTTTCTTTGTAAATATTGAAAATTGGTCCCATATGTCAATACAAAGTGGAACATATTTAGGTTGTTTCTCGCGCAAAATTCTACCTATTGACTGCTGTATATCTGAAATAGGGCTTGCAAATATAACAGTGTTCAATGCAGGAATATTCATTCCTTCGGCAGCCATTTGATATGTTGCTAGAATAATTTGTTTTTCTGCAGATTTGTCTAATGCATCTTGTGACATTCCTCCAACATAATAACCAACAGTCCAATCACTTATCTTACTATCAATGTCACTTAATTGCTGTCTACGTTCACTTAAAATTAATATTTTCCTGTCTTTATCCTTTTCCAAAATCTGTTTTAAAATGTTCAAAATGTACTCTGTTCTAGGTTCATACTTGCATATATTATTTATCATTGCTGCAGCGTTCGGCTTTCCATTCCATAATAATTTATTTTCTGAATAATTAATATCTGTTTCAAAATATTTGTGCATTTCTACGTTAACAGTAATTTGCTCCTTTTTAACAAATTTATAAACAGATTTTCCAATATAATATTCAAATACTTTGCGCATACCATCCTTTCTATTTAATGTTGCACTCAGACCTAACATAATGTTTGTGTTTAGTTTATGAAATGCTCTACAGAATACTTCTGCACCCATATGATGTACTTCATCAATAATTACAAGACCAAATTCTTTGAATATATTAATATCATAATCCCGCATTGCCAATGATTGTAATGATGCAATTACAAAGTCCTTATCTTCCACATCAACCTTTGATTGTTTAATTATACCAATTTTAGCATTGGGAACAAATTGTTTGACTGTTTCAATAAATTGTTGATTCAGGAAATCCTTATGAGATACAAACATTGTTTTCTTTTTAAAATGACAAGCAATATAAACACTCATTATGGTCTTACCAAACCCGCAAGGTACACTAATGATTCCCCCGCGTCTACATGAATCTGTAGCTGCTTTAATAAAATTATTCACAGGTTCTAATTGTTGTTCACGTAAAGTTCCGACAAATTCCATATTTTCGCGATGTTCTCCTTGTGACAAAGTACATTTATATGGTTGGCCAAATTTTTGTAATCCATAGAATCTTGGAATATACATTCTTTTGTCACTTTCAGTATAAATAGCGAAAGAACTTGTAGAACTAGATAATGCAAAATTTATATTCGGAGTCATAGTCAATTCATCCTTTAGTTTTGTTATTAATTCAATATTATTCTTTTTAGGAATTCCATAACCATTTATAGATAATATTGAATGTTCCATTTTTGATAAATACATATCATATAATATATCATTTTTTTATATATAATAGATAAGAAGTGATTATGTTAAAGGAAGGACTTAGAATAACAGCTGTATTTATATTGATTCTTATCATTATTATGGACGATTTTCCTTTTTATTATAAATTAAAAGATCCAACTATACAATTATTTCTTGGACTAATTGTGCTTATTTTGATATTTTATGATACAACATTTGGATTTATAATGGGTTTAGTAATGATGTTAATATATTATGAGATATATAAAAAAATAATATCAGATCATGAGAAAGAACTGGAATTAAAAGAAAAAGTATCTACTACTCCTGCAAAAAATATGAATAAAAGCAATAGAGTTTGCACGACAAAAATGGATTATATATCAGATGCACATCTATTAGCCGCACAAAATAATGTATATAATATACAAAATTTCAATACAGAGATTGTTGGATTACAAAATGCAATAGGTGCACAGGGACTAGATAAAGGATATGATAGTAGTAATACATATGCTATTTTCTAGATTATCATAATACATCAAAATACGTCAGGGAATAGAATATTCCAAATATAATAACAAAATTAAATATAAATTCCCTTCCTGATATGTAAGAGGTTGCAACATCAGGCATTTTTGATATTATAAGATGCATTACATTATAATTAAGTAGGAAAAATACAATTATTGTAATAATGAATGTCTTTTGTAATATATTACTATCTAGCAATTTTTTATGTTGTTTAAATTGATGATTTATAGGTTGATAAGTATTTTGCATCATATGTTGTTGATATACTGGATATTGTTGCTGTTGTTGTTGTACATACTGTTGATTTTGCATCATATATGGTTGCTCTATTTTTTTTGAATTTGCCATTTCATTTTCAAATTCTTGTAAAACATTTTGAATAACTGGGTCATCGATATCTTGTACATTATTATTTGAATCCGTTCGTAGAGGTAAAGTATCAATACGTGTAGCCATTTGTGTAGGTCCAGAATTTTGTGGAGGTGCACTTGCCATATATATATTATATGATAACAAAAATAATATAATTAAAAAGCGCATAGATTAGTTATCCATAATATTAGATTCAATTTTATTTACAGGTTTTTCATTAATATCATATGGTGTCAATGGTGCTTTGGTTTTACTACAATCTACCATATATGCTATATATTGATAGCAAGTATCTTCTAATTTAAATATATTACCTTCGATTTCATCTATATAAGGTGCATGATAAATAGTGCAGTTGTCTTTACAGACTCGTTTGAATAGTAAAGCAATTGCTAAACCAAATATTGCACTTATAATAAGTTGTCCGGGTGCAGAATAAAACATTTTATTTATCAATAACCGGAGATACGTTGCCATTCTAAAATTGGCTAATATTATATTATTGGTTGTGGTATTGCTTCTGCGTTACATTTGACTTCTTTTACCTTATATTTATAACAATCATCATTGAGACCTTTATAAACATTTTTAGTTGTATTGTATGGTGTTGGATATTTAATGATAATTCGTTCTTTAGGACTATCTAAATATACATATATTAAACCTATTATAAAGGCTACTATAAATGATAAAATATTGAGTTTAAAAGTTTTTGTATCAGACATCTTTTATTTATGTGGACATATTTTTTACTGTTTTGATGTAAGATAATATATATGGACAAGGTATAGTTTTATTTGTATAGAATACATTATTTTCTTGTGTGCTCAATTTATAAAATGAAATCTTTTCTTTTTTGGGTGGCTTATATTTAGTTATATTAGTATCCGAATATTCAAACCAACTATCAGTTTCTAATGAAAAATATTCATAATGACCACTACCTAGTGTTTCGCCAATATGTACTACAATACCATTTAATTTATAGAAATTATTTCCATATTCCCATTCATTAGGAATTTCGAGTTTCATAAAATTCTTTTTTAGATTGGCATCAAAAATATTCAAATTTATCTTTATTATATCAGGGAAAGTTGTTATTTTATCTATTCTTTTGAAAGGAAATTTATCTTCTTTTTGAGCTTTGTTATTAGATGCATCTACAACATTATCACAATTTAAATATTCAGATTTTTTGGTAACCTCTTCTACAATTCCATCATAAGCCTTTGTTAATTCTGACCCTATATTATAAATCTGTTTTTTATCATCAAATCTCAAAATAACACTTGTATCAACAATGTTTTCCACTGGTTTTGTTTCTTCACATTTTAGTTCTTTTTTACCTTTGACTATAGTCTTATGAAATTCTTTGGTTGTTTCCAAGTTTATTTCAAATAATTCTGATAATTGTTCTATATTTATTTTTTCTAAAAATTTAATTAGAAATTCTGATGCATCATTTTGCATCAATACATCAAAATGATCATTTGCATTCAGTGTAGTATTTAAATCTGTTACTAAATCTTGAATTATTGATATATCTACTTTGTCAGATGTATATGCTTCATATAATTTTATATATGAATCTATAATTTGATTGCCTGAATTTTTATATGTTAGAATAATGTTGTTGAATTTAGGTAGATGTATTAGATATTGTAATGCTGAATTAATGTAACATGAGTTTCCTAAGTTATACAATCCACATTGTAACATTCTTTTAATCTTAGGCTCAGCTTTGGTCTTAGGCTCAGCTTTGGTCTTGGGCTCAGCTTTGGTCTTAGGCTCAGCTTTGGTCTTAGGCTCAGCTTTGGTCTTAGGCTCAGCTTTGGTCTTAGGCTCAGCTTTGGTCTTAGGCTCAGCTTTGGTCTTAGGTTCTACTTTTGCCTTAGTTTCTGCTTGCATTTTTGCTTTAATATCATTTTTGTTCTTGTTCTTACTTATTCGCTTATCAGGTCTGACATATATTTCAGGTATATTATCATAATTTTCAAATTTCATATCAATTAATTTATATAATGTTTCTCTAGACTTATCATTTAACCACTTTTGATAAATTTCATTTCGTTCAGCTACATAAGTTTCATACAAATGCTTTTGTAATTGCCTTTTATTCTCATATTTTTCTTGGTATTCTTGTTCTCTACTTAGTTCATCATTATGATGTGTTTTTAATTTATTATCATATTGATTTATTAAGGTCTTAATTTTCTCTATAGGAACCTTATGTTTATTATCTATATGACTAAATATTACAGTTGATATATCAGACAAATCACCCATCTATATAAATACAAATAATTTTATTGTATAGCTCTGACCTGAGTTTCATCAAACATACCTTGATAAAGGGTAGTAATTCCATCATTACCTGCTAATTGATCTTCATAAAAATTTCTTGGTACATATTTTATGATTGTCTTTGGTTTAGGACATACAACTATATTATTATAATAACCTTGTATAATCAAAATTGTGCCTAAAAATAACAAGAAAATTGCAATACTTTTCATTACCTTATAATAAAAATTAGAAAAAATAAATTTACTTAATTTACAATTTCGTTGTTTTCCTTCTCTTGTTTTCTTTCAGTCCAAGGGTCAACGCGCGACATCGAATCAGCGAGTTCAGAAACTTCAACATTTTCATTGGCTGATTTTTTAGATAGAACAATTTGTTCTTGTTTTCTCTTTTCAAACAGAATATCCTTATTTTCCATATTTTCTTTATATTTTTTCATAAGTGTATTTAATTGTGTCTCTGAATATTCTTGATTTTGGAGGTCATTAGGATTAGGTGACCAAGGACACCAGCATCCAACTTGTCCAATGAAAATATTGAATTTATTATCAATCTTTTTCAAGAACTCTGCTCTATTTTTTGCTTCTTCAAGGGAATCAAATACACCTCGAACTTTCAAACCTCTGATTGAAGTTTGGAAATTATTATCTCTATGATAATCTGATTCAATATCAGAAGAATTTGCTGATTTGAAGTACTTATATTGTTCGTGCATTTCATTTACATCTGAAATATATAAATGATTATTTTTGACTGTTTCAATTAAATCTTTGGATTCAGGGTATTTATTTAAGATACCATTAAATAATGTATCCATATCTTTACTGAATTGAGTTAGAAATCGCGAGAAATAATATGCTTCCTTATTTACCAATACATCTTCTGGACTAACAAATGATAAGAGAACGTAATTTTGTCCTCTAATAGCTTTATCTTCATCCAAATGATCAACCTCTTTGGTACTAACTAGTTCAGATTTTTCTGTCATTTGTTATCTATCTTTTATAAATAATATTTTTTAATCTTATATACTTTTCACATAACAAAAAAATATTCTTATTAAATAGTAAATAGATAATGGGATATAGTATTGATTTATGGGAAGCAGTTATTAGATTAATTAAATATCTTCTTGAAGGTTTGGCTGTTGCTATAGTGGCATATATTTTGCCAAAGTCACGACTACCATTTAATGAAATCTTATTTATTGCACTGACAGCAGCAGCAGTCTTTTCTATACTTGATCTTCTAGCTCCAGCTACTTCTACAGGTGTTAGACAAGGTGTTGGTCTAGGCGCTGGATTTAAACTTATTGGATTTCCATACGGTTTATAAATAATTTTTATTTTTTTTGAATATTATATATAATTGCCTATAAGGATGGAGATGGAATGAATTCATAATTCAATTCTTCACATATTTTTCTCCATATTTGGTCTTGTACATATAATTTCTCTCGGCTCTTCAACAACGGAAAATATTTCAAATATTCGGTAAGTCCAAGAATTTGAAAAAATTTATAAAGTACATAACTGTATGATAAGAAATTTTTTCTATCTCTTGGACAATGTTTCAAAAATGGGCCTTGAATATCTCTAAACATGTTGCACAATTTATCCTCCAAATCCGGTGGAAATTGTGGAGTTGGGATGCCATTAATTCGATTTATTATATAATTAATATGCTCATAATATTTATTTATCCTTAATCTTTTGAGAATTTCTCTCATTTTTGCATACGTTATAGTTCGAGTATCTGTTATTTTCTCTTTCTTTATTTCATTTAATATTTTCTCAAATATCTCATCTGGAATATCAGTGCTTTCTTTGCCTTGAACTTGATTACACCATTCTCTAAAGTGATTTATTCTTTTATAGCTAAAATGTGACGTATCCTTAATATTATGTTTTAAAATAGGTCTGTTTTGCTCAACTAGGAGTAATTCTTGGTAACCGCATTTTTCGCAAATAATTATAGCATCGTGTTGCAAACATGTCATAATGTTTTTGCATTGTCTACATAGTTCCAAATCATCACTTTCAAATTTTTTGACATGGGTTTTGCTAGTTTCAAATAAATATTCATCAACAAGTGTACTTTTATCAACCAAAGGATTTGATTCAATTTCTGTTTTTGGTGCAATAGCAGGGGATATCAATTTATAATTTAAAGCATCCAATATAGATTTTTGACCACTATTTGATTCGTAGTTTATATGTTTTTTTTTATGTATGTACATATTAGATTTTATTCGCGATTGTTTTTCCAGCATATCATAATAATTAAATAAGATGCTACTTGTCTTTTTGTAATATTCTATCTCATCAAATGTTTCTATTTCCTTAATTTTACCTCTAATATTTATTATTTCTTCAGATAACAATATATTAGACGTCCATAATTCATTATAAATAATCTCCTCTCTATCATTAAGTGCAACCAATTCAATTTGTAATTTTATAATATGTTGTGTTTTTTCTAAATTATCTAACATTTTTAAATATTGCTCTTTTTCTTGGCATTTTATAGCAAATGATTTTATCATTTTATTATGCATAACATCTAAAGTAGAATTGTCTTTTTCATTATTTGTAACATTTAATCTTTTCTTAGATGTTTTTTCCTTAAACATCACTATGATATATTTTGTGATATTTACTCGTTCTTAAGTAATAATATAAAATCCATTGGGTTTGAGATTACATATTTTTTTCTCCTATTATAGTATAAAGAATAAACATAAATGGGTGGTGGTCTTCTTCAGTTAGTCGCTTACGGAGCACAGGATGTATATTTAACAGGTAATCCTCAGATTACTTTCTTTATGGTTGTCTATCGCCGTCATACTAATTTTGCTATTGAAGCTATTGAACAAACCTTTAATGGTACTGCATACTTTGGCAATACAGTAACTGCAACAGTATCTCGCAATGGTGATTTAATTAATCGTGCATATCTGCAAGTAGATGTTCCTGCTTTACCTGATTATACATTTGATAGATCACTTAAAACCTCCGCATCTGGCAAAGACAGATATGTCAATTATTTGGGTCTCCGACTTATCAATAGTGTTACAGTTGAAATTGGTGGACAGCAAATTGATAAACATTATTCAGATTGGCTCTATATTTGGAATGAACTTTCTCTGCCATTAGGTAAGCGTTTTGGATGGGAAACGATGGTTGGTGCTGATAGTGATGTTGTAAGTGGTACTGATAAAGCTACGTCTGCATCAGCTCTTGCAAATAATGACATGACTTCATTATATATCCCTCTTGAATTCTGGTTCTGTCGTAATGTAGGTCTGTCACTTCCATTAATTGCACTTCAATATCATGAAGTTAAAATCAAAATTACTTTTGAAACTATGGATAACTGTGTAGTTAAAGGCAATGGAACTACATTTGCTAATTCTACTTTGTCTACATTAAATGCATTAAATGCCAAATTATGGATTGATTATATCTTCTTAGATACTGACGAACGCAAACGTTTTGCACAAAACAGTCAAGAATATTTGATTGAACAATTACAATTTACTGGTTCTGAAGAATTAAAGAATGGCAGTGGCAATAGACATAGATTAAATTTTAATCATCCTTGTAAGGAATTGATATGGGTAGCTAAATCAAAAACCAATGAATTTTGGTATGATTATACTACAGCTGGTTCTTCAGCTAGTTCTTCATACGAACCACGAGTTATGAGTTTGTATTTATCTACATCTAATGTTGGATACACATCAAATTTAATTAATGGCATTTTTCCTTTAGGTGCAAATCCCTTCAAATCTTGCTTATTACAACTTAATGGAAATGATCGCTTTGCAGAACGCGATGGAAGCTATTTCAATTATGTACAACCTTACCAACATCATAATAATATACCTAAGAATAGAGGTATTAATGTTTATTCATTTGCTCTCAAACCTGAAGAACATCAACCATCTGGCACTTTAAATATGTCACGTATTGATACTGCTGTCTTATCGCTTAATTATACCCCATCTACAGCGTCTGGTAGCCACTCTGTTAATATATATGCCGTAAATTACAATGTACTTCGTATAATGTCAGGTATGGGTGGATTGGCATATAGTAATTAGTGTATGAAATATTATAACTCATTTTTTTTCTCCTATTATAGTATAAAGAATAAACATAAATGGGTGGTGGTCTTCTTCAGTTAGTCGCTTACGGAGCACAGGATATCTATTTAACAGGAAATCCTCAAATCACATTTTTTATTGCAGTATATCGCCGTCACACCAACTTTGCGATTGAAGCCATTGAACAAACTTTTAATGGAAATCCTGCATTTGGTAGCAGAGTTACATGCACAATTGCTCGTAATGGTGATTTAATACATCGTGTATATCTGGCTTTAGATCTATCTACAGTAAATGTTGATTTATGCAAATTTTTTGGATTACGTCTAATTAAGGATGTAGAAGTCGAAATTGGAGGACAAAGAATTGATAAGCATTTCTCACATTGGATGTATATATGGAATGAATTATCATTACCTAGATCTAAGAAGCAAGGATATTATGATATGGTTGGTGCTTATGGCGGTACACCAACTAATGCAGATACTACTCCTATTCAAAAAAAATTATATATACCACTTGAATTTTGGTTCTGTCGCAATGTTGGTCTTGCTCTACCCCTTATTTCATTACAATATCATGAAGTCAAGATTAATCTTAATTTTGAAACTGCTGCTAAATGTAAAGGAGGTGCATCTGATTTAACTTCGTCAAATGCTAACTTTGGAGCATCACTATGGGTTGATTATATTTTCTTAGACACTGATGAACGTAAACGATTTGCTCAATTATCACATGAATACCTTATAGAACAAGTTCAATATAATGGTCCTGAAGGAATTACAAATTCTCAATCTAAACCTAAATTAACTATGAATCACCCTTGTAAAGAATTATACTGGTTTTGTACTACAGATGATGCTGATCAAGTTGTTACTAATAACAATTGGATGAATTATGCTATACAAAATTCTTCAACTAAATTAGTATTAAATGATAGCACATTAAATGCTATTTCTAAAAAACTTACTTCAACACCAAGGGGTTCAAGTACAGCAACTTCAACTACATCAACATCACAAAATCCAATAATTAAAGCTAAACTTGTACTTAATGGCAATGAACGTTTTGCTGAGCGCAATGGCTTTTATTTTAATCTTATACAACCTTATCAACATCACGAAAATATTCCAATGAATGCTGGACTTAATGTTTATTCTTTTGCACTCAAGCCTGAAGAACACCAACCATCCGGTACATTAAATATGTCTCGTATAGATAGTGCAGCACTGCATTTGACAGTTGATTCTACATTTGCTAGTAATAATAAGAGCTATCTGCATGTATACGCAGTTAACTATAATGTACTTCGTATTATGTCAGGTATGGGCGGTATTGCTTACAGCAATTAAGATTATTGTGTAATAAAAATAATATAACTCATTTTTTTTCTCCTATTATAGTATAAAGAATAAACATAAATGGGTGGTGGTCTTCTTCAGTTAGTCGCTTACGGAGCACAGGATGTATATTTAACAGGTAATCCTCAAATCACATTTTTCAAGGTAGTTTATCGCCGTCATACTAACTTTGCAATTGAAGCAATAGAACAATCATTTAATGGTAACAATAATTTTGGCTCATCTGTAAGTGTATTAATTACTCGCAACGGTGATTTAATTCATAAGATCTATTATACAGCTGATATTACAAATGATAATGATAAATTAACAGTAGGAACTGCTGACTATACAGCCGGTAAAACTAATGCTATTGCATTACAACCATATTTTGGACAAAGGTTACTTAAAAATATTGAGCTAGAAATTGGTGGACAAAGAATTGATAAGCATTTCAGTGAATGGTTATATATTTGGAATGAACTTACTATGCCTCCTGGTAAGAAGGAAGGTTACCAACTTATGGTTGGTGGAGATTCCAAAAATCGTTCAAAGTATCTGAATGCTAAAGAAAGTTATGAAATTTATGTACCACTTGAATTCTGGTTTTGTCGTAATGTAGGCTTAGCACTTCCTCTTATTGCCTTACAATATCATGAAGTAAAAATTAACATTCAATATGCCACAGCTTCTGAATTAGTAGATACTGGAGCTAATAATATCTGTGATTTACTTGATGAAGGTACACTATTAGCTGATAATAATAGCAGTAATATATTTGGAAGAGGTAATGATTACTTAGTCGGAGATTCTAGCAAATTGAAATTAGAAAATGTAGGATTATGGGTTGATTATATTTTCTTGGATACAGATGAACGTAAGAGATTTGCTCAACAAAGCCATGAATATCTTATTGAACAAGTACAATTCCCTGGACCTGATACTATTACTGCATCAACTACTCCAGATAACATGAAGAGTGTAAGAATGGTATTTAATCATCCTTGTAAGGAACTCATTTGGGCTGTTAAGCCAAATGCAAGTGGTAATGATAAGGTATATTGGAATAATTTCTCAGATAATACAAAGAATCAATATGAGATTTCTCAAAATCCAGTTTTACGCGCCAAGATTCAGCTCAATGGCAATGACCGCTTCAGTGACCGTAATGGTACGTATTTCTCAATTGTACAGCCATATCAACATCATGAAGTTACACCTTCTCTTTATCATCCTGGTATCAATGTATATTCATTTGCACTCAAACCAGAAGAACATCAACCGTCTGGAACTTTGAATATGTCTCGTATTGACACAGCCACCTTATCAGTTTCATCATCAGTATCTGGTACAATTTCTGTCATAGCTGTTAACTATAATGTACTTCGTATCCTATCAGGTATGGGAGGATTGGCATATAGTAACTAAGTACCATATACAAATTTACTTAATGCTATTCTTGTTGACAATTTCATATTATTCCAATGTTTTTTATTTTCTATAAATGCTAACAAATCATTTTTATCCTCATCATTGATATTAATATTATCAATAATTAGTGTAAATAAATCCCTTAAAACAGCTTCTGATTTATAATTATCTGCTTCACAGCCTCTCCATTGTAATGTACCCATTACTTGATACATACCAAGTAAAAATGGTTTCAAATCTGAAACATTTTCAAATTCTGAATTTGTGATATATTGAACATTTGATATTGTACTTAAAAAACAATCTACATTATATGCATTAAAATATGTTAATAGTTCGTGTTCAATAATATTTTTCACGCATTTTATTGGAAATCCATATTGCCATGCACATCCACATGATAATAATGCAACTCTATAAGGCATATAATTCAACATATTTTCATGTTGATATTGACCATAGTCTCCATGATTTATGTAATTTTCATCCAAAAAATTACAAAATTCTATAATTATATTTATAGCATCTAATAGAAATACTGAAGTATCGCCTAAATTATATTTATCAGCAATATAATATATATCATCTTTAACTTCACTTTGACAATATCCTAGATCATAACAAAACATATTTACATCATATAGTGACTTTAAATTACACAAATCATTGTGGTCAGCTTGTAAATGATTATTTATCAATTCTCTTGTACCATCTGCTTTTGCACCTATTATGATTAAATTTATTAACATAATACATAATTACAAAATAAATATTTATATGCATATAGATGAATAACCTGATAATAAAAGAAATTTACAGGACATCCTTATTCTGTAAGATGTCATATTATACACCTAAACAATTAGATGAATTTTTTAGTGTAGATAATAGCATTTTTACAGATATCAAAAAAATATTAAAAAATAATAATATTTATTTTTTTGAAGAAGAAAAACTTAAAGTATATATATTTCAGTATAATAATACTGTCTTTATCATTTTCAATTCATATCTACAATATAAAGATGGTAAGCATAAGCAAAACTTAAAAGACAATATTTATATACATAATGATTTATTAAACCAATACAAATTTATAGAGGAAACAATATGTGCCTATATTGAAATTTTGAATAAAAACAACAATATAAAAAAACTATATATTACTGGTTATTACATGGGTGCTGGTCTTGCAACTATTGCGGCTGCTTGCCTTGGTGAAAAATATCAAAATATGTATTTAGTATCTTGTTTTACATTTTCAGCACCAAAGATTGGTAATAAAGCATTTAAAAAATATTATAATCAATTTGTAAATTGCAATTATAGAATTATAATTAATGATAATTTACATCCTGTCTTATCATTAGCAACACATAATTGCTATGACTATCATATCTATAAATATAGCCAATATCAGTATTTTAAGGATAAGAATTACTGTCATGTTTCCGACGCTTTGCAATTGGATTTACATAGCATAATAGATTTGAAAAAACCCAATTTAACTTTTATAGACAAAATAGTTTGTCCATTGTATTGTGTTAATAAGGTTAATGAAGAAGTTGTTGATATTGATTGTTATATAGAAAGAGTTAACAATATTATTGCAAATTATAAAAATAACTTGAAGACACAAAAGAAATGTAGCGAAACTTGCTTATATGAGCCCTATTTACTTAGGATCAATTCTACAAATAAAAGTGGTCAATCTAGTATATCATCAGGATCTAAATCTCCAAAAACACCACCAAAAAATATAGATGATTCGACAAATCCAGTGTCAGTAAAAGATTACGAATTTAGTGACATGATTCATACATAATAATGATATTCTTATTTTCCTTAGAGTAATGCAGTTGTATTTCATTTAATATATATACCATAATTTTATTATATGATTTAAAATCATCATAATAACAAACATATTTGATTTTAACTTCGGGTTCATTCTCAATATATTCAATCAATTTTGAAATATCAATATATTGAGATGTCAAAGACTTTGATGTTTGAATATCTAATTGTATATGCTGATTTTTGTATATATATATTTGCCATTTATGGTTTGCTGTATTTGTGATAGTAATCAAATATTTATTACTAATATATAATGTTTCAAATAATTCCTTGATATAATCACTCATTTTTATTTTTCGCTTTTCTGTAACAAAAGATATTATTAATCTTATTACTATTAGAAGATGATTTTATTACTAAATCTTCTGATAAATTTTCACAATAAGATTTTTTCATTTCATTCGTCTTCATAATATTTGACTTAAAATTCTTAGATATTGAACCTCTTTTGGGATTGTGTGTATATATATCATTATCTAATATAGAATAAATGTACTCTTTGTTAATTAGACTATTTTTATCATCAATAATATGTTTATAAGTAACTTTTATAATATCATCATCGTCTGATATTATACTATATCCATATGAATTATGATAATACCCAGACACTTTGTAATTCAAAAAATCATAATCAATTATATTTGATTGAGTTTCGCTAATAGTATCTGGGAGTGCACCACCTGTTCCAACAACAATTTGTGTTATATTTGCTATTTTCATTATTTGAAAATTATGTGTATCTGCGCATAAATAAATTGCATTATATGCACTTAGTGTTTCAATAAATAATTTACAAATTTCTTTATGTTTACATATTGTTGTTATGATAACACTATTATGTTTTACTGATAAACTTGTTATTGGCAAATGACCAACAACGAAAATATACTTAGTTCTATTCTGTTCAATAATTTCATGTATTTGATTAATGTAAGATTCAATTATTGTGATGTCCACTAACTTATTTTTAAATATGTTTGTGTTCAAAAATATGAATAACTGGCCATCTATTAACTCATATTGTACTTGTTCTTTTGCCTCATATAATTGTATTAGTTTTTTAGGGTATATTTTGCTATTTGTTTTATGAGTTTTTAGATATGTTGAAAGATGTGATAAAGTTTTTGTATTTAATGTTTTTAATTCTTCTAATGTTGGAACGTATACATCTTTTTTATCATTTACTAGATCTATATAAAATTTTTCTGTCTTTAACATACAATCTATTTTATAACCACTTGTGTCTTCTAAATTATCAATATCTTCATCATGATTGCCTAATATTATATGAGTTGGTTTATTCAGTTCATATAACTTATATAATCCTGAATGTAAAATATTCGTAAAATACATCTTGTATTTTTTACCATTATCTATATATTCATTTGTATACCAATTATCCCCTGATATTATAACTGCTTTATAATCAGATTCATATTGTTTGATATAATCAAGCACAATATCTCTGAAATTATACTTTTCTTCTTTGTCACAAACAATATTATTCCAGCATCCAAAATGAATAATTTTCATCTCTATATAAAAATAATATAAATTATCAAATATCTACAGGGTCTATTTCTACTTCATTCTCGTATTTTGATAGTATTTCATTTACTATACTTTCTGGATTAAAGTCATTGCTATTAATGAAGACCTTCAACAATTGTTCTGAAAATCCGGAAATAATTGCCACATTATCTGTTACTGATTTTACTGGAAATGTTTCGTCATGTTGCGAACTTAAATTCCAATAAATAAATTTTGGGGGGTTATATCCCTTTGTTTCATATTTTGCAAGAATAGAATTATGCAATGTATTTTCTGTTACATTATTAGATGCTTCATCGTATTGCATATCAGATAAAACAACTACCATATTAGGCATATTTTCTTGTTTAATATTAAACATATCTGCTGCATTAAGCAGAAGATCAAAGACAGCTTCGAAATTAGTATTCAAGCCAGCTGATATTTTAGACAAATTATTTATTTGTTCAAACAAAGTTTCTCCTTTAATTGAAAAAATACTGGGTTCTTTGTGAAAAGAAACTACTTTCCTATGTAAATGCCCAGTGTTACATTCTGCAATCAAAATTCCTAGAGCTATAGAAACATGAATAGGGGGCACATTAGCTGGGGTATCATACATAGAACCAGAAACATCCACAATTGGAAGTATATTATTAAGGGTTCCCGAATTCTTAGTAGCTTCAACTAAAGTTTTCCACTGTAATTCGATTGTTTCATCTGCAGATGTCACATTATTTTTTAAATAATATCCTACAAGTTCGTGAGGCAATAGTCCTGTTATTTTGATTTTTTTTTCACCTCTGGCTACTTTTTGCAAAAAATCACTGTAACCATCTGGATCATGTTTCATAAAAGCATTTCTTAATCTTTTTGAAGCTACGGCTGGAACTTTATCATATTGTATTTGTCTCCATCTATTTGATGTCATTAATTGCTCAACAATTTTGATTTGTTTTCTCAACGGTACAATAATATCTTTTCTATATTTTTGCATTTTTTTTGCATCATTTGGAAATAATTCTTCGGCAATCTTCGAAGCCATACCAAAATCTTTATCATTTTTATCTCTTTCTGATGGACACCATTTAGCACACAGTGATACTTCATTATTTTTACCAGTTTTTAGATATTGATTATCCATTCTTAATTGATTTGTGATTAAGTCTAATTCTAAGTGATTATTAATAGGATTTTTAATAGCTATATATGTAATATCCTTCCAACAGCCATATTTTGTTACATATTTGTGAATATTTTTCAAATAAGTATTTTGTTTATTTCTTCTTAGCCATATCATTGCTCTATTACTAATATTCTTCTCCTTTTTTCCTGCTTCTCTATCTCTTGCATTAAAAATGATAGCAACAGTTTTTCGAGGGTCAGTTTTCCAACATTTTTCAAGATAATCACTCATTAGTTCAGTATCAATGCCTCTCGAAAACATTGAAAAGAAATCAACAATTACATTGCTTGTTGATTTCAGTGCAACAGCACCATTATCAGTGGTACTTAAAGCCATAGTTCATTATTATTATATATGTAAGCTTTATATGTCTATAATTCTATATTGTTTTTACAACCTCTAATACTTGTGACCATTTTATGCGTGCACTATGCTCAGTATAGTCATTATGATTGTTTATCCTATTATAACATATTATCTGCCATTTTCTATGAATTGTTTTTTGGATATGCCTAAATGGTATATGCGGATAATATCTTCTATACAATTGCTTTATTTTATAATGCAAATTGATATATTCAGTACGATGTTTGTCATCTTTTGTAGGTATCATTTTGTATTATCTGATATATTTTGATAATATATATCATTTTTTATTTTTGCAATAGAAAAATATATATAAGAATAAGATTATATAATAATATGAATAGTGAAAGTAATAAACTAACAAATACAATGTAGTTTGTTCCGGTACCTTGTATAGGGTACATCCAGCAATCCTTTCAAATAAATTGAACCTGTTCTGGTACCTTGTATAGGGTACATCCAGCAATCCTTTCAAATAAATTGAACCTGTTCTGGTACCTTGTATAGGGTACATCCAGCAATCTATCGAATTAAAATTGTTCAGGTACCTTGTATAGGGTACATCCAGCAATCCTTTCAAATTAAAATTGTTCAGGTACCTTGTATAGGGTACATCCAGCAATTAAAAAACTTAAATTTATGATAAATGATTTATTTTATCATTATTGTAATTATTTGTTTACAATAATAAATTAAATATGATAAATAAACTTATCATACAAAGATTATGAGCATAATATGCATATATATATCTTGATTTTTCTAAAATAAATCCTGTATAATCATATAAATAAGGATTACATCGTATTGACATGTATTTATTCTCACTTTTGTCATAAAAATGACGGATGCACCTATATCTAAGATGAATCAATTTTTTTATATCAAAATTATCAGGATCATATTCGTTATAATACTCTAAATTTATGAAATAATTTGAGAGCAGTATTAAAATAATCATAGTTATATTTAGGAAATGTTTGAATTGCATCATTCGGTAACTAATACATAGATTAGGTAAATCAGTTTTTTATTTTTATTCTATTATTTGACGCAAACAATATATTGTTATTACCATGTATACATATATTCTGAGTAAAATCATTTGAAATTCACTAAGTCCAAATACATACTGAGGTTTATGCAATAGATCATCAGTATCATCACTAAAATCTAATTTGTATATTTTTGTTGTATTTTTTTTATTCATAGACATTGATAATGTAGGATGTAATTTATAATGTGAATATTTCTGAAATTTAGATAAATGATACGATGGTATATGTCTTCTAAATCCTATTGTTGTATCTACTATCGATAAAAATAGGAGGAATATACGTGATACCACTATCATTTTACATGTATATATAGAAATATTTTTATACGTATCTAAATAGTATGTCTCTAAAACTTGTTACTGATAAACATACATATCTTCTAAAACATAGACAAGAGCGACTACAAAAAACAAATAATGTACTTTCCAAAATTAAATCCATTCATATAGCTTACACATTATGTTTATTACGAACAATTATTTCCAAACTTAAAAAATAAACAGCTATAAGATAGAATGGGAGGAGGACTATTTGGAACACCATTGTATTTGAATATAAAGTGTTTAATATTTTCAGTATTTGTTATTCTAGTATATTATTTACCTGTTCCATCAAATATTGGTCATAATATTGTAATGATATTTTTACTTGGTTGTTCTGCATATATACTAATGGCTTGGTATGATGTATTATACAATTGTAATGATAGATTTGGTCCAACATATTTAGGATGGATAACAAAACCATTCAAACCCCCCGAATATGAACAACAATATGAACAATTGCCTATTAAATATCAAAAACAGATAAGATTAGTAGATATTCTTATTTTGATAGTCATTGTAATAGCATTCATTTATCCATTTTTAGTGAAACATAGATAATATGTGTATTATATTTATATTTTCTAATATTCTATATCATTAGATCTGAAATGTACTATATTTGGTCTTTACTAACTAGTACCCTTTTATTTGCAGTTATTCAATTCAATGAATATTCAAAGCTAGATGAAAAAAAAACGTATAAGTTAGTTACTATTTTAAATCTAGCATCATTTCTGATTATGTATTTATTACTTACAATACTATTTTATATGATATTTGGCATAGATTATACATGTATCAATAAAATTGAAAAAAAAAGAGGAGGTAATCAATTGCATGATATTACTATAGACCCTATTATGTTACGCAAAATATCAGAACCTGTACATACAGGATTTCATCCATATGATAATAGTGATTTGTAATTTATGTCCAAAATATTTTCATCAGATAAATAGATAATGAAATTAGAATTAAAGAAATTTGATCCTTCAAAAATAGCATCAGATTCTGTAGTTGTATTTATAGGAAAGCGCAATACTGGAAAATCATATTGCATGAAGGATATTCTAAACTATCATAGAGATATTCCTGTAGGAGTTGTTATTAGTCCCACTGAAAGGGCAAATGGTTATTTTGAAAAATTTATTCCAAAGATGTTGATTTATGATGAATGCGAAGATAACGTAATCAAAACATTTTTAGATAGACAAATAAGTATATCAACAGAACGTAAAAAAGAACTCAAAAAGTATGGTAGTTCACAAATTGATAGTCGAGCATTTTTAATTCTTGATGACTGTCTATATGATAAACGCTGGGTAAATAATATTAATATTCGTTCTATATTTATGAATGGCAGGCATTATAAGATATTTTTCTTAATAACAATGCAACATGCCCTAGGATTACCACCAGTATTACGTAATAATATAGATTATATTTTTATTTTTAGAAATAACATATTGCGAGAGAGACAAAAAATATTTGATCATTATGCTGGTATGTTTCCATCATTTGAAGCGTTTAATCAGGTTATGAATCAAACTACCGAAAATTTTGAATGTCTTGTTATAGACAATAAAATTCAAAGTAACAGATTAGAAGACCAAGTTTTTTGGTATAAAGCAAATGAAACAAATTTCAAAATGTGTGGTGCAGATTTATGGGAATTACAAAATCTCGAAGAACAAAGACAGGATATAGGATGTAATGATAATGATGATGATGAACCATTTGATTCAGGAGTCTTCACCAAAAAAAAGAACACCAATATAATTAAAGTTAAGAAGGCTGTACCTAATTCAAGATATTAGGTATTACACTAATTCATATGCATTTTCTGATTCATAATCTTGTACTTCATATTTTTTTTCTGTCATATCTGTCATATCTGTCATATCATAACAATTTTCAATAATAAGACGAATCTCATCATCATTATCCTTCTTCAAAGTCTTTAATTCTTTTTTCATACAGGAATTTTGTTTTTGCAAATCCTTAAACATTTTCTTCAATTTTCTATATTCCAATACACATATTTTATATTCATTGTATATACATTGATTATTTGCACATAAAACATTATAATTAGTAAGCAGATAAGAAAACATTGTACTATACTTTTTTATTATTATACATACATATGTCATTTTTTTATTTATACTAAAAAAACGATGAATGTTTAGGCTTTGTTTTTGACTTAATTGGTGGGTCATTAATATTCACTATTTTGATATCCGTTATGTTATGTTTAATTTCTGTTGTTTCATTATCACTTGAAATATCAGAAGAATCTAAATCACTATTTTCTGACTCAGATTCAATATCTGATTCTGATTGAATTTGAATATTATTATCTACAACATCTTGAATAATATCCTTGTCATATTCATTTATATCATTATGTTCTTTATTTTCTTTATTAAGTTCTTCTTCATCCTCTTCATATTGTGCATCTTGATTATCATCATCTTCGTATTTGTCTTCTTTTTCGTATTTGTCTTGTTCATCTTGTGAATCTTGATTATTATCATCTTTGTCTTGTTTATCTTTTTCATCTTCTTCGTCAACTTTTGCTTCTTCTTCATCTTCTTCATCATCTTCTTTATATTTTTCATCTTCATAACTATCATCTGTTTCGTGATCATTTTCTTGTTCAATATTTTCATATTTTACTTCATCTTTTTTAATAGCATCAAATCCCAATTCTTCATTATTCTTTCTATCTTTGGGTTTATTTTTTACTTTTGTAAGTTTCTTTTGTTTTTTTTGAATGGATGCTTCCATTATCTCATCTAAAAATTCAATAATCTCTTGTATATTAATGCATTCTATAATAGTTTTTGCAATCATTTTTCTTACATTAAATTCTATAACATTTAGATTATTTTGTATTTCTACTGTTTTTAAATTTGATTGAACAAATAAATATGGATTTTTCCATGCAAATTCAGCAGCGTTAATTAAACATTTATGAATGAAGTCTTGCACTTTTGGAAAAGTTATTTTTAAATATTTTAATTTGTTTTTATATTCATAAAACTTTACTTTGATACATACATTGATTGTAACTTTTAATAATTTAGTAATGTATGTACATTTTGTTTTCGAAATAATTTCATTTATTTCTTGTTCAATAGTATAATTGTTCCATCTAGAAATTTGATTTAATTCATTCTGAAATAATCTTAAGCCCTTTTTTTGTGTATTCAAATATATTCCATATAATTTTTCAGATATAGGTATTGCCAACAAATTTTGTATATGATCAATATATTCTTTTTTTTGATCAATTAATGCTTGTAACATAGATAATTACAAAGTAAAAACTTTATATAACTAAATATACAGGTTTTCAAAAAAAATGATTTCATAAAATAACAATTTATTATACGTAAAATATGAGTTTCTACGAAGTATTAGATGATGTGTTTGATAAATTATCTAAAACCTATAGTACAAATAATATTGATTTGGTGAAACATAAACAAAAGTTAATTTATGTATATGAAAATGAAAATAGTTGGCGATGTGCTGAACTGAAAAAACTCCTGATACCTAAAAAGTGGTATATCGATGAAACAGGACAAATACACTCTGCTGATTGAATTCTTAAATTTGTCTCAACATCTTCCTCATATTTGGAGATTCAGCATCATCATTCAATTCACCACCACCTTTTTGTCCAAATAAACTCATAAATGTCCATGGTTTTTTGACAGGTTGTGGTGCAGGTTGCTGAGGCGGTTGAATAGGTTGTGGTGCTGGTTGCTGAGGCTGTTGAACAGGTTGCTGAGGCTGTTGAATGGGTTGTGGTGCTGGTTGCTGAGATTGTTGAGATTTAAGCAAACTTCTTATATTTTTGCTTTGAAAAGACACTTTACAAGGTCCTTTAAATATATAATTTCCATTATCTATGACTGGTTTTTGTGTACTTGTCAGAAAATTTCCCGAATTCATAATTATATCTTCTTCGTCTGTTAAATCAATCTCGTCAATATTTCCATATGCTGATAACCAACAATAAGCAGTACCTTCTTTACTTTTGAATAACATATTATCTGCTTCTACAGATATATTGACTGTGCATGCTAATATATTATTCTTATTAATATATAAACCATCACTTGAATTAAAAGAATATTCTTTTAAGGTATTCTGGTAACTTGCTCCAAATGTAATGGTGCCACTACTTACATTATCTGAATCTTTTAGCTCATATTTAGTAGCATTTTGCTTGATTTGTGGCATAGCAACAGATTCAAAACTACCTTTGGTAAAAATAGGATTGCCAAATGCAATAATTTTGTTATTTTTTTCTAATTTGAATATTAAGTAGTCTGATTTAATATCAACTTTTGGTTTTACTAATACTTCATCATTTTCATTATTGCCAACTTCTTCAATCATATCATCCTCTTCCATTATATTGTTTATTATTAGATAGGATTTATTTTTATGCTTAAATCATTTGTTTTCAAACCGGATAAAAGAGATGGATCTAACCTATCAGCAAATGCATTTTCTCTTACAGTTTCCTTCGTAATATTTTCCTCTTTGATTACAGCCGGTATCTGATATACTTTATTTAGATTTCCCGCATCTCTTTCAGAATAATCATCAATAATAAGTCTTTTACTATCCATAACTATATTACTCTTATCTATTGGTATATTCATATTTCCTGCATTTGGTGTATGGCCTGCTTCTATTAATAATCTTTCTCGTGCACCATTTATTTCCGCGTTTTCCTCTGCCTCTCTACTTCTTTGTCTATGTATGTAAACAGATTTAGCAATACCATATTGGTCATTGTCTGACGTAAACTGTTTATGTGTATTGCGAATATCAATCTCCTTCGTTGCATATCCTCCTATCAATTTATTAATAACACCACTAATGAATCCAAGTTCTGCAGAACCCTTGATTGTTGTCTCTTTTACTGTTGTTTTTGCTGCAAGATCTGGATTATATAAATAAACCTTATAAACAGTTACCCCTATATTTCGTTTTGTATCTATTAATGGCAATGTCTCACGATGTGTCTTTTTGGCATCATCTCCATTTTGCACGTACATACAAGTATTATCTGGTTTGACATTTAAAATATCACTATCATGAATTAGAGTTTCTTTTACTGTAGTTTTTGCTTCATCATGTAAAGCTGAATATGTTTCATTAGGTCCAGTTAAATTCAAATTCTCGCTATCATGTAGCACTGTTTCTTTGACTGTAGTTTTTGGTGTATCAGATGGATCATATGCAGTAGGTTTGTTAGGTATTTGTGCTTGAGGATTACCACCAGCACGTGCTGATTCTACTAAATATTCTTTAAGTGATAATCTCAATGCATCAATGACTGGTATAAGCATTGCTTTAACATTTGTAGTCAGATTTGCTACAACAGTACATGATTGTGTTGCTTGTCTTTCATTATCGTATATCAATACATTTTGTTTACCATAATCATCATATTCAGCCATACCTTGTATGTTGCCATATTTTACACCACCTTGATATTCTTTGTGTAAATCTGGTCTACCTGTTGTTTTTATGGCCAATTCAGGTCTTTCTGTATTTTTTAAAATTGCACCTGTTGTTTTGAACCAGTTGTCTTCAGTTTGATTGTAAGTTCTTTCAGGTTTATTTTTAGCATATGGTGCAACTACACCAACTTGATCTGTTCCTTTGATATGAGCTTTAACTGGTATCTTAAAATAACTATCGCGTTGATTTACTTTGGAACGCAATTGATCAAGTGTTTTTGGTCTTGCATAATCCATAGTATCATTTTGTTGAAAACCACCACTGCCTTCACTTGTATAACCTTTATTGAGCCCTGGACCAACATTTATTTTATCCATAGGAGCAATATTATTATTGATTTTTGATATATGCATGCGATTTTTCAAAAAGTCATTTTGATTTTTGTTGCCATAAATATTTTCAACTATACTTGATGGTTTAAAAAAACTGGAACGTTCTACTTCTTTTTTTTGAATATAAAATTTATCTATACCTGTATCCATATCTAATTTTGCTGAAAACTTTTCAAAATTTGTGTTCTGTGTTACTCCTCCGCGTAAATATGGTTGCATATTATTGTGTTTCATATCATTTACATCAAGTGTTTCTCCTGTTAATCTAGAAATGTACTCATTATCTCCATTCTGCCTATTACTATTTTGTTTTAATAATGCATAAGCTGGTTGAGGCATAACCCCAGTTATATTGGGTCGTTTACTTTTTTCATGTAGTTCTTTGCCACGTTTATATTCATTGTTTTTGACAACATCTATATATTTTGAATTGTAAATATTATTCATAGATGGTCTGTCTGCTGGGTTTAATTCCATCATTGTTTCCTCTATTCATTAATAGATAAAAAATGGCAAAAAATATATACTCTATATGTAAAGTTAAATGCCAAAAAAAAGAGGTGGTAATCAAAATTACAAATATTTAATTGAAAACGTAGATATTGATGGAGATAATGTTCCCGACGGGGTATTGGTCAAACAGTATTGGGTTGATAATAATAATCATAAACATTTTACTCATCAAAAGTTTATTCCAAATGATAAATTAGAAACAGAATTAATGCATTATCAGACTAATGCAAATTCTAATAAAAACATTAAAATAGCAAATGAAAAAGCTATTGCAAAAATAGAAAATGGTGCTGATATTCCTCAAACTCAAAATGTGGTCATACAAGACAATACATCATTCGCTCAATATGTGAAACAAGGCGCTGGATTAGGATTAGGTTTTGCAGTTACTGATTTTTTAACTGGCCTATTTACAGATTAAAGTTTATGTAAACATTGCATACATATACAACAATGGTAGCAGGATGGAAATAATATTTCAACATTATTTTTATAACATATTGCACAAATATCTGTAAGTCCAAATATTTTTCTTGGATTATTTAATGTGTTATCAGTTCTACATACTGGACATTTTACATTATATCTGACTTGTGCAGACTGCAAAGACTGTGTAGACTGTAATGGGCAATTTGCTATGGTATGTTTTTCTCTCTTTCCACATTTAGGACAATGATGTGCATCTTCTGTATGTAATTCTTTATTAGCACAATCATCTATTGTACATTGAAGATTATTTAGTACAATATCATCATCAAATTGCCTCAAATTTTGTACCAAATAATCTGTGCGACATTCAAAATCACCATGTCCATATAAACCACAGCGCCCACATTTGTGACCTTTTGTAACATGTGTTCTATTAAAACGACAATAAGCTACCTTACAATGATGGATTGATGGATACATTATTAATAGTTATATGAATAATTAGTTATTATCATTTTTTTGTTTTTTTGGAATGTAAACTTTTCAGTTTTCTTTTCATATTCTATTACTTTAAATGTTGCCAATTGATTTTTCAATTATATGTATATTTGATAATTTAATCAAATAATTCAAAAATTTGTGAATAGTATCTTTATTAGAATAATGAAAAAATGTAGTCAAATTGTTTTCAAATTTAGAACTTTCTATATCTGTATTGTTTATTAATGCATGAAGATAGCGAATTTGTGTCATGAAGGTATGTAATAATTCTATATTACTATTATTGTTACGAGAATACACTATTCTAGGATGCATAAAACGTAGTGATTCTTGTGAATCACCCAACCATCTTTGGAAAAGCATTTTATATGTGTCCAAATTATTAGATTGAATTTCAGAACTTTTATCTAGATATGTAATATTAATACATTCGTTTGTAATCTCTAATGTATCAATTTCTGATATACTCATTCTATTTATGACTCATATTTTTTATACAACATATTTTACAAAAATTTTGTCAATGAATGCATTTGAGTATATGTCTAATACATTTTCATAAAATGTAATTTTTATTGGATCCATACTATACTGCATATACTTATTAACAAGTTGATACTTATTATTATTGCCACTAATCCATACTTTGTGTGTTTTGCTCAAAAATATAGTATTGTTCTTACTACAAGCTATTTTAGTGACTTCTCCATACAAATTTGCAGATACAATCTGTGTAGGTATACTTTGATTAATTGTATTGCCTATTCCGAGTTGTCCATAATTGTTTAAACCACAGCTATATACTGTATTTTCAGTATTTAAGAATACACTATGATATTCACCGCATTGAATCGATTTAAATGTTAATTGTGGTGTAGTAATCTCTGTTATAACATTATAGTTATTATTATTTCCTAACCCAAGCTGTCCATAATTATTTAGTCCACACGCAAAACATTTCCGATGAGATGCAAACAGACTATGATATGCTCCGCAAGCAATTTTTGTGATAAAAATATCATTTGTTGCTAAAGCAACAGGTTTAAAATATTTTTTAAAATCTCCTGTACCTAATTGTCCATATGTATTATTACCACAAACATACACTTGTAGATTATCTTTTAGACATAAACAATGAGATGAGCCAACTGCAATACTTGCAATATTATTTAGAACACCCTCACTATAAGCATCTATGATAAATTTGTTAATTGATAAGTTACCAAACATATTATTATAATTATAGCCATTGCAAACAACATTTTTAGAAGAATTAATGATCAAAGTGGTATCTAAATATGAAGAAAACAAGTTAATATTATCAGTATCAATGTCAAAAATATTTATGTATTTTGGTGTATAAATATAAGTGGGATTATACATATCAAATTCTCCATTTTGATAAGACCCTGTTATTAAAATTTTGTTTTTATCATTTATAAATACAGTGTTATCTGTACCGGTATGTATTTTAACAATATTTGTTAAATCTGTTATACCATCTACATTTTTTACATATCTAGGTAGTGTTATACCCTGAGAATTTAAAGCTATTCCTAATTCACCACTATAGTTTTCACCAAATGCAAAAACTTTACCTGTATTTTCCAATAAGAACGAATCATCCCAATAACCCGATAATACTTCAACTATATTAGAAATATTGTCAGTATTATTGTAATTCCTAACGTATACTGGTAATGTCTGATAATCATAATTACCTATACCAAGTTGCCCTAAATAATTACCACCACAAGCAAATACACAACCTGTATTTTGTAAAAATAATGTATTCAATACTCCTGATGAAATTTTTGTGATATTTTCTAATAAGCCATTATTATCAACATTCCTAACATAACTTGGCAAATTACTATTATTTAAATCAGTATTTTGTTTTCCTAGTCCCAATTGACCATAATTATTATCACCACAAGAAAGAACACGATTACTACTATTCACAAACATAGAAAACCATCCTCCTGCCGAAATTTGGGTAATATTTGATAATTCACCATTATTATCTGGATTTTTCACATATACTGGTAAATTTTTGTCATTATAATCACCTATACCTAATTGTCCTCGATTATTTATACCACAAGCTAATACTCTATTGGTATTTTCTAGAAACAATGTATGTGATGTTAAATTCACGACATCATAATAATTCCATGCAGTTGCAACTTGTATAATATTTGATAAATTGCCATTATTCTCTGGATTTCTTACATATTGTGGATATATAGTAATATTATAATTGCCAAGACCTAGTTCTCCAGTTGTATTTTTTCCACAAGCTAATAATTGGCCTGAATTTTCGAAGAAAAAAGAAGCAACTGGGCTAGTTGTTATAGAAACGATATTATTAAGAAAACCTGTATTATCAGAATTCCTGACATATTTAGGAAATATAACAAGATCAATATTTTCTGCAATACCTAATGTTTTTTTATAATTTTCTCCAGAAACTAAAACTTTGCCCGTATTTTCTAGGAAAAAAGTACACCATGCCCCACATGAAACTTGAATAATATGTCTATTAGCTATAGTATTGTATGAAGCTAAGGGATATTCAATATATGATTTTTGACCTTGATATAATGTAGTATTATTAGTATTTATATTCACATTGATTGGTAGTGTACGATTTGTATAATTACTTATACCTAATTGTCCATAAGAGTTATCACCACAAGTTATAACTTTACCTGTGTTTTCTAAAAACATTGAATGCAATCCACTGCTTATTTGAACAATACTTGATAGATTTGCAGTATTTTCATTATTTCTCACATAAACAGGAAAAGATTGACTAGTATAATTACCTATACCCAAAGTTCCAGCAGTATTCAATCCAACACCTAAAACTTGACCAGTACTTTCCAAAAACAAATGAAAATCTTGTTTTCCTGAAATTTGGATAATATCAGAAAGATTCGAAAAATTGTCTTTTTTTATATAGGCAGGTAAGTTATTTATTGAAAAATTTAGATAACCACCATCATTACCAGTAGCTAGAACTTGTCCTGTATCTTCTAGAAATGTACATGTTCCTTGACCTGCTGCAATTTGAACAATATTTGATAAATTAGCTGTATTATCAGTATTTCTGACATAAACAGGTAAATTCTGTGAGTCTATATTACCTATCCCTAAAACACCTGTATCATTCCAACCACATGCCAAGACTTGCCCCGTATTTTCTAAATAGTATATCAAATCACTATCATATGGAAGATTTAATCCACTTTCAACAAAAACTATATTAGATAATTTTGCAGCGTTTGTTGTATTTCTTACATATACTGGTAAATTACAAGAAAATAAGTCTGTATGCCACACTCCAATACCTAATTGACCATGCAAATTATCACCACATATCAAAACATTTCCATTATTTTCCAAAAAAATAGAATTATAATATCCTGCTTTTATTTGTATAATGTTATCTAAATAATCAGTATTGTTTATATTTTTTATATATACTGGTAAAATTCTATCAGTATAATCACCTATACCTAATTGGCCAGTATCATTGGCACCACAGCTAAGAACCTTACCTCCATATTCTAAAAATAAACTATGCGTTATACCACAAGATACCTGTACAATATTTTCTAAAACATTTGTGTTAAATGAGTTTTTAACATAAACAGGCAAAGATTGGCTAACATAATTACCTATGCCTAAACTTCCATTATCATTCCAGCCACAAGCTAGAACTTTGCCTGTGTTTTCCAGAAATAAAGTACGTCCTGTACCACAAGAAACTTGTATAATATTTGATGTTTTGACGTAATTATATAGTTTATTCTTCCCAAGTACAAAGTAAGAAGAGTTGTTTGCTGAAATATTTGATGATTTAAGCTTATGTGATACTACAGAAACATTTTTCAAAACTTTTATATCATCAATAGTATTAGGAAAAATATCAACAAAAGCTTCTGTAGGCATAAACTCTTATCTAATACATCTACGTAAAAAAATATCACGAAATATATAAGCAACTCAAAATAAATTGATTTATGTTTACATCTATTACTATTCTATAGTAATATGATATTCATATACCAAAAAAAATCAATCAAAATATAGATTGTCTTGTAATATCATGAACTACATTTAATATTATAATTAATATATCCATTTGGTTTCCCTGGTGCATATAAGTTACGAGAACTGCCTTTTTGCCATTTCTTCAAGAAATCCTCATTATTTACTTTAATATAATTCACTTGATCTGTCATTTCTAATGGAGTTTCAAAAACAGGTACATGATTATCTTTTGCAACCATTCTATAATTAACAGGTACTCTATCAAATTCTTCTAGTGCCCTATCTTGTGGTTCAAAGCATAGCCATTCCCATCTATTTATTCCAGTCCCTCTCAATGTATTTGCTGGATTTGATAATCTAGTATCTTCTGTAGGTGCAATACATTGTCGTGGATTATTTGCTGGCTTAACCAAACAGCCATTTACTGGTCCTGTAGGTGTATATGTATTTGGTGCATATTCTTCTGAATTACATTTTGTTAATTTATAATTTAGTCCAAGCAATTCACTGCTATCATCTATTGCAGCACCCATAGTACAAGTATTTGGACCATACGCTTGAAAACGAAAATTAGGGTCGTCTGGTAAACTTCCACAAGATTGACAATCATTATATGGTACATTCAATCTATATAATCCGGGTCCAGTAGTCCTACGTAATTTTTCACTGTAACTGCAACTATCTTGACTTAAATGTGTATCTGCTGGTTGATTCATTCTGTACTTATATCTATTACACTATCCGAAAAAAATAATGCCAAAAAAGGCTACCTTTTCTAGTTCATTTGTAAAGGTGTTTTATGTATATTGCTAAATTAACCATCTTTTTGTACTAATTACAATTCCATAATTATTAAGTGCAATATAGGTATCTATATCCGAATCACCATAGTTGCAACACCATTGTCTATTACCATAAGGCGCTTGATACATCTTAACTGTCAACTGAATAACATCTTGATCATCAGGCACATTCAACACATTTTTGATAGATTGCTTGTCCAAGTCTACAGAAAACTCACGTACCAAGTATTCAGTCCATAGATTCTCCATTATTAATTATGGTTTCACTATCATTTATGAAATCAGTGCATATATTGATAAGATTATCCATCGTCAACATATCAATGGTTTCAATATCTTGAATTTCTGTTTCAGCATCACTGAGAAGGTCATCGTATTCTGCTTGAGAATAGAAGGATAACATTTTGATGCTAGTTATCTATCTCTAAAACATTAATCATTTTTTATCATATTTTCTGATTTTGAGAACAAATACATTTTACACATATGTATCAAATAAAAATAAGGGGTAAATAATCTAACAATGATGAATATCCATTTTGGGTGGCAATGGAATAGCACGATACATTATTGTTTGACAAGATGGAAGATGTAAAGCTGTAGTCTCTATTGGTGGCGTTTTGTCATTTTTAATAATACCATCGTCTGTGGGAATGTACATATTTCCTCCACACTTAGAAATATATCTAGTCTGACCGCGCAATTCACTATCAAGGTCCACCATATTACCCTTGATATGTGATACTGATGTGCCCGCTATCAAACCCAATTGATGTCTACATTTGTCTTTGTGTTCAAAATACATAGGTGCTAATATATAGCTTAATGTACTTACATTTTCTTGTAAATTTTGTTTATAACTGCATGTGTCATACTTAGTTCTGTTAAAACTCATCCTTCTAAATATGTAGAAGACAAATTTTTTATCAAATATCTCTAGATTTCGAATATCTTACTTTATTTAAATAGGATCTAGAACTGTCACCACCCCACGTCCATGTAGGAACAATATTATCAGGATTTTGTACCTCTTTTATGTAATCTAACATAGGCACAAATTGATATGTAGGAACTTCCATTAATGTCTTATTACTACATAGGGGTGGTTTATTGGTAGTGCCAGTAATTGTCGGAATAGTTCTAGTATCTGACCCAGAAAGCATATCTAATTCTCTATCAATATCCCCAGGTTGTCCTCTTAATCTAGGACCGCCTGCAAAAATACGGGTATATAGTTGAATAGGGCATTTGTCCCTTGTCATCATTCCGTCATCATTTCTCAATGATGAATATACATCTACTAAATAATCATCTGTTAATCCATAACCAGATCTACCTCGTAAATTTATATGGTCAGTCGAAACTGACGGAAAACTTCCTGTTGCTGTTTTTTCCTTTGAAGCATAATTATCATATAAAGCATAGTTTTCTATGGAATGATTATAGTTATCTTTTGCATTCAACCAACAAGAATCTGAATGTAAACTTGCATCAGCATAATATCTCATCTCTATCTATTTATAAACAAATAAATATAAAAATAATAATTTTAAGTTAAAAATTTATCTACTGTATGTGGCAAACATTCATTCAAATATTTGTCAAATTTATGTTTGTCATATGCATCTTTATATTCCTTATTTAAGTTGTTATTATGAAACTCTTGAATAGACCAATCTTTTTTATTCTGACTGCTTCCTACTTGTTCGTAAATACCATAATGACTTTTCAATAGTTTATTGAAACTTTCAATTTGATTATTTTTTTGAATGACATTATTATAAGAAGTAGTCACTAACTTACTATCATCTTGAATACTTGAAATATATTCAATCTTTTTTGTTTCTTCTGAATCATTTTGTTTACTATGAGAATATGTAATTGAAGTGAAAGTGTTCATATTATAAAAATAAACTCTTAATACTTATTATTAATAAATAAATATTTTTTATATATTTTTTTCACTTTATAAAAAAAGATTTTGGCAACATATACCCTTATCAAGTTTATTATAATAGACAAAGGGTTTGGAATCATACATCATATCCATTTCCTATAAAAATAAAAAATTAAGTACATTTTATAACCAATGTGAAGTATAAATATTCTTAAAGCAGTGATCTCCATTACCCTCTTTACAAGATTTACCAATATTATATAACCAATTTGCAAATTTTGTTTGATCATTGGGTATTGTTGTAACTGGAACAGTGTAAAAATGTCGTTTACCAGTATTTTTATCATATATATCATCTACATTTCTAAACATAGTATTATCAAATAATCTTTCTGCTTCTTCTATTGTTTTTCTGTCTGTTATGGGACACGCTTTATATTGGTTCAAATTAACTATATTTGGATTCATAAATGGGTTATGAATACTTGGTTTAGTACATACTTCGTTATCAACTACTTTAACATCATTGGCTTCAAGAACTTTATATGCATCTCTTGTTGACTGTTTTTGAAACTGGTATATTATAATAATAATTAATAATAATATTATCATCAATAATATAATTCTACTATCTTGAAATACTAAGGCTAATATTATGCAAATAAATAATACCAATCTTGTAATTGAATTAAATTTTTCTTCTATTGTCATATACTCAGTTGGTATCAATATTGGTTTGAAAAGCTCATTAATGTCTTCTGTCCAAAACATAATATATCTCTATATATTCAATATGATTTTTATTCACTTGATTCAGATGACCTCTCCTGAGTTTCTTTATTGGCAGAAGCTGATGCCTTCTTTTTTTCTGCTAATTTCTTCTTTAGTTTCTTAGCTTTTGCAATTTTTTTTAAGGCATTTTCATTTAATGATTTTTTTGACCCCTTAGGCATATTTTTTTGTAAATCTTTCATTCCTTTTAAAATGTCTTGTTCATCTCCTGAACTCATCATAGATGACATCATTTGCATTATATTTGATAAGTCAGGTTGACTATTTGGACTCTTAGAAGATTTACTTTGATTAGTTCCTGATGGTCCTCCAAATAAATTCGGCATCATAGACGCAAATTTAAGGGCATCTTGAATGAGATTCTCTTGTTTTAATTCGCCATTTGAAATTTTAGTTGCCATCTTTTTACTGACATTAGTAATAATATCAGCAAATCCACTATCTGGATCGCCAATAGCTTTCAAAATATCGCTATTATTTTGCATAGATTTTTGTAGTTTTCCTACATCAACATCTTCTAGAATTTCTTTGGCTAGTTTACCAAGAGAGGTATCTTCTATAAAATCCATATCTATTCCCGCTTTTTCTTTGATTTTCTTTTGACGTAGCTGATTTAAATTAGTAAGTACCTTCTTGATATTAGAATCTTCCAGATTCTCTATCATATCTTTGGTGTCTATTGCTTGTAAAATTTTGATTATGCTAGATGATAGTTCTTCTGTTAATTCATTTTTAAAAATATAAAAGACACTTACAAAATGATGACATAGATAATCATCATCAAATAATTTTGTGATATTTCCTAATGTAATATTATTATATATTTGAAGTTCTTTGTTATCTTGGAACCAACTTTCAGCATCTTCCAAATATTTTTCCCAAACTTCATCTGATATATGTTCCTTCATAAACAAAAGATACTCATCTGATGTTTTATCTAAAGTTACATAATTGTCCTTGATTGAAGTATATACACTACGAGCAGTAGTACTAGTATCTTTATTATCTTTTGCTACAGTTTTAATTCTCTTTAAAAAGTCAATATAATATTGATTAAAAATAAAAGTATTTGTAGTCATATATTATTTTATAAATGTACTCTTTATATCGTTTGTAGTCTTCACAAAATCTCATTTGCTCTTCTCTGCATAATTTCTTCCATTGTAGGTAATTTTTTATTCTCATCTTTAGATTCTTCACTCTGAATATTTGTCCTTTGATTGTTGTCAATGGCTGTGTTTGTATCTGTTTCTGTTATAAAATCCCAATTATAGTTTTTATCAGGAAGTACATTATTACTATCATCAATGCTTGAAAAATGTTCTGATGATATTGCACCTAATGCAAATGCACGAGGTTCTGATGGTGATTGTTGAATGACATAATTTTTATTTGGGATGTCCTTCATTTTTTTATTATCTCTTGTATTTTGACCAGAAAAAGCAAACTTGTTTTGTAATATAAGATAATCAAATACTTCTTTGCCAAATAATATTTTTTTAGTATCAAGTAAGTACAAGGCCGGAACAGAATGTATTCTTTTATCTATTGGTTTTTTAAAATATCGTAGGGTATCAATTGAAACTAACTTAATTACATTATTTTTATCCATTTTTTTTATAGTGTCTAATAGTACATTACAATGTTGACAATATTCACTGTAAAATAATATCATAATATTTTTTTGTAAGTAATACATCTTTATATGCTATAATGCCAAAAAATGGCTTTTTTTGTTTCAAGTTTTAATTACATTTTTAAATCAAACTTGAACTTTATAGGAGTCCTTCTCTTCCTGAGTCAGAGATTTCCACTTGTTCGCAGCAAGCCCCATTAGCTCCTTTGCGGGAGCATCAGGATTATCCTTCTTCATTGCTTCTATTGTTTGCTTGACATAAATGTTGTAGGCACTTGGAGCCTTCTTGACCTTGATATCACCGTTCTTGTCAAGCTTGACCTTAGCTGGTCGTCCACGCTTCTTGGGCTTATCTTCGTCACTATCAGAAGATGTGTCATTCTTCTCAACTGCCTTAGGAATCTTCTTCTTAGAAGACTTGCTGTTATAGACTTCTGTAAGAATTCGTTTAAGCTCTTTGAGCTGGTAGTCTTTGTCGCTTGCAATGGTGTGAACAAATATATCGATGATTTCAGCAGTCTGAGTCATCACTTCAGATTTGTTGCTCAATCTGGTTGGTTTGATCTATTTGGTTTTTTTCGCTTTCTGAGGTTACTTGATTTTATTCGTTCGAATTGTTCTCTTGTGGGTGTCCTGTGATTCACCAAACATTTTTTCCAATTGATTAATCATTTTTTTATCAATTACTGAATTTTCCAAACAAATTATTACAGTTCATTTTTCTTCAAATATATTTGTATGAAACATTCAGTATTTGATAAAAAATGATTGAAACATAGCATATTATAGTTACCATACAATATGGTAGCAAATAGTGAATGCCCTATTCTGAACTACCTTCGTTGGAATGAGGATGGACAACCAGCGAATAATCCTGTGAAAACATTTGAAGAATCTGGTGACAATGACTTATGTTTTCAGATGAACTGTGTTTTCTGGATATTTGAGACCTTTTACAAAAGTGACGAATTTCGGATTCTGAAGGTAATACACACTGGCAATCACCCCCTTGCTTTCAAAATTGTAAATAAAACAACGAATAATTTCTTCAAACTAATTGTATCCAATCACAATCATACCTTAACAGTGTCAAGACAAACTTCTGAACATAACAAAGTGTCTGTATATGATGATTTCTGGTCCACATATGGAGGTTTTATTTTGCAAAATTTGGGATTCAACTTTGTCAAATGTGATTACATTGGCAATGAAAAGTACATCTCAATGTTTTATAATGCATATAATTTATCTGCTGATTTAGTTGCATATATTATTAAAAAAGCTATCAAAAAACGCAACTATATTCGGATCAACGATATCTGGCTGGATATTGACGAATTTAATCAAGAATCTCAAATTACAATACATAAAGTAAGCTCTGAAACTACAGATTACGATATAAGTCTACTTACTTTCAAAGCACTTGTTACATTGTATACAGATGATAACTTAATACCTGAACAACTGATCAGTCAATTTGATCACAATAATATACCTTTTCACTTTCGCGTAGGTGACCCATACAATGCTGATGAAAATGGAAGATTTGATGTAATTGATTATCTCATCAAAAGAGACACAAAAAACGTCACAATATTTGTTGAAAAAAAAATAGCAAATACACTAGGTATTCCTGTATGGGATAAGTTCATTGAAACAATATTGTTATCTTAATCTTATCTAACTACAAAATCATTTGTATAAGGATAGTTTTTATAAGGATTGTTTATTATTTTTTTGGTACAATTCTGATATCTTAACATTTTCTTAACAAGATTCTGATTTTTTTCATATTGCTTATTTTGTAATGTTGCATCATCTTCTTCTTTCATTAAATTTGCATATAATATATTATATGATTGCTCATCTTGTGTTTGCATAGATTTACATGTATCTTCATATAGTAATGTATCTATACTTTCATCTATATTTTTGTTTTTATCATCAAAAACAACAAAATCGCCTTGTACTATATTACCAGTTTCATAAATTTTGTCTTGATTTATTGTACCTACTATTTTAAGATACAACACATATATTTTTTGTGTGCTTAAATTTACCATTGATAAAAATTTTATATGTTTGGCATACGTATCTGATTTGCCATATGATACAATATCAAAATCCATCAAGATTAAATTACATGTTTGTTTGTCGTATTTATATCTATTTAATTTATAATAAATTATGTCCAGCTTTTTATTGATATAATTAAAAACTTGTCTAATAGTATCTTGTACATGAATTTCATCAGAATACCATTTTGACCAATCAATCATATCTGTACCATATTTTAACATGTTTTCGAATAATTGTTTTTCTGTACCACATATATGTTGAATCATTGTCTTCTCAATTGATATCATATCATTTATATTCGAAATAGGTACACTATGCATTAATATATTAGGATTTATACTAACATTATCATATGATTGTAGATCGAACACAAAAGTCTCTATCATTACTTGTGATATACTAATAATAATTGCAAAGACTAAAACAATTATTAAAACTTTAATAGCATACATAGTTCCTTTACTATCATAATATCTTTTTTTTCTTTCATAATAAAATTAGATAGATATAATAGAATATACATACAATATGATTATGAGCCGAATGCTATTGTCTATTTTACTATATATAATATGCTTATTTATCATATTTTCATTCAAACCTGCTATGATGTTTGACATTCATGGGAATTTTAAACATTTTGGATATGATGAAACAGATAATTTGGCATCTTTATTAAATGCTGATATAGTTTTTATAATACTAGCGTTGTTTTGTTATTTTATAGTTATTGCATTTGAATTGACAATTTCATGATAAATATTTTTTATCTAATCAAATAGTAAAGTAAATGAGTACTACAGAGCAAACTAGAGCTCGTAGTTTAAATCAATATATGAAAAAAGCTTCTAGAGCATCATACAAAGTATTAAGTAATACTACTAATCTTCAAAAATCATCAACAACTAATTCAAGGAAAACCAAAAGTTTAAATAGTTTGAAATCATTTGATGATAAGACTAAATTCAGGAAATATATGGTGAAAGAAGATATAAGTGGTTTGAATATAACTATTATTCCACAAAGAACATATGTTTATCAAGGTGTTGATTATAATTTTAAGTTACATCTCTCTAAGGAAGAATATATAAATGATTTTTTTAATGTTTTTAACAATAATCATTATGGTGCATATTTTGTATCCACAAATAAAATAGCCAGCAGTTATGGATTAAATAAGGATTTTTCGAATATTGTATATACAACAATTCCTACTCAAAAAGAAATAAATAAACCCATAAATAATTATAAATATATATATCCATTATATTATATTCCTGGTAAAAGAGGTAGCAATATTAAATACAAATTGAACAAAAATCTTTTTCTGATTGATATTGGAGATATTAAAAATCTCAGATTTTTATGGTCTATTATTGATACGTTGCCAATAGATAAAGATAAAAAGAGAGAATATAAGGAAACCTTTATAAATACATGTGTTGAATATACATCAAATATGAATTACAATGATATGCCTAGTGCTTGTAAAAGAGTATCTTATGATAAATATGATGATGAATTAGTATTAATGTTTAAGACAATATTTGCTCCTATCTTAAAAACAAATTATAATCTAGATATTGATGGTTGGATATACTATGAATCAGAGTATTTTCATGATGAAATTATGATACTTTCAAACAATTATCTAGATTTTGTAAATATAACAACCGTCAAACCAACAACATACGAGAATATTCCTACTATTGATGAATTTATGAATACAATGGAAAGTAAAAAAGTGCTTAATACAAAAAAAATTAAATATAATACAATTCTATCAAATTATGTTTGCGTTAGACCTTAAGAACATATTCTTATATATTGATAGAATAAGTATATGGTAGTAAATACTATAAGTAGAATAGCTAGTAAAACCAGTACAAAAATTGAAAACCATAAGAATACAATAAATTCTGATATCAAATATATAATAGATTATAACATTAAATACAATGAAAATCAATATGATATTAGCAAATTTATATATTTTAATAATCAATATATATTACCTATATATAATGATACTGTTGAAAATATTATATTATACATAAATTTCAATAAATCTTGTATTTTATTTGCTAAACCTAGCGAAAAAATACCACCAACTAATATTTTGTTTACTAATTATGATAATAGACAAAATATTGATAATGTTATAAACAAATATTGTAAAAAAATGAATAATACATTATAGGATGCAACAATTATTAAACGATATTTTTAATAATGATTATATTGATATTTACTCCTTTTCGGATAGATATTATAACATCAGAACACCATTTACAGGGTTATATTTTCAAGAAATAACATATGAATCTTGGAAATATTCTATAAGCCACTTACCTGTTAGTATTTTTATGACAACTAAAAAACCAATTCATTATATTTTGCATACACCAGATAATCATTTTTATACTGAAGATAATGTGCAAACAAACTACACTTTCAACAGCTGGGAGGTGTATGGAGGTGAAATACATATGTGTGCAATAGAAAGTGATGCAAATGAATGTATTATACATATTAATTTACGTGATTTGTATACAGATGTACTAGAATTTATATCAAATTTGATTTTACATATAAAATTCATGCAACTACATAATAATGATAGTATATTAGTGTGTAATAATAATAATTGTAGTACATATGGTGACTGTACTGTTGATTTAATATCTAAACAAAATGTATGTAAACACCAAAATCAAAAATCAAGTATCATTAACCTGAAAAATGCTCCGCAATATAATGTAACATTTGACATTATTGATATTAATAAAGGAAAATTATTCATGACTACAAAATTTAATGCAATATACTCACAAATATTGTCTATGATTTTAGCTTTTTGCAATAATCCTGAAAATCTTAAAATACATGTCATAAATGGTGCTACAACACAATTTTGTTTAATGACTACAAAACATCCTGGTAATATTAATTTGTCAACAATAACATTAAATAATACATATGGTGGAAAATATAAGAATTATGATGAATATCTTGCAAAATTATTGAAAAGCAGAGGGGGGCTTATATGGAATGAAATTAATGAAAACAGTGCAGAATGGTATAAATATTGTATAATAGATAGAACATCATTTAGTATAATTAATTTGAATAAAGTTAAGATATCAGAATGTATGGATCCTATATTTATAGAATTGATAAATTCCATAAAAGAAGGTGAAAACCATGTAATATTAAACATACCATATAGTTTTGGTAGCGAAAGCTACTTTATAGCACAAGCTTTACAAAACATATTTGGTGAAAAACTTTGCAGTTTTCAAATAATAGGTAAGGCAGGTGGTATTGGGAATGGTGTTAAATTAAATGACTACATTATTAGTAACAAATTGAGTATTGCATATAATGATGTTTTTGATATACCTTCTAGCAAAAAAACTATACGCATAACAAAATATAAAAATATAGATAAAACTTTATATAGTGGAGATGTCAATGTTTATGAAAGTGGCATCAAGATTATGCCTTGTGTATTGTTTGAACAAAAACAATATTTAGAAAGCATTAAAACTGATTATTTTGCTATTGAAATGGAAAGTTTTTGGTTTCAATATGCATTCAATTCTAAACTACCCACCGTATATCTGTATTATATATCTGATTTACCACTTGAGACAAGTTTGGCACATGAAAACTATCCGCGTAATGAAGGTCAAATGTTGTTTAATGGATTGATTCGTATGGGATTAAAATGGATAAATAATATAATCAATCAATCAACCGCTAGTAGGTCATCCGCTAGTAGGTCATCCGCTAGTAGGTCATCCGCTAGTAGGTCATCCGCTAGTAAGTAGATCTTAAATACTAAATATATTCATCAACTAAATATATCTTATACAAATGGGTATAAATATATTGATAATTATATTATAATAATAAAAAATTAGATTAATATCTGTATGTATTTGGGAAGATTCTCTATAGTAATAGACTGGATTAATGAACAATTACAAAAAGATCACATGCAACTATCTACAAAAAATGTACTATTTGTGGCTGGTAATTCAGGGATAGGGAAAACATATTCTATACAAAGAATCTGTAATGATTTAAATTTACATGCCATTTATATTTCAACATCAAAATGTAATTCTTCAAAGGAATTAGATGATTTAATTACAAAAACATGTTCTTCATCAATGTTACAAGTCTTATTAAATGATACTAAACCGAAAATAATAATTATTGATGAATTTGAATCAATGATTAGTATTGATAAAACTATTAATACAACATTTTTAAATATTTTAGAATCTAAAAGATTGAAAGCTATACCTATCATTTGTATAACTTCTATTGATATCGTAAAAAAAATTGGACTGATGAAAAAAAAATGTACTATCATAAATATAACACATCCTGAAGTGAACGAAATATATGACATACTTATTGAATTATACCCAAATAAGGACCAAAAATTTTTGAAAAAAATATCTGAGCAGTGCAATGGAAATATTACACAATGTATCAAAAATATAGATATATCTGTAGACAATAATTTTAATAATATTGATGAAATAGTCAATACATCTTTACTTTATTCACAATCAAAAGCAACAAATAGAAATATTATCCGCCGAATCATAGAAACAGATGTGTGGATGATACCATTAAAGTATCATGAAAACTTACCAAATGAACTAAATAAAAGAAAACTCTCACTTACAAAATCCAAACAATTATATAAAACTTTTATGCAAAATTTAATTATATTTGATAAATTACCTCTAGATATAGGTCCTGATATTTTTACGTCTATTATATATCCAATATCTGAATTACCTATCAAAAAATCTATGGAATGCAATGATGAAAGGTTTACTAAATTACTTAGTTATATGTCATTACAAAAAAAATACATTAAAGAATCATTTAATAGTTGTATATCAGATTTTCCACTTTATCAACTCAGTAGTTATCACACAAATATTGCAATAAGAAATAATATGTTCTTTAATTAGATAATGGATAATGAATCGCGAAATTCATATGATAGTAACGAAATTACTCAAGAAGTAACTGATAATGCACAAAATAAAATTGGGACTTATACCAGTAAATTCACAGTAATTGCTGGTTTAGGTTTTGTTATATTATTATGTTTTTTTATTGCATTCGGTTTGTATATAATTATATCTCGTACTATATTTAATCAATCTAAGGTTATAATTCCTCAAACAAAAGTACCTATTGTAGGTACAACATATACTAAATATTCTATAGAAAACTTTAACAAAGCAGGTAATGGTAAAAGGCGAACATATACATTCTGGATCTATATTAATGATTTGAATAAATATAGAGGGTCTTATAAACATGTATTCCATATTGGAGATGTAGATGATATTACAAAAGGGTCACCTTATGTATTCTTAGACAAAAATGAAAACAAATTATATGTCCGTTTTGCAGCAGCACAAGCTAGTAGCGATACATATAATAGTGCTAGTCTTGAAATCAGATCTTCTGTGCAGAGTCTAAGTGATTTTGACAGAGATAAATATATGCAACAAGGTGTCCAAATACCTTATATACCAATACAAAGATGGGTACATATAGCTATTGTAGTTAATGAAAATGCAAATGGTGGAACAATAACTGCATATGTTGATGCAGATTTATCTAAAACAGTATCAACTAATGATTCGCGCGAAATGTCAATTGCAAATTTAGATCTAGATAAAATGGGTGATCTACACATAGGTGGTTCATTTGAATCTGTGATGGGCCCTGGCTTCTCTGGATTAATATCTAAAGTAAGTTTATTTAACTATGATTTGAATGATAGAGATATTTATAATGATTATAGCCAAGGACCTTTAGATGGTTTCCTCGCATCATTAGGTTTAGCTAATTATGGCATTAGAAACCCCATTTATAGAATATCATAAAAAATAAATATAATATATAGAGTAAATATGATATACAGTATTATTCAAATAATCTTTGCAATATTTTTAATATTGATGTTGTTATTTGTTGCTACTATGATTTATAATTATGAAAGTATTGTGAATTATCGTAATTCTTTTGTGGTAAAAAAAGAAATACCTATATTTACAGGAATATTTGACTTTAATAATGCTGGTTGGGTTTTTGAAACATATAATAAAACTTCATATTCATATAAAGAATTATCTCCATCTATCAATCAACAAGGTGGTGCTGAATACTCCTATAATTTTTGGTTACGTATAAATGAAAATTTTAGTTCTGCTAATGATATTATACTCTTTTTACGTGGTAGCAAAAAACAGATTCCTTATTTAAGCGATACTAATTGTGCTCTAGTTGATAAGAATAAGTACATTTTTGTAAAAAATCCTATGATACGTCTGAAGAAGGACGGGACTGCTATTATTGTTGAATATAATACACTGACCAGTCCAGATGCTTATAGAGAAAATGGAATTAACTTAATCAATTGTAATGGTAACTGGCATGATAAAAATAGAGGAACTTTAGGAATACATACAATGGATGATAGTATATATAAAAAGAATTGGTTTATGTTAACACTTATACTGAAAGAAACTAATCCTGACGATGATGTGTTGTATAAAAATAAAACATCATGTAAGATTTATATTAATGGTATAAATGTGTTAGACAGAATTGTTGAATCACCCTATAATGGTTCATATGGTTCGTCTGCAATGAAGCATAACAGAGGACCACTTTATATTAATCCAGGCGATATTTTAGCTGATACTAACCAGGATGACAGACCTATAAAAAAAGATGATGATTTGAAAATGGCAGATATGTCTTATTTCAATTATGCTTTAACTGATGCAGAAATATTGGCATTATTCAAAAAAGGATTCAATAAAGCTACTGCTGTTAAAGTTACAACAAATACTGATAATACTATAGAAGATCAGTATGCTATAGCATCACTTTCTCAACAAAGTAATAATTTACCTGTTGGATTTTAGATGATCCTTATTTTTATTATATAAGATATTTGCTTACATAAAATAGTATATCATATAAAAATATGGGAGGAGGCCTATTGCAACTAATAGCTGTTGGACAATTTGATGAATATTTGACTGTAAATCCAGAATTCAGTTTTTATCATTATGTTTTTAAACGACATACCAACTTTGCTATGGAATCACGAAATTTAATGTTTAGTAGAAATCCTATCTTAACATCACAAGCTATTACTGGTACATTCGAATGTCAAATTTTACGCTATGGTGATCTATTGAGTAAATTGTATTTCTGTTTTACTTTACCTGATATTTATTCATCTAATAAATATCAATTCAGATGGATTAAAAATGTTGGTGCTATGTTTGTTAAAAAAGCTAATATGTATATTGATGGAATATTAATAGATCAAATTACAGGTGAGTGGTTGACTATTTGGAATGAATTAAGTATGCCTAATACTGATAATAGCTTTAATACAATGATAGGAAATGCATCTGAATTACAAGATCCAAAAGCTAGTTTGAATAGAATTAAAATAATTAATAATCGTTTCTATTATTTTTATTATCCAGAATCATCAAAAAATATAGATGGACCACCGTCTATCCTTAGTAGAAAAATTATTGTACCTTTAAATTTTTGGTTTACACGAAATCCTACATTATCATTGCCTTTATTACGTCTTCAATTTAATATAGTATCAGTTAAACTCGAATTAGAATCATCAGAGAAATTATATCAAGTTTATTCTGATAAATTGAATATGTTTGTTAGTCCACAATATTATAATGAATTACATGCTGAAAATATTAGTATCAATACATTCATAAAAGAAACTAATTTACAACCTTATATTGAGGCTAATTATATTTTTTTGGCTGAAGAAGAGAGAAATAGTATATTGTTTCAGACTAAATTGACATATCTTGTAGAACAATTGACAATCTCTTCAAAACAATCTGCATCTGCAAATGAAGATATCAATGTTCTTATTAACAATCCTACTAAAGAAATAATATGGACTGTAAAACGCGATGATTTATGGCGTTTTAATGATATCTGTAATTATTCAATTAATGTACCAGAGAGCAAAGTTGGTGCTCTTTTAGGAGCTACTTTAAAATTTAACAACAATGTAAGATTAGAAGAAAAAAATGCTGAATATTTTAATATGATTCAGCCATACCAACATCATACAAGAATACCAAAAACTGGTATATATTGTTATTCTTTTTCATTATATCCTGAAAAGGAATTTTTATCTGGTTATTATAATGCCGCATTAGTAAAAACGAATATCACAATGCAACTTAATAATAATATTAAGAATGATATAAATGACTACTTGACAAAGATAGGAAGACAACCTTATGAATTTTCTTATATTATCAATATCTATGCCAAAAATTACAATATGTTTGAAATTGTTGGTAGTCAAGCTGGTATGAAATTTACTATTAGCACTTGATCTGATTATTTTTTCTTACATAATATCAAAGTATGGATTTGACATTGTTCATTGTGCTTATCATCATATCATTTATGTTATATTATTTAACTTCAGCCATACAATCTCTGATTCAAGAGATGCAGGAAGTAAAACATAAGTGCATCAAAATACATAATACCAATATTGATGAATTCAATGTAACTACTGCTGATCCAACTACTGTTATGAGGGATAAAGGTATAGATATTCTGAAAAATATTAAGGATGTATTTACTAATAAGAAATAAAATGTCACAATGTCATAGGTGTCAGCATAAAATAAATATTGTAGATACTATTATATGCAAGTGTAGATGTCGCTATACATATTGTAAGAAACATAGATTGGATCATAATTGCAATTTTGATTATCATTCAGATTATATTTCACATAATAAGCTTGAAAAACTTCAAGAAAAGAAGCTTGATAAAATATAGTAGTAGAGTACATTTCTATGCATTTTATGATATTACCTGACCAATTATTTGAAAAAACGTATTTTGATAAAACTTATGAATATGTACTCTGGGAATGCCCTCATTATTTCAAAAAATATAATTATAATAAGAAAAAACTTGTTTTACACAGAGCATCTATGATGTACTTTTATGATTATATGAAACAAAATGGCTATAAAATCAAATATTGTGAATTTACTGAAAATATTCATAAGTATAATGATGATTTCATATTATATCAACCATTAAACAAGGTTGAAAGTTTGAATCTTCCAAAATATACCATATATCAGCACAATACACCAGCATTACTATTAGCACAAGAAGATTATGTGCAGTATAATAAAAAAACTAAGAAGTTCTTTTTTAATGCGTTTTATATGTGGTCAAAAAAGAAAACAAATATTATCCCCAGTATAAAATCTTTAGATAAGGAGAATAGACAGCGTATTTCGAATACAAATCTAACAATCAAGCAACCCAATACTCAGACAAATAAGTACATTTTAGATGCTAGCAACTATGTAAATAAACATTTCCCTAATAACTATGGTTCAACTGATGATTTTATGTACCCTGTTACACATAAAGATGCACAAATTTGGTTGACACAATTCCTAAAATATAAATTTCAACATTTTGGACCATATCAAGACTTTATTCATAAAGATGACCCATTTTTATATCACTCGTTACTATCAGCCTTAATTAATATTGGTCTCATTACTCCATCACAAGTGATTAAGCATATTCATACATATCGCTCTAAAAATAAGGTCCCTTTAAATAGTTATGAAGGGTTTGTTAGACAATTATTTTGGCGTGAATATCAGTACTACTGCTATATGTATTATGATTTCAATAATTTGAATTATTTTGGAAATAATAAAAAAATAACTAAGGATTGGTATACTGGAACTTTAGGTATAGAACCTGTAGACGATGCCATCAAAGATGCCTTTGCAAGTGGTTATTTACATCACATACGAAGATTAATGGTTGTAGGAAATTTTATGAATTTATCTAGCATACATCCCAGAGAAGGATTCAGGTGGTTTATGGAATTCTCTTGTGATTCATACGAATGGGTAATGCATCAAAATGTACTAGATATGGTTTTCTTTGTATCTGGTGGTGCTACAATGAGAAGACCTTATATATCATCTTCAAACTATATTCTTAAAATGAGCAATTATAAAAAAAGCAAATGGTCTGTTCGCTGGGACACATTGTATAAACAATTTGTGAACAAAAATAAAAAGAAATTATGCAAATTTAGGTATTATGTTCGATTTTAGTTGGCCAATTTGGAGTATATTAAATCATATGTATTGCTATATATTGTTTTTTGTTTTGGGTCCTTAATATCATAAATATATGGTCTCAATAATTTGATATATATTGACATAAATGTTTCGTCATTTAGATACAGATAAACTAAATAAAATATAAACAAAGATAATGCAAAATAAAAATCTTTAAGGCTTATGTGTAAAACTGATATATACCACATTATTAAAAGTGGTATAAACTTTAAGAGTACATTGATTATGATAAATTTTGTAATATTATATTGATTTGTTCCATACAATAAAAGCATAATAATCTCAAATAATATCATAAATATAGAAATTACAAAAGCAACTGTTGGATTAAAAGGTATGGCACGTAATAAGTACAAAATAAACCATATAAATATCCAGTTTGAAAATATGAGGTCAAGTCTTATCATTTATATTTTATGAGGTTTTTTATTTTATCTTTTATCTGGCATAACATATGGTATTTCTAGATAATTGAAAATATCTTCTTCTGATTTAATACTTTCAGATGTATCCATCAATTTTTGTGTCTTCAAGTCTTTAAATCCATATTCTGATAATGAAAGGCCTTTTTGTAGTGCTATACGTCTCATATATATATTGAAATTGTATGATCCTGTAAAATATAATAATGCAAAATAATAATAAGTAGGTTCTGCGACAAGAATATCTATTCGTCGTGCAGGTAAATCAGCAGACAATTTGCATATACCCATAAATTTGTTCTTACCTGATGCTAAAATTTCAATAATGTACCCTGTATCTTGTAAATAATTGATGAAATTTGAAAGATTGAATTTAGGGTCTTCTTTAATCAATATGTCTATATCTCCCATATCCTTTGCTTTCCTTCTGTAACTTCCAACCATCTCAAATACTGTATTTTTATATTTGGTAATATGTTTTATGGAGTTTTTAATGATTTTCAAATGTTCTCTTCCCTCTTTTTTGGGAATTCTTTGTTGTAAATCATCATAATATTTTAGACCTATTTTTTGTTTTTCGTTTAAGAGTTCCATATGATTTTTCAATTCATCAAAAGAATGAATTATTTCAAGTAATTCTTGAATTTTGACTGGACCTATCCCATATATTCCTAGTAACTGTTTTCCTAAAATGTACTTTTGATCTTGTAAAGCATTTTCTACTGTATGCATTTTACCTGTTTCTAAAAACTCAATTATTTTATTTTCAATTTTTTTTCCAATACCTTTTATTTCTTTAAGATCTTCTACTATTTGTATTTTCTTATCAAGTAATTCAATGTTGTCAATTACACGCGCATAGGCAACTGCTTTGTATGGATTCTTTTGGATTCGTTCATATTCTTCTAATATACGTAAATTTCGTATAATATCTTCATTCAGCTGTTCTGATACTTTGGGTTTCTTGGTCCTAGGCATATTAATTATCTATATCTATATAATATCATTTTTTGTATTGTTTGTTTTTGATATAAGTAAATACACCAAATATAGAGATGATGTCAGTAGTATGTTTTATTACTGCAGTATTCGGTAAATATGTAAAGGAATGCCAACCCTTTGTATCACAGACTATACCTAGTGATTTTATATGTTTTACAGATAATTCCTATCTACAGAGTAATGGATGGATATTGGATACACAAGATTATCATAATCATTATGTACATAGTAAAAATCCTAAAATAATTTCCAAATTCTACAAGCAAAGCTGGTATCATATTCCCATGCTTAGCAAATATGCAGTGGTCATTTGGTTAAATGCAAATATTGAAATAATCTCTAGAAGAGTAAGTGAGTACATTATACAGAAATTGCGCAAATACCCAATCGTAGCTTGGCATAATAACTTAAGATATGGTCGCATATCTGAAGATATAAATATTTGTAAAAAATTAGAAAAATATGCATCAGCATCAAATATACTGTTACAATATCAAGATTATATAGATGACGGATTCAAAGAAACATATTTCAAGGAATTATATGCATATTCTGAACATATAGGAGTGTGGTATACAAGTTTTATAGCTTTTGTCAATAACAATTCACTCATAAAAGATTTTTTAGATGGCTGGTTTACAGAAACTTTGAAATATGAAAGTAATTATGATAGATTGTCTTTTGCATATATATGTTACAAAAAAAATATGATGCCTTACACTTTACCAGATAAAAAAGTATATGGCATTCCACATTTGACAACAGAATTTTATATACGTCATATTGAATAATTTGTGGTATCAAAACTTTTGATTTAAGAAATAACTTGAAAAAACAAATAGATGGTTAAAAATATTTTGATAACAGGTGGGTGTGGATTCATCGGTCATCATCTTGTTAAATATTTACTTGAACAAACGGACAATAATATATACATTATAGATAAATTATCTTATGCATCTTCTGGTTTAGACAGATTAAGGGAAATAGGGGCATTGCAAAATGATAGAGTACATTTATTCATTTATGATTTAACAAGTAAGATTGATGAAGGCTTTGTCAAAGAACTATATAATATTGACTGGATTATTCATTTAGCAGCTGAAACTCATGTTGACAATAGTATTAAAGACCCCCATTATGTCATTATGAATAATGTACTTTCTACCTTAAATCTCTTAGAATTTGCTAGAAAACTTAAACATTTAGAAAAATTCTTATATTTTAGTACAGATGAGGTATATGGTCCAGCTATTGATAAATCTTTCAAGGAAACAGATAAACATAACCCAACAAATCCTTATTCTGCTTCAAAATCTGCGTCTGAAGTAATATGTAATTCATATGCAAATACATTTCATATTCCTTTAATTATTTGTAATGTAATGAATGTATTTGGTGAACGACAACATAATGAAAAATTTATTCCATTATGTATAAAAAATATATTACAGGACAAACCTACTACTATTCACACATACCCATTTGTAGATGGCGAAGAACCAAAAAGTGGATCAAGATATTATATTTATGTAGAAAATGTAGCATCTGCAGTACATTTCATTATGTGTAATGGAAAGATAAATGAATGTTACAATATACAGGGACAAGAAGAATTGTCTAACGAGGAAATATTCGACAAAATTTCAAAAATTTTGCGGAGAACTACATCTAAAATATACACTTACAATGATATCAATCGCCCTGGTCACGATTTACGATATAGTTTAGACAATACAAAATTAACAGAATTAGGTTGGAAAATTAAGGGAAATTTCGATGAATATTTAGAACAAGTAGTAAATTTTATTGTTCAAAATGAAAAATGGATGTAATTTATGGATTATGTTGTCTTCTTGGTCGCCCGCGTCTGCTTGATGTAGGGGGATTAGTTGCTGCAGGTGGATTAGTTGCTGCAGGTGGTGAAGAACTTCTTCTAGCAGCAGGAGGATTAGTAGCAGTAGGTGCAGAAACTGTATGTCTAGCTGGTCTTCCGGGTCTTCTGGTAACTGTTTGTGTATTTGAAGCTGATACTCTCGGAGAAGCAGGTGGTGATACTCCAGCCAAAGCATTTGCTTGCTGTCTTGTTCTTGGAGAAAATCTTGCATTATGAATTGTACTATTTTGTATTATATTGGGATGCTGTTGCTCTAATTGATTACGACGAATAACACTAATATTTTCACCAGCTAAATTTATAGGAAAAAAATTGTTATCAAGAAGATATGGTGCAAAAATATCACCATCTAGTGTAACAAAATTAGCAGGATTATTATGATTGTCTACCAAAAATCCATTATTTGGTCTATCAAAATGCAATGTATATCTTCTTGCAGGTGATGTTCTTCGTGAGGGCAATGGTCTTAATTGACTTAATGGTATTCTTCTACGAATTGTTGGTGCAATTCTATTCGCAGGTCTAGGTACATCCATAAGTTCTTCTTCCATAATACGTTGTCCATTTCTATCTACTATATAATTTACCATAATAGGTTGTCCATTTCTGTTCACATTATATTCAAAAAATATTTCACCATTTTCATCTACAAAATATTGTGGATTCGGATATTGATCAACCATATTACCATATTGATCGTATTCAACCTGTTTTTTCGGAGGTGATTCATTCATTTTATCCATTTCTTTTTTATATTTCTTTTTTCCAAATATTTTTATAAATTTATTTTTTATTTTTTCTATCTCATCTGCTGATATTGTTTCTCTATCATTTGGGTCTGTATTATTTTTATTTTTTACAACCCAATCAAAAATATTTTGGACATCCCATATTCTGCCATTTATTACAATTGCTCTATCTAATCGAACAGGACCCATAAAATCTTCAATTATTTCTCCATTTTCATCTTTTATATATTTAACTTTTTTTCCATTTTCTTCAACTTGTATAATATTTTCAGGTTTCTTTAAATAATTATCATCATAATTACCTATGCCTCCTTTTCTGTGCCTATGTTTTCTTTTATATGTATATTTAGCTTTCATGTCCTATATATATATTCATAAAAATAAAACATAGTTGCCAATTATATTGTATAGATGATAATAAATCAGTGGTTTACATATTCATATCATTTAGTACTAATCTTTTGATTCAAAATATATAAGCAATAAAATAAAAAAATGATTAAACAGCTCATAAAAGTAGTTTATCCAATTTTAAGAAATGAATAACACTTTTTGCTGGGATATTCTTGACACTTACTTCCAGAAAGGAGGCTCACAAGAAGCCGTAAACCCTTTGGTAAAACATCAGATTGATAGTTATAATAAATTTCTGGATAATACATTGGAACATATCATCACCGGTTTTAATCCCATCAAGATTTCTAATTCACTTAAAAATAAAAACGGCGACCAAACACATAAAATTTATATCAATGTTGTTCAGCCATCTTTGACCAAGCCATTGTATCACTTACAAGACGGTAGTCAGTCTGTGATGACACCATATACAGCCAGAATGAATAAATTAACGTATGCAAGTAGTCTTTATGTCAATGTGAATATATATATTGAATTGATTAATAAAGATGGTGTCATTGAAAAATTTAACAAGAATATCAATGGTGTATATATTGGTAAAATTCCAGTAATGGTAAGATCAAAGGCTTGTATACTGCAACAAATGCCTGGTCTTGGTGAAGAGAATAATAATGAATGCAGATATGACTACGGTGGTTATTTTATCATCAATGGTAGTGAAAAAGTATTGATAAGTCAAGATAGAATTAACGAAAATAAAACTCTAGTGTTTCAACCAAGCAACAATAATGAGGGTCTATATGCTGAAATCAGATCGATGAGTGATACATCTTATTTACCACCCAAGACTACTAGTTTGAACATGAGTGGTAAATTAAATCATATGGGTCGAATTATTCGTCTAAGTACCTCTTTCATAAAAAGTGAAATACCTGTATTCGTTATGTTTAGAGCACTTGGTATCACAAGTGACAAAGAAATCATACAACATATTGTATATGATCTTGATAATAAAGATAATCAGAGAATTATCACAGAATTAATGGCTTGTTGCGAAGATGCTTGTGATATTCATTCACAAGAGCAAGCAGAAATGGTTCTTATCAAGGTAATGACTGGTGTGAATAAGAGTTCTAATACACAAGAATTACTTCGCACTAATATTACGAATGATTTCTTGCCTCATGTTGGTAAGAGTTACAGACGGAAGGCCTTATATTTAGGTTTTATGATAAGAAAAATGATTAGAATATATCTTGGATACGATACATATGATAATAGAGACAGTTATATGAATAAACGTATTGATACTCCAGGTATTTTGATGAGTAATTTATTCAGACAATGCTATGGTAAAATGACTAAGGAAATCAAAGCACTTATTGAACGCGAACTGAATTTATGGCGCGCCAATCCAAATACTGTAGCTATTTCTGATATCATCAATGATAATAATATTCATAGGTATTTTAGACAATCATTACTGGAATCATGGTTGAAATATTCTCTATCTACTGGTAATTGGGGTATCAAAAGTATTGGTAGTTTTCAGAATATTAGACAGGGTGTCTCACAAGTCTTGAATAGAATGTCATATGCTAGTACATTGTCACATCTTAGAAGAATTAACACAGCAATGGAAAAAAATGGAAAATTAGTACAACCACGCAAATTAGATAATTCACAAATAGGTATGATATGTCCAGCCGAAACACCAGAAGGTGCATCTGTTGGTCTTGTCAAAAATATGGCTTTGAGCACGAGTATATCTGTTTATATGAATAGTACACATATTCGAAATCTTCTAGTAGAAAATGGTGTTAAAATGTATGATGATACCATTGATAATGCTTGTAGATATTTGAAAGAACTTGGTAATAATGACAATATTACTATTCAAATTAATGGAGACATCATTGGATACTATAATGATCCTGTGACATTATACTCAAAACTCAAACATTATAAAAGATGTGGTGTAATTTATCCTATGACAAGTATTGTATGGAATATCAAGACACGTATGATTATTATTTCAACAGAAGCTGGAAGAATGTACAGACCTTTACTAATTGTTGACTATGATGATAAGACTGGTAGAAGAGAATTGCGTATTGCAAAGATTCTCAGAGAAAGGGGCATGTCGTGGTCGCAATTTAATAAGGATAAAACATTTGATTCCTACCTATCTCCTTATGCTGATATAGAAAAACTTTCAGAAGATGAAGAAGAAGGATTCATAGAGTATCTGGATTCTGATGAAGTAAATCATGCAATGATAGCTATGTTTCCTTCTGAATTAGAAAAGGGTATGAAAGGAATCAGTTATCCTCCTTGTTACACACACTGTGAAATTCATCCAAGTCTAATGAATGGTGTTCTTGGTGTAAGTATTCCATTTAGCAATCATAATCAGTCACCAAGAAACTGTTATCAGTGTTTGTGGGAAAATGAAAAGGTCTTGATGAGTAATGGTATGAAAAAATTAATTAAAGATATTTGTATTGGCGATGAAGTAATTTGCTTTGATTTACAAAGTAAACAAATGGTACATACAAAAGTTATTAATCATTATAATCGGTTGACTTCCAAGATAGTATGTAACATTACAATTGCAAGTGGACGTATGATTACAACAACAAATGATCACAAATTTATGACTAATAATGGATGGAAAACATGTACACAGTTTGATGATAATACTTTACTAGGCATTTCAATGATAGATAACGTCTATAATAATAATATAGATAGTATCTACACTATTCTTGAATCAGAAAATACTGATATGCCTTCTAGATTCTATATGGATATGGGATTATTGCCATTGCATAATGATAACTGCAAACTTCCTGTAATAGCAAAATTAGCAGGCTACTATATGCAAAATAAATTGTATTTCACTGATATCTATAATAGAAAATCATATGAAAATGATGTTGCATACATTGGTTTCAAAGATTATCACATATATGATACAAAGTTCATTCTATACATTGAAAAACTATTGCAAAATATATCATGGATAAATAATTGTAGTGATATGGTGCAAATTGAATTTATCTCAGGTTACTTATCAGCTGTATATCCTAAACATTTGGAACTATTTGAGACTCAAGATATAAATCTTGATAAGACTATTGTATCATTGATGAAAAAATTTGATATTTCAACAAATTGGTATAAAACTAATAAAAATATATTAGATTTCTACAAAAAAATTAATTTGAAATATAATGCAGAATTATTGGGAGAAGTGGCTATCATTGGTGAATATGTGATGCATAAAAATTATTGTGAAATGGTCAATATTGATAAAATAAGAACAATCTACAGTCTAAACAAATGGAAATCAAAAGTATATGTACAAGGTGATTTGATATTCGTTCCATTCAACAGTTGTTCAAAATCCAAGAACAACAAAATATCAGATATAACGGTTGAAAGTGACCATCACAGTTTCATAGGAGGAAATGGCTTCGCAGTAAGCAATTGTGCAATGGGAAAACAAGCACTTGGGATTTATACAAGTAATTTCAATAAACGCATTGATACTATGGGAAATATATTGAATTATGCTCAAAAACCCTTGGTGTATACAAGACTATCAAAATATACACATAGCAATGAACTTCCAGCTGGAACTAATGCCATTGTAGCTATTATGACACATACTGGTTTTAACCAAGAAGATAGTGTTATCATTAATCAGTCTGCATTAGATCGTGGTTTATTTACTAGCACATATTATAAGTCTGTTAAAGACCAATGTACTAAAAATCATAGCACAGGTGAAGAAGAAATATTTGCCAATCCAATGAAGACTAATTCAGTATCTCCTAAACCATTTTCATATTCTAAGTTAAATGATGAAGGATTTGTACCTAAAAATACCTATGTAAATGGTTCTGATATCATTATAGGCAAAGTGATGCCTAAAAAAACAAACGGAAGTATTATAAATCAAGATAACAGCTTGGCCCTGAAGCCTAATGATGACGGATATGTTGATATGAACTATATTGGTACCAATAGTGAAGGTTATAAATTCTGCAATGTCAGAATCAGGAAAAACAGAATTCCACAAATTGGTGATAAATTAGCAAGTAGATCCGCACAAAAGGGATGTATTGGAATGGTATACAGACATCAAGATATGCCATTTACTAAAGATGGTATAGTGCCTGATATCATTATGAATCCTCATGCTATTCCATCTCGTATGACTATGGCACAATTAATGGAATGTATTATGGGTAAAGCAGGTTGTTATATTGGGGCTTGTGGAGATGCTACACCATTTTCAGATTGTTCTGTTCAATCAATTGCTAAAGTTCTCGAATTGTCTGGTATGGAAAGATATGGCAATGAGATAATGTATAATGGTAGAACAGGTGAACAGATTAAAACAGAGATATTCATTGGCCCCACATATTATCAGCGACTGAAACATATGGTAACAGATAAAATTCATGCAAGAGGTTCAAATGGTCCTATTGTGATGTTAACTCGGCAACCAAGTGATGGCAGATCAAGAGGAGGTGGTCTGAGATTAGGTGAAATGGAACGTGATTGTTTAATTGGTCACGGTGTAAGTGAGTTTTTGAAGGAAAAAATGCTTGATACATCAGATAATTATAGGGTATTTATCTGTAAAAATTGTGGACTAACAGCTGATGCAAATCCCAACAAAAATATATATAAATGTCAGCATTGTAAAACATCTGCTGATATTGTACAAGTACGTGTACCATATGCATTCAAGTTATTAGGTCAAGAACTGTATACTATGAATATCAAAATGGGATTTAATTGTGCATAAATCTTGGGCACTAAAAAAGTTTATATAAAGACTTATTATCATATATTTAATAAAGACTTATTTTTATAATGATTATCATCCCTATTGGTGTTGATTGTGGGATAACATTTTTACTAAGAGATAATAATATGAGAACATATTCTTGGCCATTTGACTGGGTTGTTACATATAATGGTGTGACAGATATTTTTAAAGATAAATTTACAGGTTATTTACCTAAAGACAGAAGTCAAATATCATGTGATACTTACTTTCAGCATAATACGTTTCCTGATGATTTAGAAACAATGCAGAGGCGCATTGATAGATTTTTAGACTTACTAAATAATACTAAAGATGAAATTATTTTCTTCAGGAAAGGTCACGCTATAAGACATCATCAAGAAGCTATGGAATTTAAAGTAAATCTTAAAAATGATTTGAAAGATGCAGAAGAATTACATGACTATATTATAGAAACATTTCCTGATCTTAAATTTAGAATTATTTTAGTATTAATATGTGGCGAATGTTTTGATTGCAATCATGTGTATAGAACAAATAGAAAAAATTTGAATATTTTTAATATAGCTACAAAAGATAGAGACGAAGAACATTTTAAATTTAATAGTATATTTTATGACATATTTTTGAAACATTGAACATATTATTTTTCAAACTTTGATTCTTTTTTTAGGGCATCCAATAATTTTTGCATTTCTGCACTATTTTTTTTCAATTCCTTCCATTCTTGTATGGCAGTATTGAACAGCTCTTTGTTTGTTTTATTGTTTTTATTCTTCTTTAACTCCTGCAATTTGTATGTCAAGAATAGATTGTAATCTGTTATTTTTTTTTCTTGAACTTTTGTAGTTGTAATTATTGGTTCATTCACAACAATTTGTTGTTCTGGTGATTCTCTTTCTTTTGATATATCAGTTGTATCACTACAATCTTGTATGATAGCTTCTTCATGCACCATTCGTTGATTATTTGCAAGCTGTCTTACCCATACTTTTTTTCCATTTTTAAGTTTTACTGCCCACATCATTTTATCATATCCTTCTAAAATAGTATTCAATTCATATCCTTCTGCAGATAAACCAAATCTGAGTGGTGATTGTTCTTTACCAGAATATGTTGCTGTAGAAATATTTGAACAAGGTTTTCTTGTGCTCATTTTTCACATATATATTTTGACTATATATTCATAATTATCATTTTTTTATTTATTATCAAATGATGTATAAAAAAATGATGAATGATTATAAAAGTATGACATACGTTAAATTGTACACGATGACTGAATATCATAAATCAAAGAATTTCTATGAACAGATTGATATGGTATTTGATAGGTTATTGCAGAAATATGGATTTGAAAGAGATTTAATACAATATAAACAAGATTTATTAGATATTTATGATAATGAGAATAGTTACAGGTCAGCTGATATTCTTAAATCACTTGAGATTAAACACTTTTATATAGATGATAATGGTTGCATAAAATCAGTAAAATAAAAAATGACTTACAATTAAGAGCTCTAAAATATGTTAGGGAAATTTTTCGATAGTCTCAAAAATGATGGTCCAATTCGTTTTTTGATAAATCTTTTTTGCTTGTTAATTGTATATATATGTTTATATATCTTATATTTTTGGATAAGACTTATTTATTTTGTATATGAAAAAATTATATTGCGAAAAAAAGCCAACATAACAACACCATTTTATATAATGTTACACGCTATACTGACATTTATTTTCAATGTATGTGTTGTTTTGGTAGCTATGTTGGGGGAATTATTTGTCTTATTATGGATTATATGGAAGATTTTAAGATCTATATTGGGACTTTTTGCTTTTATTATTGACAATCTACCTGTATTTAAAGAATGTAGAGAAACCGGTTTATTTGGTTTATTCGATAATTTATCAAATGTGTTATTTGGTTCTGATGCGTTCGCTAAGAGAATAGAAAAGAGTTTTGATGCAATATTAGAATTTTTGAAAACTTTTATGGAATCTACATTTGGCATAGTATTTGAAGGCTATGAATTAGATAAAGAATATCTCAATGCTTCACTTGATTTATTTTTAACAAACCGACTATATAGCTATGATAAAGCAAAATGTGAAGAAAAGAAACGCGAAGTAATTGCCAAACTTAAAAATAAGGTGCCATTGGTTAGAGTAAATTTCAAAGAAGGTCATGCTCCTAGAAAACGTAGCGATATTGAGATGATTGAAATAAATAACTGTATACAAAAGAATACAATGGATATACCAAATGATGCAAGTACAGTGAAAAAACTTAGCATTATGTTTGCTAACGAAGTATCTAAGAAAAAATGTGAATTAGGTATTACATCTACAAAATGTACTATATCTGATATTGAGGATAATATTAAGACTATTGCAGATAATGTAAAAGATGTATCTGTTGCAAATTATAATAAAGTCAAAGATGTCTTAATACAAAAACAAGCTGAATATACAACTGAGGTACCTAGAGAAGATATTGACAATGCAATGAAATAAAATATAGCATTTTAATAAGATTACATTATATAATATGAATAATATTGGTGCCAAAGCACAAAATATCGGTTCTAAAATAATAAATAAAACACAAAATGCTGTAGAATATTTTGGTCCTAGTGTAATGACTAGTCTTTATAAAACAATATATCCTTTTGCAATTGGCTTCAGTATGTGGGAAATAGGTCTGAATCTACTTTTTGTATGTATAATTATCATATTTAGCATGATTTTATATTGGGATAGCATCAACAGACAAGTTTCAAAAACTTCACGCTGTAAAAGACAAATGGATATTTTTAATAGAAATAAGGGCGTATACATAATTAATGCAATGGATAAAACTAAAAAACCCTTATATACAATTAGTTATGATACGAATCAGAAGAACATAAATATTGAATGTGCTTGCAAAACTGGTAATTTTGTGAATCAATTTAATGGCATTAAAATTAAAAATTTACGAACTAATAAAGACATTCAAAAAGATAAAGTATGTTCTTGTGACAAATTTTATAATACAGGGATGATCAATGAAAATATATTATATGACGGAGAACCAGGTATTGTTCGATATATGACAACTGGCAACTCCGATTTCTTTGATAATGTACTTTTTTCAGAATATTCTGCATATGCTAGTTACAATTGAAATGTTTCACGAAGCAAAGCTTCTAGTTCTGCAACTTTATCAGTCTTTTTTATTTTTGGATAATTTATATTAAATTCTATATACATATTTCCATATTTGTTTGTGTCTACAATTGGCATACCCTTGCCCTCAATCATATATGATTTACTTGGATATACAATTCCAAACATATTTGTATTTATTTTAATATGCTCTTTAAAATACGGAATAGTTATTTCCTTACCTAATATACTTTCAATATAAGTCAGGTCACATTTATAATATAAGTCATTTTGATTACGTCTAAATAAAGGATGTTCTGTTACATTAATCTCCAAAATAAGATCACCAGCTCTTTGATTTGGTGCACGTGGTTGTTCTCCCAATTCTGGAAATGCTGTCTTTAAGCCAGATGCAACTCCTCTTGGTAAACTTAAGTGAGCATTCATATCTTGCGAATATTTGCCATTTCCATTACATTCTGTGCAAGATTTTTTACCATGGATAGAATGACCAGCACCACTACATTTATCACATCGCCCCTGAAATACTTGTGTTAAAAAACCCATATGTTTTATTTGCTTGACTACACCTGTACCATTACAATTTACACACGTTGTCATACAATTCATACAATGTTTAGTAACACTTATTGTCATATTCTTATTGACACCTTCAAATGCTTCTTCAAGACTGATATTTAGCTGTTTATGAATTGGAGCACAATTTCTATGATTATTATTATGATTTCCTCTCATTTCATCAAAATCAAATCCAAAATGTTGTGCAAATGGATTATTATGGCTTCTGAAAAAATGCTCAAATATATCTGCATGATTCATAGGACCTCCTTGTGACATACCTTCCCTTTCAGCATAACCTTCGTCGCCTACTTGATCATATATACGTTTCTTTTCTTCATCTGATAATACTGCATATGCATTCGAAATTTCTTTGAATTTCTCTTCTGCTTTTGGATTATCTTTGTTTTTATCTGGATGAAATTCCATAGCCATTTTTTTATACGCTCTTTTTATTTCATTCTGATCTGGATTATTATTTCTATTGAGCCCTAATGCTGAATATAACTTATATGACATTGTTGATAATTGAAATGGTTCAAATATTTAAGTACATTTCATGTTATATTCTTAAGTGTCTCACTACTAATGTAAAAAATGATTGTTGACTGATTAGGACCTAATATTATGAATGGATGCTATTGAATTTACTTGTTTTTTTGAGAGATTACAAAAGTCTTATGGTGTATCTTTAGAAAGTGAGATTATAGAATATATTTATGACGAATATACTGGTAAATACGAAAATTACACTCTATTAGAATTGATAAATATATTCTATACTGGTAGAATAGAATTATCATGTCAATGGAGTAAAAAAGCTATCATAGACTACATAAGATCTGAAAAAATAAATATACCACAAAAAGATACATGCATACACCCTAATAAATGGGCTTGTTGGTCTATATATAATGGATCAGTTAAGGTGAATAGTATATATATTTATGAATTACAGTTCGAAATATCTTGCGGTGATATGATACAGTTGCTTGATGGCAATATTTATTATATTAATATTGAAGCAATTGACGAAGATTTTATAGATGTTGTTTGTGTATACTTAACAGATGTTAAGACAAATAATGAAATATGGATGTATGGTGAAAAATTTGTACATATGTTAGATTATGATGATGTAGTCATTATTCAAAATATTGATAAATGTCATTTTGATAGAAAATATTTTGAAGGAAAGGATATGTCAATTGTATGATTGTAATTGTATGATTGTAATTGTATGATATATATAGCAACCATACCAACCAGAAAGGAAATTGAGGAAGGCTATAACAATATTGTTTTGAAACGTCAAAAAAATCTTATGCTGGCGCTGGTCCTTTACCTTTAAAATCAGCACTTAGAGCTGTTTGTGCATTTAGTGCTATTCCTATACTACTTTGATATTCACTAATTGAGATAGGGTTTGTACCGCCCCATACTGTTTCTAATTCTGAAAAACGAACTTGGCCATTTGTATTTTCTGTCCATACTGCATATAATATTCTACCATTTACTGGCATATTAAATCCTGCTGTTACATCTGCAGTTGATGCAGTATTAGTAGTAGCCCAACCATTAAAAGTCCATCCAACTGCTTTTAGTGTTGGTAAAGATACTGGTGTATTATAAGCTTGTGTTACATTTTTGCCAGTTCCTTTACCATTTGCTCTAAATTCTACTGTATAAGAATTAATTTGCCAAATAGCATATAAATTTGTAGTAGCAGTTGTACCAGGATGGCTTATATTCACGTTAGTAGTATATGTAGCACTAGTAGCATATTGATTTGTATCCCACCCTATGTTTGTATAACCTGTTCTGGTGAGTCGCGTTGCACCTGATATAGTAAACTGTGTTGGATAATCTTGTGTAACAGACGCTGGTAAGCTACCACTCCAAGTTTCAGTTGTATTAGCATTATATGCAAATGTATGTGTATTACCTTTCCAAATAGCATATATATTTATTGTAGTATCTGTTGCTGGGTGGTTTATATTTACGTTAGTAGTATATGTAGCACTAGTAGCATATTGATTTGTATCCCACCCTAGGTTGGTATAACCTGTTCTGGTAAGACGCGTTGCACCTGATATAGTATATTGATTAGGATATGATGTATCTGTTCTACTCGGAATCGTGCCACCTACTGCATCTATAGTGTTTTGGTAATATATAACTGTCACTACAGTTGCAACATTGTTTGTTAAAAAAATTAAATCATAACACCAACTATAATTTAAATAATATGATATAGTGCTACCATTTGTGAACTGTCTACCTAATTTACCATTCCATTGATCAGATGTTACTAAGCCACCAGATGGGTAAATTCTTAAATTAGAATCTATTGCAGAATAATTTCCATCTGTACCAATTGCATTATCTTCTAAATCCCTAGGGTTTCTATACCAGAAAACAGCAACTTTTGTTAATGTATATGTTGATTTATATCCAGTGATAGTTGGAGCAGTTACACTATATGTTCTAACAGTTGAATCTGCCAAGAAATTATTACCAGATGAGCGATAATTCTCTAAACCAACGCCTGTAGTAGTAATTGTTGAATCACCGACTACTTCTGTATATCCGGCCTGTGTTCCATCTATACGATACCACCTATATCGCGCATCCCAATTCCCATTAATTCCTTCAATAGTAGCAGTAGTAACAAATGATGTACAAAAATAACATCTTAATTCTGGCATTTTATTAAATTAAATAGAAAAAATGATGTTGAATTTACACAATATAGAAAAAATAATAAATATGATCTATGCATTTTTTTTGTTATGAATAAATAGATAAATATGTCTAAATCTAGTACAGATAGTTTAACTAAATCCAGTTTTGAAAGTAACGCAAGTGACATCAGTGACGTAAGTAACACAAGTGACATAAGTGATAATGAAGATGATAAAAACTCAACAGCAGACTGTATCCGTAACAGAACAAATTTTAGTATAGTAAAACCCTTTCATATGATTGATAAAAAAGAATTTGACCCAGATATGCTTAAACTTTATATTGAAAATGATGCATCTCCTAAGCTAAAATTATTGCTTAAAAATATCAAAAAACTTGATACCAAAGATTTGAAGACAACTGGAAAATTATATAAACATATTATTTTTACAGATGTAAATCGTAGTGCATATGGAGTCAAAATAATTGCATCCGGACTTGCAGCATATGGTATGCAAATGGTTATCCATCCACAAGGTACAGGATTTGCAGTATATCCCGATGATAAGTTGCTTGAGACTAAAGGTAATAATTTTGCAGTATTAATAAGCAAATCATTTTATGATAGACCACTAAATGTAAAAATTAGAAAATCAGTAATGGAAAAATATAATTCCAGACCAGATAATATAAATGGTGATTTAATTCGATTTATCATACTTGATCAAGGCTTTAAAGAAGGCATTGACTTATATGACGTTAAATATGTACATTTATTTGAACCTCTTACTGTTCCAGCAGATGAAAAACAAGCTATAGGACGTGGTACAAGATTTTGTGGACAAAAAGGACTTGAATTTCATCCACAATTTGGATGGCCATTATATGTTTTCAAATATGATATAAGCATTCCAAATGCTCAACAATCTCAATATTACAATGTAAAAACATTATTTGATTTATATTTGAAATACTCAAATATTGATTTAAGGAAAATTGTTTTTGCAGCTGAGCTAGAGAATGCTGCAATTGAAGCATCTGTTGATTATGAATTAAATAGAAGTATTCATACATTTTCTATAGCTAATCCATCGCCTATATTAAGTGCATCTAGTCCAAGAAGTGTTACAAGAACATTAAGTCAATCAGGTGGTGCACCTGAAAGAAAAATGAATATTGCAAGAATGCGCGAATTTATTCGCAATAATTATGGTCAGTATGCATATCCTGAAATCCGTCTTGAAAATAAATGTATCGGTGGTTCATCTGGTGGGAATGGTAATATTGTATCATTTACACCTACACAAGATTTTGTTAGAAATTATTTTCAACCATCTTCTGCATATAAAGGTATTCTGTTTTATCATTCTGTTGGAACTGGTAAAACATGTTCTGCTATAGCAACAGCTACATCTAGTTTTGATATGCAAGGATATACTATATTATGGGTAACAAGGCATACACTTAAAACAGATATTTGGAAAAACATGTACAATCAAGTATGTAGTCTCGATATTCAAGAAAAAATTAAAAAAGGTCTCGTGTTACCCAAAAAAATAAGTAGTAATCTCAAATATGTATCCAAAAATTGGATGGAACCTATTTCATATAAACAATTTAGTAATATGCTTTTGAAGAAAAATAAAATATATAATGAGATGGTGCGTCGCAATGGTGAAGAAGATCCTCTTAAAAAAACATTGTTAATTATTGATGAAGCACACAAATTATATTCACCTACTGTTGCAAAAAGTGAACGACCTAATACTGAAATATTAGAAAAGATGATTCAAGATTCTTATATTAAATCTGGTGACGATAGTGTACGTGTATTATTAATGACTGCAACACCATTTACAGAAGACGGTATGGAAATGATAAAACTTTTAAATATAATACTCGAAGATGATAAATTCAAAGATAATTTTGATGATTTTGCACAACAATACCTAGACACGCAAGGTTATTTTACCCAACGTGGATTACGTAATTTTCAAGATAAAATAAGTGGCTATATTAGTTATCTGAATAGATCACAAGATGCTCGTAATTTTGCACATCCTGTGATAGAAAATGTATATGCAATGATGTCAACAGAAAGTTTAAACACAGAAAAACCTAAGAGTAAATATGATGTGCAATTACAAGAATTACGAGTAAATAATAAAGAAAATAGATACCAATTGAAAGAATTGACTAAACAGAAAAAAGAAGACTCTAAATTACTAAAACAAGAAGCTATGGTAAGAATTCAAGAATGTATTGAAAATGTTAACAATGATTTTAGTAATAAAATGCAGACAATAACTGATGTAAAGAATGTTGGTGAAGCTAAGTGCAAAGAATTGCCTGTAAAGCAAAGAAAAGATTGTAAAGCAAATGTATCTGCGACATTCAAGACACAGCAACAGAATTTAAAGGAACAGAAAGCTAAGGCTACAAAAGAATGCAAGGACATAAAAACTAATATGCTAGATACTGACAATCTAAATAGTAAAATTAATCATTTGAAACAGACTGTCAAAGAGGAAAAATTCAAAATGCGTGAAATTCGCGAAGTTAAGAAAAAGAGAAATACCACTGCAAAAGAAATAAGAACAGAAATAAAAGCTGATAAGGTCAGATTAAAGACAGAATTACAAAGTTTCAAGCAAATTACTAATATAATCAAGGCTAGATCAAAAGAATTAAAAAATAGAATAAGTGACAAAAAAGAGAGAAATATTGAATTAAAAAAATTAAGAAGCTCAGATCTTGCAAAAGAAGGTAAGGAACATAAGAAAAATATCAAGGATTTGCGCGCATTGATATCAAAAAATTCAAATAAGATTAAAAATATGCAAATTGTAGATGGTAAGAAGAGGCTTACTAAAATATCACAACAATATGCATTGGCAAAATATTGTAATGTTTAGGCAAGTGGTTTGAAAGACATTAATTCAACATAACAAACCAGTGCAGCCCCAGCAGGAATAATTGTTACACTTGGATCCTTTTCTGAATAAATTGCTACATAATTATAGGCAAGATAAGCAGGAATGACCAATATCCTACGACCACCTCTTTTCATTGTTTTTACACCTTCATTAAGACCTTTCATGAATTTTTGGTTTTCTCTGGCACCAGCTCTGACAACCGATTGATATGCTGGAATACCTTTATATGTATTGGACCACTTCTCTCCTGATTCAAAAATATATCCAACCATTTGGATTGTTACTGCATCTCCATCATTCGGAGATTTACCAGTGCCTTGTTTCACATCTTTGTACAACAATCCGCTCTTAGTTGTTTCAAAATCTTTAATGAAATCATCTGTAAATGGCCCATTATGTACAGTCCAAGAATGGTCTAGTTCTTCTTGCGCATTTGAAGCTTCTTTTCTAAAGATACTATCAAACACTAATAATGCACTTGATGCTGTTCCAATCTTAATTATGTCTCGTCGTGATGTAATACCTTTAATTTTTTGCATAATATCTGTTGCATTTACATTACACATTCTTAATGTAGTTGTTTTATGTCTCAAAGCAATTTTTGATGATAGTGTATTAACAAAAGCAGATGCTAAATAACTAAGAGAAAGAATTATAATGCTTTTTAGTCTATACATATTTTCAAATTTTATATATTAGTATGCTAAGCTTTATATGAATTTGTCTTAATCTTTTTTCAGACTGCTATAAAGTTCTTCCCAATTCTCGCCTGTTTTTTCATTACCAGTATAGAAAATACTACCTTTAATTGGCGCATTACGAACTTCTTCCAAATTTTTAGGTTTAGAATTTTTATATGCAGAACCAAAAAAACATTCCTCCATAGATTTTCCAGCATTAGTACATAAATTCAAACTTTCTTCAATCGCAAATGGCTGTGCAGTATCTCTATAGTATGCTTCAAATGTTGTTGAAGCAGTTTGTTTATATCTAGGTACATTAATACAAATATTGGCCAGATCATATTTAGATATCATACCAGACTTAGTATAATCTTGATTAATTTCTAGTTCTTTAATTCCTCTACTATCACCATTGAAAATACCATTAATCAAGAATCCTATGCGAACAATTGTATAATCTACTGAAGGTACATTTGCTTGTTTATAATATTTTTTTATAAGTTTCTCTCCCATTTGTTTTGACCTGCAATTCTCGCATTTTATACCACACATTTTATCTACATCTAGATTTTCATCTTGCATACAAGATTTGCATGATGCAGAGACATATACAAATCTTGATACTTTATTTTTTATACATGCAGTAACAATATTCTTTAAAGCGTGTACATCAATATCTTCATAATTTTGATACTCTTCATAATCAGTCTTAACATATCTGTTGTATTTTTTGGCATTAGCTAAAAATATCACAGTAGATGTACCATAAATGATATTATCAATTTTCGTGCTATCTTTGATATCTATAGTATAATGTTTTATACACGATTTCGCATTTGCATTTAAATCTAGTAAGTCTTGTTCTGATATTCTTTTTCTAGATACTGCTCTAACTTGATTATAGTCTTTCGCCAATTGTTTTACACACTCAGTACCAGTCTGTCCACTAGCACCTATTACACAAATAGGCTTCTGTGTATTTTCAGTAGTGAAAGAAAGTGTAGGTGTAACAAGAGCAGTATTGATTAAAAGCTGTCTTCTTGACAGCTGATAAGAAGAAGGAATATTGAGTTGCATATAATAAGCTGATATATATGACAAATAACTTATAATGAGTAAATTTCTTAGCATTTTGTATAAGTATTATAACTTATTTTTATATGTATTTTGAATATAAAAATTTTGGAAAAATAAAAACGCTACCAGCAAGACTCGAACTTGCGACCTAACGGTTAACAGCCGTTCGCTCTAACCAAGCTGAGCTATGGTAGCTCATATTTAAAGTGCATATAATCCTTATATACTTTTATGCTGTATGTAAAAAAAGACAAATAAATCTTGTTTGATTATATTATGGGAAATGCATCTGCAAAACAGCAAGAATTGCAAAATTTTCAATATCAACAATATATGTCTGATAATGCAACAGATAAATTAGATTTAGCTTCACTTGACCCTTACAAAGTTCTAAATGTACCCAAAAATTTCACTTGGCAACAGCTTAAAGATGCTTATAGAGAAACTGCACTCAAAACACATCCTGATAAAGGTGGAAATAAGACTGTATTTGATTTTGTTACATCATGTTTTAAAACTCTAGCAGAAGAATATAAAGCACGAAATGCTAATAAATCACATTATGATTTAAAAAAAGATTCAAACGAATATTTTGATAAAATTATCAACACTGAAATGCCTCATCCTTCTATTAGTATTATGAAAAACGAACCCTTTGAAAAAAGATTTAACAAAGTATTTGATGAATGTAGATATCAAGATGATAATAATACATTTGGATATGGTGATTTTATGGATAAGTCAACAAGCAATCGAGATGATATCAGTGTGCAAAATGTATTCAATAAGTCTAAAGTAGACAATTCTACATTCAATGAAGTATTCAATAAAAAAGTACCAGTATCCAAAGAGATTGTTAAGTATAAAGAACCAGAACCTTTGATAATGGCAAAGGCCCTTAAATTTACAGAAATTGGAGCAAAACGCCCAGACGACTATAGTAGTTCTGTTGAAAATAAAGATTTAGCATATACAGATTATATGAAAGCACACAGTGGCGTGCGATTAGTTAATCCAGATGCAATTAAAAATAGAAAGGATTTTAGAAGTGTTGAAGAATATGAAAAGTATAGAGATAATAAAACTAAACGTGGTCTCACTGAAAAAGAAAAGAAATATATGGAACAAAAAAAGATGAAAGAAGAAGAAGAAGAATTTAATAGGCTTGAAAGAATTAAGGCGCAAAATATGGCAATACACAAAGCATACGAAAAAGCTAATAGGTTAATGTTGCAATAAAAATAAAAAATGAATGTTAATGAAGTAACAAATATTATATATTGTGTATAATAATGACTGAATCAAAAGTGCAAAGATTAAATTACATTGGCTCAAAGTATAAATTATTGGACTGGATTTTCGAGCACATAAAAGATAAAACAGGTTATGAATTAGAAGGTAAGTATGTTGCTGATTTATTTGCAGGAACTGGTATTATATCCCATTATCTGAGAAATTTAGGCTGTATAGTTGTAAGCAATGATGCAGAATTATATAGTTATATTATAACAAGTGCATTGTCACAAAGTACATATTCTCGAAAATTACAGAATATTATAAATGAGTTTAATGGTTGTGAACAAAAGAAGGTTGGCTATATAACAGAAAATTATAGTCCATATAATACTAATGACAGAAAATTCTTTACAACTGAGAATGCTATGAAAATAGACTATATTAGATATGCAATTGAGGGTATGATTGATTCTTTAAGTAGACAAGAGTACATTTTCTTACTGGCATCACTAATAGTCAGTGCTGATAATGTAAGTAATGTTCCTGCAGTATATGGTTGTTATCTTAAAAATTTCAAGGATAAGGCAAAAAAACATATGGTATTGATACCTATACATACTAACACTGATCTAGGAAATGAAAAATCTGTCACATATAATAAAAATATAGTAGATTTAATCGAAGAATTATCTGATATTGATATAGTATATCTAGATCCCCCATATAATGAAAGGCAATATTCAAAAAATTATTTTCCTTTAAATATGATTGCAAAGAACCCAGAGATTCTTAAGAATGAACCTGATTTGAAGGGAGTTACTGGAATTCCAAAAGATTGCTTTATTTCTCCATTTTGCAAAAAAAATAATGTTGAAAACGCTTTCAGAGAACTATTCTTGAAATTACAAGGAAAAACAAAATGGATCTTTATGTCATATAATAATGAAAGTTTATTAACAAAAGATAAATTGATTGAATTGATGAGTGTTTATGGGAAATGTACTGTAGTTGAACAAGACTATAAACGTTTCAAATCTTTCAAATATAATAAGGATAAACCTATCCAAGAATATTTATTCTGTCTAGAGATGGATAATTTCGAAATGTGATTTGAAAATTTCTAGTATCTTGTCATATGAAAATCTGATTGCCATATTTGTCCTGTTTTTTTTGTGTATCTGAAATTCTGCAATTGGAATTAATTTTTTTTGAGTCACTATTTTACAAGTAGTAGAATTATTCCAGTCCGTCCAGTTGCGTGTCCAATTGTAAGTATAACTGTTCCAATCAATTGGAGTATGCAATTTAATCAATTTGATAGTACCTTTTTGTTGATGAAAATATATATTTGTACAATTGAAAGTATATTGTGTCATAAGTTCTAGCATTTTAATTGTATTATTTTGTATGTACATTTTCAGATTCTCATCTGTTGTATATTGAATTTGTAAGATATTACATAATTTTTCGGGTGTTGCTTGTCCTATAACTTGGGGCGCAACCTTTGCCTGACCTTTTTTACACGTCTTGGCACTTAAATGTACTCTTGGTTCTTCAATTGAAGTAAAATCATATGGTGAACCTGCTTTAGCTGTATGAGTACATTTAGGAAACAATGATGATAATTTATGCAGTCTAGGATATAATGTATCTGCAAGATGCATATCATATTTGTACTTGCCATTGTACGTAATATTTAAGGCCTTACAAATAGCCATCTCAAACATCTTTCCAGTATCCTCTGTCTTTAATTTATTGTTTTGCAACACAAGACTTTCGGTAAAGCAATGACTTAGCTCATCAATATCAGTTTCTGACATTGTAGTATTGAAAAATGAAGCGCTGTTTATATCATTTTTGTGTGACTTTTGTTTATATCAACACATTTTCATGAGAAAATATATAAAATATATAAAAATATATATAATGGTATATATATGAACAAATCAGAATTACGCAAAAGTACATTAGATAAATTCTGGTCTATTTACGAAATAGAAGGTACTGTTCAGGCATTATCATGGTTAGAAACTCTAAAATATTACGAAGAATATTGTCGAGATGATGTAGATTACCTATGTTCAAAACTGAACCTGTTATGATTATTTGAATGATTTATTTTTTTGCTATAATTGATTTATGTAAATTAGCAAGTTTGCTAAAATAAAATGATATTTTTATTTAGAAGCAATTCAATGGCTTTGAATGAAGACAGTAAAATTAAACTTATAACTAAGACATCTAATTATTCAACTGTCGCGAAGTTTTCATCTACTTTAGATGATGTGCACTTAAATCTTGTTGCAGATAATTGCAATCTTTATTCATATAATGATAATAAAAATGCTGCTATCTTTGGTACTAAATCTGATACTATTGCTAACAATATATTATATGAACCATATATAGCTGTAAAAAATGATGATATTATAAATAAATTGGCAACATTTAATTCTCATACAATTCATTTGAATAGAAACACTATTTTTACAGGTACTATTGAACCTTCGAGTAATAGTATATTCGATTTAGGTACATATGATAAAAAATGGCGTGATTTATATTTATCAGGTAACTCTTTATATTTAGGAGGAACAGTATTATCAAGTGATCCATTAAATAACGAATTAAAACTAACCAATACTGATAATAATAGTGTAAATTTAAATGCTGCCGGATTGTTATTATCTGCAAATGGAAGTAATAATATTTATCTATTTCCAACATCTGAAGGGTTACGTATAGATCTTGTGAATGAAGAAGGAACTTCTCAGCCTTTGGTAAATTTTGCAGGAGAAGCTGGGCTAAGTGGCATTGGTAGCAATATATGGTGGGTTGACATTGATAAAGCCCTGAATGGTACTAGTAATCGTTTTATTGTTAATGATATATATGATGACAGTTTAGATGTATTCGGGACTTTAACTGTAAGGCAAAATAATACAATAGAATTATTAAATATCTATGATGTAAGCAATCTTATATTGACTGTGACCAAGGATGGTAAAGTAGGTATCAATACTGCTACTCCACTAAATGCACTTGATGTGGTTGGAAGAGTACACGCAAATGACCTGACCATCACTGGAAAGATCACAACTTGTAATTTGGAAGTCATAGGTGATACCACAATCATTGAAACAACCAAGTACACAACTGAGAATATGCTCATTGTCAGTGAAGCAACAGATGGTCCAGCTTTACAAGTAGTCCAGTATGGCTCACAAAATGTAATTGAAGCACAAGATGCTAA